>Ga0102590_1000838_pt1 | contig 56663 bp, 44 predicted proteins | sample AraplaMF_Col_mMF_FD_76859 | JGI IMG/M metagenome (GOLD analysis project Ga0102590, IMG submission 76859) | Arabidopsis root microbial communities from the University of North Carolina, USA - plate scrape MF_Col_mMF | ecosystem: Host-associated > Plants > Roots > Endosphere | place: USA...
GTCTGCAAAGCGCAACTAATCAATCTTCTCATCACTAAACAAACGGCCCAAAGCCGAAACAAAAGGGCCGCTCACAAAGCGGCCTTTCGTGTTATAATACACCAGCAAATCCCAGCGATTTGCGCATGGCGCGGGGTGGAGCAGCCCGGTAGCTCGTCAGGCTCATAACCTGAAGGCCGCAGGTTCAAATCCTGCCCCCGCAACCAAATCCTTTCCTTCCAAAAATCAAAACGCTCCTCGTGGAGCAGCCCGCTCGGCGGGCAATCGATTCACTGGATCGATTGCTTATCCGCCTCGCCTCGGCAGGCTCATAACCTGAAGGGTCCGAAGGACGGTTCAAATCCTGCCCCCGCAACCAAATCCCAAATATACGAACATTGACACACAAATGCCCGCCACTCCGGCGGGCTTTTTTTGCGTCTAGTCTACGGTACATCGCAGCAACAATCGTCAATGCAGACGCGGTCGGCGTCGCTCGCTGAGATACCGTCCAAATTTCCAGGGGACGATGGTCTAAAGAAAAGCCCGCCTCGTGCGGGCTTTGTGCGTTTGGTAACGGGGCGAGGTTAACGCCTCCTCAGGGCGCCGGCGCGGTCCATCCTCATACAAAACGAGCCTCCGCTGCAGTACATAGCTAATCCCAGGTTAGCCTTATTGCGACTTTTTACCGAACGTATCGAGTGCAGCCAGCTCGTCCCCTTGTCTATGGCCATGGTGCGCCTACATCTCTACAAGATATGGTTGCAGTTACGCAAGCCTCACACGAGTGCCTTGCGGTTGATGATTTTGGAATTGCCAATGATCTGGAACCACCGCATTACCCGCATTCTGATCGGCATATTACTGTTCGCGCTTGCCATCGTCCTTCTGCTGCCCGGCCTAACTGGCTTTACAAGTCTCGACGGTACAGTCAATGCGCGATTTGCGATCGTGAACGCTCCTATCGACGGTGAAGTCGCAGAAACGCCCCCAAAAGTTGGTGCGCGCGTGTCGGCAGGAGCGCCGCTCGCCGTGATACACAATGCCCGCGTGAACCGCGCAATACTGACTTCGCTGCAGGCCGACCACATGACTGCTGTCGAACATGTTGCGGCGCTAAAGCGGGAACGTGATGAGCTTGTAAGGCTTCGTGATCAATTGGGCGCACGCATGGAAGTCTTTACGCGGACAACCGTTGCCGACTTGGAGCGACAAGTTGAAATTCTAAACAAACGGGTCAAGGTTTCCAAGGCGCAGGACAATGTCGCGCAAGTCGACTTTGACCGGCGGCTCGCGCTTGAGGCGAAGGGTATCCTGTCCACCAAGATGGTCGAGTCCGCCCGAGCCGCCTGGGAAGTGGCGGGGGGCGAACTCGAAATCAGTGGCTTGACCGTAGCCCAGCTCGAACAAAAGCTGGAAGCCGTTCGCAAGGGTGTTTTCGTTTTCGGTGACGGCCAGAACGACGTACCCTATTCTCGCCAGCGACAGGATGAGGTCATCGTTCGGATCAACGATCTCAATACGCGCATCGCCGAAAACGAAACACGGGGCGCGCAGGTACAGATGCAGCTGATTGAGGAGGAAAACCGCGTCCGCAGTCTCACTTCGGCATCAGATCCATCACCTTTCGACGGAGTCGTGTGGAGTAGCAACATCGTCAACGGCTCGAACGTCATCCTCAATACCGAGCTGATGCGCATCCTCGATTGCAGCGATCTTTTCGTCGATATCCTTGTTCCGGAGGTCGATTACCAAGAGATTTATCCAGGCCTTGCTGCGGAGGTGCGCTTGTTAGGCGGAGGCGAGGCCTTCAAAGGCGTTGTCCTATCGGTAAGAGGCAGTTCCGCGGTCGCCGAGAAGGACACGCTGGCAGCCAATCAGCCCGAAACAACCAAACGCAACGATCGAATACGCGTCGGTCTGGCTCCCTCCGCTCTCAATACGGATTATGCGAACTTTTGTCAGGTGGGGCGTTCTGTTCAGGTGCGCCTTCCCAAACCTAACCTCCACATATGGAACTGGGTAGAGAGCCTGTGGTTCAGTATCTCATAGCACTGGCTCCGACATTTTCGGTTTTGGCGTTCTTTTTGCTTGGGCCTTTCAACTGGTCGCGTAACTATAGCTCGACGCGCGCAATCACATGCGTGGTCGTTGGCGCCATTGCGTTGCGCTATATACTCTGGCGGTTATTCGAGACGGTACTTCCCTATCCCAACAATGGCCTCAACTTCTACTGGGTCTGGTTTCTGTTCATCGTAGAAATCCTCGCATTCTTCGAAGTCGTGCTCTTCCTGGTTTTGATGAGTCGATACGTGGACCGGAGCGCAGAAGCCGACAGGCTCGCGCCAGACTTCTTTAGAGGTGACGAGGATGAATTGCCCACGGTGGATGTGTTCATTCCTACCTATAACGAGCCGCTCGACGTCCTGGAACGGACGATCATAGGGGCGCTTGCGCTCGATTATCCGCAAGACAAGCTGAAAGTCTACGTGCTCGACGATCAGCGTCGTAATTGGCTCAAGGCCTACTGCGAGGAGAAGGGAGCAATCCACGTCACACGGCCCGACAACAGCCATGCCAAAGCCGGCAACATGAACAATGGTCTGAAGGTCAGCTCCGGCGACTTCATCGCGATATTCGATGCTGACTTCGTGCCCTATCGTCACTTCCTGCGCCGGACGCTTCCCTTCTTTTCCGATGCGACCATCGGCATCGTTCAAACGCCACAGCATTTCTTCAATACCGATCCGGTGCAAACAAATCTCGGCCTCGAAAATATCTGGCCGGACGAGCAGCGTTTGTTCTTTGATGAAATTGCACCGAGCCGAGATATCTGGGACGTCAGTTTCTGCTGTGGGTCATGTTCAATCGCGCGACGCAAGGCGATCGATGAGATTGGGGGGTTTCCAACGGAATCCATCACGGAGGATCTGTTGACCACCCTTTCCATGCTCAACAAGGGCTACAAGACCCGTTACCTGAATGAGCGCCTGTCGATGGGATTGGCCGCTGAGAATCTGACTGGCTATTTTGTACAGCGCGAGCGCTGGTGTCAGGGGGGAATTCAAACACTCTATCTTCACAACGGCCCACTGCGCGGACCTGGTCTGTCGCTTTTTCAACGCATCATGTTCCTTCCGCTGTCGTGGTTGGTGCAGTATCTGGTGCGCTTTACGATATTGATCATCCCGATCATATATCTCTGGTTCGGCTTGCTGCCGCTCTACTTCACCAACGCTGCAGACTATATCTCCCATCAGGTGCCGTTGCTGACGGCCTATTTCCTTTTGATGCTCTGGATAACACCGACCCGATATTTGCCTGTCGTATCGAGTGCCGTCGGGGCTTTTTCGACGTTTCGGATGTTGCCAACCGTTATTTCCAGTGTGGTGCGTCCCTTCGGCAAGCCATTCAGGGTGACCCCGAAGGGCAGCGGCAACGAGGCGATCGGATTTGATGGATACAGCCTTGCCTGGATAGCGGCGTTGATCGTGGCGACGGCCATCGGTCTTGTCATCAATATTGTCCCTGAGACCTCCCATATCGAGGCGCAGTTCTCGCCGATTGCGGTTTGCTGGTCGGGCATCAACATTCTCGTTCTCGCTATTGCGTCCTTGATCTGCTTCGAAAAACCGCGACGGCTCTTCGATGCGTTCAAACTTGACGAAGCGGTTCACGTCGACGGTGTTTCCGGCCGCATAGTCAGTCTGGCGCTCGACAAGGCAGTCGTTGCTGTGCCACCGGAGACGCGCTTTGCATCCGCCGATGTCACGCTGTCGCTCGAGGGGTTCTCGCCCTTCAAGACCGAACTAAGGACGGTCACCCAAAGACGAAGGAGCATTGCCCGCTCAGGCGACAAGGAGGCCTTCTACCTGCACCTTTTTTTCAATCTTAGCGGTTCGCCCCGCGATAAAATGATCGTGAAACTTTATACCGGGCGTTACTCCCAGGACGTTCGTGACATTGACAAAGTCGCTGTCTCGATCAACCTTCTGCTTCGGACATTCGGTCGGACCCGGACGCTTTGAGCGAGGCGTTTCCCGGCCCGGCAGCCGGCCAATCGCCAGGCCGGCCGCAGGTTCAAATCCTGCCCCCGCAACCAGATACACAAAGTCCGCCTCGTGCGGGCTTTCGTGTGTTTGGACACTGGGCATCGCGCGTCCACAACAATCGTCAATGCAGCCGCAGGCGGCGCCGCTCGCTCAGATGACGGCCGCGGCTCCAGCGGGCGAGGGTCTCCGGCACGACGTCCGTCTTGCGAGCGGCGGCCTCGGCACTCATGCGGATCCGTTCAAGGGCAACACCCGCCTTGGCGGCATAGTCGAGGGCGGCCGGATCGTCCGAATGCACCTCCTGGATCGCGGCGAAGACGGTCTCCGCCTCGGCCAGCCGTCTGCTGGCCGCAAGGGCGATACCGCGCTTGTAATGCGCCTGGATGAGATGCGGCCCGATCTCGCCAACCCGGCGGAAAGTCTCTGCGGCCTGCTCATATTGATGTAGCGCAAGCTGCGTGTCGCCAAGCCGCATATGGATCGGCGTCGGATCGGGCGCTTGCTCGACGAGGGCCTTGTAGGCAGCCAGTGCCTCCGTCAGCTTGCCCCGGTCGAACAGCAGATTGGCGAGCCCGAATTCCGCGCCGGTATGGCCTGGAGCCGATTGCAGGACCTGGTTGAAGGCGATCTCCGCCTTGCTCCGGGCCCCATTGCGGTACATATCGAGCGCCTGGTCATAGACGAAACGAATGCTGCGCGGGTTGAGCACGCCATGCAGATTCTGGCCATTGCGGGTGCGGAACAGGGTGCAGCTGATCCGCCTTTCCTCCACCCCGAACATGTACTTATAGGGTTCGTTTCCGCGCAGGAAGTCATAGGTCTTGAAGCCGTGCTCAATAGCTCGCCGGATGCAGTATCCATGCAGGATGAGGCCGGGAGACGGCGTCTTCCAATTCTCGTCGCGGCCGGTGATATAGAAGAGGATGGCCTTCCTCTGCCAGTCGACGATATTCGCCAACGCGCCGAGCGGCTGGTCGCCATGCCAAAAGACCGGCACCTCGAGATTGCCGCAGTGGAAGCTGTCCATCAGCATCTCGCGCGTGGTGATGATCAGCCGCTCGGTCCGCTCTGCGCCTTTGCGGGCGCTCCATTTGATCCGCCAGAGATTGAAGAGGATGTCCATGTCCCGATCGATGGTCTCGGGAGTTGCCATCGTGATCCGGTAAATATCGTCGCCTTCGACCTTGCGCAGGAACCGCCGGAGCTTTTGGCGTGTCTGGCTGCTCATCCGCTGCTCGAGATAGTCGTCGAAGCTTGCCGGCAGGGGGACGATGGGACAGATCGTATTGTCGATATTCTCGCTGTTCTTGGGCGAGCTGTCGCGAAACATCACCTCCGGTCCCTGCAGCGCCTCGATCATCTTCGCGCGCCGGCCGGCAGGGCCGCTGAAATATTCGAGCTTCAGGTCGGTCCAGTTCTGATGTTTGAGAAACGAAGCAAAGCCGGCGATGGCATGATGCTCGTAATCCGGTCTGACGATGAGACCGGTATAATCGGCCGCAAAATTCCCGGCCATGATGATTTCGTCGTAGAAGAGCCCGGTCTTGTCGTTCAGATGCGTGATGAGGCGCAGCGGAAAGAAGGCGACATAAGGTGCTTCGGGGTCGCGTTCGCGCAGAGCAAGGATGAACCAGCGGCGTCGGCGGGACAGATAATTCTTCAGCCAGATCCAGGAGAGGAAATGCTGCGCGTCGGGATCTTCCATGAAGACCTGATCCCAGTTGTCGCGTACCGCCTCGAGCCCGGCAATGGTGTCGATGATATCTATGCGCATGCCGCCCCCCAATACCCCATACGTCACTCGGGAGGTTTCATTCTAATGGCAAACACCGATCTTCAAATAAACCGTCCGGATGATTTGCAGGACCTAAATGTGATTAGTCCGGAGCCGGCGTATAACCCAAAATCGCGACCGTTTTTGGTGAAAATCATGCATAGATTCAGAGTGATAGAGCGTACCGCCTCTTGGAGGACGGCGCGCTTCAATGCACATCGCCCGAAAGTGTGCAGCGGTTTTGAGAACATGCATACATAAGGATTAGATCAGAGCTCACCGGCGATCTGCGGGCTCGCATGGATGAAGGCCCAGAGCGTCCGGCTGATGGCGACGATTTCGGCGATCGACTTTTCCAGAAGGTCGATCTCGCGTGCGTCCATCTGCTCGATCTTGCCGTAACGGATCTCCTTGTCGTCCTCGACGAGCCGCATCAGCTGAGTGCTCGAGATCTCTCCCTTATCGTCGAAGGAATAGATGCAGTGATTGTATTTGTTGCGTGTCTTGGATTCTTTCTTCAGCCGCGACATGGCCGAAAGGATCGCCTTGCGGTCGGAAGGAGATGTCGAAGCGAGTTTGGAAAGCCGTTCGATGAGGTCGATCCGGGCGCGCGTCGTGTTGAGCGTCAGGAACACGACGATTGCTGCTTCCTTTTCGACCCGGAGAAGATGGGCGATGATGTAGATCAGCAGGCTTTCGGTGTTCGTCCAGACATAGTTCAGCCGGCCGACCCGCAGCAGGACATCGGACATCGCCGCCATGCTTGACCCTTTCTCCCCGGAGGGGATCCATCCATGAAGGATGGCATATGGACATTACATCAGAACAACGGGCAAGTCCGTCGCACTTACCGGATCGCGGGCGATCAGCGTTCCTTGAAAGCCCGCGACATGCTGTCGGTGATTGGTTTGCTCAAATATTCGAAGAAGGTGCGTTCCGACGTCTGGATCAGCACTTCGGCCGGCATGCCGGGAACGGGATGGAAATTGTGCACCCGTGCAATCTCGGAATCGGGTATTCCGACGCGGACGATATAGACGTCCTTGACTGAAGCTCCCGAATTTTCCTCGATCGAATCAGCTGAGACATAGAAGACCTTGCCCTGCAGAACAGGGGTCGTGCGCCGATTGAGCGCCGTGAGGCGGATCGAGGCCGTTTCGCCCTCATGCAGCTGATCGATCGAGGTGCGCAGCACCTGCGCTTCCAGGATCAGCGGCACATGCGCCGGCAGGATCTCCATGATCGGCTTGCCTGTCGTGATGACACCGCCGGCTGTGTGAAAATAGGAGCGCACGACCGTGCCCGACACCGGCGAACGGATGGTGGTGCGTTCGAGCACGCCGGCGGCCTCGCGCATCTGTTCGCGCACGCTGTCCAGATCGGTTTCGGCGGTCTCGAGTGCATCGAGTGCCGCCTGCTTGTTGGAGTTGACGGCGATGACGGCTTCCTGGCGGAATTTGGCGATCTCCGCCTCGCTCTCGTTGAGCTCGCCGTTCAGTCGAGCAATGTCGCCCATCGCATCGGCGATCGCCCGTTCGATGGCCAGGAGATCCGTCTTGCGCATATAGCCGACCTTGACCAGTCGGGCCTTGGAATCGCGTTCCTCGGTCAGCAACGACAATTGCCTTTCAAAGGATTCTCGTTGGCCCTTATAGCCGGCGAAACGGTATTCTAGCGACTTGATGTTCTTCTCGATCAGATTTAGCTGCTCCTCGAGCTTGATCTGCTTGCTGTGGAAGACGACGTTCTGGCTCTGGATGATCGCGTTGATGTCGGGATCGCTTGCCTCTTTCATCACGATATCGGGAAGCTGGAATTCGCGCAGGCCCTGCGCTTCGGCGCGGAGCCTTGCGACGACAGCTTCCAGGCGCAGCCGGCGAAGCTGCAGCATCCGCTCGTTCGAGCGGGATGCCGTGGGATCGAGGGTCAGCAGGATATCGCCTTCCTTGACCGTATCGCCCTCGCTGACGCGCATCTCCCTGATGATGCCGCCTTCCAGATGCTGGACGATCTTGTTGTTGCCGGTCGCGACGAAGCTTCCTTGCGCGATAACAGCGGAAGCAAGCGGTGCCGTCGCCGCCCAGAAGCCGAAGCCTCCGAACGAGGTGAAGAGAACCGTCAGCCCGACGATGCTGTGCATCCGGATCGAGCGCGGCACGTCGCTATACCATTCGAGCTGCACCGGACCGGTCGTCTCCTGCTTTTTCCGTCCCATGTCGTTCATCCTTCGATGCGCGGTGCTTGTTGACCGTTATTGCCGTTGTTCTTGGAAAGCGCCTGCAGCACCTCGATCCTTTCCCCGAACATGGCGACAGTGCCCTCCTTGAGCACGAGGATCTTGTCGACGCATTGGAGAAGGGCTGGGCGCTGGGTGATGGTCACGGTGGTGATGCCCTGCTTCTTGGCATGGATCAGCGCCCTGGCAAGCGCTGCCTCGCCCTGGGTATCGAGGTTCGAATTCGGCTCGTCGAGGACGACGAATTTGGGATTGCCGAAGAAGGCGCGGGCCAGCGCAATGCGCTGCTTTTGGCCGCCCGAAAGCGGAGCGCCATCGGCCGCCACGATGGTTTCGTAGCCCTGGGGGAAGCCTGCGATGAGCTCGTGCACGTCGGCCAGCACTGCGGCTTCGTAGATCTGATGATCGTCGACGTCGTCGCGCATGCGGCAGATATTGGCCTTGATCGTACCGGGAAAGAGCTGCACGTCCTGCGGCAGATAGCCAATGCTTTCGCCGAACTGGCGCTGATCCCAGTTGCGCAGATCCATCAGGTCAAGGCGAACATTTCCCGATGTCGGGACGATCGAGCCGACGAGCATCTTGCCGAGCGTCGTCTTGCCGGACCCGGAATTGCCGATGATTGCAAGCGATTCCCCCTTCCTGAGCGAGAAGGAGATGCCGTTGAGAATGACCTTCTTCTGCGGCGGCGGCACGAAGAGAATGCGTTCGACATCGAGCCGGCCTTCGGGATTGGGAAGGCGCAGGCGCGGGAAGTTCAACGGCGAGTTCAAGAGCAGGCTCTTGATCCTGCCATAGGCGGCGGCCGACCGGTTGAACTGGTGCCAGCCTTCGATGGCGCCTTCGATCGGCGCCAGCGCGCGTCCCGATATGATCGAAGAGGCAATCACCATGCCGCCCGTCAGCTCGCCCGAAAGCGACAGATGCGCGCCCCAGCCGAGCAGGGTGACCTGGGTGATCATGCGGCAGGCCTTCGATATGCCGGAGAAGATGATGTTGCGGTCCTGCGCCTCGACCTGCGATTTCAGCGAGCCCGCCGTTTCCCGGCCCCACATCTTCACCGCTTCGGGGATCATCGCCATTGCGTTGATGATCTGCGAATTGCGCGACATGGAATCGAGGTGGAAATTTGCCCGGCTGAGGTAGCCGTTGGATTCGGCAAATTGCCGGGCGGTGAATTTCTGGTTCAGATAGGCGATCACGAAAAGCACCGCGCAGCAGGTCATGATGATGATGCCGAGATGCGGATGCACGAAATAGACAACGACCACGAAGAACGGCATCAGCGGCGCATCGAGAAACGCGATCAGCGTGCCGGATGTCAGGAAGCCCCGCAGCAACTGCAGGTCCTGCAGTGTCTGATAGTCCTTGCCGCTGCCATGCAGCGATGCTCTCGCTGCAGCGCTGAGGATCGGCGCGCCGAGCTGCACTTCGAGTTCCACCGCGGTGCGCATCAGGATGAAGCGCCGCACCGAATCCATGAAGGCCTGTAGCAGCACGGCGCCGATCACGGCGATCGAGAGCATGACGAGCGTATCGATGGAGCGGCTTGTCAGCACCCGGTCGGATATCTGGAAGAGATAGAGCGGGATTGCCAGCAGAAGGACGTTGATGGCGATCGTGAACATCATGACGACCACCATGTTGCGTCGCACCGCCGCCATGCCCCGCGAGAGGCTGGCGGCGAAATTCACAGGCTCGCTGCGCTTGTGAAAACCGCCGCCACTTCCTCCGCCCCCGCCCCCGCCGCCCCCGGGATCGGAATCCTTGCCGTTTCCGCCGCCGCCGGTGCGCAGCCGCCTGTCACTCTCGCTGATCGGGCCACTTTCGCCGTCGATGGTCTTGCCGAAGGGCATCGTCGGGCTCGATTTGAGCTCGGTCTTCTCTTTCGGCAGTTCGGGGGGCACCCGCGCCTCGATCCACGGTTGGGCCGGTGCTTCCACCGGTTTTGCTGTCGCCGGGCTCTGCGCCACGGCGGCAGGAGGCGCCGTTTTCACATTCGAGCCTTCCGCCGTCACCGTTTTCTGCGTCACGGGCGGCTGAGTTGTACTTGCGCCTCCGATATCGGCAGCCTCGCGTGCCGCAACTTCGACCGTCTCCTTGCCGCCGTCGGGAGACGAAGCAACGGCGCCGCTGAGCCTGCGAAGATTCTCGACCGCCTGGTCGATCGCGGAAATGCACACATCGCTCATCGCAGCGTCCGAGGGGGCAGCGGAAGGAATATTGCCCGACCTCAGATCGAGGGCGCTGCCTGCCGCAAAGATTTGTTTTGAAATCTGGTTCATCGTGGTTCCTCCGCAATACTCAAGGTCACGCGACCATGGCTTGCATTACGTCGGCAGGGTGCGCCGACGACCATGAAAAATCATGTCCGGCATTGATGACGCCGTCCGCAGAATCGCTGCCCGCCGGATCGTCGTTGTCGAGAAAGGCAATAACTTCGTTGGCGAGCCTGTCGTCGGCCGGCTGCGACTGCGTCGTGTCATGCTCCACCAGCCCGCCCTGAATGAGGATGGCGTCTGAATAGAGCTGGCCCGCCAGATAGGTCGTCTGGCCGAAACTGTCGTAGTCGACGATCTCGGCGATGTTGATGACCGCATTGCTGCCTGTGTCGATCGTAACCGTTGCATCGGGATTGTTGTCGAGGATGGTCGATGCCGCCTGGGTCACATCATCGGAATCGCCGAGAATGCTGACCTGCTTTATGATCGTCATGTCGTAGAGATTGCCGGTGATGTAGAGCACGTTGAGACCGGCATATCCCTGGAAACTCACATCGAACGACAGCCCTTCCGGCATATTGGGATCGCGATCTTCGATCGCCTTCTGCGCCTCGACCATATAGTCCGGCATGGCCGCGAAGGGGCTGTCCGTCCCGACATTATGGATCGAGGCGAAATTCCAGATCAGGTTGTTGCCGGTCTGGATGTCGGCGCCGGGATCGACGCCGTCTTCCGCCCGCACCCAGTCATTGTCGTAGAGCAGCGAGATCTGCGTGATGCTGTTGATGTCGAGCACATTGCCGCCGATGATCACCAGATCATACTGCATGCCCATCCCGAAAAAGGAGGAGAAGTTGATGGAGGTATTGCCGCCCGTCAGCACGGTGGCTTCGGATCCCGAGGTGGTTACCGTCATCGTGTCGTTGTCGCTGACGAAGTGATATTGCTCGATCCACTGTACGAAGGAAACGTCGCCATCGATGACGCTGACCCGCCAGCTGTTCGGGAACGTCGGCTCGGCAGCATCGCTGTCGGCGTGGCTCGATGCTTCGAAGGTGCTGTGTTCGAAGACGGCGATATTCTTGGCGACCGTTCCCGCCTCCTCGGCCGAATGGCCGGATGAGCGCAGCGCCGAGGCGATCTCGTCGTGATCGCTGTAGACGAAGGCCTGGGAGATCGCGTCGATCTGGTGGTAGTTGCCCATTACCGCGGTGACCGAAGTAATGACGCCGGTGTTGATCACCGAGGCGACGTTGACAAGGAGATTTGCACCGGCGGTCACATCAAGGCTATTGCCGCTGGGATCTGTCTGTTCGACGGACGAATTGCTGTCGTCGGGTTCTTCCTGGAGCTTGGCGAGACCGCGGTCGGGCAGGAAGTCGTCGAGGACGGGTATATCGGTCTCGGCCTTGCCATTGACGTAGACAATGGGGCCGTCGCCCGCGGGATGGGTGATGACGAAATGATGCGTCGCGTCGGTGCTGGGCGAGGTTGTCCCGCTGTCCTCGGTATTCTGGGCATTCTGGATATAGCTTTCGAGATCCTGGGCGATCTTCAGCGCGCCATCATAGGTGTCGGTTCGGTGGAGGCTCGAAAAAGGCGTGAAGATCTCAGCCTTGGTGCTGAAGTCCGCGAGCTTTTCAATGACAAAAGTCGTGTCTCGCGGCGCATGGACGCCGTTCGTCATATCGAGATAATCGTCGTCGTAGAGGACGTTGACCTGGAGGACATGACTGATCGTCGAGCCAGGCCCGGCAAAGACGGTCAGTTCCGGCTCATCCGTGAGCACGATATCGGTCGGATCGCCGAAATGCGGTAACGGGATGTCCTTTGCGGCAATCGCCGCCAGCTTCTCGAGGCTCTCTTCGAAGACGCGGCCTAAATGGCGTGCCGGACCATATTCGATCTCGTAGCTGCCGCTTTTGTAAATGACGCCTGGATCGTAATCCTTGAGCTGAAGATCGGAAGAGAAGGCAGCCGTATAGGCATCCTGATCCGGCAGAACGGGTCCATCCGCGCCCGGTCCTGCGCCTTCAGCATAGTTGGTGCGCAACCGCATCTCGTCGGTCGTCATCTCGAAGAGACCGATAAAGTGCGCGATGATTTCCGAAATCTTCTCGATATGCATGGTTCGGCCCTCCCATTCGAAATGACGATCGGCCTTCTGGGCGCCCCTCGCTGGGAGCTGCGGTGTGGTCGTCAAACCGTTTTCAAGCAATCAAGCTGCACCGGCCGAGGCCGGTGCAGCTCGTCTTGGTCGTTGGAGGTCCGTGTCAGGTGCTGGTATCCTCGCCGACGTCGGAAACATGAGAATTGCCGCCGATGACGCTGGAGTCGATTGTGTTGCTGAGCAGGTTCGCACCCTGAACAAGCTCGAGGTGGAAGCCGGAATTGGCAAGGATGGCCGAAGCGTCGGCCGTGCTCGAGCCATTGGCATCGTCGCCAGCCTTGAGATCCCAGCCCTTGCCGTCCATCTCAATGCCTTCTGCACTATCGGCGTGGCCGCCATCGGCCTTCAGATGGTTCTCGGCCGCCTGGTTGTTCATCGTGGTGTTCCAGGCATTATCCTGGTCGGCCAAATGGTTCGCCTGGACGGCGCTGAAGCCGCTGTCGTTGCCGGCGCCGGACAGCGAATTGTTGAGGATGCTGTCAACGTCGAGAGTGAAGGAGAAGTCGTCGCCGAGGTTGAAGGTGAGGTCGTGGCCGGCAACGCCGAGATTGTCGAAGTCCTTGACGTCTTCGATGACGGCGAAGTCGGTATCCGTCTTGTTGAAGCTGTCGGCCGTGTTGTTGCTGTCGGAGACCGTCTTGGTATCCGTATCCGTAATGGTCTTGATGTCGGTGTCTGTCACGGTCTTCGTATCGGTGTCCGTGATCGTCTTGGTGTCGGTGTCGTTGTCGCTGTACGACTTGCTGTCATAGCTCCAGTCGTAGTCGTTATTGGAGTCGGTGATCGTCGTGGTCTTGGTGCTCGTATCGTCGTCGGACTTGTAGCTCCAGTCATATTCGTTGTCGCGGTTGTCGCCATTATTTGCGGAGAGCTCGGCCTTGACGTCCACATCTACGCTGTTGTCGGTATTGTCGCGATTGTCGCCATTGGCGACGCCGCCGACATAACCGGTCGAGCCGTCGTCAACTTCAGTTGAATTGATAGCGCTGTTGGCAAAGCCGTCGGCAAGCGCCCCGACCTTCGTGATTTCGATGTCGTCAGACATTCAAGTTTCTCCAGAAAAAAACCGGAGCAGCTTTTCGAAATCCCTCTCATCTCAAATGGGATTTTACTCGCGCTCGCTCCGATGCGGTTAACATCGGCAGATGTATTCGATACTAGTCATCTGCGGCTTCTTCGCGATTTGTTGATCAAACCGTTGGTATTGGGAACGTACGTACTCAGTACAAGGCCGCACATATCCGGCTCCGAATCCTGAAAGGGATAAGGAGTAGTCAGGTCTTCTTTTCGTTGAGTTGCCCTAAATGGAGGCCATGTATCAAAACGCAGAACAATACATGGGTTTTCCATGTCGCCACTTGGACGACGATCGCAGATTGCTGGAAAAAATGCGGATCCGATAGACATCAATTCGGGCTAAGGCGGATCTGCCGTGCCCGGCTAGCCCTGGATAGCCCCTGTCGTTGGAGCGTTAAGATCTCTTCGGCGGGAGCGTCGGCGGGCAACGAGAATCCGGGGATCCCGGCATTCGCCGCCGGGTTTGAGGGGCACCTTCCCCGTCCTGTATCCGTCCACTCTGCATGACGAAATTGTGACAATCTGTACTGAAACATTACATTAAGCTGTTCAGCTATAGTCGGAGCAAATATAACCTTGAAGTATATAGCGCGGTGAAAATACAACCAAGGCATAGTATCGTATCGTTTTTCCCCCACTAAAACTAATCACTTTGGGCCATTTCCTTCCTTCTCAATCCGTATTAACATAATTAAGAAATGTCTAAAAAATAAGGCGATGACATTCGGGATCGACATTTCATACTATTTAATACCCGCCATCGCTCCACGTTTGAGTAAAGTGTAACGCTAGGGGAGGCGTATATGTTCATGACAGGGTCTGGAATGGAGAATGCGGACCAAGGAAGGAAGTTGAGTTCGTCTGGAGATACTATACTGGTGGTAGCCAAGGCGGATCTGTTTTCGGAGTGCATGGTAGAAGCACTCGCAAAGAAATTTCCGAACTGTGAAGTAGCAAGCATAGCGAGCACAAAGCCGATGCTGGAAAAAGATACCAGCGATATGAAGCTCGTTTTATTCTATCATATACCTGGCCCTGAGCTTCAAGAAGCGCTGCAGGCTGCCCGCGAAAACCACCCTGAAACCTCGATCGGACTTGTCGTCGAAGCTATCGACATGCTCGAGCCTTATGTCAGCCGGCTGGTGGAGGCAAGGATCATCGATGGCGTCCTGCCGCTCAACCTCCGGCTCGACGTCTTCATGGCTGCTGTGGATCTACTGATGAAGGGCGGCGAACATTTTCCGTCAGCACTTCTCAACCGTCTCAACAACAAGAACGCCCAGCTGGAACCTTCGCTCTATCAGACAAAATCGGTCGATGCGGCCCGCAACAATGCGCTCAAGCTGAGACGCGACAGTATCTCCGCTTTGACCACCCGGGAGGTGCAGATCCTGGATCTCATATGCAAGGGGACGCAGAACAAGATCATCGCCGACAAGCTGCATCTTTCCGAAAACACCGTGAAGGTTCACGTCCGCAACATCTACAAGAAGATGAACGTCCGAAACCGCACGGAAGCGGCATCCCGCTTCTTCAATGAACACCCTGCCGGCGAAGACGATATGTCCGGCCGGTGGCGCAATTGATGTAACGATCTGTTTTGCTTCAGATAGAGGGACGCGCAAAGCAGCGCGACTTCTGTCCGAAGCCGCTTGGAGAGCAGATATAAGGCGCTGAGCCGTGATAGGCGACAGTGCGGGCCGTGACCCCGGCCGGGCGCCCGGCGCGATTTTCCGGATAGGCATAGGCCTTCGAGACGCGCGGCGCCTCGACGATATTCCTCTTCGCGACGACCGCGATATCATCGTCAACGACCGTGCAGGCCGTCTGTCCGATCGCCATAAGCGCCGTTCCCCAGACGAACATCGCCAAGCGAAGACGCCGGCCTTTCAGCTGCGCTGCATCTTGTTTTTTCAACATAGCCCAAACCCCTCGCATATGGCGCTTCCGGATGCAAGACCGGCCGTGCCGTTGAGCGCGGCCGATCACCCGACTTCCCTCGTATATTAGCTGCATTGAGTGAAGCTTGAGAGGCGGATGAGAGGCGTATTGGTGGTAAAGCGTTGAAAGTGATTAATCATTTGTTACTTTGAAGAATACTTGCGTAATTATTTTGGATAGCTGGATTTTTTCAAGTTGACCTTACCGGCATTCGTTGTATTGTTTTAATAGTAATTCTGAATTCGGATAGTAACTACAAAGTTATTCATGTATGGACGCTCATTTTCATGAATATCCAGAGCGGATAACGGAGGCATGCAGTGCATAAATAATCAAAAGACTAAATACATGGGAAGGAGTTTGTAATGCGTAGTTTCGTTCCCAACGAAGGCTATTCTGAAGTGTCAGGCATACCGGTGCTCCAAGGGCGACGCACCGTTCTTGTGAATGGCGGGGGCGGCTTCCTCGGTTCACATCTCTGCGAAAGGCTCCTGCAGCGCGGCCACAGCGTCATATGCCTCGATAATTTTTTGACCGGCCGCCGTACGAATGTCGATCATCTCACATCGAACAACCGCTTCCGCATCGTCGAGCACGATGTTAGGCAGCCCTTCGATATCGACGCGTCGCTCATCTTCAATTTCGCCTCCCCCGCCTCTCCGCCTGATTATCAGCGGGATCCGGTGGGAACACTGCTCATCAATGTGCTCGGCGCCGTCAACACCTTGGACTGCGCGCGCAAGACCGGTGCGATCGTCGTCCAGTCGTCGACGTCGGAGGTCTATGGCGACCCGAACCAGAGCCCGCAGCACGAATCCTATTGCGGCAATGTCAACCCGATCGGACCGCGCGGCTGTTACGACGAAGGCAAGCGCAGCGCCGAAACGCTGTTCTTCGATTACCACCGGACTTACGGCGTCGACATTAAGGTCGGCCGCATCTTCAATACCTACGGGCCGCGCATGCGCCTGGACGACGGACGGGTGGTTTCCAATTTCATCGTGCAGGCCCTGCGCAATGCCGATCTGACGATCTATGGCGATGGCCAGCAGACCCGTTCTTTCTGCTATGTCGACGATCTCGTCGACGGTTTCCTGCGTTTTTCGGCTGCCGGCAGTGCTTGCAACGGCCCGATCAACCTCGGCAATCCAGCCGAAATGACCGTTCGACGCCTGGCGGAAATCATTCGGGACCTGACGAACTCGCGTTCCCGGATCGTCCACCTGCCTGCGGTCACCGACGACCCCCGTCAGCGGCGGCCGGATATTTCCCGGGCCATGGCCGAGCTGGGCTGGCAGCCCCGCATCGGGCTCGAAACCGGCCTGGCTCGCACCGTCGAATATTTCGACGGCCTGCTGGCCGGCACAGAGAAGGCGGAGGTCGTATGAGATGCCCCGCTACATTCTCGTCACCGGCGGCGCCGGTTTCATAGGCAGTCATATCTGCAAAACGCTGTCGCGCGCCGGCATGATCCCGGTCACCTACGACAATCTCTCGACGGGACATGCCGACAGCGTCCGCTGGGGCCCGCTTATCCGGGCAGAGCTTGCCGACGCCGCCGCGCTGCGCCGGACTCTTGCAGAATTTTCGCCCGATTGCGTCATCCATTGTGGTGCCAATGCCTATGTCGGCGAATCCGTCGACATGCCCAGGAAATATTACCGGAATAATGTCGTTGGCAGCCTGACCCTGCTCGAGGCCTGCCTCGATCAGGATATCGACCGGATCGTCTTTTCGAGCAGCTGCGCCACCTATGGCGTTCCCGCCTCGTTGCCGATACGGGAGGAAAGCCCGCAGCACCCGGTCAATCCCTATGGGCGCACCAAGCTGATCTTCGAGATGGCGCTCGAGGATTTTGCCGCTGCCTACGGCGTCCGCTTTGCCGCACTGCGTTATTTCAATGCGGCCGGCGCCGATCCCGATGGCGAGCTTGCCGAACGGCATCACCCCGAGACCCATCTCATCCCTCGCGCCCTTCTTGCCGCCGCCGGCAGGCTGGAGCGGCTCGATATCTTCGGCACCGATTATGCGACCGAGGATGGAACCTGTGTTCGCGATTATGTTCATGTCAGCGATCTGGCGCAGGCGCATCTCGCCGCCGTCAATCATCTGATGGCGGGCGGCGGCTCGCTCAGCGTCAATCTCGGCTCTGGCCGGGGCACCTCGGTGCGCGAGATTCTCGAGGCGATCTATCGCGCGAGCGGCCGTGAAGTCCCCGTGAATTATCGCGCTCGCCGCGCTGGCGATCCGCCGGTCCTCTTTGCCAACACCGCAAGGGCGAAGGCGGAGCTCGGTTTCTCGCCGGTTTTCTCGGATATTGATACGATCATCCGCACCGCCGGCCCCACCTTCGGACTGGAGCTGACGGCATGAGCGACGCACTGCAAGTCGGTCACCGCGCCAGGACGGCGAAGGCCGCCGCAGCTGAGGCATTCGATCCTGTTTTCGCTGGCTGGAACCGCGTCGCCTATGGCTTCGGCATCCTCTGCTGGCTGACAGCACTCGGTTATTTCTGGATCTGGTGGTGCCAGTCCGCCCATATCATTTCCTGGGCCGCCTTCGTGCTTATCACCCTCGTGCTTGCCTGGATCACGCTCGTGCCGGCCTATTTCATCCTGATCTTCCTCGATGCGAGGACGGTCAATCCTGCGGCACGGCTGCCGGAAGGGCGGGTGGCAATGGTCGTCACCAAGGCGCCGTCCGAGCCCTTTGCCGTCGTCCGCGCCACGCTGCAGGCGATGCTTGACCAGATCGACGTCGATTTCGATGTCTGGCTGGCCGACGAGGACCCTTCGGAGGAAACCAGGCGCTGGTGTGCGGCGCACGGCGTGCTGATCTCCACCCGAAAGGGCGTGGCGGAGTATCATCGCACCACCTGGCCGCGCCGGACGCGTTGCAAGGAAGGCAACCTCGCCTATTTCTACGACCATTTCGGCTATGCGCGCTACGATTTCGTCGCCCAGTTCGATGCCGACCATGTGCCGACGCCGACCTACCTCCGTGAAATCCTGCGCCCCTTCGCCGATCCTAAGATCGGCTATGTCTCCGCTCCCAGCATCTGCGATGCCAATGCCGGCGAAAGCTGGGCGGCGCGTGGCAGGCTCTATGCCGAGGCAAGCCTGCACGGTTCGCTGCAGACGGGTTACAATAATGGCTGGGCGCCTCTTTGCATCGGTTCCCATTATGCGGTTCGCACGGCGGCCCTTCGTCAGATCGGCGGCCTCGGCCCGGAACTTGCGGAAGACCATTCGACAACGCTGATGATGAATGCCGGCGGCTGGCGTGGCGTGCATGCCGTCGATGCGATCGCTCATGGCGACGGACCGGCAAACTTCACCGATCTCGTCGTCCAGGAATTCCAGTGGTCGCGCAGCCTCGTCACGATCCTGCTGCAACATTCCCGCCGTCACATCATGCACCTGCCCTGGCGACTGAGATTTCAGTTCGTGTTCTCGCAGCTGTGGTATCCGCTCTTCTCCGCCTTCATGGCCGTGATGTTCCTGCTGCCGGTTGCCGCCTTGATGACGGGCCAAGTCTTCGTCAATGTGACCTATCCGGATTTCCTGCTGCATTTTACGCCGATATCGGTCGTGCTGACGCTGTTTGCCTTCTTCTGGCGAGCCACGGGAACCTTCAGGCCGCACGATGCGAAACTGTTCGGCTGGGAAGGGCTTGCTTTTATCTTCCTGCGCTGGCCGTGGTCGCTTGCCGGCAGCCTCGCTGCGCTTCGCGACTATATCAGTGGCTCCTTCGTCGATTTCCGCATCACGCCGAAGGGAAGGCAGCAGCAGCGGTCTTTGCCGTTGCGCGTCATCGCGCCCTATATCGCGCTCGCCGGACTGTGCGCAGCCGCCATGGCACTGGCCAGTGAGGCCGCTGCCGCCCAAGGCTTTTATATTTTCGCGGCGATGAATCTCTCGATCTATCTGTCGCTGACGGTGCTGATCGTCATTCGCCATGCGATCGAGAACGATCTGCCGCGGCTGCCGCAATCACGCGGGCTGTGGCTTGCGACGGCCACGGGGCTTGCGATCTGCATCACCGGCGGCATGCAGGCGGGCAGCCATGGTCTGCATAGCCTCGAGGCCCTTTCCCACGGCCAGACGTTCATCAGTTTCAGCCAATCACAGTTTGCCGTAGCCGGTGCCGGTGTCGGCGGCGGCAAGACCAGGATCGTGAAGTTCCGCCTCAGATGGAATGGGTTCGGAAGCACGGGGCGGGACGAACAAGGTGTCTGAGCCGGCGGAACCGGCAAGTGTCGAGTAGGAGGATGTAATGAGTATCGGATCGAGACTATACGGAGCGACCCTCGCTCTCAGCCTGTGTCTGCCCATGGCGGCTCACGGCGCCGAGGTCGCCAAACAGAAAGCGCCGACGCCGGTCAGCGCCTATGAGCTCTATCGTATCTATGGCGACAAGACCTGGACCTGGAACACCGGCGGCGGCCGTTTCTTCGATGACGGCCGGCGATTTATCGCCTGGAGCAATGACAAGGGGAAGCCGTCCTTCGCCGAAGGCAGATGGGTGGTCGACGATCTCGGCCAGCTCTGCATGCGTGCCACCTGGACGAATGCCGAGGGTGCGGCCCGCGCCAGCACCTGTTTCGGTCACCGCAAGATCGGCAACACGGTCTATCAGCGGCGCCAGCCGGACGGCAAGTGGTACGTCTTCCGTCATGCATCGGTGCTCCCGGATGACGAGTTCCGCAAGCTCGTTCCCGTCGATACGGTCAGCGCGAAGGCGCGCGAACTGAAGCAGGTCCTGCTGAGCCAGGAAATAGCCCGAAAAGGAGGGTGAAGCCATGAAGAAGCTAATGAAAAACAACCTCTCGACCACCGCGATTGCGCTGCTGTTGTTGTGTCTCGCGGATCTTCCGGGCCGAAGCGAAGTGCAATATGCGGGCATTGCGCCAAACCCGGCGGCGGCCGTGCAGACGATTATCGACAAGCGCCCCGTCCTTCATGCCGACGGCATCAAGTTCGGGGCCTACGATCCGCACGGCGATTTCGGCGCGCAGGCGAATGTCGCGACCGAAGCCCTGTTCCTGCCGTGGGAGGACGTCGACCTCGAAACGTTGCGCGTCGCCGATGCCTATGCGCTGGCTAGAGGCCGCAACCTGCTGATCACTGTCGAGCCATGGTCCTGGGACGTCGATTGGCGGCTCACCTCGGCACAGCTTCGCGCAAAGGTCCTGCGCGGTGACTACGATGTCAACATGCGTTCGATCGCGCATATGATATCCGAGCTGAAAAGCCCGGTGATCGTCCGCTGGGGACAGGAGATGGAGGACAAGTCAGGGCGGTTCTCATGGTCTGGCTGGAGCCCGCAGGACTATATCACGGCCTACAAGCGGATGATGGACATTGTCCGCCAGGAGGCGCCTGGCACAGAGCTCATGTGGTCGCCGAAGGGAGAGCCTGGCCTCCAGGCCTATTATCCCGGCGACGATTATGTCGATCTCATCGGGCTCTCGGTCTTCGGTCTGCAGCGCTACGACGAGCTTGCCTACAATGAGCACCGGACGTTCTCGGAAGCATTGAAGCAGGGGTATGATCTCGTCGCCGGTTACGGAAAGCCCATCTGGGTGGCGGAGCTCGGCTATGAAGGCGGCGACGCCTATATCAGGCCGTGGATCGAAACTGCCACGTTGAAGCAGAGCGCCTTCCCGAATCTGCAGGAAGTCGTCTATTTCAACGACCGGGATGTGCACGCATGGCCGTTCGATCTCGGCCGGCCGGACTGGCGCGTGGTCGAAAACCTGGACAGCAACTGATAGTCAGGAAAACAGAGGCCTGAAAAACGGAGAGGCCCGCCGGGGTGTTGCGGGCCTCTCCTCATGTCGGGCGACCGATCATCCCTTGATCGTTGCCTTACCCTCTTCGATGAGCCGGGTCGCCGCATCGGCGGGCGATATCCGTTCGAAGGCGAGTTCGTCACAAATCGGGCGCAGCACGCGCTGGTCGAATTGCGTTGCGCCCATCGGCACCGGCGGCGGATACTCGCCGACCTGATCCTTAAGCAGGTTCACGTATTTGACCGTTTCCTGCTCCGTCGGGTTGAGTTGCGGCAGGATGGCTTCACGGACGGTAGGCGACATTGGCACGCCGCGTTCCACACCGAGAATCTTGCCGGCTTCGGGATCATTGACAAAGAAGCTGATGAACTTCGCGGCAGCTTCGCCCTGCTTGGTCGTAGCGCCCACACTCCAGATCAGTGCCGGACGGTAATAATGGCCGGATGGTCCGCCCTTCTTTTCACGCGGCAGCATGGTGATGCCAAGCTTGTTCTTGATGATCAGCTGATAGCCGACCATCTGGTTTGAATAGGCCATGCCGATCACCGATTTGCCGAGACCAAGGCAATTGGTGTCGATCGTGTTTTGATCGAGGGTCTGCACGTCGGCAGCAACGGTGCCGCCCGCCTTACGCAGTTTCTCCCAGTAGTCGAACCATTCCCTGGCATCGTCGGCCGTGAAGCCGAGCCCCACGCTTTCCCTCGCAAAGAGGCTCTTGCCGCGCTGGCGCAGCCAGGGATCGAACACATAGTTGTAGCGCGCCGCATAGGGGCCGCCGCCCTTGCCGGAGGACTTGGCGAGTTCTACCGCGAGCTTGGCATACTCCTCCCAGGTGAGGTCGGGCGTCGGCAACGGGATGCCTGCCTTTTCGAATTCGACTGTGTCGAAGAACATCGAGAAGGAGTTGAGGCCGAGGCCAACACCATAGAGCTTGCCGTCAATGGTGGTCAGTTTCAGCATGTCGGCGCCGAAGGACTGAACGTTCAGCGTCGAGGGGACGAATTCATCGAGCGGCAGGCAGGCGCCGCGCTTCGAATAGTCTGAGATTGTTCCAGGCTCGAGTTGGAAGATGTCGGCGATCGAGCGGCCGGCCATCTGCGTTGCGAGTTTCGTCCAGTAGCCGTCGCCCGACAGCGATTCGCCGACCAGAGTGACGCCAGGCGTCTTCGACTGATAAAGCTTGGCAACATCGAGCGTACGCTTGGCGCGGTCGTTGGACCCCCACCACATGGCACGCAGCTGTGCGTCTTCGGCAAAGGCCGGAATGGCGCTTCCGGCACCGAGGGCGAGACCGGCGGCCGCACCGGCTGAACCCATCAGAAATGAACGGCGATTGACCTGCATGATATTCCTCCTTGTCCCAACTGCCCGCTGCCATCCTCCAACGGCATTATCGAGCACTTCGGCAAACAGATTACGCAAAAAAAATTTTATTGCAAGAACCAACCATTTTCTTGCAAATTTGCACTATTTGCATAATGTTTGCCTATGAACGACCAAAAGATCAGACGGCCGCGTCAGGCCGATATAGCCACATTGGCCGGCGTTTCCGTTTCCACGGTGTCGCGCGTGCTCGCCAACGAACCTGGTATCAGCGAAACCGTCCGGCGCCAGATATTGAAGGTGGCAGCCGAGAACGGCTATCCCGTCAAACCGGCTTCCGAAGCCGTTGCCGGCGGGCTGGCGTTGATTGCCAGCGACGGCGTCACCGGCACTCTCAGCGTCTTCTATGAAGCGATCGTCGACGGCCTGCGCGCCGGCGCTGCGGAAGCGGGCATGCCCTTCGACGTCCGGCTGGTCCGCGAAGATCGTATCACCCCGGATGCCGTGCGCGACTATATGCAGACCGCGGGAGCTCAAGGTCTCTTTCTCGTCGGTATCGATCCGAACGAGACGTTGCGTGGCTGGCTGCAAGCCAGCATGACACCGACCGTTCTTGTCAACGGCACTGATCCAAGGATGCAGTTTGACGGCGTTTCGCCGGCTAATTTCTTTGGCGCCTACGAGGCCACCCGCCGGCTGACCGAGGCCGGCCATCGTCGGATCCTGCATCTGAGCGGCTCCCACCGCCACACGATCCGGGAGCGCGTGCGGGGCTTCGAGGCGGCGATCGCCGCCGTCCCGGGCGCAGAGGGCCGTCTCGTGTCCCTGACCCTTGACGGCAGCGCCAGCCGGGAGGCGCATGAACGCACCGCCGCCGCACTTGCCGAGGATGCCGGTTTTACCGCCGCTTTCTGTATGAATGATTTTATCGCCGTCGGCGTGCTCGAAGCCGTCACCGAGGCCGGGCTGCGTGTGCCGGAGGATTTCGCGATTGTCGGTTTCGACGATCTGCCCTGCGCGCTGATGACAAGTCCGCAGCTTTCCACCATGCGCGTCGACCGCGCTGCCCTCGGGCGCGAAGCCGTTTCGCTGATGCTGTCCCGCTTCCGCAACAGGACGGCCGCTGCGCGCCATATCTGCCAGGCGGTCATTCCCATTCCGGGAGGAACCGTTCCGAACATCGAAAACCCGTGAGTGATGCCGATGACCTATGATCCCGCCAGCGCCAACCCGCTCGCCGGCAATCCGCTGGAAACCCGCGCCGATATGAGCCGTGCGCTGCTTGCGCTCTTTGATCCGCTGCTTGCCTGTTTCTCGGACGGTAATGCCCGCGTCACCCTCAATGGCGGCGGCGCCCATTTCGACCGGGCAGCGGCCGATCTCGAAGGGTTCGCCCGCCCGCTCTGGGGATTGGCGCCGCTTGGCGCAGGCAATGGCGACTTCGCCCATTGGCATCGTTTCGCCGAAGGTCTCGCAAATGGCACCGATCCCGCCCATCCGGAATATTGGGGAACGGTCAATGGCCGCGATCAGCGGATGGTCGAGCTTGCCGCTCTCGGTTTTGCCCTGGCGCTGGTGCCCGAAAAAATCTGGGAACCGCTCGATGCGCGCGCCCGCAGCAATGTCGTCGCCTATCTCAAGCATGTCAGGCAGTTCGATTATGCTGACAACAACTGGAAATTCTTCCGGATCTTCGTCGATATCGCGCTCGATCGTCTCGGCGCCGATTTCGACCGCAGCCTGACGCGGCAATATATTGAGGAGCTCGAAGGCTTTTATATCGGCGACGGCTGGTATCGCGACGGAAACGTGCGCCGTATCGACCACTACATTCCCTTCGCCATGCATTTCTATGGCCTGATCTATTCGAAGCTCGTCGATGACGATTATGCAAAGCGCTACCGCGAGCGCGCGGTCCTCTTTGCCCGGGATTTCCGGCACTGGTTTGCCGCTGACGGGGCGACGATCCCCTTCGGCCGCAGCCTGACCTATCGTTTTGCCTGCGCCGGCTTCTGGTCCGCGCTCGCCTTTGCCGATGTCGAGGCTCTGCCCTGGGGCGAGGTCAAGCATCTCTGCCTGCAGCATCTGCGCTGGTGGAAGGACAAGCCGATTGCCGATCGCGACGGCGTGCTGTCGATCGGCTTCGGCTATCCGAACCTGCTGATGTCGGAGAGTTACAATTCCGCCGGCTCGCCCTACTGGGCCTTCAAGGCCTTCCTGCCGCTGGCGATCGCTGAGGATCACCCATTTTGGACGGCGAAGGAAAAAGTGCCGGAGCAGGCGCCTGACATCGTTCCCCAGCGTCATCCCGGCATGGTGATCATGCGGGCGGGCGGCGATGTCGTGGCGCTGTCTTCCGGCCAGGAAAACCTGCAGATGCGGTGCGGCACGGAAAAATATGCGAAGTTTGCTTATTCCGCTCGATACGGCTTCAGTGTCGAGGCCGATGAGCGTGCCTTTGCGCTTGCCGCCTTCGATTCAGCGCTTGCCTTCAGCGATGACGGCCTTCACTACCGCGTGCGCGAAACGAACGAGGAAGCCAGGCTCGCAGGTGAGGTGCTCTATGCGAAATGGTCGCCTTTCCCAGATGTCGACGTCGAAACCTGGCTCGTGCCGGTCGCACCCTGGCACATCCGCTTCCACCGGATCAGGACAAGCCGGCCGTTGCGGATTGCCGAAGGCGGATTTGCCATCGGCCGCCGGGATTTCGAGCTGGATACGCTATCCGCGTCGAATGGGGTTGCCTATGCGATCGGCGAAGCCGATTTCACCGGCATTCTCGATCTCGGCTCTTCGGTCAAACGTTCGGGGCTTGTCCAGAAGGCAATGCCCAACACCAATGTGATCGTCGCGAAAACCCTCGTGCCGCAGCTGCGCGGGCAGATTTCGGCCGGTGAAACCATCCTGGTGACGGCAGTGCTGGCACTTGACGATCCTGCTGCTGTCTCGTCTGTCTGGACGAACCCGCCGAAAGCGCCTGACATTGCAGCGCTGGAGGCCCTGGTGAAGGAAAAGGGCGTGACAGTCAGCGCCATCGAAGCGCCGGGACAGATGCCATGAGCCAGCCGGCCATCGTCTTTGCCATGCAACCGTCGCGCACGGAGCATGTGCTGCCGGATGAGGTCCTGCGCCGGCTGAGTGGCATCGGTCGCCTGCTGGATCCCAAACCGCTGCAGCGCTTCGACGACGAGCGTGCGAGACGTCTGCTGGCCCAAGCCGAAATCCTGATCACCGGCTGGGGCGGGCCCTATGTCGGGCCCGAAATCCTCGCCGCCGCGCCGCATCTTAAGCTCATCGTCCATGCGGCGGGCACGGTCAAAGGCGTCATCGACGACGCCATCTTCGAAGCCGGTATCCCGGTCAGCCATTCGGCCGAGGCCAATGCCGTGCCGGTGGCCGAATTCACGCTGGCGGCGATCATCTTCGCCGGCAAGCGCGTTTTCCGTTTCCGCGATCTCTACGTTGCCGACCGAAACCGCAACCGCACCCATCCCATGCAGCGCGAAGCGATCGGAAATTACCGCCGCACCGTCGGCATCGTCGGCGCTTCGCGCATCGGCCGGCGCGTCATCGAGCTCTTGAAACCCTTTGACTATAGACTACTGCTCGCCGATCCGACGCTTGATGCCGCCGAGGCAGCCGGCCTCGGAACGGAAAAGGTCGATCTCGACGAACTGATGCGGCAAGCGGACGTCGTTTCCCTGCATGCGCCCTCGCTGCCGTCGACGCGGCATATGATCGATGCGCGAAGGCTGTCGCTGATGAAGGACGGCGCGACGCTCATCAACACGGCGCGCGGCATTCTCATCGATGAGGCCGCGCTGCTTTCGGCGCTCAAGACCGGCCGTATCGACGCGGTCCTCGATGTCACCGATCCGGAGATCCCGGAGGCGGGTTCTGCTTTCTACGATCTGCCGAACGTCTTTCTGACACCGCATATTGCCGGCGCTATTGGATTGGAACGGGCGCGCCTCGGCGAGATGGCAGTGGACGAGATCGAGCGCTTCGTGACCGGTCAGCCGCTGCTCTACCAGATCCATCAGGCAAATCTCGAAAACATCGCCTGAGGCGCGTCGAGCGGCTTAGAGTTCGGAATTGCGTAAAAACAAAGAGATAGAGCATTTCCGTGATTCGGAGAAAAACGGAAACCCCCTAGGCAACAGGCATCAGCGCGACGTCCTCAGCGAATTTGGCGAACCGTCATTGGCAAGTTCGGGCATGAGATCGGCAATGTTGACCACCTTGCCGGTGCGCGAACTCGTCAGCGCGGCAATGCCGCAAAGCACGGACATGGCGCCCGCCCGCGTGCCGGCGCGCTGGGCGAGCCTGTCTTCAATATCGGGCTTGAAGATCATGTTGCGCATCCGGTCGTCGCCGCCGTAGTGGCCGCCTGTGAAATGCGGAACGACGATGCGCTCCACCGCCTCTTTGCCGTTCGGGAAATTGCGGATGAGGAGGATCGTGTCCTCCTTCGGCTCTTCCCAGGGCTGGGCCTCATATTGACGAAGCTCAATGCGCCCTTTGGTGCCGTTGAAGGCAAGGTGATGGCCTTCGATCGGTTGGAAGGTGTTCAGCGAATAAGAGACATGGACGTTGTTGCGGTAACGGAGCGACACCACCATCGTATCAGGAATGTCGATGTCCTCGCGGAAGACGCAGCCGTCTCGGAAGTAGCCGTCGATCTTCGAGGGATCCTCGTAGAGTGAATCGAGGAAGGGATCGGCCTCGAGATCGAGGTAGTAGTCGCATTCATGCGTGTGCGGACAGAGCTTGCAGCGCGGGCCGCGGAACGGGCCCTTGCGACCGTAATTCTGCAAGTCGGCGAAGGAGGTGACGGCGTCGGGATCGCTGTCGAGATACCAATTCAGCAGATCGAAATGATGGGTCGCCTTGTGGACGAACAGACTGCCGGAATTTTCCGTATAGGCATGCCAGCGGCGGAAGTAGTCGGCGCCGTGCTTGGTGTTCAGATACCAGTGGAAGTCGACCGAGGTGACCTGGCCGATTTCGCCGGCATTGAGCAGTTCCTTGATCTTCGCAGCCGTCGGCGCATAGCGATAGTTGAAGGACACGTCGACCCGGCGACCCGTGCGCTTTTCGGCATCCAGAATCCGGCGAATCTTTTCGACCGAGGTCGTCATTGGCTTTTCGGTAATGACGTCGATGCCGGACTCTAGCGCCCGCACGACAATGTCGTCATGCGTATGGTCGGGCGTACAGACGATGACCAGATCCGGCTTCTGCTCGTTGAGCATCGAATCGATGTTTTCGTAGAGCGGTGCATTGCTGCCGATCATGTTACGCGCGCGTTCCCCGCGCAGCGAATTCTTCTCGACGATCGCGGTGAGGTCGACATGCTCGCGCCAGCCGGCAAGCAGATCCTTGCCCCACATGGTGGTGCCGCGGTTTCCCGTACCGATCAGGGCAAAACGGCGTTTTTCCATCGAATGATCCTCCTGCATGCGTGATGAAACAAATACTGAAAATCAGGCCTAAAGCGCGTCGCGATCTTTCAGATTCGCGTGGCCCGCGCTTCAGGTCTTTGGTTTTTCGCACATCATGGTCGCAAAACCGCTGCACACTTTTGTGCGACATGCTTTAGCAGCAGCTCCTGAAGCGCTCGACGCAGGTGGCGATCACTTCCTCGGCCGGGCGTTTCCACCAGTTTTCGGCCGAAAAGATCTCCACCTCCTGCGCGCCGAAGAAACCGGCGGTCTCCACCATCCGTCTTATGCCTTTGAGGTCGATCACACCATCGCCCATCATGCCGCGGTCGAGCAGCATGTCCTTTGTCGGCACCAGCCAGTCGCAGATGTGATGGGCAAAGATGCGTTTCATGCGCCCGGCGCGGGCGATCTGGTTGGCAAGATCGGGGTCCCACCAGACGTGATAGACATCGACAGCAACGCCGACATCCTCCCCGAGCTGCTCGCACATGTCGAGCGCCTGGCCGAGTGTATTCACGCAGGCACGGTCGGCGGCATACATTGGATGCAGCGGCTCGATAGCGAGCTTTACACCCGAGGCCTGCGCATGCGGCAGCACGGCGGCGATGCCGTCGAACACCATCTGGCGGGCGGCGACGATGTCCTTCGAACTGCCCGGCAGGCCGCCGACGACGAGCACGAGGCAATCGGCTGAAAATGCCGCCGCTTCGTCGATGGCACGCCTGTTGTCGTCGAGATTTTTCTGCCAGTCGGCATCGTTTGCCGCCGGGAAGAAGCCGCCGCGGCAAAGCCCGGTCAGCTTGATGCCGTTGGATTTGACGATACGCACCGCTTCATCGAGACCGACCTTGGCAACCTGGTCGCGCCAGGGCGCGATCGCGGTGATGCCGTGTTTCAGGCAGATATCGACGGCCTGGGCAAAGCCGCACTGTTCGCGGATCGTCGCCAGATTGATCGAAAGCCCTTCGACCTGCATGTCATTCTCCTCCCATCACCTCAGCGCTTCAGTTGACGCCGTGGACGGCGAGCACTTGACGCATGCGGCTTGCAGCAAGTTCGGGATCTGCCAGAACCCGTGCCTTGTCGGCCAGGCGGAAGAGTTCGGCCAGATGCGTCAGCGAGCGGGTGCTCTGCTGGCCGCCGACCATGACAAAATGGTCCTGCAGGCCGTTGAGATAGGCGAGGAAGACGACGCCGGTCTTGTAGAAGCGGGTCGGCGCCTTGAAGATGTGGCGCGACAGCGGCACGGTCGGCTCCAGCAGATCGAAGAATTCGTGGTTGCTTTTGCGGCCGAGCGCTTCGAGGGCTGCCGAGGCTGCCGGCGCGATCGCATCGAAAATGCCGAGCAGCGCGTCGGAATGGCCTTCTTCGTCGCCGGCAATCAGTTCGGCATAGTTGAAATCGTCGCCGGTATACATGCGCACGCCTTTCGGCAACCGGCGGCGCATCGCCACTTCCTTCTCCTTGGAGAGCAGCGAGATCTTGATGCCGTCGACCTTGTCGGCATGGGCTTCGATCACCTCAAGGCAGGTGGACATGGCTTGGATATGATCACCATTGCCCCAATAACCCTCGAGTGCCGGATCGAACATTTCCCCGAGCCAATGGATGATGACGGGTTCCCTGACCTGGCGGAGGATGCGGTCATAGACGCTTACATAGTCGTCCGGTCCTTTGGCGGCGGCGGCAAGCGCCCGGCTTGCCATCAGGATGATGCGGCCGCCGGCCGCCTCCACCGTTTCGATCTGCTCCTCATAGGCCCTGAGGATCGTGTCGATAGTGACGTCAGGTCCCGGCGTCAGATGGTCGGTGCCGGCGCCGCAGGCGATCAGCGCGTCCTTGCGGCCGGCCGCCTCACTGAGCGCCCGGCGGATGAGGTCGCGCGCATCCGGCCAGCCGAGGCCCATGCCGCGCTGCGCCGTATCCATCGCTTCGGCAACGCCGAGGCCGAGATCCCAGAGCCGATGGCGGAAAGCGAGCGTCCGCTCCCAATCGATCGCCGGTGTCAGCCACGGATCGTTGTCGGCCAGCGGATCGGCGACGACATGGGCCGCGGCAAAGGCGATGCGTGGAAAGGCCTTGGCGTCGCGCTTGGCGAGCGCGATCGGCGTGCCTGTCAGCGTGTAGGGGACGATCTTGCCGTCAAGAGGGAGATTGATCGTCGTCACGGCTCAGAACTCCAGTGCGGGAACATCGAGCCAGCGGCGCTCGGCCCATGATTTCAGGCCGAGTTCGGCAAGCTGTACGCCCTTGGCGCCGGCTTCCAGGCCATAGGGCCACGGTGCATCTTCGACGACATGGCGGATGAACATTTCCCACTGGGCCTTGAAGCCGTTGTCGAATGGCTGCGTGTCAGGAACCTCGTCCCAGGTCTTGTAGAAGTCGATCGTTTGCGGCTGGTCCGGGTTCCAGACCGGTTTCGGCGTGTTGACGCGGTGCTGGCTCCAGCATTTCGTCAGGCCGGCGACGGCCGAACCATGTGTGCCGTCGACCTGGAAGGTGACAAGGTCGTCGCGGCGGACGCGAACGGCCCAGGAGGAATTGATCTGCGCGATCGCGCCGCCTTCGAGCTCGAAGGTCGCATAGGCCGCATCGTCCGTATCGCAATCATAGGGCTTGCCCTGCTCGTCGATGCGCCGGCCAATATGAGTGGCGCCGAGGCAGGAGACAGCCTTGACGTCTCCGAACAGATTGTCGAGCACGTAGCGCCAGTGGCAGAGCATGTCGAGAATGATGCCGCCGCCGTCGCCTTTACGGTAGTTCCAGGACGGGCGCTGAGCCGGCACGCCCCAATCGCCTTCGAAAACCCAGTAGCCGAATTCGCCGCGCACCGAGAGGATCTTGCCGAAGAAGCCGGAATCCCTGAGCAGCGCCAGCTTACGCAGGCCGGGCAGGAAGAGCTTGTCCTGCACGACGCCGTGCTTGAGGCCGGAGCCGCGCGCCTTGCGCGCAAGGTCGAGTGCCACCTGCAGATCGTCGGAGATCGGCTTTTCGCAATAAACATGCTTGCCGGCATCGAGCGCCTTGGACAGCAGCTCGGCTCGCATCAGCGTCGTGCCGGCGTCGAAGAAGATCGTGTCGTCGGGATTGGCAAGAGCCGCATCGAGATCGGTCGACCAGCGCTTGATGCCGTGCTTCTTCGCCAACTCTTCCATCTTGGCGCCGTTGCGGCCGACGATGATCGGGTCGATCTCGAGTTTCTCGCCCGATTTGAGCGTGATGCCGCCCTGGTCGCGGAAAGCGAGAATCGAACGCACCAGGTGCTGATTGTACCCCATGCGGCCGGTGACGCCGTGCAAGATGATCCCCAAGCGTGCCATTTTTTCCTCCCAGCAATCTTTTGCGGCGGGAGCGGGCATCCTGGCCCGGCCCTCCCAAGCCGGTAACTAAACAGTTACTTGATGGCAGAAGATCGGAGCGGCTGTCAATAGTCAAATCCGATTTTCGAGATCAGGAAAGGCTCTAGCGCTTGATCGAGGCGAGCGTGACGTGGACGATATGCCTCTCCCAGGCATTGAGATGGGTCGGCTCGATCAGGTCGCGGCCGAAGATCGTCGACAGCGTGTACTGGTTGGAAAGGTAGAAATAACCGAGCGAGGCGATCGTCAGGTAGACATGCAGGGGATCGGCGGTCTGGATGAAGACGCCCTGCTTCTTTCCCTGCTCGAGCACTTGAGAAAGCTCGCCGATCAAATGTGAATGCAGTTCCTTGAGCCGGACGGACTGACGCAGCCAGCGGGCGCGATGCAGATTTTCCGTGCCGAGCAGGCTGAGAAATTCCGGATGCTGGAGAAAATAACGCCAGGTGAAGAGTGCCAGTTCGCCGATGCCTTCCTCCGGGCTGCGGTCGCCGATATGAAGCGCTCGCTCGGCGGTGCGGATGCCGACATAGGCTTCTTCGAGCACCTTGAGGTAGAGCTGCTCCTTGTCGCCGAAATAATGATAGAGCATCCGCTTGTTGGTGCCGGCGCGCTCGGCGATCGCATCGACGCGAGCCCCACCCATGCCGTTTTCAGCGAATTCCCGGGTTGCCGCTTCGAGGATCGCAGCGCGTGTCCGCTCCGGATCGCGGTGGGCCGTCCGTTCCGCGACCGGGCGTCGAGACCGTTTCTTTGCCCCATTCTCCCCGCTGTCGTTCATCGCTCCACCTCCGTCTTCACATGTTGCGCTCATAAGCCTTCGGTGCGAAATTGTAAAAACCGAATTTGAACGGCCCGCGAGCGACACCGCTTGACACGCTCGCCGCTTTGCCCGTAGCTTGTAACCAATTAGTTATTTATGCAAGGGTAACTAGGTTCGGAAGCGTGTGGAGGCGCTTCCCTTTGGAGGAGGAAAAAATGAGCCTACGTGTAAGCAGACGTAATTTCGTTGCGGGAGGAGCGACGCTTCTTTCGCTCTCGGCGCTGGGAACCAGCGCTTTGGCACAGGAAACGCGCCTGCGTCTCCTGTGGTGGGGCTCGCAGCCGCGCGCCGATCGCACCAACAAGGTATCGCAGCTCTATCAGACGAAGAAGCCGGGCACGTCGATCACCGGCGAATTCCTCGGCTGGGGCGACTACTGGCCGCGCCTTGCGACCCAGGTCGCCGGCCGCAACGCGCCCGATGTCATCCAGATGGACTATCGCTATATCGTCCAGTATGCGCGGCGCGGCGCGCTCGCCCCGCTCGAATCCTATATGCCGGCCAAGCTCAACCTCGACGATTTCGACAAGGCGCAGATCGAAGGCGGCAGTGTCGACGGCCACCTCTACGGCGTCAGCCTCGGGGCGAATTCGGCGGCCACGGTCCTGAACACCACTGCCTTCAAGGAGGCCGGCGTCGATCTGCCGACCCAGGCAACCACCTGGGAAGAATTCGGCCGCATCGGTGCGGAGATCACCAAGGCGGGCAAACGCAAGGGCATGTTCGGCATGGCCGACGGCAGCGGCGGTGAACCGTTGTTTGAAAATTGGCTGCGTCAGCGCGGCAAGGCGCTTTATACTGCCGACGGCAAGATCGCCTTCGGCGTGGACGATGCCTCGGAATGGTACGACATGTGGGCCAAGTTCCGGGCTGCCGGCGCCTGCGTTCCTGCCGATGTCCAGGCCCTCGATAAGAACGATATCGAAACCAACACGGTATCGCTCGGCAAGTCGGCCGCTGGTTTCGCCCATTCCAACCAGTTCGTCGCCTATCAGGCAATGAACAAGGACAAGCTGGCGCTGACCAACTACATGCGGGTCAAGGCGGATTCGAAGGGCGGCCACTACCGCAAGCCGTCGATGTTCTTCTCGGTCTCCGCCCAGTCGAAAGCTGTGGACCTGGCCGTGGACTACGTCAATTTCTTCGTCAAGGACCCTGAGGCAGCGCTGCTTCTGGATGTCGAACGCGGCATTCCCGAATCGAGCGCCATGCGTGAGGTCGTCGCGGCGAAGCTCGACGAGAACGGCAAGATTGCGCTGGCCTATGTCAGCGGCCTTGGCGAACTCGCCGGCAAATTGCCGCCGCCACCGCCCGCCGGCGCCGGTGAAGGCGAGCTGACCCTACGCAACATCGCCGAACAAGTGGCCTTTGGACAGGTATCTCCTTCCGATGGCGGCAAACAGCTTGTCGATGAAATCACGCAGATTCTCGCACGAGGCTGATCCCGTATGAGCAATGCGATGCGCACGCCCGCAGGGGCCATAAATGTGGAAAGATATCAGGGGGCCGTGGCCGAAGGACGCTTCAGGCGTCTCTGGAATGCCAATGCTCCCGGCTATCTCTTCCTTCTTCCGTGGCTCATCGGCTTTTTCGGGCTGACGCTCGGGCCGGCCCTGATTTCGCTCTACCTCTCCTTCACCGACTTCGACATGCTGCAGTCGCCGAGGTGGGTGGGAATGGCGAATTATGTGCGCATCGCCACGGCCGATCCGAAATTCTCGGCCGCCATGCACGTCACTCTGACTTATGTCGTCTTCTCGGTGCCGTTCAAACTGACCTTCGCCTTGCTGGTCGCCATGGCCCTGAACCGCGGCCTGCGTGGGCTGTCGATCTACCGCGCCATCTTCTATCTCCCCTCATTGCTGGGCGGCAGCGTGGCGATCGCCGTGCTCTGGCGTCAGCTTTTCGCCAGCGATGGCCTCGTCAATGCCGCACTCTCGCATTTCGGCATCGAAGGCCCAAGCTGGATCTCGCATCCGAACTATTCGATCTACACGCTGGTGGCTCTGTCCGTCTGGCAGTTCGGCTCGCCGATGATTATTTTCCTGGCCGGCCTGCGCCAGATCCCGCAGGATATGTATGAGGCCGCCAGCCTCGACGGCGCCTCGAAGTTCCGGCAATTCTACAAGATCACGCTGCCACTTCTGACCCCGGTGATCTTCTTCAACGCCGTCGTCCAGACGATTGAAGCCTTCAAGGCATTCACACCAGCCTTCATCATCTCCGGCGGCACGGGCGGTCCGATCAATTCGACGCTCTTCTACACGCTCTACCTCTATCAGGAAGCCTTCGGCAATTTCCGCATGGGCTACGCCTCGGCACTCGCCTGGATCCTGGTGGTGATCATCGCGATCTTCACCGCCTTCTCCTTCCTGACCTCACGTTATTGGGTGCACTACGATGACTGAGATGACCGCTTCCGTCACTGCGGCCAGGCCGCCATCCGACATCACCAAACGCAGCCTGCCGGCGTCGCTCATCATCCACGCCCTGCTGATCGCCGCTTCACTTCTCATGCTCTATCCGCTGTTGTGGATGGTTTCGGCATCGGTAAGGCCGGAAAACGAGATCTTCTCGTCGACCTCGCTCATCCCGTCGTCGATCGATCTCTCCTCCTATGCGCGCGGTTGGGTCGGTCTCGATGTCAGCTTCGGCCGGTTCTTCTGGAATTCGCTCGTCATTTCGCTGCTGGTGGTGACGGGTAATGTCATCGCCTGTTCGCTGACCGCCTTCGCCTTCGCGCGGCTGCGTTTTGCCGGCCGGAACTTCTGGTTCGCGATCATGCTCGGCACGTTGATGATCCCCTACCATGTGACGCTGATCCCGCAATATGTACTCTTCCTCAACCTCGGCTGGGTGAACACCATCCTGCCGCTTGTTGTGCCGAAGTTCCTGGCAAGCGATGCCTTCTTCATCTTCCTCATGGTGCAGTTCTTCCGCGGCATCCCGCGCGAACTCGATGAGGCGGCGATGATGGATGGCTGCAGCGCTTGGCGCATCTATTGGAAGATCATGCTGCCGCTATCGCTGCCGGTTTTGGCAACGGCCGCCATCTTCTCCTTCATCTGGACCTGGGACGATTTCTTCGGTCCGCTGATCTACCTGAACGATATGAACACCTACACGATCCAGCTCGGCCTGCGCACTTTCGTGGATTCCACCAGTGCATCGGATTGGGGCGGTTTGTTCGCCATGTCGACCCTGACGCTCGTGCCGGTCTTCTTCTTCTTCCTGTTCTTCCAGCGCCTGCTGATCGAGGGCATCGCCACAACGGGCATGAAGCGTTGATGGCGATAACGGGAAAGAGCGACATGAGCATCAGGACGGTCGCGATCGTTGGTTGCGGTATCGGCCGCTCCCATATCGTCGAGGGTTACCTGCCGCATTCCGACAAGTTCAAGGTCGTGGCGATCTGCGACCTGAACGAGCAGCGCATGGCAGCGGTCGGCGACGAGTTCGGCATCGAACGACGCACGACTTCCTTCGCGGAACTGCTGGCCGACGACACGATCGACATCATCGATATCTGCACTCCTCCCGGCATCCATCTGGAACAGGTGGTCGCAGCCCTGGCTGCCGGTAAACATGTCGTCTGCGAAAAGCCGCTGACGGGCTCGCTTGCCGCTGTCGATACCATCATGGCAGCGGAAAAGACCGCCAAAGGCGTGCTGATGCCGATCTTCCAGTACCGTTACGGCGACGGCATCCAGAAGGCCAAGCGGATCATCGACGCCGGTATTGCTGGCAAGCCCTATACCGCTTCGGTCGAAACCTTCTGGCTGCGCAAGCCGGAATATTACGCCGTGCCTTGGCGCGGCAAATGGGCGACGGAGCTCGGCGGCGTTCTCGTCACCCATGCGCTGCATCTGCACGACATGCTGATGCATCTGATGGGGCCTGCGGCAAGGGTCTTCGGCCGCGTCGCCACCCGTGTCAATGATATCGAGGTCGAGGATTGTGCCTCCGCCAGCCTGCTGATGGAAAACGGCGCCTTTGTCTCGCTTTCATGCACACTTGGTTCGCAGGAGCAGATTAGCCGGCTCAGGCTGCATTTCGAGAATGTCACTTTCGAAAGCAGCCACGAGCCCTATACGCCAGGTAAGGATCCCTGGAAGATCATCGCCGCGAATGACGACGTCCGGGAACAGATCGACAAGGTGGTTGGCGACTGGCAGCCGGTTGCGCCGCGTTTCACCACCCAGATGGGCCAGTTCCACGCCTTCCTCAGCGGCCATGCGCCGCTGCCGGTGACGACGGTGGATGCCCGCCGTGCGCTGGAACTCGTCACCGCCATCTACCAGTCTTCCGACAGCGGCGCTGACGTGCCGCTGCCGGTCGGCCCCGACAGTCCGAAATACGCCGATTGGCGCGCAAGAACGAAGTAACCGACAAAATAAAAAGAGAGGGTTTTGAGAAGATGGCAACCAGTGTCGTTCTTCAGAAGGTCGAGAAGCGCTACGGCGCGATGGATGTGATCCATGGCATCGACCTGACGATCGATCCCGGCGAATTCGTCGTTTTTGTCGGCCCCTCCGGCTGCGGAAAATCGACCCTTCTGCGCATGATCGCCGGTCTCGAGGAGATATCGGGCGGCGCGCTTTTGCTCGACAGCGAGCGCATGAACGAGGTGGCGCCCGCCAAGCGCGGCATCGCCATGGTCTTCCAGTCCTATGCTCTCTATCCCCATATGTCGGTTTACAAGAACCTCGCCTTCGGCCTGGAGACGGCGGGTTACAAGAAGGCCGAGATCCAGCCGAAGGTGAAGCGCGCCGCCGAGATCCTGCAGATCGAGAAGCTGTTGGAGCGCAAGCCGAAGGCGCTCTCCGGCGGCCAGCGCCAGCGTGTCGCGATCGGCCGCGCCATCGTACGCGAGCCGCGGATATTCCTGTTCGACGAGCCGCTGTCGAACCTCGATGCCGAACTGCGCGTGCAGATGCGCGTCGAGATCTCCCGCCTGCACCGCAGCCTCGGCAATACGATGATCTATGTCACCCATGACCAGGTCGAAGCCATGACGATGGCGGACAAGATCGTGGTGTTGAATTCCGGCCGTATCGAGCAGGTCGGCGCGCCGCTCGATCTCTATAACAATCCGGCCAACCGGTTCGTCGCCGGTTTCATCGGCAGCCCGAAGATGAATTTCCTGAAGGCCCGCATCGAGCAGGTCGGCGAGGCCGAGACCAGCATCCATGTCTGCGGCAATTCCGTCCGCCTGCCGCGCCGCCTGAACGGCGGGGCGGGAGAGGACGTCACGTTCGGCATCCGTCCCGAGCATCTTTCGCTGGCCGAAGGTACAATCGCCCTCTCGACCGTCAACGTCGATCTCGTTGAAAATCTCGGCGGTGCCACGATGCTCTACACCACGACGCCGGATAACCAACTCCTGACCGTCGCGCTTGACGGCCAGCAGAAGGTGGAGCGCGGCGCCAATGTGAAGGCCTCCTTCGATCCGGCCCGCTGTCACGTCTTCGACGCGGCCGGCAAGACGATCTAAGCGCACCGCCGCTTGACATCAGATCCTCCTCTGCCCCATCATTTCGGAAGGGGTCGCTAGAACAGGATGATTTTAGGCCGGGTCGGCCTAAAATCTGAATCCTGTTCTAAGTTAAATAGTTAGAGCATGATGTCGTCCGAAAACCGCTCACACTTTTCGGCATCATGCTCTGGGGGATGAGCATGACGCCTGAAGATAGGATTCATGCGCTTGGTATCTGGCAGGGCCCGATCGAAATCTCGCCGATAGCAGGCGGCATCACCAACAGGAATTATCTGGTCAGCGACGCCGTCGCGCGCTGCGTGGTTAGGCTCGGCACCGATATTCCGATCCACCACATCAGCCGGCAGAACGAGCTTGCCGCAAGCCGTGCCGCCCATGCAGCCGGCATTTCGCCGGCGGTCATCCACCATTCGCCGGGCGTCTTGGTGCTCGAATATATCGAGGCAAAAGCGCTTTCGCCGGAGGATATCAGGAGGCCGCAAATGCTGGCCCAGGTCGTGCCGCTGGTCCGCGCTTGCCATCGCGACATCGCCCGGCATTTCCGCGGCCAGGCGATGATCTTCTGGGTCTTCCACGTCATCCGCGACTACGCCGCCAATCTGAAGGCGTCGAAGAGCGCCTATCTTCCGTTGCTGCCGGGGCTCCTCGGCAGGGCTGATATTTTGGAAGAAGCGGCAGGACCTTTCGAGATCGCCTTCGGCCACAACGACCTGCTGGCCGCCAACTTTCTCGATGACGGCAAACGGCTCTGGCTGATCGACTGGGACTATGCCGGTTTCAACACGCCGCTTTTCGATCTTGGCGGATTGGCCTCCAACAACGAACTCTCGGAAGAGGCCGAGCGCACGATGCTGGAGACCTATTTCGACCAGCCGCTGACCGATAATCTCAGCAGGCGCTATGCCGCGATGAAATGCGCCTCGCTGCTGCGCGAGGCGCTCTGGAGCATGATTTCGGAAATTCATTCCACCATTGATTTCGATTACGCCGGCTACACCGCCGAAAATATCGCGCGCTTCGAGCGCGCCTATCAAGCCTTTGAACAGGACCAATAAATGACGAAGGAATTACCGAAGACGGCGAAGGCCGTGGTCATCGGCGGCGGCATCATCGGCTGCTCGACGGCCTATCATCTCGGCAAGCTTGGCTGGACCGATACCGTCCTGCTGGAGCGCAATAAGCTTACGTCGGGCACCACCTTCCACGCCGCCGGCCTCGTCGGCCAGCTGCGCACCAGCGCCAACATCACCCAGCTTCTCGGCTATTCCGTCGATCTCTACAAGCGGCTGGAAGAGGAAACGGGTCTCGGCACCGGCTGGAAGATGAATGGCGGCCTGCGCCTTGCCTGTAATGAGGAACGCTGGACCGAGGTCAGGCGCCAGGCGACTACCGCCCAGTCCTTCGGCCTCGAAATGCAGTTGCTGACCCCGCAGGAAGCCTTCGATCTCTGGCCGCTAATGACAACAGACGATCTCGTCGGCGCCGCCTTCCTCCCAACCGACGGCCAGGCCAATCCCTCCGACATCACCCAGGCGCTGGCAAAGGGCGCCCGCATGTCAGGCGTTTCGATCTTCGAGGATATGGAAGTCCTCGACCTTGAAATCGACAAGGGAAAGATCCGCGCCGTCGTCACGGCGCAAGGGCGCATCGAATGCGAGCGCGTCGTCGTCTGCGCCGGCCAATGGACGCGCGCCTTCGCCGCCCGCTTCGGCGTCAACGTGCCGCTGGTCTCCGTCGAGCATCAATACATCATCACCGAATCCTTCGGCGTGCCCTCCAACCTGCCGACGCTGCGCGATCCCGATCGCCTGACCTACTATAAGGAGGAGGTCGGGGGCATCGTCATGGGCGGCTACGAGCCGAACCCCATTCCCTGGGCAAAGAGCGGCATCCCCGAGGGTTTCCACTACACGCTGCTCGACAGCAATTTCGACCATTTCGAACAGATCATGGAACAGGCACTCGGCCGCGTCCCGGCGCTGGAAAATGTCGGCGTCAAGCAGCTGCTGAACGGCCCGGAAAGCTTCACGCCGGATGGTAACTTCATTCTCGGCGAGGCCCCGGAGCTGAAGAATTTCTTCGTCGGCGCTGGTTTCAACGCCTTCGGCATCGCCTCGGCTGGCGGCGCCGGCATGGCGCTTGCCGAATGGGTGACAAAGGGCGAACCGCCTTATGATCTCTGGCCGGTCGATATCCGCCGTTTCGGCCGGCCGCATTTCGATACCGACTGGGTGCGGACACGCACGCTCGAAGCCTATGGCAAACATTACACCATGGCCTGGCCGTTCGAGGAACATTCGAGCGGCCGCCCCTGCCGCAAATCGCCGCTCTATGACCGGCTGAAGGCGCAGGGCGCCTGTTTCGGCGAAAAGCTTGGCTGGGAAAGGCCGAACTGGTTTGCCGATCTCTTCGCCAACGAGGAGCCGAAGGATATCTACAGCTACACCAGGCAGAACTGGTTCGACGCCGTCGGCCGCGAGCATAAGGCCGTGCGCGAAGCGGCCGTCATCTTCGACCAGACCTCCTTTGCCAAATTCGTGCTGAAGGGCAGGGATGCCGAGGCAGCGCTGTCCTGGATCGCCGCCAACGATGTCGCAAGGCCTGTGGGATCGCTTGTCTACACGCAGATGCTGAACGACAAGGGCGGCATCGAATGCGACGTGACGGTCGCCCGCATCGCCGAGAACGAATATTACATCGTCACCGGTACCGGCTTCGCCACCCATGACTTCGACTGGATCGCACGCAATATCTCGGCGGCGATGCATGCCGAGCTGGTCGACGTCACGTCTGCCTATTCCGTGCTGTCGCTGATGGGACCGAATTCCCGCGCCGTGCTGGAAAAGGTAACGGGCAGCGATGTCTCAAATGCAGCCTTCCCCTTCGGCCAGGTCAGGACCATCGGCATATCGGGCTGCCCGGTGCGGGCACTGCGCATCACCTATGTCGGCGAGCTCGGCTATGAACTGCATGTTCCCATCGAGTATGCGACCACGGTCTATGACGTGCTGATGGCATCAGGCGGCGAGCTCGGCCTCGTCAATGCCGGCTACCGCGCCATTGAGAGCTGCCGCCTGGAAAAGGGTTATCGCGCCTGGGGTTCGGATATCGGTCCCGACCACACGCCGGTTGAAGCCGGTCTCGGCTGGGCGGTGAAGATGCGAAAGAATATTCCCTTCCGCGGCCGTGAGGCGATCGAACGGCAGCTTGCGGGCGGGGTAAAGAAGCGCCTCGCCTGCTTCATTCCGGAGGATGCCGATGCCGTGCTGCTCGGCCGCGAAACGATCTATCGAGACGGCAAGCGCGTCGGCTGGCTGTCGAGCGGCGGCTTTGGTTACACGCTGGGCAAGCCGATCGGCTACGGCTATGTCCGCAGCCCCGACGGCGTGACCGAGGATTTTGTCCTCTCCGGTACCTATGAGCTTGATGTCGCGCGGGAACGTATCCCCTGCAAGGTGTCGATGTCGCCGCTCTACGATCCGGATATGGCGCGCATCAAGGCGTAGCCGGGTCTAGAACAGCGGCAGACGGTCGTCCTGAATCAGGATTTCCAGCTTGTCGGAGACGTCCTGCGTCCACGCCCGGTGTCCTGTCAAAGCCGCCGGGAAGAGTCCGGGAAGAGTGAAAAGAGCCGCCGAAATCGCCAGGCCGGTGCGCGGGACATCGGCGATGAGAGCGGCGATTTCGCCAGCACGGGGATCGCGCAGTTCATAGCGCTCGCCGTTGCCGTGCTCGCCGATCGCATAGCGCATCCATGCCGCAACGGCGATCGCATAGGTCTCCGCCTTGTCGCCATGCGCCAGTGCCTCGGTTGCCGGTTCCAGCAGCCGCTGCGGCAGTTTCTGCGTGCCGTCCATGGCAATCTGATAGGTGCGATGCGCGATCGCCTTGTTTGCAAAGCGCGCTATCAATTCGCTGGCATAGTCATCGAGGTCGATGCCGGGAACCGCATCGAGCGTTCTTGCGGCCGCATGCATGTGGCGGTAGGCAAGGGCCGCCAGGCCGGCATCATCCATCACGTCGCGGATGAATTCATAGCCACCGATATAACCGAGATAGGCGAGCAGCGAATGCGCTCCGTTCAGCATGCGGAGCTTCATCTTCTCATAGGCCGAAACATCCGTGACCATCAAGGCGCCGGCCTGCTCCCAGGCCGGCCGGCCATTGGCGAAATGATCTTCGATCACCCATTGCGTGAAGGGTTCGGTCTCGATCGCCGCCAGATCCTGCCGTCCGGTCAGCCGTTCGGCATCTTGGTAGGTCGCCTCGGTGCTCGCCGGCGTGATGCGGTCGACCATGGTCGAGGGGAAGGGCACATTTGCCTCGATCCATTGACGAAGCGAGGGGTCGACGCGTTCGGCGAAATCGAGAACCAGTCGTTTCAGAACGGCGCCGTTGCTCGGAAGATTGTCACAGCTGAGCGGTGTGAAGGGGGCGAGACCCTTCGCCCGGCGCCGGGAAAGTCCCTCGACCAGATAGCCGATGACGCCGCGCGGCGCATGACGGTTGGCAAGGTCAGCCGCCACATCGGCATGGTTGAGGTCGAGCCCTCCCGTCGCGGTATCCATGCCATAGGCCTTTTCCGTCACCGTCAGGCTGACGATGCGGATCGCCGGATCTTCCAGCCGATCGAGCAGTCCTGCCGGATCACGTGTCGCCACATGTGCCCGCAGAATGGGGCCGATCACCTGCGCCACCGTGCCCGACGTATCGCGGATCAGCATCGTATAGAGGCCGTTCTGCTCGTTCAGGTGATCGGCGACATCGGCAGTGCGCAGGCTCGCCACCTCGATGCCCCAGTCTCCGCCGCTTGCCGCAAGTGCGGCATCGGTAAACGGCGCGAAATGCGCGCGGAAGAAAGCGCCCGGCCCGAGATGCAGGATGCCGCTTTTCAGCTGGTTACGGTCATAGGCGGGAAGCTTCGCCGTCGGGGCGAGGCCGGAAAGGGTCTGCAGTCGTTCGGTCACAGCTTGTAGGCCTTCTTCGCATTGCCATAGGAGAGCTCACCCGCGACGATCTCGGCTTCCCGCTTGGAAATCCGGTGCTCGGCGGCGAGCGGGGCGAGGAAACGGCAGACTTCGCGGCGCCAGACGTCATGCCGGGCCGGAATCGAAAGCAGCGCGCGCGTATCGTCGTTGAAACCCGCCATATTGGCAAAGCCGGCCGTCTCGACGACCTGGTCGAGGTAGCGCCGGATGCCGTTCGGGCTGTCGTGGAACCACCAGGGCGGGCCGATCATCAGGCAGGGCCAATGGCCGACCATTGGCGCCATCTCGCGCGCATAGGTCGTCTCGTCGAGCGTGAAGAGCAGCACGCGCAGCCCCGGCGCATGGCCGTATCTGGAAAGCAGCGCATTCAGGCCGCCGACCCAGTCGGTGCTTGTCGGGATATCGGCGCCCATATTGGGGCCTCGGGTCGAGAAAAGTCCGCGGTCGGTGTTGCGTCTGGAGCCGGCATGGATCTGCATCACCATGCCGTCTTCAGCCGAAAGCCCGGCCATCTCGGTCATCATCTGGCCACGGAAGAGCTCGGCCTCCCCGGCCGAAAGCGGTCCCTTCAGCGCCTTCTCGAGCAACGCCTGCTTTTCCGCAAGGGGCAGATCTGATGTAAAGGCTGTGGGCACGCCGTGATCGGTCGCGGTGGCGCCGAACTGGCGGAAATAGGCGCGCCGACGCCGATGCGCCTCGATAAGACCGTCCCAGCGCGTCACGTCGGTGCCGGTGATCTCTCCGAACTTGACAAGATTGTCGCGGAAGCCGACGGCGTCGGGATCGGTGACACTGTCCGGCCTGTAGGTGGTGCGCACCTTGCCGATCCATCCGTCGGCCGCCATCTTCTGGTGATGCGCCAGAGGATCGAGCGCGCCATCCGTCGTCGCGATCGTTTCGATGCCGAATCGCTGATGCAGCGCCCGCGGGCGGAATTCGGGAAGGGCAAGCTGGGCATTGATATGGTCGTAGAGCGCATCGGCATTGTCAGCCGTCAGCGGCTCGGTGCAGCCGAGTACGGCCGACATGGCGTGGTCGACCCAGAGGCTCGAAGGCGTTCCGCGGAACAGATGGTAATGCGCGGCAAAGGTCCGCCAGATCGCCCGCCCCTCAGCCACCGGCTTGCCGTCGAGCCGCGGCACGCCGAGTTCGTCCAAAGTGACGCCGACGCTGTGCAGCATGCGGAAGAGATAGTGATCGGGAATGACCAGCAGCGAGGCCGCGTCTTCAAAGGGCTTATCGTCGGCGAACCAGGAAGGTTCGGTATGCCCGTGCGGACTGACGATCGGAAGATTGCGCACTGTCTCGTAGAGGTCTCGCGCGATGGTCCGTGTTGCCGGATCAGCCGGAAAAAGCCGGTCCGGATGAAGAAAGCCGTTTCCTGCATCCATCAGTATTCCTCCCTGATGGATAAGGGCCTACCCCACAACACCAGGCGCGGCAAGGTCTTTTAGTAACCAAACGGTACAGTTTTGCGCATGGCTGCGCCGGGCATGGAAAGCATTGACGCGGCGGCCTATTTCCGCTTTGCAGAACCATCTGTTCTGCCGGTTTCGGCAAAGGAGGGTCTAGAGCCTTTCCGGGTTAGATTGTAGCATTCTGTTGGCTCAAACGGAGTCGGATGGTCGACCGGCCGGCGCGCGTCGTAGCCCGGCTCTACGGCCAAGCCGGCCGGTCGATCAGCCGGCCCGTTTCAGCCAACCTTCGCGCAGATTTGCCTGGCAAATCTGCAAGACTTAGAAGCGCCGGACGCACCTATTGCTTCGCATAGCGAAGCAGTGCGGCCGGTGGGCCGGGCATCTTTCCGCCAGGGCAAAGGCGATCGGCTCGGACGTACCAAGGGGTATGCCCTTCGCCAATCGCCTTTGCCCTGACGAAAATCTGCTCCGGCAGAGTGCTGCAATCTAACCCGGAAAGGCTCTAATGTCCGACGAGACGAACCGCATCACCCAGCTGGAAGAAATGCTGGCCCACCAGGCAAAGACGATCGAAGAGCTTTCCGATCAGCTCGCCGAGCAATGGAAAACGGTCGAGCAGATGCGCACCAAGCTCGACCGGCTAACCGAACGCTTCCTGTCGCTCGAGGAGCAGTCGCTGGAAGCTCCTGGCATCACCCGCCCGCCGCATTATTGACGGCACGCGGCGCAATGCCGCGTGCCTGTCTCATTAGGATGGTGAATCAGACTCCGCCGATGCAGAGATATTTCATTTCCAGATAGTCGTCGGCGCCGTGCCGCGAGCCTTCGCGGCCGAGGCCGGATTGCTTGATGCCGCCGAAGGGTGCCGTCTCGGAGGACATCAGGCCGGTATTGATGCCGATCATGCCGTATTCCAGCGCTTCCGCCACCCGCCAGACCTTTTTCAGATCGCCGGCGTAGAAATAGGCGGCGAGGCCGAACTCCGTGTCGTTAGCCTGTTGAATGACGTCCTCGACCGTGTCGAAGCGAAAGAGCGGCGCCACCGGCCCGAAGGTCTCCTCGCGCGCCACCTTCATGCCGCGCGCAACGCCGGTCAGCACCGTCGGCGTGAAGAAGGTGCCGGCGCCGTCGATGCGCTTGCCGCCGGTCAGCACCTTGGCGCCCTTGGCGAGCGCGTCGCTGACATGATCTTCCACCTTGGCAAGGCCTTGTTCGTCGATCAGCGGCCCGATCACGACACCCGGCTTGAAGCCATCGCCGACCGACATCTCGGCGACCTTGGCGGCCAGCTTGGCGGCGAAGGCGTCATAGACGTTCGACTGGACATAGAGACGGTTGGCACAGACGCAGGTCTGGCCGGCATTGCGGTATTTGGAGGCGATCGCGCCTTCGACGGCAGCGTCGAGATCGGCATCGTCAAAGACGATGAAGGGCGCGTTGCCGCCGAGCTCCAGGCTCACCTTCTTGATCTGGTCGGCGCACTGCCGCATCAGGATGCGGCCGACCTCCGTCGAACCGGTGAAGCTGATTTTGCGCACCTTTTCGTTGCCGCAGAGTTCGCGGCCGATTGCCGGGCCGTCGACCCCGACGATGACGTTGAAGACGCCGGCCGGAATGCCGGCCTGCTCGGCGAGTACGGCAAGTGCTATCGCCGTCAGCGGCGTCTGTTCTGCGGGCTTCGAGACCACGGTGCAGCCGACGGCAAGCGCCGGGGCGATCTTGCGGGTGATCATCGCCGCCGGGAAATTCCACGGCGTGATCGTGCCGACGACGCCGACCGGCTGCCTGATGACGATCATCCGTTTATCATCGGAAGGCGCGGGGATCGTCTCGCCATAGATGCGTTTGGCTTCTTCCGCATACCATTCGATATAGGCCGCGGCATAGAGGATCTCGCCGCGCGCTTCCGGGAACGGCTTGCCCATTTCGGCGGTCAGGATTGCGGCGAGTTCGTCGGCATTGGCAACCATCAGGTCGAACCATTTGCGCAGGATCGCGCTGCGCTCCTTGGCCGGACGAGCCGCCCAGGCCGGCTGGGCGGCATGAGCCGCATCGATCGCCGCCCGCGTCTCGGCCGCACCCATATCGGGCAGCGAGGCGAGCAGCTCGCCGGTTGCCGGGTTCAGAACGTCGAATGTCCGAGTGGCATCGCCTGATGTCCAGACCCCGTCGATATAGCCGGCATCGCGCAGCAGCGGCGAGGAGAAGGGAACGTGCTTGGTCAGTGCGGTGGTGAAAGCCATGTCATATCCTCCTTGGGAGTGCGGCTGCCGGTTGCCGGCAGCCCGCTGAAATCCGGGTTCGGTGCGGTCACTTGCCCGCGCTCGCCTCCAGCATTGAGGCTTCGAGAATATCGAGCGCCTCGCCGAGGACCTCGTCCTGGATGGTGATCGGCGCGAGGAAGCGGATGACGTTTCCGTGGATGCCGCAGGTGAGCAGGATCAGACCCTTGTCGAGCGCGATCAGCCGCACCCGGTTGGCGAATTCCGCGCTCGGCAGTCCCGTCGTCCGGTCGTTGAATTCGACCGCGTTCATGAAACCCGGCCCGCGGATGTCGACGATCTCCGGCACCGTCTCGCGCAACGATTCCAGCCGCTGCTTCAGCCGCCCGCCGAGCTGGTTGGCCCGGTTGCAGAGATCCTCGTCGACAATGACGTCGAGCACGGCATGGGCGGCCGCGATACCGAGCGGATTGCCGCCATAGGTGCCGCCGAGCCCGCCCGGTCCCGGCGCATCCATGATTTCGGCGCGGCCGGTGACGGCGGCGAGCGGAAAGCCGCCGGCCAGGCTCTTTGCCATCGTTGTCAGGTCAGGCGCCACCTCGTGGTGATCCATTGCGAACATCCTGCCGGTGCGGGCAAAACCGGTCTGCACCTCGTCGGCGATCAGCAGGATGCCGTGCTGGTCGCAGAGCTCGCGCAGCGCCTTCATGAAGGCGGCGGGGGCCGCATAGAAGCCGCCTTCGCCCTGCACCGGCTCGATGATGATGGCGGCGACGCGCTGCGGATCGACATCGGCGGCGAAGAGCTTCTTCAACGCCGCCAGCGACTGATCGGCGGTGACGCCGTGCAGCTCGATCGGGAAGGGAACGTGGAACACATCGCCCGGCATCGCGCCGAAACCGACCTTGTAGGGCACGACCTTGCCGGTCAGCGCCATGCCCATGAAGGTGCGGCCATGGAAGCCGCCGCCAAAGGCGATGACGGCCGAACGGCCGGTTGCGGCGCGCGCGATCTTGACGGCGTTCTCGACCGCTTCGGCGCCTGTCGTCACGAAGATCGTCTTCTTCTCGAAGTCGCCGGGCACCAGCACGTTCAGCCGTTCGGCCAGATGGACGTAGCTTTCATAGGGCACCACCTGATGGCAGGTATGGGTGAAGCGGTCGAGCTGATCCTTGACCGCTGCGATGACCCGGGGATGGCGGTGGCCGGTGTTGAGAACGGCGATGCCGGCGGCGAAATCGATGTAACGGCGGCCCTCCTTGTCCCAGATCTCCGCATTCTCTGCGCGATCCGCATAAATCTGTGTCGTCATGCCGACGCCGCGTGAAATAGCAGCGTTCTTCCGGTCCGTAAGGTTGATCGCGTTCATCGATGCGCTCCTGCGCTGAAAAAAGGGGCCTCAGAACTATCTTGCATAAGTTCTGCAAGATGTGTAGAAAGTTCCTACATTTTTCCTGCAAGAAATCAAGCGACATTTTTTGCTTCAAACATCGCGCTTTTTGATGAAGGCTCTGGGGCGATTGGAATCGGGGATACTTTCGGATGAACGATAATGGACCTGTACGCTACAAGGTGGCGGAAGCCGCGCGGCTGGCAGGCGTTTCGGCCTCGACGCTGCGCCTCTGGGAAAGCCAGGGTCTGGTGGTTCCCGGCCGTTCGGAAACCGGTCATCGGCAATACAGCGCCGACGACGTGGCGCGGTTGAAGCGCATCTCCTGGTATCGTGTCGAGCGTGGCCTCAATCCCGCGGCAATCCGCGAGGCGCTGGAGAGCGAGGAGCCCTCCGCTGATAGCGCCGAGGCAAGCCAGGACAACGGTCTCGGCCGCAAGCTGCGCAGCCTGCGCCATGCGAGCGGCAAGACGCTCGATCAGGTGGCCGGCGACATCGGCGTCACCTCGTCGACGCTCTCGACGCTGGAGCGCACCTCGCAGGGCGTCAGTTTCAAGACGCTGCATGATCTTGCCGAATATTACGGCACCACCGTCTCCCGCCTTTCCGGCGAAGAAAGCGGGGACGTGCCGGTGCTGGTGCGCGCCGGCGAATGGCGCAAGTGGCCGGAAACAACGCCGGGTGTCACGGTGCAGCTCCTTGCCGAAGGCCGCAGGATGATGGATTGCCATCGTTTCGTGCTGGCGCCGGGTGCTGCCAGCGAAGGCGCCTATCGCCACGAGGGCGAGGAATTCATGCATGTTCTGTCCGGCCGGCTCGAACTGGTGCTCGACAGCGATCAATTCTTCGATCTCGGGCCTGGCGATTCACTTTATTTCGAAAGCCGCCGCGACCATTCCTGGCGCAATCGCCACGATGGCGAAACCGTGCTTCTCTGGATTAACACGCCGCCGACTTTCTGAACCGCCAGCACGATGCGAAGATTAAGAGAGGTAGAGCGTCCTAAATCCGTCCGAGAGGACGCACGGCACTCTAGTGGCAGGAAAGCGGTTTCGCATTCTGCGCCTTTGCGCTATAGCGCTGCTGCATAATTCCTTAAATCGGAATCGATTTGAGGATAAAATTATGCAGCCATTCAAAGTGCTACAGCGTCCTTTGCGGCTCTCGAAAAGACGCGCGGCGCTGTAGGGGATGCATTCGAACGAAAGACAGACTCATGGCGGCGACCATACGTTTTCACGAAGGCGATATTTCCGCGGCCGATGCCGCCCGCTACACCGGCGCGATAGCAATCGACACCGAAACGCTCGGCCTGGTGCCGCGCCGCGATCGGCTCTGCGTCGTCCAGCTTTCGCCGGGTGACGGCACCGCCGATATCATCCGCATCGCCGCCGGCCAGAAGCAGGCGCCCAATCTTGTCGCCCTGCTCGAAGACCCCACCCATCAGAAGATCTTTCATTACGGCCGCTTCGATATTGCCGTGCTCTTCCATACTTTCGGCGTCACGACGACCCCGGTTTTCTGCACCAAGATCGCCTCGCGCCTGATCCGAACTTATACGGATCGCCACGGCCTCAAGGATAATCTCAAGGAGATGCTCGACGTCGATGTCTCCAAGGCGCAGCAATCTTCCGATTGGGCGGCCGAGACGCTGTCTCCGGCCCAGCTCGAATATGCCGCGTCCGACGTGCTTTATCTGCATGCGTTGCGCGATAAGCTGACGGAACGCCTGATCCGCGACGGCCGCTACGATCATGCGACGGCCTGCTTCGAATTCCTGCCGACCCGCGCCAAGCTCGACCTGCTCGGCTGGGAAGAGGCCGATATCTTCGCCCACAGCTGAGTGAATTGCTTTCATTCTGCGTTTGCTAATAACCGTGCTGCAGACTTGTCCGCGGCCGTTAGCGATTCATTAACGCCTGTTTATTAACATTCCTGTTAATTTTTATGCATTCGATGACGCCGAAACTGCGTCATGCGGACAGGAGGATCTGCTGGGATGCAAGGGGGCCGGATGAGCGCGGTCCTTTTCTAGAGCCTGCTTTCATCGTCACTTTACGAAAGGAGCATGCCATGTTGACTCCCGTTCGTGCAGCGTCCAATGCAAGCTTTTCGTCCCAGGGTCAGACAGCGGCGATCGTCGCCAGCGGTCTCGGCCACTCCGTGATTGCCCCCCCGCCTGTCAACGCCGTCGAAGCCGCAGACCTCAATTCCGCCATTGCCGGCAAGCTCAATATTCTGCTCCTTGCGGCGCGTGAGCGCATGGTCGAAGCCCTTTTCGATGTCATCGATGCGGCAGGCCGCTCGATCTCGCTGGATCGTGGCGAGGACGAGAGCAATCTTGCCTTCGCCTCTCGGCTGGCCGATGCCATCCGGCAGCTGCCAACCGCTAGGATCGACGAGGTTGAGCGCCAGCTCACCGAGCAGGGGCATAGCGTGCCGCTCCGAACAATCGCCGAGGCCCTGAAGAACCCGACAGGCCCTGAAGCCGCCCGCATCGTCGCCTATCTGGAAATCGTCCGCTACAAGGATCGCGACCTCGCCGCCCGCGCCGTCGTCCGCTCCTATGGCCAGAATGACGCTTCGCCGATGCGCGCCGAAGCTCGCCCCGAGATCCGGCTGCATGAGGACAGCCTGCCTGCCGCCATGCGCCAGCCGGTAGACAAGGTGCCCGCGCCGGCCGATTCGCTGATCGAGGCCGCAGCTCTGATGACCACCGAGGACGCGCTTATCGCCGAAGCCGCGGAAGCTGCCGATCCGGAAACGCCGCATGCTGAAAACCGGGCTCAGTCCACCCCGGCGACGGCAAGGGAGGTCGCCCCGGAAATGTCTGCGTCGAAGGAGATCGAAACCCGGCAAGCCTCGTCGACGGAAGCCGCAGCGGCCGACGATACGCAGGAAACGCCGGAGCCGCCTGCCATCCAACCTCACGCGACGTCGGAAAAGGTCGATCCTGTCATTCCCAGGAACTGGGCAGGAATCGTTGCCTCCATGACCGAAGAAGTCTCCGAGCTGATCGCCACGATCATCCGCGAGCAAGACGTCGAAACCGTGCTGGAGGATGTTGCCGTCGAGGCGGCAGTGGAGATTGATGCGATCCTCGACGACGCCGTCATCAGCGATGCGACCGAGACCTTGAGGCAGCCGGCCGAATTCACAGCACCCGATCCCCGCCAATCAGCAGCACTACGCCCACCGCAGATGGATATTGAGGCCGCGGCGGCGGCAGCCCGTCAGCCGAAAGAAATCTCCGCGCAACCGCAGATGATGTCGATCCCCGAGACGGCCGAGGCCTCCTATGTGCCGCTGGCGGCAAAGATGCCGGAGGGCCTTGCCTATAGCCATCTGCCCTACCAATTCGCCAAGGATACGCAATCGAACGAGAAGGCGGGCGAAACGCACCACCAGCATCAGCACCACCGCGACGACGGGTCCGAGGATCAGCAACAGGCACAGTCCGGTGGCGAGGATGCCGAGCCCGATGCCGAAACGACCGACGCGGCACCCGAGCGGAGGACGCCGAGGATGATTGATGCCGAACCGTCGGCTTATCAGCCAAGCCGCCCGGCCGACGACCCGGTCTATGCGCTCTATCAGCGCATGGTCGGCTGGGAATAACACTTTGATCGCCTGAAAATGAAGAACCCGCCGGATCGCTCCGGCGGGTTCTTCAATTCAAAGGCGGATGCGAGGCTTATTCGCCGCCGCGGTTCTTCAGGGCTGCGCCCAGGATGTCGCCGAGCGAAGCGCCGCTGTCGGACGAACCGAACTGGGCAACGGCTTCCTTCTCTTCCGCAATCTCCAGAGCCTTGATGGACAGCATGATCTTGCGGTCCTTCTTGGAGAAGTTGGTGACGCGGGCGTCGAAGACCTGGCCGACCGAGAAGCGCTCAGGGCGCTGTTCGTCGCGGTCGCGGGCGAGGTCGGCGCGACGGATGAAGGAAGTGATGTCTTCGTGGTTGACGAGCTTCACTTCGACACCGCCGTCGTTGACCGCGATGACTTCGCAGGAAACGACTGCATTCTTGCGCAGGTCGCCAGACGCAGCGGCGTCGCCGACTGCATCCTTGCCGAGCTGCTTGATGCCGAGCGAGATGCGTTCCTTCTCGACATCGACGTCGAGAACGACGGCCTTGACGACGTCACCCTTGTTGAACTCCTCGATGACCTGTTCGCCCGGACGGTTCCAGTCGAGGTCGGAGAGGTGCACCATGCCGTCGACATCGCCGTCGAGGCCGATGAACAGGCCGAATTCGGTCTTGTTCTTGACTTCGCCTTCGACTTCAGTGCCGGCCGGATGGCTGCGGGCGAATGCTGCCCACGGATTTTCCAGCGTCTGCTTGAGGCCGAGCGAGATACGGCGCTTGGACGGATCGACTTCGAGAACGACGACTTCGACTTCCTGGCTCGTGGACAGGATCTTGCCGGGGTGAACGTTCTTCTTGGTCCAGGACATTTCCGAGATATGGATCAGGCCTTCGATGCCCGGCTCCAGCTCGACGAATGCACCGTAGTCGGTGATGTTCGTGACGGTACCGGAAATCTTCTTGCCTTCCGGATACTTGGCCTGGATGCCATCCCACGGATCGCTCTCGAGCTGCTTCATGCCGAGCGAGATACGGTGGGTTTCCTGGTTGATACGGATGATCTGAACCTTGACCTGCTGGCCGATGTTCAGGATTTCCGACGGATGGTTCACACGGCGCCATGCCATGTCGGTGACGTGCAGCAGGCCGTCGATGCCGCCGAGGTCAACGAACGCACCGTAATCGGTGATGTTCTTGACGACGCCGTCAACAACCTGGCCTTCTTCGAGGTTCTGAACGATTTCAGAACGCTGCTCGGCACGGGATTCTTCCAGAACCGTACGGCGCGAAACCACGATGTTGCCGCGGCGCTTGTCCATCTTGAGGATTTCGAAGGGCTGCGGGTTGTGCATCAGCGGGGTGACGTCGCGGATCGGGCGGATATCGACCTGAGAGCGCGGCAGGAAGGCGATCGCACCGTCGAGATCGACCGTGAAGCCGCCCTTGACCTGGTTGAAGATAACGCCTTCGACACGCTCGCCAGCTTCGAACTTGGCTTCGAGCTTGATCCAGCTTTCTTCGCGGCGAGCCTTCTCGCGCGACAGAACGGCTTCGCCCAGCGCGTTTTCGATGCGCTCGACGTAAACTTCGACTTCGTCGCCGACCTTCAGCGAACCGTCCTTGGCACGTGCGCCGAATTCCTTGAGCGCGATGCGGCCTTCGACCTTCAGGCCGACGTCTACAACGGCGACATCCTTTTCGATGCCCGTGACGATACCCTTGGTAACATAGCCTTCGGCCAGATCGTTCTTGGCAAAGGACTCTTCGAGAAGGGCCGCGAAATCCTCGCGAGAGGGAGTTGCTACTGACATAAAATCTCCTGCGTGGCCTTCGATAGCGTCAAGGCTCACGTATGCGCCGGTTGGTTCGTGTTGAACGGGCCTGAACCCAGTCCGCCTTCTTTCACGAAGGCAATCCGGCGCTTGGACGGAATTTCAGGCTTCTTTTGCATTGCGTCCCGCGCTTGAAGCACGGAAAGCCGCTTATTTTTAGGCATTTCGGCTCAAGGCAGCGTCGATGATCGACCTCGCAGCTTGAAACGCGGCCTCTATACTCATTTCCGACGTGTCAAGCAAGTGTGCATCGACTGCCGGTTTCATCGGGCTGTCCGCCCTGTTCATGTCGCGATCGTCGCGCCGTTTCACGTCCTCGAAGATCGCGTCGAAATCCGCTGATCCGCCCTTGCCGATGATCTCGTCGTAACGGCGCTTCGCACGGACTTCCGGCGATGCCGTCACATAGAGTTTCACTGGTGCGTCGGGGCAAACGACGGTACCGATATCGCGGCCGTCGAGAACCGTCCCCGGCGCTTTCTCGGAAAACCGCCGCTGCGCCTCGACCAGTGCCCGGCGAACTGCCGGCATCACCGCAATCTTCGAGGCGGCTTCGCCGATCTCATGTCTCGACAATATATCGCGATCGAGCCCGGCCAGTTCAACCTCGCGCGCCATCTTTTCAGCGATCGTCTCGTCGTCGAGCGGCAGGCCGGCATCGATGAGCGCCTTGGCGGCCGCCCGATAGGTGAGGCCGGTATCGAGGTGGTGGAAGCCGTATTGTTCGGCGATCCCTCGCGAAAGGGTGCCTTTGCCTGCCGCGGCCGGGCCGTCGATGGCGATAATGAAGCTGCCGTTCATGAAGTCATTCCGTGCCGAGGCCGCCGTAGCGGCGCACCAGTTCCTGCATTTCGGCCTGCTCTGCCATCTCGGTGAGGCCCTTGGCAACACCCTCGCGGTCGGCGACCGGCCGGTTCTGGCTCACCTTCCACTTGCCCTCGATCTCGGTGATCTCGATTTCGACGCCGATGATGCCCTTGAGCTGCGCAAGGATGAAGTCCTCTGGTGCGTCACCGATCGACCAGGGTTTCTCACGCAGGCCCTCATGTTCGCCGGTGATCGCGTTGATCTGCGAAAGCAGCCAGCCGGCATCCTCGATTACCCGGGCCGGCCCGCGCGCCTGCACGATCGCATAATTCCAGGTCGGCACCACTTTGCCGGTCTCGGCCTTGGTCTTGTACCAGGACGGCGTGACATAGGAATTGGCACCTTGGAAGACGGCAAGCACCGGCGCACCAGCGGCGATATCGCGCCACTGCCTGTTCGCCCGCGCCAGATGCAGTCGAAGCGCGCCTTTTTCCGATGCGCCGGCATCGAGATGGAACGGCACGGAGTTAGCGATCAATCCGGAGGCGCCTGCCGTAATCAGCAGGCCAAGCGGGTGCGCGCGCATCAGCGCGTGCTGCGCATTGAGATCGTCTTCGCGGAAATGTGGCGGCTGGTACATGTCAGGCCTGCTCGATCCCTGCCCCGAGACCTTCCATCAGATCCATGAACTGCGGAAAGCTGGTTGCAATCATGCTGCTGTCATCGATGCCGACAGGATGCTCCGAAGCCAGTCCCATGACAAGGAAGCTCATGGCGATACGATGGTCGAGATGTGTGGTGACCCGCTTGACTGCGGCATTGCCGAGCCCCTTTCCGCCCGGCCGGCCGGTAACGGAAAGCCAGTCCTTGCCTTCCTCGCATTCGACGCCGTTGAGCTTCAGCCCGTCAGCGACGGTCGAGAGCCGGTCCGACTCCTTGACCCGCAGCTCCTGCAGGCCGTTCATGACCGTCCGGCCCTTGGCAAAGGCGGCGGCGATGGCAAGAACCGGATATTCATCGATCATCGATGGTGCACGTTCTGCCGGCACGCTGACGCCCGTCAGTTCGGAGTGGCGCACGCGCAGATCCGCCACATCCTCGCCGCTCGCAAGGCGCGGGTTGAGGATCTCGATACCGGCGCCCATCTCCCGCAGCGTCAGGACCAGCCCGGTTCTCGTCGGGTTCATCAGCACATTGGAAATGATGATGTCCGAGCCCGGCACGAGCAATGCGGCTACGAGTGGGAAAGCAGCGGAGGAGGGGTCGCCGGGCACGTCGATGATCTGGCCGGTCAGCCTGCCGCGGCCTCGCAGCCGGATCGTCCGCGTGCCGTCCTTGTCGGTCTCGACCGACAGTTCGGCTCCGAAGCCGGCCAGCATCTTTTCCGTATGGTCACGCGTGATGGCCGGCTCGATAACCGTCGTCACACCCGGTATATTGAGGCCGGCAAGCAGCACCGCCGATTTCACCTGCGCCGAGGCGACAGGCAGGGTGTAGCGGATCGGAGCCGGTGTTTCCGGTCCACGCAGAATGACCGGCAGACGGTCGCCCTCTACGGCCTTCACCTGTACGCCCATGCGACGCAACGGATCAAGCACGCGGCCCATCGGCCGCCGGGAGAGCGAGGCGTCGCCGATAAGGACGGTGTCGAAATCATAGACGCCGGCAAGGCCCATGGTCAGCCGCGCGCCGGTACCGGCATTGCCGAAATCGAGCGGTACTTCCGGCGCAAGCAATGCGCCATTGCCCGTTCCATTGATGATCCACGCGCCGCCTTCCTTGCGGATCACGGCACCCATGGCCTGCATCGCCTTCCCGGTATTCAGTACATCCTCGCCTTCGAGGAGCCCGGTGATGCGCGTTTCCCCCGATGCCAGGCCGCCGAGCATGAGTGCGCGATGCGAGATCGATTTGTCGCCGGGAATGCGAACGGTTCCGGAAAGGCCGGAGGATCTGCGGGCGATGGCCGGCTTCGATGCGGAACCCTGCGACATGGGCTAGTCCCTTGCAAAGGCAATATTTTCAGACCGCTCACACCTCGGCACCGGCATATTTTTCCGGCGGGCTTTGCGGCAATCGCGGCTGGTTAGCACAAACTTGCCGAGCGGTCATCCGGAATGCCGGCGAAAAGCCTGAAGTGCCCTTGAAGTTTAGCTTTGACACGGGAAGCCGTAGCGATTAAGGGGACCGGCTTATAAATTCCGAATAGAACGCCGGTTTGACGGCATTTGCCGAATCTCGCATTCGGCCATTCTCACGAGGCTTATAGTGGCGAAAGCGGAACTTGGAACCAAGCGCACCGATCCGGAAACCGGCAAGAAGTTCTACGACTTGAACCGGGACCCGATCGTCTCTCCTTACACCGGTAAATCCTACCCCCTGTCCTTCTTCGAAGAAACCTCGGCAATCGCTGAAGTTCAGGATGAGGACGAGGTTGCCGAAGTCGATACCGAAAACACCGAAGTCGAACTGGTTTCGCTCGAAGATGCCGAAGATGGCGCTTCTGGCGACGATATCCCCGATATGGGTGACGACGATGTCGAAATCGAAGGCGATGACGACGATACCTTCCTCGAAGCCGATGAAGATGACGAAGATGACGACATGAGCGACATCATCGGCGTCACCGGCGACGAAGACGAAGTCTGATCGAACGAATACCGGCCCGGATGACAAAAATTTTCCGGGCCGGGTCTTTTAGGCTTGCCATCTGCGAAAACCGCAA
>Ga0102590_1000840_pt1 | contig 56487 bp, 51 predicted proteins | sample AraplaMF_Col_mMF_FD_76859 | JGI IMG/M metagenome (GOLD analysis project Ga0102590, IMG submission 76859) | Arabidopsis root microbial communities from the University of North Carolina, USA - plate scrape MF_Col_mMF | ecosystem: Host-associated > Plants > Roots > Endosphere | place: USA...
CCCGCTAATCCCGGCCCGGGGCGCACGGCCTGTGCGCACTTGCTCAACGGTCTCACGCACTCGTGAGCGGCTCGACGGTAACGCGAGTCGTGAACGAGACGAAAGGGACAATGCGCTTTTCGCCTGCCAGGCGATGCCATCTCAAAGGAGAAACCTGATGTCTGCCAAGCATGCCGTCACCTCGATCGTTCTCGCCGGCGCCATGTCCACCGCGCTCGCCACGCTCGCCGCCGCCGGCCCGCTGACCAAGGCCGAGGCCGATGCCGCCGTCGCCGCCAAGAAGGAGAAATGCTTCGGCGTCGCGCTGAAGGGCCAGAACGATTGCGCGGCGGGACCGGGCACCACCTGCCAGGGCACCTCGACCGTCGACTTCCAGGGCAACGCCTGGAAATTCGTGCAGGGCGGAACCTGCACCAGCATCGACCTGCCGGGCGGCAAGAAGGGTTCGCTCAAGCCGGTCTGAGGCGTCAGCGCACAGCACGACAACAGGGAACAGCGGAGAGACATCATGATGACGGCCATCGCGCCCAGGACATCCGTGGTGCCGCTCCGCTATCCCAGCCCCATCGGCGGCGTCGCCGGGACGAGCTTCAAGCCGGAGCACCTTCCGGCCATTCTCGAGGCCGGCCCGCAACGCGGCTTCTTCGAGGTTCACGCCGAGAACTACATGGGCGCGGGCGGGCCTCCGCATCGTGCGCTGGAGATGATCCGCCGCGATCATCCGCTGTCGCTGCACGGCGTCTGCATGTCGATCGGCGGACCGCAGCCGCTCGACAAGGCGCATCTGGCCCGTTTCCGCGGCCTCGTCGCGCGCTACCAGCCGGCGCTGGTGTCCGAGCATCTCGCCTGGTCCACGCACGAGACCAGCTTCCTCAACGACCTGCTGCCGCTGCCCTACACCGAGGCGAGCCTGCGCGTCGTCTGCGAGCACATCGATCAGGTTCAGGAGGCGATCCGCCGTCCGCTGCTGCTGGAGAACCCGTCGACCTATGTCGCCTTCCGCGAGTCCACGATGGGTGAGACCGACTTCATCCGCGCCATTGCCGAGCGCACCGGCTGCGGCGTGCTGCTCGACGTCAACAACGTGTTCGTGTCGGCAACCAATCACGGATTTTCCGCGCTGGACTATCTCGCTGACTTTCCGCTCGCGCGCGTCGGGGAAATCCACCTCGCCGGCCACGCCGAGCAGGCGGACGACGAGGGCGATCTGCTGCTGATCGACAGCCATGACGGCCCGGTCGCGGACGCCGTGTGGAAGCTCTACGAGATCGTCATCGGGCGCCGCGGCGCCGTGCCGACGCTGATCGAATGGGACAGCAACATTCCGGATTGGTCGGTGCTGCAGGCGGAAGCCGCTGCCGCGCAGGCGATCCTCGACCGCACTGGTCCAGCCGCGCTGACGGGGGATCGTCATGCCGCATGAACAGGATCTGTCCTTTGCCGCCGCGTTCGCGCCGGCGCTGCTCGATCCGGCGCAGGACCCGCCCACGATCGTGACCGGCCCGAACGGCAAGGCCGCCGCCAGGCGCTACGCCGTCTACCGCAACAACGTCACCGTGAGCCTGATCGACGCGCTCGCGTCGATCTATCCGGCGGTGCAGCGCATCACCGGCCCCGATTTCTTCCGCGCCATGGCGCGCTTCCATGTCCGCAGCACCCCGCCTTCCTCGCCGCTGCTGTTCGACTATGGCCGCGACTTTCCGGACTTCATCGAAGCTTACGAGCACGCGCAGGCGATGCCCTGGCTCGCCGACGTCGCCCGCATCGAGCGGGCCTGGCTCGATGCCTATCACGCGCGCGATGCCGCGCCGCTGTCCCCGGTCCGGCTGTCCGCGATTGCGCCGGAACGACTGGCCGACGCTGTCTTCATTCCGCACCCGGCGATGCGGATCGTTCGCTCGCCGTTCTCTGCGGCAACGATCTTCGCCACCAACCGCGACGACGCACCGGTCGAACGCATCGATGCGTCCGTGCCGGAGGACGCGCTGATCACACGGCCCGATTTCGACGTCACGGTGCGGCATCTGCCACCCGGCGGCGCCGCCTTTGCCGCCTGCCTCGCATCCGGCCGGCCGCTCGGCGAAGCGGCCGCGTCGGCACTGGAGACGTCGGTGGAATTCGACATCGCCTCGAACATCGCCGGCCTGATCGATGCCGGTGCATTCACCTCGCTTGCTGCTGGAGACGCATAATGATCACGGACCAACGCATGGCGACGGGCGGCGGCCTGCCGTCGTTCTGGCTGCTCGTCGACAAGGCCAATCAACTGGTGCAGACGATCGCGACGCCGTCGCTGGTGCAACTCGTGCTGCGCGTGGCGCTGGCCGTGCCGTTCTGGCGCTCGGGCATCCTGAAATGGGCCGGCTTCCTGCGGCTCAACGATACCGCGGTGGCGCTGTTCAGCGACGAGTTCATGCTGCATCTGCCGGGCGGCCCCTACCACTTCCCCGTGCCGACGCTGATGGCCTTCCTGTCCGGCTGCGGCGAGATCATGTTTCCGGTCCTGCTGGTGCTGGGGCTTGGCACACGGTTCGCCGGGCTCGGACTGCTGTTCATGACGCTCATCGTCGAGCTCACCGTGCCGGACGGCTGGCCGATACACCTCACCTGGGCGGCGATGGCGCTGGCTCTCATGGCTTACGGGCCCGGCAATATCTCGCTGGACCACCTGCTCTGCCGCGCGCGATCGCAGGGGCGGTAGGGGCGTTGATGCGTAGCCCGGATGGAGCGCAGCGCAATCCGGGACGGCTCGCGCGAGGAGACACCGGCCCCGGATTACGCTTCGCTCCATCCGGGCTACGGCACTCGTCCCGGGCATCCACGTTCTTCGTGCCGCAAGCCAGACGTGGATGGCCGGGACAAGCCCGGCCATGACGATGCGGAAGCTGCGATGCCACAAGGGTGCCGCGAACGGCGTCGAAGCTACATCCCGCTCAGGCCGCTATCGACCGCGAGCGTCTGCGCGGTGACGTAGACGCTTTCGTCCGAGAGGAAAAACAGCACGGCGTAGGCGATCTCCCACGCGGTCGCCTGCCGGCCGAAGGGCACGTGGCCCTTGCCGCGGTTGGGGCGGCCGGCGCCGGCTTCGCGGCCATTGGGGGTGTCGACGAGACCGGGATAGACGAGGTTGGCGCGGATGCCGCGGCGCGATCCGAGATGGGCGATGTTGCGCATGAGGCCGCCGAGCGCGGCTTTCGATGAATCATACACCGCCATCTGCGATCCCGCCTTCAACGCGGCGATGGAGGAGATGAAGACGATGGCGCCGCCATTGTCGAATTTCGGCATCGCGGCGCGGCAGCACAGCATGGGGCCGCGGACGTTGACGTCGTAGATCCGGTTCCACTCCTCCGGGCTGACGTTGTCGAGCCCGGTCTTTCCGAAAGTGCCGATGTTCAGCACCATGCCGTCGAGCCCACCCATGGCGCGGTGCGCCTCGTCGATCATGCGAACGACATCGGCTTCGCGCGTGACATCAGCGGCGATGGCAAAGCCCTCGCCGCCTTCGTCGGTGATGCGCTTGACGGTGCCCTGGGCGGAGGCGTGGTTGAGGTCGGCCACCGCAACCTTCGCACCTTCGCGTGCGCAAAGGATGCTCATGGCGCGGCCGTTGCCGATGGGATCGGTGGCCGCGTCGAACACGCGCTGGCCGCCGCCGACGATCAGGATGCGGCGGCCCTTCAGGCGCCCCCTGCCCGGGGCTTCGCCCAGCGACTCCGCGCTCGGCGGCCGGACGTAGCGCTCCGGCTTGCTCTCGGTCTCCGTCATCTCAGCCGCCCGACTTCTTGCCGCCGTCATAGACCTTCATGCCGGCCGCGGGATCGAGATCGGTCTCGGTCGCCTCGGTGAGGCGCGCCATCATCATGTAGAAGCCGAGCGCGACGATGGATTCGACGATCTCCTGCTCGCTGAAATGCTTTCGGGCAGCAGCGAAGGTCGCCTCGGGAACACGGACATTCTCGACGACCTCGCGGCCGAACTTCAGCAAGGCACGCTCGGCCTCGTTCAGCGCGCCGGCATCGTAGTCCGCGCGCTCGACCGCATCGATCTGGCCTTGCGTGCAGCCGACGCCGAGCGCGATCGGCACGTGCTGGCGCCATTCATAGGCGCCGCCCTCGAGCTGCGCGGCCTGCAAGATAAGCAGCTCGCGGTTGACCGCGGAAAGCTTCTGCTTGTGCAGGATCGAATTGCCGAGCCGCATCGCCGGGATCATGTTGGCCTCGGCATGAGCCATCATGCGGAAGATGTTGAGCTTGACCGGCATGTGGTCGAACGAGGCGCGGATGTCGCCGCTCGTCGTCTCCGGATCAATCAGGGGCAGCCTTGCCACGCGTCTCTCCCTTGGGCTTTCGTTTCTTGTTGTCGGTGTCGTTGCCTGCCGCGATCAGCGACAGGAAGAAGGCGAGATAGCGGTCGATCGCCTCGATCACCTTCGGCCGCGGCGACGGCGCCGCGCCCATCACGTAATGCTCGAGGCGGATATAGATGAGGCCGGCGGCGAACAGCCGTGCGGTCTCGCGCGGATCCGGCGTCGAGATCAGGCCGGCGAGCGCGAAGCCGCGGAAATAGTCCGTCATCATGCTCTGCTCGCGCGCATAGAAATGGTCGGCGAACTTGGCGCGGATGCCGGGCACGCGGTTACGCTCGGCGGTGATGACCTTCTGGAACTGGTGCTCGCGCGGGTCGGACCATTGCTCGACGAGGTCCAATGCAAACTGCCGGCAGAACGCGGCGGGCTGGCGCGCGAGCTGCTTGTAGCGCGCTTCTTCCAGCCGGCTCGCAGAGCTTGCGGGGCCGTGCTCGCTGACGATCGCTTCCAGGATCGCGGCCTTGCCGGAGAAATGGTTGTAGAGGCTGCTTTCGCGAATGCCGACGCGGCGCGCCAGCTCGCGCATCGAGGCGCCGCCATAGCCGCTCTGCGCGAACAGATTGAGCGCCTCGGTGAGGATGCGCTCCCGCGTCGTCGGCGCAGCCGCTTCCGCTGCGCTGGAGGTGTGGACAGCCATGACGACTTGACTAACGAACGATCGTTCGCTAGTCAACCGTACGAACGATCGTTCGTTTCGCCAATCTGGCGGCAACGGTCGCGGCCTGCAAGTCCGCTTGCGGGCGCTGTTCTCGCGTTTCAACTCCGCCCTCAGAGAGGCGGAGAGCAATTTGGGGAGACGACGTCATGGCGCGCTTTGCCCGCCTTCGCCTTCGCGCGGCCTGCATCCTGCTGCCATTGCTCGCGGCCGCCGCCGCCTCAGCCCAAAGCAAGTACGATCCCGGCGCCGACGACAAGACCATCAAGATCGGCACCACGGCGCCGTTGAGCGGCCCGGTCTCGGCCTTCGCGCAGATCGCGAAATCCGCCGAGGCCTACTTCCGCAAGGTGAACGACGACGGCGGTGTCAACGGCCGCCGCATCCAGATGATCATCGCGGACGATGCCTACAGCCCGCCGAAGACGGTGGAGCAGACCCGCAAGCTGGTCGAGAGCGACGAGGTGCTGCTGATCTTCGGCGGCGTCGGCACGCCCACCAACAGCGCCGTGCACAAATACCTCAACGACCGCAAGGTGCCGCAGCTTTTCCTCGGCTCGGGCGCGGCGAAGTGGGACGATCCCAGGAATTTTCCGTGGACCGTCGGCTGGCAGCCAACCTATCGCGACGAGGCGATCGCCTATGCCAAGTTCATCAAGACGAGCCACGCCAATGCGAAGATCGGCGTGCTCTACCAGAACGACGATCTCGGCAAGGACTATCTGAAGGCGCTGGAGGAAGGGCTCGGCAGCGGCGAGGCGATTGTCGCGCGCGCCGCCTATGAGACCTCCGCGCCGACGGTGGACACGCAGATCCTGCAGCTGAAGACCGCCGGTGCCGAAATCGTGCTGGTGGCGGCGACGCCGAAATTCGCGGCGCAGGCGATCCGCAAGATCGGCGAGATCGGCTGGAAGCCGGTGACTATCATCTCCAACGTCTCGGCCTCGATCAGCGGCGTGCTGGAGCCGGCCGGCAAGGACAATTCGACCGGCGTCATCTCCAGCCAGTACCTGAAGGACGCGACCGACCCGGCAAACAAGGACGATGCCGGCTACAAGGAATGGCTGGCGTTCATGGACAAATACCTGCCGGACGCCAACAAGAGCGACTGGCTCAACGTCTATGGCTACACCATCGCGCAGACGCTGGTGACGGTGCTGAAGGCCTCCGGCAACGACCTCACCCGCGCCAATGTGATGAAGCAGGCGACGACGATGAAGGACGTGCGCCTGCCGATGCTGATCAACGGCACGGCGGTGAACAATTCGCCGGAGCGCTATACGCCGATGACCAGCCTGCAGCTGATCCGTTTCGACGGCACGCGCTGGGTGCCGTTCGGCGACCTCCTGAAGAACTGAAGCATGCGGCAGGTCACGATCGGCAGCATGCGGATCGATCTCGTCAGCGAGATCCCTTCGCTTGCGTTCGACAAGACCTGGCTGTTCGCCAACGTCACCGATGCCGTCATCGCGGAGAACCGGAGCTGGCTCGATCACCGCTATATCGAGCCGGGGACCGGCCGCTTCATCCTCAGCCATCACTCCTATCTGGTGCGCACGCCGCGCTGGACCGCGATCGTCGACACCTGCTGCGGCAATCACAAGAGGCGGCCGCGCGTGCCGGCATGGAACGATCTCAACCAGCCTTACCTGCAAAACATGCGGGCGCTGGGCGTCAGGCCCGAAAAGGTCGACTTCGTGATGTGCACTCATCTGCATGTCGATCATGTCGGCTGGAACACGCGCCTCGTCGACGGCCGCTGGGTGCCGACGTTCCCGAACGCGCGCTATCTGATGGGGCGCGAGGAATACCGGCACTTCGAGACCGCGCACAATGCCGCGCCGAAGAGCCCGGTCAACCACGGCTCGTTCGAGGATTCCGTGCTGCCGGTGGTCGCCGCGGGCCTCGCCGAGCTCGTCGAAACCGACCATCGCCTATTTGACGATCGCGACGCGGCCCTGCGCTTCGCGCCGGCGCCCGGCCACACCGCCGGCAACATGCAGATCCATCTCAATGGCGGCCATGATCACGCGGTGATGTCCGGCGACGTCATCCATCACCCGATCCAGTGTGCCGCGCCGTGGCTGTCGAACGCCGCCGATGTCGATCCGGCCGCCGCGGTCGCGACGCGGATGGCGCTGCTGGAGGAGCTTGCGGACACGCCGAGCTATCTGCTCACCGGCCATTTTCCGGCGCCGACCGCCGGCCGCGTCGTCAGGCACGGCGATGCCTACAGATTTCGATTCGTAGATTAGGGAATGCCAACATGATGCTGCGCACCGTCACGGTTTCGTTTCTCGCATTATTGTCAGCCGCACTGCCTGCGCGAGCGGAAGACCCCACCGCCTACCCAACGCGCAAGATCAAGATGCTGCTGCCTTACGCGGCCGGCGGCGGCGGCGACGTGGTCGGCCGGCTGCTGGCGGACAGGATGGGCAAGACGCTCGGACAGAGCATCTATATCGAGAACCACACGGGCGCAGCCGGCACGCTCGGCACGCAGATGGTCGCGGCATCGCCGAACGACGGCTACACCATCACCGTCGGCGGCATGACCACGCATGTGCTGGCGCCCGCGATCTATCCGAAGCTGCCCTACGATTCGATCAAGGACTTCACGACCATCGGCCGCGTCGGCGTCTCCTCCATCATCCTGGTGGCGACCAAGGACTTTGCCGCCAACGACATCAAGGGCCTGATTGCACTGGCGAAGAAGGGCGAGCCGATCCAGTACGGCAGCTGGGGCGTCGGCTCGACCGGGCAATTCTGCGCGGAAATCCTGATGCAGCAGACCGGCATCAAGATGGATCACGTGCCGTTCAACGGCATCGCGAAACTCGCCGGAGACCTGCTCGGCGGCCACATCTCGCTCGCGACGCTTGACGTTGCAACGGCAACGCCGCTGGTGAAGGACGGCTCGATCAAGGCGCTGGCCGCCTGCGGCGAGCGCTCGCCGAGCCTGCCCGATGTCGCCAGCTACAAGGAGCAGGGCGTGCAGTTCGACCGCAGCCTGTCCTGGGCGATGTATGCGCCTGCAGGCCTGGCGCCGCCGGTCGCACAAAAGCTGTCGGCCGCACTGAAGGATGCGCTCGGCGATGCCGAGGTCAAGGAGAAGCTGTTGAAGCTCGGCATCACCCCGCAATTCGTCCCGGGCGAGGAGCAGCGCGATATCAATGCCCGCGACATCGCGGCCTGGAAGCAGGTTGCCAAGGATGCCGGCATCGAGGTGAAATGACCAGGAAGACAACGGGAGCGCGGGCATGAGCCGCATCTTCGGCGCGGTGCGCCAGAATGGATATGTTGTGCGGGACATCCACGGCGCGATGAAGCACTGGATCGAGGTGATGGGCGTCGGCCCCTGGTATTACATGGACCGGGTCAAGACCGACTGGTTCCGCCATCGCGGCCAGGACTCCGCCGTCGAGATGAGCATCGCGCTCGCCAATTCCGGCGATCTCCAGATCGAGCTGATCCAGCAGCGCAACGACGCGCCGTCGCTGTACAAGGAATTCCTCGACGCCGGGCACGAAGGCCTGCAGCACATGTCGTACTGGAGCCACGACTACCAGTCGCTCTACGACAAGGCGCTCGGGCTCGGCTACAGGATCGGCCACGAGGGCCAGATCGGCGGCGACAAGGGACGCTTTGCCTATTTCGACACGCAGGCGCATCCGGGCACGATCATCGAGATCTCCGACATCAGCGGCACCAAGGGACCGTTCTTCGAGAAGGTCCGGCAGGCGGCGCTGAGCTGGGACGGCACGCGCCCGATCCGCGAGGTCGGCGCGAGATCGTAGGGCCGGCAGCCCGCGGGATTTGCGCCGTTGCTGGTGCGAGCGTGAAAGCATGCTAGTTTGCGGCCTCGCGTCCGAACCTTCTGCGAGGCAAGCATGTCCAGCACCGACAAGGTTTTCGCCGGCTCGATCCCAAAACTCTACGACGAATATCTGGTTCCGATGATCTTCTCCGTCTATGCAGAGGACCTCGCAAGACGCATAGCCGCGCGCTCGCCTTCCGCGCTGCTCGAGATCGCGGCGGGAACCGGGGCCGTGACGCGCGCGGTCGCGGCGGCGCTGCCGCGCGGCGTCCGTTACATCGCGACCGACCTGAACGAGCCGATGCTTGCGGTCGCCGCGCAGCGCCAGGCGGACGATGACCGCATCACCTGGCGCCAGGCGGACGGAATGGCCCTGCCCTTCGGCGACGCCGAGTTCGACGTCGTCTGCTGCCAATTCGGCGCGATGTTCTTTCCCGACCGCGTCAAGGCCTACGGCGAGGTGAAGCGCGTCCTCAAGCCGGACGGCACGTTCGTGTTCAACGTCTGGGATCGCATCGAGGACAACGAGGTCACGGACGAGGCGACGGCAGCGCTCGGCAAGATGTTTCCCGACGACCCGCCCCGCTTCATGATCCGGACGCCGCACGGCTATCACGACAAGGCCGTCATCCGATCCGACCTCGAACGCGCGGGCTTCCGCGATATCAAAATCGAAACGCGAACCGAGATCAGCCGCGCGCCGTCGGCCGACTACGCCGCGATCGCGCTCTGCCAGGGCACGCCGCTGCGCAGCGAGATCGAGGCGCGCGATGCAAGCAAACTCCAGGCCGCGACCGATAGCGTTGCCGAGGCGATCCGGGCGCGCCACGGGTCCGGACCGGTTGAAGGCAAGATTCAGGCGATCGTGATCGAGGCGCGCCGCTAGCCGAGGAATTCAGCCCGGCGCCCTACCACCAGCTCCGCTGCATCGGTTGCGTCGACTGGAAGTACTGGTACTGACCGCGCTGACGGCGCGGATTGGCCGGCTGCACGTATGGATCGCGCTGCTGGTAGAAGAAGCCGAAGCCGTTGCCGCCATTGTCCCAGCCGTCGTCGCTGGCAACGTCCATCGGAGGCGCGGTCGGCTTGCGCGTGATGAAGCCGCCCTGGGGCTGGTGGCTCAGCACCGCGACGAACTCGGTGCGGTAGTTGGTCTCGGCGCTCAGCGGCTCGTCGGAAATGACGATCGACGAGCGGGGCAGCGCGGTCGGCCCGATGCGATCCCAGACGTCCTGCGGGATGGTGATGCGGTCGAGCGCGTTCTTGGCGTCGTCGCCGCTGTCGATCGTGACCGCGCTCCAGCGCAGGCCCGAATCGTTCCTGGCCATCGCCGTGAAGATGTGCGTGCCGATCGGCTGATCGGGATTGCGGATCGTGACGGGGACCTCGATGCTGGTGTCGAACACCTCGCCGCCGCCATCCGGCGCCGGCTTGTGGGTGTTCCGCCGCACGTAGAGCTTCTGGGTCGCGCGGCTGACATAGACCGAGACCGGCTCGAGCGCGAGCTTGGCATCGGTCGCGACCTTCACCGCGTCGGCCTTCTTCGTCGCAGCCGCCTTCGCCGCTTCCTTCGTCGCGGCGACGGCGTCGCGCTTCGGCTGCGCGGCGGCCCTGGCGGCATCGAGCTGGGTCGTCGCATCCGCGGCCTTCGCGGCCGCCTTCTGCTTCAGCTCCTCGGCCTTGGCACGGGCCTGATCGGTCTTTGCATTCGCAAGCGTCTTGTCGGCGAAGGCAAGCTCGGCATCGGCGCGGGTCTTCTGCTGCTCCAGCTTGCGCAGCGACGCCGGAAGCGAGGCCGCCTCCTTCGCGGCTGCGGCCGCCGCCTTCTTGGCTTCGTCGGCGGCCCGCGTGGCTTCGTCGGCTTCGTACGAGAGCTTGTCGGCGCGGCTCGGGACCGCCGCGATGGCCTCCCGCTTCGGCACGAACAGCGAGGGATGCGAGAAATCGACTGGAGCGGCGTCGTTCGGCGAGATGATCACGCGCATGCCGATATTGGTCTTGTCGAACAGGTTCTCGGCAAAGCCGAACGGCATGCGCACGCAACCGTGCGAAGCAGCATAGCCGGGCAGCGGGCCGCCATGCAGCGCGATGCCGTTCCAGGTGATGCGCTGCATGTGCGGCATCCAGGCATCGTCATACATGGTCGAGCGGTGATCCCTGTCCTTCTCCACGATGGCGAAGACACCGGCCGGCGTCTCGCGCCCGGTGGTGCCGGTCGAGACCGGCGCGCGCAGGATCCAGCCGTCGGCATCGTAGAAGGTGACCTGCTGGCTCTTGATCGACACGATCGCCATGATCGGCTCGCCGGCTTCGCGCTGCGCCACCTGTTCAGCCACCTGGCGCGTCTGTTTGGCCGCGGTCGCCGGGTCCAGCGCCGCGAATGCGACCATTGCGGCCAATGTCACAATTCCGGGAGGCCCCCAACGCCGCATCGCCACGGTGGATCGCGCCGTTGTCTTCAGGTTTTTCATGCCATCCTCGGTCGAAATGCCAGTCCGCGCGTACCGGTCAAATGTCAGATTGCGACCTCTAAATTAAGAAATCACAGCCGCCATACGTTCCGTCTGTGGCGAGATTCGGCCCGTTCCGGCGGCCAATCTCTCATATACGACCGCCCGCACGGGCGGAAGGGCGGCCGGGGCCCGTGGCTGGCCCAGGGCTGGCAGTCTCCCGCGGCACAATGTCCGGGGACCGGCCGTGGAGCCGTGCGGCAAAGCCGCCGTCCCAGCGGCTGCAAGGCTAAGCGCCGAGTGGCTTCCGGTTGTAGCGGCTCAGGAAGCGGAGCGACAGGGTGCGGACATTGGCGACATTGAGCAGCCAGGCCGCAGCCGCATAGGCGAGCCCGCCGGCAAGACTGACCATGGTCAGCGCAATGAAGCCGGTACCCTCGACCTGCGATCGCGCGAGCAGGATCGCGGCCGCCATCACCGCGGCGGAAGCGGCAACGCCGGCGAGCCGGCTCGCGTCGAACGGCACGGGATGGGCCCGGTGCATCAGGACGATTGCGACGACGAGGCCGATCGCCTCGGTCGCGAGCGTTGCGAGCGCTGCGCCATAAAGCCCGTAGCCCGCCACCAGCGCGAACATCAGGGCGACGCTCACCACCAGCGTCAGGAACGACTGCGCCGCCAGCATGAAGGGCCGCTCGGCAAGCTGGAAACTGATCTGGACGTAGAACTGGTTGGCGATGCCGAAGAAGCGGGCGAGCACCAGGGTCGGCAACAAAGCCGACACGCCGGCACGAAAGTCCACGCCGACCAGCGTGCCCGCAACCTGGTCGGTTGCGAGCGCCAGCCAGATCGCAACCGGTGCGACGACGACGAGCAGCAGTTCGAGGCTCTCGGTCAGCCGCTCGCGCGTGACCTCGCTGTTCTTCTCCGACAGCGACCGGAACACCAGAGGCACGGTCGCAGCCGCGACGCTGGACGCGATCATCACCATGAACTGGCGCGGCAGGTCGGCGGCGACGCCGAAGATGCCGGCGGCGTCCTTGCCGAGGAGATAGGCGACGATGAGACGGTCGCAGCTCGAATACAGCGCGACCGAGAGGCCGGCCAGCGTCAGCGGCAGGCCATAGCGCGCGAGCTGCATGAACTGGCTGCGCTCGAAGCGCGCGATCCCAGTGCGGTCGCCGACGAGATTGAGGATGATGCCGGCGAGTGATCCCAGGCCGAACGCGGCGAGCAGGCCGATGCCGCCCCAGCCGAGCCAGATGCCGGCAAGGCCGAAGCCCACGCTCGACACGCTGCGCACGATCGAGATCGCCGCGAAGCGATAGGGCCGCAGCTTGGCGCGCTCGAATTCCTGGCCGACGTCGACCGCATTGGCCATGATCGCGACGAACATGCTGGCGAGCAGCAGCTCGACACTGACATCGCTGCGGAACAGGAACACCAGCGGCGTGGTGGCGCAGAGCACCGCGACCGTCAGCCCGAAGGCGACCATCGCCGTGCCACGGAAATCCACCTCCGCCGACATCGCCTGATAGCGCGAGACCGACAGCTTGATCCAGGCGAAAAAGATCGCGCCGAGAATACCGGCAAGGCTGATGCCGACGACATAGACGCCGTACTCGGCCGGACTCAGCAGCCGCGTGTAGGCGGTAACCGCGAAGAAGCCCACCGCCGCCGGCAGGATGTAGGCCACCAGATAGATCGAGAAATGGCGGTTCAGCATGCGAGCTCGGGACCGGCGGCGTCGTGATGATTAACGGAGCGTTAAAGCAATTGGCCTTGGCTGCGGCATCCGCAACTCACCGCCAGTGCCGGCCAAGATAGTCGCATAGCCTTGCAAATCGGATTGCGAATGAAACGAGCCGGCGGTTATCGCGCGTTAGCGTTAAATTTGCCCTGTCCTTGAAGCGACCGTCGGGATCACAGAAAAGAAGCAATAATATCAGAAGGTCGCCCGACCCCTCCGATGCGTGGACGTGACTGACATGGACGTTGCCGAACGAACACGGGCGCACCCGACCTCCCGGCCGCATGGCGGCACCGACGCTCCGCTGGTTCCGGCGGATTTCGGCGCGCAAAAGCGCGAGAGAATGGTCCTCAACCTCTTCTTCGAAGAACGGGACGACCGCTGGTTCCCCGGTGACCGCCACATCCGGCCGCTGCTGCGGCGCCTCGTCAAGGGCGAGTCCTTCATCAGCGGGCAGCGGCGCGTGCTCCTCAATCTGTGCGCCGGCCTCGACCGGCTCGGCATCCGCTATCGCGTCAACGACTATCGCTACATCCAGAAGCACCCGGAGGAACTCGCCTGCATCATCGGGCGGCCGTTTGTGCTCGACTGGTTCAAATGGAAGAACCCGCTTCTGCTCGGCGTCGCCATGTATGATCACCCGGTCGATGCGCCCGAGCGCCTGAACGAGCTGCAGGTGAAAAGCATTCTGGTGCCGTGCGCCTGGTATGCCGACATGTTCCGCCCGCACTGGCCCCATGTCGACGCCTGGCCCGTCGGCATCGACACCGATTTGTGGACGCCGACGCCGGCCGACCGCAAGAGCGTGGACGTGCTGCTCTATGACAAGGTCCGCTGGGACTACGATCGATATGAGCCCGATCTGATCGAGCCGATCCGACGGCATCTCGAGGCCAGCGGCCGCACGGTCGAGGTGATCCGCTACGGTCACTACAAGGAAGCCGACTACAAGGCGGCGCTGGCGCGCTGCCGCAGCATGATCTTCCTGTGCGAACACGAAAGCCAGGGCATCGCGTGCCAGCAGGCGCTGTCGAGCGGCGTTCCCGTCTTTGCGTGGGACCGCGGCGGGCCGTGGCAGGATCCGAAGTATTTTCCGCACAAGGTGCAGTACGAAGGCGGCGTGTCCTCGGTGCCGTATTTCGACGCACGCTGCGGCATGACCTTCACCGATGCCGCCGGCTTCATCTCCGACTGGAGCAAATTCTGGTCGCATGTGAGCGCCGGCGACTTCGCGCCGCGCGACTATGTGGTCGAGAACCTGACGCTCGAGAAGGGCGCGCAGCATTATTACGAGATCGCGGAAGCTGCGATGCAGCGTCACGCGTGACGAGGCTCGACCGGCGCCAGTTTCTCCTCGGCAGCGCCGCGACGCTCGCGGCCGGCGCCTCCGCGTCGGCCCTCCCGGCCTCGAAGCTGGCACAGCGCCGCCAGGGCTTTGGTGCGGCGGCCACGCTCTGGGACCTGCAAGCCGATCCAAGGCTCGGCGAAGCCATCAGCACCTATTGCACGCAAGTGGTGCCGGTGCTCGAGCTGAAATGGCCGATGCTGCGGCCGGATGCGCACACCTTCGCCTTCGAACGCGCCGATGCGATCCTGGATTTTGCGCGGGCGAACGATCTGACGATGCGCGGGCACACGCTCGCCTGGTATCACGACATTCCGGACTGGACCAAGCAGATCAAGGACGCCAAGGGCGTCGAGCGCGCCTATCTCGACCACATCGGCACCGTCGTGTCCTACTACAAGGACAAGCTGACGTCGTGGGACGTCGTCAACGAGCCCATCCCCGACAATCCCCGCAGCCCGAAAGACCGGCGCGACACGTTCTGGACGCAGCATCTGGGTGAGCGCTGGATCCCGCTGGCGTTCCGCACCGCCGCCGCGGCCGATCCCTCGGTCAAGCTCGCGATCAACGAATACGACATCGAGTCGGTGAAGGACTCCTTCATCGCCAAGCGCGCCGCCTATCGCAACCTGATCATGGACCTGCTCGACCAGGGCATTCCCCTGCATGCCGTCGGACTGCAATCGCACCTGCATGCCGAACTCGAGATCGACACGCACGGCGTCGCCGAATTCGTCACCGAGCTGCGTTCCTGGGGACTCGAAGTGTTCGTCACCGAGCTCGACGTCGACGACCAGAAGCTGGCGGGCAGTCCCGCCGAGCGGGACGCCATCGTCGCCAAGCGCGTGGACGATCTGCTGACCGCGATCTCGGCCAGCGGACCGGTGCGCTCGATCCTGACCTGGGGCCTTTCTGACCGCTACAGCTGGATCAACGGCACCTTCGCCCGCAAGGACAAGCAGCCGAACCGTCCCTTGCCGCTCGACGGCGAGTTCAAGCCGAAGCCGTTCATGGACGTCATCAGCAAGTTCACGAGAGACGCCTAGGTTAAGCGCGTCTTCGGCGCCTCGAACGCGGGGGCGTCCCCCATGTAGTCCGGGGACAGGCTCGGGCTGCGGCGATCGCGCGAGCTGAGGCGGAAGACGTCGCGAATGTCGTCGATCGAGGTCGACGAGTAGGACTGGATGCAGAGCGCGACCTGCTCGGGTGAAGCTGCATGCATCAGCGCTTCGATGGCGGGACGGTCGAGAGGCGTGTCGTCCCAGTGCGAGACGGCGACGCTGTCTTCGGTCACCCGGTGCGCAGCCAGGTGTTCCGACGAATTGGCCACGAAGTTTCCGTAGAGCAGATATTCGGAGAACTTCTTCTTCCGGCACAGCGCCAGCGCCCAGTTCAGGCCCGTCGCCGATTTGATGGCATCGGTCATCGCGCGCGCGGCGTCCTTGTCCCAGACCAGCGCATTGCCGACGTAATCGTCGGCCGGGAACGAGCGCTCCTTGACGCCGAGAAGCTGATCGACGGTGCGCAGCCACAGCACGTGCAGGGGATGGCCGGCGTCGATCCCCCTGGGCGTAACGAAGAGCGGCGTCTTTTCGCCGCCGGCATATTGGCCGACGTCGAATTCGCGGAAGAACAGATTGTCGGAATCCAGGATGCAGACCCGCTGTTCGGGCGCGTTGAGGACGCCGGCGATCTTCAGGATCTGCTGGATGTGCCAGCCGTGCACGGGCGAGGACAGCAGCGACAGCCAGACCCGCCGCTTGCTGATGAACTGGAGCGCCGGCGGCAGCGCGAACAGCCATTTCGGCAGGTAACGCGAGGCCGGAACGATGACGCGCTTGTCGGACGCAAAGCGCTCGAACAGCGGCACGTCCTCATCGTTAACGAGAACATAATGCCGCGTGTATCCCGTCAGCCAAGTGTCGATGCTCTCGCTGAGCAGCGAAAAGCGCTCGATATCCTTGGCGTAGCTGGCGGTCAGCAGGGCAACGGAATGCATGGGCGCGCTCGCATGGCGATCAGGCCGCACTCATAGCGGCGGCGGGAGGCGCTGGAAACTCACAAACGGAATCAAGGTAAAATGAAACGAAGCGTTAGCCATCCGATGGCAGGCCCTGCTCGATCCCCCGGAAGCGCAGCGGAGCGAGGCTTGAAGCCCGCTGCCACCAGTCAGCGACGCGGTCGTCGAGCGCGGTCACGCCGCGGCCCTGGCCGGGGAAGATGCGGATCTGCTGCACCGCCTCGGCCTCGAAGCCCCTGCCCCGCCGCGTGATCATGAGGGCGGCGCCCTCGCGATCCCGCTGGGTCAGCGGCACCAGCAGGCGGCCGCGCGGACGGAGCGACTGGAGCCAGAGCGGATGCGGATGCGGAAAGCCGGCATGCACGATGATCACGTCGGCGGCCTCGCCGACGTCCTTGCACCCGTCGCCGTTGACGACCGTGACGTTATCATAGCCGCGCAGATAGCTCGTTGCGCGAGCCGCCAGCCGCTCGTCGCATTCGATCGCATGCACGGTGCCCTTGGGGCCGACCATCATCGACAGCACCGCGGAGAAATAGCCGAGGCCGGCGCCGATCTGCACGACACGGCTTCCCCGCTTGACGTCGAGCACGTCGATGAAATGCGCCCACAGGCTCGGCAGGCCGGTATCGAGCTTGCGGCGGGCGTCGATCGCGACCAGCACATTGTCGTAGAGATGAACGGGATCGGCATCCGGCGTCAGCCGATAGCTGCGCGCCGCCTCGCCCTTGATACGCCAGGGGCCTCTGGTCAGGAAATCCTCGCGCGGAACGGCGGCGAGCGCTTCGAGCAGGCGAGGCGAGGCAATCCGCTCGCGCTTCGCGATCATCGCGACGTAACGCGCACGCGCGGCGGCAAGATCGCTCATTTCGCCGCGCCGGCCTGTTCACGCACCGGCACGTCCGCATCGAGCTCGTTGACCAGCTGCATCGCCTGCTTCAGGTCCGGTGTGTAGAAGCCTTCGCTGAACCTGCCGACGATCGGCACGAGCAGGAGCCGCGCATGCTCACGCCTGCCCGATTGATGCGACAGCCGCGCGAGGCTGACTGCGGTGCGAAGCTCCCACGACAGCGCGCCCTGCTTGCGCGCGGTCTCCAGCGAGAGGGCGAACAGATCCTCGGCCTCCTGCACCGACGCCGGGTCGCCGTCCGACAGCGTGATCTCGCCTTGCAGGCGGTAGACCTCGGCGAGATAGGAATGATCGCCGGTCCGCCGCGCGGTCGCGAGCGCTCCGTCCAGTGCGCGCAAGGCGGCATCGCGCATTCCGACCTTGACGTAGGCCTCGGCAAGCAGGCAGCGGAACCAGCAGCCTGCGAGCCAGGAATCCATCGCCTCGTATTCGTCGAGGCCGAAGCGCATCTGGCTGAGGCCTTCGTCGGCCTCCCCGAGCTGGGCCAGCGCCCAGCCGCGCAGGATCGCAGCCTGCTGCTTCCAGTGCAGGAAATTGTGCTCGGTGGCGATGATCATGGCGCGGTTGGCGTAGTCGCGCGTGCCCTCGACGTCGCGCAGATGCTGGCAGAGATAGGCGCCGAACACGAGCGCGAAGGCGAGCGTGAAAGGGTGGCGGATCTTCTCGGCATTGGCGATCGCCTGCTCGCTGTGCTGGCGCGCCGCGTCGGGCCGGCCGAGGAACCAGAGCAGATAGCCGAGATAGGACAGCGAGACGACGCCGGGATCGGTGCCGTGCCGCACCATCAGATCGGAATGCAGGTCGGGGCTGTAGAGATTGATGCAGCGGTGCAGGTGATGCTGCGAGGCGGCAAAGCGGCCGCGATACAGCATGGTCATCGCGATTGAACGATGCGCCTCGATCAGATAGCCGGTCTGCTGCGCCGGCTGCGACCGCTCGTTGAGCCGCTCGCGCTTGGCGAATCTCAGGAGCTCGACGCTGAGATCGTGCGCGCGGGTGAGATCGGCGCGGATGAAGTGGCACACCCACAGGCCACGGGTCGCGGCAAAGGCCTTCTCGTCGTCGTCGAGCTGCTGGCCGAGCTCGAGCGCGCGGATGTAGTTCTCCTCGACCTCCTGCACCGCATAGCCCTTGGCCGCGATCAGCGCGTTGCCGAGCGCGATGCGCAGCTCGAGCTCCATCTCGTCGGCGCCCTGCATCCGCGCATTGGCCTGCACGACGCTCAAGCCCCGGCGCAGATGGCCGATCGCCTCCAGATTGGCGCCGCTCCTGGCCGCCTGCTTGCCGGCCTTGAGCCAGAAGCTGGCGGCGCCCTCGCTCTGGCCGGATTCGGTGAGGTGATGGGCCAATAGCTCCGGCTCGCGATCGGTCTTCTCCGGATACATCTCGGCAAGCACCTGCGCGATGCGCGCATGCAGCTTGCGACGCTCGCTGTGCAACAGGCTCGCATGCGCGGCGTTCTGGATCATCACATGCTTGAACGAGTAGAGCGCATCGGGCGGATGACCGCGGCGCATGATCAGCCCGGCTTCCTCCAGATGGTTGAGCGCGGCCACGATCTGCTCCGCCGGCGTGTTGGCGACGGTCTGAAGCGTCTCGTAGGAGAACTCGCGGCCGATGGTGGCGCCGATCTGCGCGATCCGCTTGAACGGGCCCATCCGGTCGAGCCGCGCCATCAGCGAATCCGTCAGCGTCGCCGGGATCGCGAGCTGCCGCCACGGGCCGGACAGCACATAGCGCCCATGCCGCTCGGTCAGGAGGTTGGATTCAAGAACGGTCTTGGTCAGCTCTTCCAGGAACAGCGGCACGCCGTCGGTCTTGACGATGATCTCCTCGACCACTTCCTTGGGAAGCTCGCGGCCGGCGACGCGCTCGACCAGCGTGGTGCGGAGCTGCCGGCTCAGGCGGTTGAGCACCAGGGTGGTGATGTGCGAATGCGCGTTCCAGCTCGGCTGGAATTCGGAGCGCGCGGTGATGATGAAGAGGACCGGCCGGTTCTGCACCCGGTCGACAAGGAGGTCGATCACCTCGCGCGAGGTCGGGTCGATCCAGTGCAGATCCTCGAACGCGATCACGATAGGCATATCGCGGGCAAGACCCAGGAAATGGCTGACCAGCGCCGCCACCGTCGCATCCTTCTGCTGCTGCGGCGACAGGTCGAGCGGCGGATAGCGATCCCCGGTCGGAATCGACAGCAGCGCGGCAAACAGCGGCGTGACCTGCTCGATGTCGCCATGTGCGGCGGCGATCGCGGTCTCCAGGCTCGCCAGCGACATCGCGGCGGCATCCTCGCGGTCGAGCCCGAGCGAGAATTTGAGCTGCTCAGCGAACGGATAGAACGCGGTGGAGGTGTAGTAGGGCGAGCACTGGAACGAGACCTGCCCGTGCCGGTCGCCCGATATCCGCTCGAAGATCTCCTGGATGATGCGCGACTTGCCGATGCCGGGCTCGCCGAACTTGACTACGACCTGGCCGTCGCCCTCCTTGGCCTGCTGCCAGCGGCCCATCAGCAGCGCGATCTCCTCCTCGCGGTTGACGAGCGGCGTCAGCCGCGCGCCCATCGCGGCGGCGAAGCGGGTCTCCACCCGCGAGGCCCGCACCACGTGCCAGGCCTGCGCCTTCTCCGAGATGCCCTTCAGGGCATGGACGCCGAGACTGCGGTAGTCGAACTTCCCCTTCAGCAGCGACTGTGTCGAGGCGGAGATCACGACGCCGTTGGGCGGTGCCAGCGCCTGCAGCCGCGCCGCGAGATTGACGGTCTCGCCGACCGCGGAGTCGCGCTCTTCGGTGCCCTGCCCCACGAGGTCACCGACCACGACGAGGCCGGTCGCGATTCCGATGCGGACGGCGGGCGAGTGGCTGAGCGCGCCGCGCGGCTCGATCGCGCGCGCGGTCGACAGCACCCGCACGATCTCGAGCCCGGCGCGCACCGCACGCTCGGCATCGTCCTCATGCGCGGTCGGATAGCCGAAATAGACCAGGATGCCGTCGCCGACGAAGCGGGCGGCAAAGCCCTCATAGTGCTTGACCACGCGGACGCAGGTCTCCCGGAAGCTCGCGATCATGTCGCGGACGTCTTCCGGATCGAACTGTGCGGAGAGCGAGGTGGAATCCACCATGTCACAAAACATGGTGGTGAGCTGGCGCCGCTCGGCCCCGACCTCCGTCCGGGGTTGCGAGCGCGCCGCCGCGGCCGGCGCCGCCGCGGTTTCAGCCTGAAACAGAGCGGTCATGGCACGCTGGAGCCGCTTGCGGTCGCCGAGCGGCAACCCGAGCTCGGCCAGATCGGCTTCGGTCAGGTCTCCCATGACATCGAGATCGAGGCGGTGCTGGGCGAAGAGATCGGCGTAGTGACCAAGGCCGATGCCTTCGAGCCAGCGTTTCAGCCCGCCTTCCGTCCCCGTGACCGGCTCGTTCTCCAGCATGGTGATTCTGCCCGACCTACATTCCGTCGAAGGGCTTTGGGGCCCTCAACCACAGATTTTGGGGCCCGAACTTCACCTCAGACTGGACGCGTTCCCTAACTCTTGGGAAGAATAGCCCAATCAGATCAAAAGGGAATGGCATTGTCGGACATTGCATCCGCAGCGGGATCGGTCGGCGCGAGCCTCGAAGCGAAGGCCTTTTCCCATATCGGCGCCCTCCTCGACTTCTACGCGCGCAGGATTCCTGCGGCGCCCGCCATTCTCGCGCCCGGCCGGCCGGCCCTCCTCTATGGCGCGCTTGGCGAGCGGATCGAGGACATGGTCCGCACGCTGCGCGGTCTCGGCGTTGCACCCGCCGACCGGGTCGCCGTCGCGCTGCCGCGCGGCGCGGACAGCGCGCTGGCGCTGATCGCAGTCGCATCGAGCTGCGCTTGCGTACCCGTCAATCCGGACCTGACGGCCGACGAGCTGCAACGCTATTTCAGCGAATTGAAGCTGACCGCGCTCGTCACCCGCGCCGACATGAACTCTGCCAGCCGCGACGTCGCCAGGATGCTCGATATCGCGGTCATCGATTTCGTGCCGGGGCCGAAGGACGATCTCGGCGGCGGTACGTTCACCGGGCCGAGCGTCGGGCCGGCGATCACGCGCGGCGCCTCGCGCGAGGATGACGATGCCTTCATCCTGCTGACGTCGGGTACGGCGGCGCGGCCGAAAATGGTGCCATTGACGCATCGCAATGTGTGCCTCTCCGCCCAGAATGCCGGGCGCGTGCTCTCGCTCACGCCCCATGATCGCCTGCTCAACGTGTTGCCGCTGTTTCACGCCCATGGCTTGATCTCAGGCCTGCTGACTGCGCTCGCCGCCGGCTCCAGCGTGATCTGCACCGAGGGTTTCGACGCCGCGTCCTTCTTCGGCTGGATGCGGGAGCTGCAACCGACCTGGTACACGGCAGTGCCGACCATTCATCGCGCGCTGCTGACGGCGGCGGAATCCGACCCCGACCGCGCCCGGGCCTCGTCCTTGCGCGTGATCCGCTCCGCCTCGGCCTCGCTGGCGCCCGCGATCCTTGCCGGACTGGAGGCGACGTTCGGCGTCCCCGTGCTCGAGACCTACGGCATGACGGAAGCGGCCTCGCAGATCGCGGCCAATCCGTTCGAGCTGCGCAAGGTCGGATCTGTGGGGCGCGCGGCGGGACCCGAGATCGCGATCATGGACGAGACGGGCCGTGCGCGCGCGAACGGCCAGCACGGCGAGATCGTGCTGCGCGGCGCCAACATGACGCGCGGCTATTATAATGACGAGAATGCGACGCAGGCCGCCTTCCGCGATGGCTGGTTCAGGACCGGCGATCTCGGCTATCTCGATTCCGACGGCTATCTGTTCATCGTCGGCCGCATCAAGGACGTCATCAACCGCGGCGGCCAGAAGGTCTCGCCGCTGGAGGTGGAGGACGTCCTGCTGAGCCATCCGGCGGTGCTGGAGGCCGGCGTGTTCGCCGTCCCGCACCAAAAGCTCGGCGAGAACGTCGCTGCCGTCGTGGTGCTGCGGCCGAATTCGGAGGCGGGTTCGGACGAACTACGCCAGTTCGCGCGAAAGCGTCTTGCGGCCTACAAGGTGCCGAGCCTGATCCGCAGCGTCGCGGCGCTGCCGAAGGGCGCCAGCGGCAAGGTCAAGCGCAACGCGCTGGCGGAGCTGATCGCGGTGGCCGGGAACGGCGACGGGGCGCAGCTGCCGCGCAACGCGCTGGAGACCCAGCTCGCCGAGATCTGGGCCGGCCTCCTCGAGCTGCCGCAGGTCGGCGTCGATCAGGACGTGTTCGCGCTCGGCGCGGATTCGCTGGCGGTGACGCAGATGCGCTCGCGCCTGCGCGAACGCTTCAACGTCGACTTCTCGTTCGAGGACATCTTCGATTGCGCCACGGTCACCGCGCTTGCGGCCCGGCTGGAGACCTCGACGGCCCGTCGCGAAGCGCTGCCGGCCTGGCGCCAGGCAGCCGCTGCGGCAGCGGACGCGCCGCTGTCGTTCCAGCAGCAGCGGATGTACGTGCTCTCGCGGCTCGACCCGACGCGCTACAATTACAATGTCGTCGAGGTCGCCATGCTCAAGGGCGCGGTCGACGTTGCCGCGCTTTCCGCGGGCCTCACCGCGATCTGCGCACGCCACGAAGCCTTGCGTTCGGTCTTCGTCGAACGGCAGGGCGAACCGGCGCAGCGCGTGCTGCCATCGCCGCCGCGGTTCGAGCGGATCAAGCTCAAGCCCTGCCCCGCGAACAAGCAGGCCGCCGTCATCCGGCGGGAGGCGCTCAAGCTCGCGCAATATGAGTTCGATCTCGCGCGCGAGGCACCGCTGAAGGTGACGCTGCTGTCGTTCGACAAGACCAACCATGCGCTGGTGGTCAACATCCATCACCTCGTCACCGACGGCTGGTCGCAGCGGCTGTTCTGGGAAGAATTGGCCGCGCATTACGCCGCCGCCCGCAAGGCCAGCGTGGCGGCGCTGCCTTCGCCCACCTTCCAGTATCGCGACTTCGCGCACTGGCAACAGAGCTGGGCGCAGACGCCGGCGGCCAGGGAGCAGCTCGACTTCTGGAAGGGCCAGCTCGACGGCATCACCACGCTGCCGCTCCGGACGGACCGGCCGAGGCCGGAGGTCTGGACCGGCCACGGCGCCCGTCACTATTTCGAGTTCTCCAAAACCCTCTCGGGCGATATCCGCGCGCTGAGCCAGCAGCAGGGCGTCACGCCGTTCATGACGCTGCTCGCCGCCTTCCAGTGCCTGCTGTTCCGTCACACCGCGCACGAGGATGTCGCGACCGGATCGCTGATCGCCAACCGCAACCAGATCGAGAGCGAGCGCCTGATCGGGCTGTTCGCCAACACCCTGATCCTGCGCAACGACTTCGGCGGCGACCCGGGCTTTGGCGAGATGCTGCGGCGCGTGCGCCAGGTCACGCTCGATGCCTACCGCAACCAGGACCTGCCGATCGAGGAGGTGCTGCGCGCGTTGCAGGTCGCGCGAAGGACGGATGGCAATCCGCTGTTCCGGATCATGTTCATCCTGCAGAACGCCTCGATCGAGGCGGCGCGCTTCCCCGGCCTGTCGACGCGGCGGCTGGAGGTCGATCCCAGGGTGGCGCGCTTCGACATCACGCTCGAACTGGTCGAGGCCGAGGGACGCTTCACCGGCTTCTTCGAATACGCCACCGATCTGTTCGACGCGGTGACGATCGAAAGCATGGCCGCGCAGTACAGAACGCTGCTGAAGGCGGTCATCGCCAATCCGGAGCAGCGCATCTCGCGCCTGCCGCTGCTGACCGAGGCCGAGCGCCGGCAATTGCTGGCGCAAGGCCGGGGCGTGCCGGCCAACTTCACTGTCCGCGGCAATCTGAGCGAACGCTTCGATCGCCAATCCAAGAAGACGCCGAACGCAATTGCGGTGTCGGATGGCCGCCTCTCCCTGAGCTACCGCGAACTGGCGCGCCGCAGCCAGGCGATCGCGCGCTGGCTCGCCCGCGAAGGCGCCGGGCCCGAGACGGTGGTCGCCTTGCTCGCGGAGCGCGGCCCCGACCTGCTTGCCGCGATGATCGCGGTGCAGCGCGTGGGCGCGGCCTTCCTCAATCTCGATCCCGAGCAGCCGCCGGCGCGGCTCGCAACCATCCTCGGATCGAGCTGCGCAAGCATGCTGCTGGCTGGCCGCGCGCAGTCATCCATGGTCGGCTCGCTGCTCGAACCGCTGGTCGGGCGCATCCTGGTCGCCGAGCTCGACGACACGGCTGCGCCGACGGCGGCGAAGCCCGCCCGTGCCGCACGGCGCACGGCCGCGAGCCTTGCCTATCTCATCTACACGTCCGGCTCCTCCGGTGCGCCGAAGGGCGTCATGATCGAGCAGCGCGGCCTGTCGAACCATCTGGCGTCGCTGATTTCCGAACTGAAACTGTCGGCAAAGGACGTGATCGCGCAGACCGCGCCGCAGAGTTTTGTCATCTCGGTCTGGCAATTTCTCGCCGCACCCATGGTGGGCGCGCGTGTGCATGTCTGCGCCGACGCGATCATGCAGGACCCGATCCTGCTTGCGCGGGAGATCGAGCGCGAAGGCATCACCGTGCTGGAGATCGTGCCGTCGCTGCTGCGCGTGGTCCTCGACCGCATGGACGAGGCACCTGTCCGGCGTGCCTTTGCGAAGCTGCGGCTCCTGATCTCGACCGGCGAGCCGCTGCCGGTCGATCTCTGCCGGGCCTGGTTCGCGCGCTGCCCGAAAGTGCCGCTGATCAACGCCTATGGTGCGTCGGAATGTTCCGACGACGTGTCCCTGCATCGCCTGACCAGGGCGCCGGGAAACGCGACCGGCAACGTTCCGGTCGGCGCGCCGCTGCCGAACACCCAGCTCTACGTGCTCGACGCAAACCTCGAGCCGCAGCCGGCCGGCGTGACCGGCGAGCTTTGCATCGGCGGCGCCGGCGTCGGCCGCTTCTACGTCAACGATCCCGCGCAAAGCCGGCAACGCTTCCTGCCCGATCCGTTCTCGCGCCAGCCAGGCTCCCGGCTGTACCGCACCGGCGATCTCGCCCGCCGCCGCACGGACGGCACGATCGAATGCCTCGGCCGCGCCGACCATCAGGTCAAGATCCGCGGCTACCGCATCGAGCTCAAGGAGATCGAGAATGCGCTCGCCGGCCATCCGGGCGTTCGCGCCGGCATCGTCGAGCCGCGCCGCGAATCCGGCGGCGACGTCAGGCTGATCGCCCATATCGTCGCCAAGCCCGACAGCCGCATCAGCGCCAGCGAGCTGCGCGACTTCCTGAAGAGCCGGCTGCCCGGGCATGCCATCCCCTCCGCCTTCCTGTTCCTGGAGCAGGTGCCGCTCAACGCCCACGGCAAGATCGACCGGTCCGCGCTGCTGGCGCCTGCACAACAGGAAAGCTCCGGCCCGGATGCGGCCGTGCCGGCGCGGCGTTTCACCGAAAAGGTGCTCTCCGACATCTGGATCGACCTGCTGAAGGTCGAGAGCATCGGCATCACCGACAATTTCTTCGACCTCGGCGGTCATTCGCTGCTGGCGGGCCAGGTGATGGCGCGCATCGCCCGGGCCCTCGGCGTGTCGCTGCCGATCAAGACCATCTTCGAGGCGCCGACGGTCGAGGAACTCGCCCGCCGGGTCGACGAGGCTACGGCGGCGAAGCCACCTGTGCCCGCCGCAACCGTGTCGCGGCTGGTCGCTAGCGGACCACCGACGCTCTCGGTCGCGCAGGACCAGATGATTCGCATCGAGCGGAACCTGCCTGGCCTGCCGCTGTTCAACCTGCCCTTCGCCTTCCGGCTCGATGGCCCGCTCGATCCGGCCATCCTCGCGCAAGCGTTCGGCGACATCGTGCGCCGTCACGAATCGCTGCGGACCAGGTTCGGCTGGAACGGCGAAGAGCCCGTCAGCCGCATCGCCACGGCGAGCGAACTCGGACCCGTCCTCACCGTCGAGACCATTGGCGACGGGCGGGTGCACAACAACAAGCGGCGCAAGGCGCTCGTTCTCAGGAAGATCGAGCTCCTGATCGAGCAGGAAACCTATGCTCCGTTCGACACAGCGCGGCCGCCGCTGCTGCGGGCGCGCCTGTTGCGGCTGCATGCCGACGACCACGTGCTGCTGCTGACGCTGCATCATGCCGTAGCCGACGGCTGGTCGATCGGCGTCCTGTTCGAAGAATTGTCGAGCCGCTATGCAGCGCTGGCCGGGCGCGCCGCGGCGCCGCTACCGAAGCCGCCGCCGGCCTTTTCGGACGTCGCACGCTGGCAGCGCTGGTGGTGCGGCACCGACGCCGCCCGTCGCCAGGCCGCCGAATGGACGGAGAATTTGCGCGGCGCGGCTCCGGTCTTCGCGGGCGAAGCATCTCCCGGCGCATCCACCGGGCACCATCCGCTGAGATTCGAATCGGATCTGATCGCGCGACTCACCACGTTCGCCGGTCAGCACAACGGCACGCTGTTCATGTGCCTCCTCACCGCCCTGAAGGCGCTGCTGCTGGCGCAGACCGGCCGCACCGATATTTCGATCGCCACCGCCATGGCCAATCGCGCCCAGCCGGATACCGACCGGATCATCGGCCCGTTCGAGAACACGGTGATCGTCCGCACGACGATCACGCCGGATCTGTCGTTCGCGCAGGCCCTGGCCCGGGTGCGCCAGAGCGTGCTCGATGCGCATGCGCGGCAGGAACTGCCGTTCAACATGCTGGCCGACCGTCTCGAGCAGGACGGGATCGATCCCGCCGCGCTGCTCCAGGTCTATTTCACGCTGCAAAATCCGCTGCGCCAGCCGCTCGATTTGCCGGACATTGCGGTGCAATCGATCGGAAACGTCGCGCGCGAGGGCCAGCCGGTGCTGCCGATCGACCAGACCTGGCTGTCGCTGATGCTCAAGGAGCGCCCGGACGGAATCACCGGTTCATGCAATTACAAGCGCGAGCTGCTCGACGGCGACACGGTCGGCGGATGGATGGAGGATCTTGCCGCGCTGCTCGGCGCCGCCGTCGCCCAGCCCAACACGCCGCTGGGCCAGTTGCTCGCGCGCAAGGCGGCATGACCGGCGGTACAGGACGGGCGAATAGGAGTTCACTCGCCAAAGCTGTGAATGAGCAAGTTGCATCTTGATTATTTGGCGCCAGCGCGCAAGATTATTCCTGCCTTTTGATTTGGACGATTATTTTCAACCGGGGGAGTGCATTATGGGTTTCATCAAGTTTACCAAGGGCACCTCGTTGAGCGACAAGGACCGCAAGGCCCTGCAGAAGTTGCTGACCGACGAGAAGAAGAAGCTCCAGTCCGCGCTGAAGGACGTCGACGCCAGCCTTTCGATGCTGGGCGGGAAGAAGGCCAAGAAGAAAAAGTAAGACTAGTCGGCGGAGACGCCGCAGGAATCTTCAGGCTTATTTTTCGGCCTCCGGTTCGAATTTGGCCGCTCGCTTGCCGAGTTGGGGTCTCGCACAAGCTTGCGTCTGTAAACCGGCCTGCAAATCGACAAGAAATTGCCCGGGTGGACCGCTAGCAACGGTCCACTGGTTGATTCTTGCTCAGTTGATTCTTCCGTCAGGGCCGGGGATTTGGCCTCTGCCTGACGCTAAAGGCCCAATTGATGGCAGACGACACGATTGAATTGTTTGTCGGACTGATCGAGACCATTGATGCGCCAGGTGCGGCCGATGCGTGCCGGCGCCTGCTCTCGGTGGACGAACGGATCCGCGCGGACCGCTTCATGTTCGAGCGGCATCGGCGACAGTATATTTTTGCACATGCCATGCTGCGACTGGCGCTGTCGAAGGTCGCACCCAACGTCGCGCCCTCGGACTGGTCCTTTGGGGCCGGCCGCTACGGGCGTCCGTTTGTTGCGGCGCCCAAGACCTCGACCGCGCTGCATTTCAGCCTCTCGCATGCCGATGGCTGCGTTGCCTGCGTCGTATCGCGGCACGAGACCGTCGGGGTCGATGTCGAAACCGTGTCGCGGCGTGTCGCACCGCTGTCGACCGCGCTTCGCTTCTTTGCGCCGGAAGAGGTCGAAACCCTGCGCGGCCTGCCGGAGCCCGCCGCGATCGACCGCTTCTTCGACTACTGGACGCTCAAGGAGGCCTATCTGAAGGCCAGGGGCTTCGGGCTCAATCTGCCGCTCGACGCCTTCGCGATGCAGGTGTCGCGCGAGGCCATCGAGATCAGCTTCAAGCCCGACATCGCCGACGATCCGGAAGGCTGGCGCTTCTCGCTGTGCTCGCCCTCCCCCTCGCACCGCCTCGCGATCGCCGACGGCTCCCGTGCGGACGTCCCCATCTCCCGCAATGCCTGGCCGCTCCAGGAAGCGGCTGAATGACGGCCCCGCGGCTGCGCGTCTTTCCCGCAATCTCGCGCAACCGCGATCCCAGGAAGTATGTCGCCGAGCTGATGCGGGTAGCCGAGTTTGCCGACCGCAACGGCTTCGAAGGCATTCTGCTGTTCGAAGGCAACGACGTGTTCGTCGAGCCCTGGGCCATGGCCCAGCACATCATGGCTGGGACGACCCGATCTTCGCCGTTGATCGCGGTCAACCCGGTCTACATGCACCCGTTCACGGCGGCGAAATCAGTCTCGTCGTTCGCGCAGCTTTACGGCCGCAAGGTCTATCTCAACATGATCACGGGGACCGCGATCAGTGATCTGCAGGGCCTCGGCGACGAGCAGAGCCATGCCGACCGTTATGTCCGGCTCGGCGAGTACGTCGCGCTGATGCGCCAGCTGCTCTCGAGCCCGCGGCCGGTGACGGTCGAGGGCCGGTTCTACCGCGCCAGCAATCTGCAGCTTCGCCCGCGCCTGCCGGCGGAACTGATGCCGGAATTCCTGATCGCCGGCCAGTCCGAGGCCGCGCAGCGCGTGGCCAGACAGACCGGCTGCATCAAGATGCAGATGCTGCCGCCCGACCTCGATCGCGGGCTCGATGCGCCCGGCCTGAACTTTGGAATTTTCGCTCGCGAGAGAAGCGATGACGCGCGGCAGGCGGCAAAGGCGCGCTTTCGCGACAACCCCGACGATCGCGAGCTGCTCGCGCTCACCGTCGAGAACAGCGACTCCGTGTGGAAGCGGCGGCTCTATGAGGGCCAGAGCGGCGAGCTCCAGGACAACGGCTACTGGCTGCTGCCGTTCCTGACCTTCCAGGCCGACTGCCCCTACCTCGTCGGCAGCTACGAGGAGATCGGCGCGAAGCTGAAGGCGTTTGCGGCAAAGGGCCTGACCACGATCATGCTGGACGTGGTCGCGGACGAGACCGAGATGCAGCACGTTTGCAAGGCGCTCGTGGCGAGCGGGATGTTTTGAGGGTGTCTCTTCTCCCTCTCCCCGTTCTCACGGGGAGAGGGTTGGGGTGAGGGGCATCTCTCAACACGTGAGATAACCGTGGGACCTGTACCCCCTCACCCGGAATTTGCTTCCGCAAATTCCGACCTCTCCCCGCAAGCGGGGAGAGGTTAAGAACACCTCACCTCGCCTCTTCAAACCCTGCCAGCACCGAGGTCAAATTCGCGCCGAGGATATCGGAGAGATAGCCGCCCTCCTGCACGAACACGGTCGGCAGGCCCATTTTCGCGATGGCCTGGCCGATGCGGCGGAAGCCGGGCGTGGTGACGGACAGTCCCTTGAGCGGATCATGCTCGGACGCATCGAGGCCAAGCGCGATGACGAGCGCGCCGGGCGCGAAGGACTCGATCGCCTTGCGCGCGACCTCCATCGCCTGCATGTAGCCGTCATCGCCGGTGCCGATGGGAAGCGGGATGTTGAGATTGGTGCCGAGGCCTTCGCCTTCGCCGCGCTCATGCGCATAGCCCCACACATAGGGATAGTACGCGATGGGGTCGGCGTGGATCGACACCGTGTAGACGTCCGGCCGCGCGTAGAAGATGCCTTGCGTGCCGTTGCCGTGATGGACGTCGACGTCGAGGATGACGACGCGCTCGTGCTTCTGCCGCAGATGCACGGCCGCGATGGCGCTGTTGTTGAGGAAGCAGAAGCCGCCGGCCATGTCGCGATAGGCGTGATGGCCCGGCGGACGGCAGAGCGCGTAGACGGCGTCCTCGCCGTCCATCACCATCTGCGCCGCCGTGGTCGCGACATCGGTTGCCGCGCAGACCGCAGCCCAGGTGCCCGGGCCGATCGGCGCCGCCGTGTCGGCGGTGTGCCAGCCGAGCTTGCCGACGATGTGGGTCGGATAGGTCGCGGCGTGGCGCACGGGATGGATGTTGCCGATCATCTCCGGACCGGAATCGCCGAGCGCGGTCCAGGCGTCCCAGGCTTCGCTCAGGAACGAGAGATATTCCGGGCTGTGAATGCGCGCCCGCGGCCCCTGCCCGAACTCGGTCGGCTCGACCAGTTGATGCCTACCGTCCTTCAATCCCTTGAGCAGGCGGTCGGCGCGCTCGGGCTGCTCGGTAGTGCGCTTGACGACGCCGCGAACCAGGAAGAATTGCGGATCGTGGCTGCGGTGCAGTTCGGTATGGACGGCTTTCACTCAACGCTCCTTGGTCGCGTGCTGGATTTTCGTTCTGACGCGTTTTCTTTACGCGAACCGGTATCCACTTCGCTTGAAAACGCTTTGACGGCACCGCAGATGTCTTGATCCCTGCGGCGGCCAGATGCAAGCAAGAAGAATGCCGGTCCTTGCCGCACCGCTCTGCGCCCGGAGCGGTCGCGTGTCGGTTCAGCAGCGCCCGCGCTGGAGGCAGTGCTCGCGGCCCGGCTGGTCGGTGCGGAAGGCTTCGATGAAGCCGCCCTGGCGCTGGGTGACGAAGACGGTCTTGCCGTCGCTGCCGCCGAAGGCGAGATTGGTCGGCTCCTTGGCCCTCAGCGTGATTTCGCGCTCGACCGCGCCGTTGGGCTTCATCAGCGCGATCGTGCCCTTGAGAATGCGCGCGACATAGAGACGGCCGGCGACGTCGGTGCGCAGGCCGTCGACCGTGTCGGGCTGAAACGCCTTGACCATCTTCGCCGCGGTGAGCTCGTTGCCGTTGATCGCATAGGACCAGATCTGGCCGTTGCTGGATTCCCCGACATAGAGTGTCTTGCCGTCAGGGCTGAGATCGATGCCGTTGGTGGTGCCCATCGCGCGCGGCGCCGACATCACCTGGCCCTGCACCGTTCCGTCGGCGGCCTTCGCGATGCGCCAGATGTGGCCCTCGCGCCCCTTCCAGTTCGGATCGCTCGCATAGATGGTGCCGTCGCGGGCAACGGTGATGTCGTTGGGCTGGTTCATCTCGTCGGAGTGAAACCAGATTGCGGGTTCGCTGGCGCCCTTCGGGATCGCGAAGATGTTGTGCTTCTTGTAGTCGGCGACGAACATGGTGCCGCTGCGATCGAAGCGGATCGCATTGCCGACGCTGCCTTCGGGGAGCGTCGTGAACAGCTCCGACGCCGCACCGCCCGCGGGCAATCTGCCGATGGTGCCGGGCTTGCCGAGATTGACGACGAACAGATTGCCGTCGAGATCGGCGGCCGGCCCTTCGATGCCGAACGTGTACTCGCTGGCGGGCGTCACCTGGACGCTGTCGAACAGCTTCGTGTCGGCAGCGGCCAGCGGCGTCGCGACAAGCAGGATGCTACTGCACAGGCACCAGAAATTCCTGCCGGATGTAATAGCCATCGTCGTCGGTGCACTCGCCATTCAAATAGGGGTCGGCCGGCCGGAAGAATCGGCTGAAGCCGGGTTTGTCTACAGCGCTCCTTTGTGTCACGACGACGACCTTTCCGGCCGGTATTTCGCCGCATTCCTTGTTGGTTTTGCCGAAAAACTTGCGCTGCGGCGGGCCAGGCTTGATCCGCATCCGCGTGCCCGGGACCATTTTGGCGACGAGTAGGTCCGCAGTGTCGAGCAGGCGCGTGTAACCGGGTTCGGTCTTCGGCAGGCTCTCGCCGCCCGGCGGCATCAGCTTCTCGGCCCCGAGGCCGCGCAGGCGCGTGCGCAGCCTGCCGGCATCGGGATCACCGGGATAGATCCAGCCGTCCTGCGACAGCATGAATCGCAGCACCGCCCTGTCCTTCTCCGCATCCGATTGCCCGGCGTTCAGGCCGAAATCCGAATGGCAGCCGACGCAATGCTTCTCGACGAGCCCTTTGCGCAAGGTTGTGAGGCGAACGCTGTTCTGCGCATCCCTGGCCACGAAGGCCGCGAGCTGATCGATCAGGGCCTGGCTGCGCGTGTCGCAAGGCAGCGGCTGGGGCGCTTCGCCTGCGGCGCGATCGATCCGGATCACGGTCTGGTTCTTGTCCTCGACCAGCCAGATCGCGCCGTCCTCCGCGACGGTCATGCCGACGGGGGCTCCGAGCGGCCGCGCGCCGTTGACGCGGTGCCAGCCGGCGATCAGCTCGTCGAACGGCGCAGCGGCGACCTCGCCGGCGTCGGTCTGGAAGCTGTGCGTCGGATCGGCGGCGCAGCTGACGTGGTAATGCACCGGCGGTGGACTGGGCTTGGGGAAGCCGTGGTCGTCGACGTCGTAGACGAGAACGCGGCTGCCGGTCGGGCGATAGCCGTGCAGGCCGACCAGCAGCTTGCCGTCCAGCTCCGGGAATTTGGCTCCGTGATAATAGAGCATCGCGAGCGGCGCGCCGTGCGGCGGCATCAGCGAGAGCGGCGGCTTGTAGAGCGCACTGGCCGTACAGAATGATTTGTAGATGCCCGATTGCAGCACGAGCCTGAATTCGGGACTCGGCGTCGACAGGTCGTAGCAATAGGGCCAGCCATAGTGGCGGCCCTGCTCGATCGCGTTGATCTCCTCGTTCGGCTTGAAGATGTCAGGCAGGTCGCGGCCGTTCTCGCCCTGCAGGAAGGCGTAGCCGGCATCCGGAAACATCGGATGCAGCGCCAGCGCCATCGAATTGCGCAAGCCGCGCGCGTAGACGGTGTGCGGCGGATCGGGGTCTTTCGGTCCCAACGCCGGGAAGACGCCGCCTGCCGGCGGCGTGAACAGCCAGATCGATGCCAGCGCGGAGGCACCTTCGGCCGCGGCGCAGGGCTTTGTGATCGGCGCCGGCGTGATGCAGTCGTCGCTGTGCGAGCCGACATTGACGAACAGGCGCCCGGACTTGTCGAACACGAATTGCTTCAGCGGATGTGCGCTCTCGTCGAGCTTGGTGCCGTCGGGCAACGTGATCCTGCGGCCCGGCATGTGACGGATGATGGTCTCGACCGTGCCTCGCGGATTGTCCGCGAGCGGGTCGAACCGGAAGATCGCCTCGGCGGTCGAGGCATAGAGCTTCTTGTCCGGGCCGATCACCAGGCCGAACGGATATTCGAGCCCCGTCAGCAGCTCCTTGAACCGCTGTCCCTGCGGCGCGCGCGGATCGAGCAGCAGCAGCCGTCCGTCGGTGTGGCCCCAGCCGCCCATGTCGGCCACCACGAACAGGTCGCGGCCGGGCACCTGCACGATCGAACGCGGGAATTTGAGACGATCCTCTTCGCTTGCGACGAGGCCGGCACAGAAGCCCGCCTTCATGTCGATCTGGATCCTGGGGAAAGCGAGATCGTCGCTGCCGCAGCTCTCGGCGCCGATCGCGTAACCGCTCTTCCTGACTGGCTCGGACGATGACGGGGCGGGGCCGAGCAGCGCGCCAATCAAGAAGGCTGCAAGCACGTGCAGATTTCGGCGTTCGCTCCGGAATGTGAACTGGTTCACGGTGGCCCCCGAATTTCCGGCGACGCTTGTTCCACGGCGCCAAGGCGCCGTCCAGCCATCACCCGCCTGTGATTAAACCTGTAACGACCTTGGAGGCGACCAATCTCCGTAGATTCCCTTACCGGGCTCGACCCGAATGTTTCGCGAATGCTTGGGGTGGTATCGGTTTGCCGTCCCCGCTTTCTACAGGAGGCGCTTATGGTCCAGGTCTACTTTCACTGCTCGAACCCCGAGGGCACGCTGATCGACCGCTACGGCGCCGCCGTTGCCAATCTGACCGAGGCACGCGACCGCGCCGCCCAGATCATGCGCTCGATGATCCATACGCCCGGCGCCGAAGATTGGCGCGACTGGGTGATCCATGTCAGCGATGACGACGGCGAGGAGATCTTCGATCTCCCCTTCACCGCCATGCTCGGCAAGCCCCACTGAGGTTAATGCCATGTTGCTTGCTTCGCTCAGCCTGTTCCGCCAGCCCCTGACCTTCGTCGCCAGCAAATGGCAGACGCTGGTGCGGGTCGCCGGCAACCCCTATCGCCCAGAGCTGCACTACATGCGCGGGCCCGGCCCGAAATGGCGCGCCAAATATCAGGCCAGCCGGCTCGACCGCTCGCTCTGAGCGCTGCGGCTCCGCCGCTCCTCCTGCCGATCTCTATCTTCTTCGTCATGGCCGGGCTCGTCCCGGCCATCCACGTTTTGGGGGATGCGAAGACGTGGATGCCCGGGACATAGGCGAGCGTGAGCGACGCCGTCCTTCGGACGGGCTATGCCCGGGCATGACGGATGGAGAGACGGCGTGCGCCACCTCACTTGCCCGTAAACCTCGCCTTGCGCTTCTCGACGAAGGCGGTGCGGCCTTCGACGGCATCGGCGCTCTTGCGGATCGTGGCCTGAAGTTCGATCTCGCGGCGGAACTGGGCTTCATAGGTCGCGTGCTCGCTCTCCTCGACCAGCAGGCGGGTTGCGACCAAAGCGCGCGTCGGCCCCTCCGCCAGACGGCGCGCCAGCACCAGGGCCTCGTCCATCAGCCTGGCATCGTCGACGACCTGCCGCACCAGGCCGATCTCCTGGGCGTGCTCGGCCGTCAGCGGCTCGTTGAGCAGCATCAGCTCGAGCGCGCGCTGCCGGCCGACCAGGCGCGGCAGTAGCCAGGTCGAGCCGAGATCACCAGCGCGATGCGGCTGAACACCTGGATGAAGCTGGCCGAGCGCGCCGCGACGATCATGTCGCCGGCCATAGCTAGGCTGAAGCCGCCGCCGGCGGCCACCCCGTTGACGGCGACGACCACGGGCACACGGCATTCGCGGAGCGCCCTGAACGCCGGCCAGTAAAACCGCATCACGCCGGCGGCGATGTCCTCGCCCAGCGCCTCCGACGCCTTCAAATTCTGTCCTGAGCAAAATCCGCGCCCCTCGCCGGTCAGGATCAGCGCGCGGACGCTCTCGTCGGCGGTCATCCCGGCGATGGCGGCGGCGAGTGCGCCGAGCAGATCCGGCGTCATCGCGTTCAGGCTCGCGGGCTCGTCGAGCGTCAGGATGCCGACCGCGCCATCCCGCGCCTGTTTCACACCTGCCATGCCGCGCCTCCCTTTGTTCTGGTTGGCGGCAATGTGCCATTCTTCACGCGCCCCGCCAATTGCGCCGGCGCGCAACGCAGCCAACACAGACATCCAGACAGAACATCAAGCGACATCATGCCTCATCAGTTCAGCCTCAACCAAACCGTCCGCAAACCCGCCGTCACGTCCAAGGGCGGCATCATCGCCTCGCAATCGCGGCGGGCGGCCGAGGTAGGAGCGCAGGTGCTGGCTGCGGGCGGCGACTGCGTGGACGCGATCGTCGCAACGACCATGGCGCTGAACGTGCTGGAGCCCTGGAACAGCGGTATCGGCGGCGGCGGGGCGATGGTGCTCTACCGCGCCAAGGACAATCGCACCGAGGTGATCGACTACGGGATGTGTGCGCCGCAAAGCCTGCGCGTCGCGGACTATCCGCTCAGTGGCGAAGGCGCGGCCTCCGATCTCTTCCCCTGGCCGCGGGTGAAGGGCGATCGCAATATTCACGGCCCCGGCTCGATCGCCGTGCCCGGCGTCGTCGCGGGAATGGAAGAGGCGCATCGCCGCTACGCCAAGATGCCGTGGAAGGATCTGGTGGCGCCGGCCGTCGCGCTCGCCGGCGAGGGCCTGCTGGTCGATTGGTGGACCACGGTGACGATCTCGGGCTCGGCCGCCGATCTCAGGCGCTATCCCGCGAGTGCCGCGGCGTTCCTGAAAGACGGGCTGCCACCCAGCGCGCCGTGGGGCGTCAAGGCCGAGACGCGGCTGCCGCAGGACACCCTGAAGGCAACACTGTCGCATCTCGCCGAGGCCGGACCGCGCGACTTCTACCAGGGCGATCTCGCCAAAAGCATCGCCTCCGATATCAAGGCCGATGGCGGTTCGCTGTCGGTCGAGGACCTCGCCGCCTTCCGCGCGCATTCGCGCGAACCGCTGGCGATCCCCTATCGCGGCGGCAAGGTCTACGCGACGCCCGAGCTCACGGCCGGGCCCACCATGGCGCACGCGCTGCGCCTGTTGCAGCAGGCCTGGAAGCCGGGAAGCGCGCCGGATTCAGCCGCCTATGTCGAATACGCGCTCGCCCTGCAAGCGGCCTTCCGCGAGCGGCTCAAGGACATGGGCGATGCCGACGGCAAGCGCTCGCTCGGCGCCGAATATCTGGCGCCGGCCTGCACCACGCATTTCTCCGTGGTCGACCGCCACGGCAACATCGCCGCGGTGACGCAGACGCTGCTGTCGTCGTTCGGCTCGAAATATGTGACGCCGCACACCGGCATCGCCATGAACAACGGCATCATGTGGTTCGACCCGACGCCGGGAACCACCAATTCGCTCGCGCCCGGCAAGCGCTGCCTCTGCAACTACACGCCCGTCATCGCAGAGACGAAGGACGGCAAGCGCCTCGCCGTCGGTGCCTCCGGCGGCCGCCGCATCCTGCCGTCGGTGATGCAGCTGGTGTCGTTCGCGATGGACTATGGCATGGACCTCGATGCCGCCATCCACCAGCCGCGCATCGATGCCAGCGAAGGCGCGGTGGTGATCGGCGATGCCCGTCTGCCGGCACACGTGCGCGAGACGCTGGGCGCGCGCTTCGACTATGAGGAAAGCCGCGTGCAGGCGCTGCCGCAAAAATTCGCCTGCCCGAGCGTGGTGATGCGTGACGGCGACATCAACTCCGGCGCGGTCGAGATCTTCCAGCCCTGGGCCGACGCAGTGGCCGAATCCTGAGCGTCACGACTCCTCCGCATTTGCGCGCGACACCGCAACCGATGTCGGTTCGTCGAACGGACAGATGCGTGCCCAACAAGAGAGGATTTTCGATGAAGAAGCTCGCGCTCGCCGCAACGGTGATCGTCGCCGCCGGCCTGACGATGCCGGGCGTGGCCCTCGCCAAAGGCGGCCATGGTCACGGCCACGGACATGGCCATCACGGCGGTTACCACGGCCATCGCCATGGCACCCCGCCGGGATGGCACCATGGACGCAAGGTCGGCTGGCGCGGCCACGGGTGCCCGCCCGGCCTGTGGAAACAGGGCCGCTGCTGAGGCGAAGCAGCCATCTTGACGAGGCGCCGCCCATCACAAGGCGGCGCCTTTTTAAATGCCCAGCCGATCGCGCACGCGGCCCGCGATCACGGCCGTCGTGACCCCGACCGGCCAGAACGCGTGCATCGGGATCGGGTTGATGCCCGTGATCGGCATGTCGATCTCGGCCTTGGCCCCGCCGACCAGCCGGCGCGCGAGCTGCGCGCCCATCGCCGTCGAGAGCGCGACGCCGCGGCCGTTGCAGCCGAGCGAGATCAGGACGCTCTCCGCGGGTTCATGCACATGCGGATAGTGGTCCTTGGTGATGGCGAGGCGGCTGTTCCAGCCGTGAGTCCACGACACGCCCTTGAGCTGCGGCCACAGCCGCTCCGCATAACGCATGAGATAGGCGACGTCGTTCGGCGAGTTGATCCAGCGCATTGGGCCGCGGCCGCCCATCAGGAGGCGGTTCTGCTGGTCGATGCGGTAATAGACGGTGATGTGGCCGCTCTCGTAGAGAACCGGGCGCGTCGGCATGATCGAGCGGGCGACCTCGTCCGACAGCGGCGCGGTGGCGGCGATCGAGGAAAACACCGGAACGATGGTACGGCGAAGCGCCGGCCAGAGATCGTCGGTAAAGCCGTTGGTGGCGAGCAGCACCTTGTCTGCGTGGACGACCGCACGCGGCGTCTCGATGCGCCAGCGGCTGCCGTCGCGACGCAATGACAGCGCCGGAGTCTCGCCATGGACTTTCGCGCCGGCCGAGATCGCGGCGCGCGCGAGACCGCGGGCGTAGCTCAGGGGATGCAGATCGCCGCCGCGCGTGTCGAACATGGCGCCGATGTACCGGTCGGTGCCGGTCATCTCGCGGAGCTGCTCGCGATTCAGATATGAGACCGGCATGCCGCGGCGGATGCATTGCTGCGCCGTCTTCTCGATCGCGGCTGCGCTGGCCTCGTTATAGGCCGCGCGCAGTGTGCCGCTCTGCCGCGCCTCGCAGGGAATCTGGTAGCGGCGGATCAGATCGTGCGTGAAGTTCGTGGTGCCGTAGGAGAACGCGATCATGCGGCGACCGAGCTCGGGGCCAAAGTCCGCTTCGACCTGATCAGGATCGTGCTTCAGCCCGGGATTGGTGTGGCCGCCATTGTTGCCGGACGCACCCCAGCCCGGCTCCTGCGCTTCCAGCACCAGCGCCTCGACGCCCTGCTCCGCCAGATGCAGCGCCGTGGACAGGCCGGTGTAGCCGCCGCCGACGATGGCGACCGAGACGGTCTTGTCGATATCGAGCGGTGGCGTCGCCACCGGCGCGACGGCGGTGTCGGCATAGAGCGAAGGCGGCAGCAGCAGGCGCGTCATTGCAAGATCCGGTCAGAGCGGATGCAGCACGCGGCGCAGGAAATCCTGCGTGCGCGGATGCTGGGGTTGGTTGAGCAGCGCCTTGGCCGGCCCCTGCTCGACGATCACGCCGCCGTCGATGAACAGCACGCGGTCGGCGACGTCGCGGGCAAAGCCCATCTCGTGGGTGACGACGACCATGGTCATGCCGTCGTCGGCGAGCTTGCGCATCACGCCGAGCACGTCGCCGACGAGCTCGGGATCGAGCGCCGAGGTCGGCTCGTCGAACAGGATCGCCTTGGGCTGCATCGCCAGTGCCCGCGCGATCGCGACGCGCTGCTGCTGGCCGCCGGACAGCTGCGGCGGATGCGCATCGGCCTTCTCGGCGAGCCCGACCTGGGCGAGCAACGCGCGGCCGCGCTCGAGCACCTGGGCACGCGGCTCCTTCTTCACGAACAGCGGACCTTCGACCACGTTCTCCAGCACCGTCCGGTGCGGGAACAGGTTGAAGCGCTGGAACACCATCGAGACCTGGGTGCGGATGTTCACGATCGACGGCGCGTCGCGGTCGACCTTGAGGCCCTCGACGCTGATCTCGCCGCGATCGTAGCCCTCGAGCCCGTTGATACAGCGCAAAATGGTGGACTTGCCCGAGCCCGACGGCCCGATGATGCAGACCACCTCGCCCTTCTGGACGGACGCCGTGATGCCCTTGAGCACCTCGTTCTGGCCGAAGCTCTTGTGGACGTCGTTGAGCTCGATCATTTCTTGCCCGCCCGCTTCTCGAAATGACGGACCAGCAGGATCAGCGGGATGCTCATGGTGAGATACATCAGCGCGACCAGCGTGAATACGCTGGTGTTCTTGAAGGTCGACGAGGCGATCAGCTTGCCCTGCAGCGCGAGCTCGGCGACCGTGATGGTCGAGGCCTGCGAGGAATCCTTCAGCATCATGATCATGACGTTGCCGTAGGGCGGCAGCACGATGCGGACCGCCTGCGGCAGCACCACACGGCGCATGGTGAGCCACCAGCCCATGCCGATCGACTGCGCGGCCTCGATCTGCCCCTTGTCGATGGCCTCGATGCCGGCGCGGAAGTTTTCGGCCTGATAGGCCGAATAGGCGATGCCGAGGCCGAGGATGGCGGCCTGCAGGGCCGACAGGGTGACGCCGAGATCGGGCATCACGAAGTAGAGGTAGAACAGCAGCACGATGATCGGGATGCCGCGGATGACGTTGATCAGGCTGGCGCTGAGCATCGACAGCGCCTTGATGCCGGAGACCCGCATCATCGCCCAGATCAGGCCGAGCACCGTCGAGAGCAGCAGCGAGCCGATCGTGACGATAATCGTCAGCGCGACGCCGTTCATCAGGATCGGGAAGAACTCGACGGCGTCGTGCCAGAAGCCTTTCATCGGACAGCCTGCAACGAACCGTTATCAGCCCTGAGCCTTCAGGCCCCATTTATCGAGGATCTTGTCGATGGTGCCGTTGGCCTTCAGCTTGGCGAGCGAGGCGTTGATCTTGCCGAGCAGCGCGGTCTCGCCCTTGCGCACGCCGATGCCGACCGAGCCGACGGTGACAGGCTTGTAGCCGTCCACGAGGCGCACTTCGGGGAAGCCGCCCTGCTTCAGATTGTAGGCAAGGATCGGATAGTCGGCATAGCCGGCCTTGAGGCGGCCGGTGTTCACGTCGCGCAGGATGTCGGGAATGGTGTCGTAGGCCTTCACGTCGGCGAACAGGCCGGTCTTCTTCAGCGCGTCGACGAAGGCGGTGCCTACTTGCGCGCCCACCGTCTCGCCCTTCAGGTCGTCCTGCGTGGCATAGGCCTTGGTGTCGCTCTTCGGCACGACGAGACCCTCGCCATAGGTGTAGATCGGGTCGGAGAAATCGACGACCTCCTTGCGCGGCGCGGTAATGAACATCGCGGCGGCGATGATGTCGATCTTGCTCGACGTCAGCGAGGGGATCAGCGCCGAGAACTGCATCGGCTCGATCTGCACGTTGAAGCCGGCATCCTTGCCGACTTCGGTGACGAGGTCGACCATGATGCCCTGGATGCTGTTGGTCTTGGTGTCGAGGAAGGTGAAGGGAATGCCCGTCGGCGTCGAGCCGACCTTGAGCACCTGCTGCGCCGACGCCGGCGCCATCGCTGCAATTGCGAATGCCGCGACCGCGGCCAGACCAAAACGCTTCATCGCATCCCCCTCTTGGGCTTGGCCGATGGCGGCGCTCGGGCAAGTCGTGATCAGACGTTGCGGGCCAAGCCGTTTCGGCCTATTTTCACCAATATGAAAATTTGGTCACACTTTCGCGGCCGATGCAAGCGGTTTTCATGCACATGAAGGAAGCGGTTTGACGTGAGCGGTGGCAAAAGAATGCGCAAACCGGCCGCCGCAAAGCCGGTCAGGAAGGCCGAGAACGGCAACAAGAGCGGTAACAGGAACGGCAGGAAGGCTACCGTGAAGCCGACGGAGCCCGCAATGGACGTCGCGGTCGGCCGCCGCATCAGGGACCTCCGCCGCGTCAGGCAATTCTCGCTGGAGGCGGTCGCTTCGCGCACGGACCTCTCGATCGGTTTCCTCAGCCAGATCGAGCGAGGCCTGTCGTCGCCGTCGCTGCGCGTGCTGGCAACGCTCGCCGACGTGCTCGGCGTCGGCATCGCCGCGCTGTTCGGCGCCAGCCCGAGCGCGGACGGCGCCTCGGATCAGGTCGTGACGCGCGGGCTGCAGCGGCCCGAGCTGAAGCTGTGGCGCACCGGCGTCTCGAAGCAGCTGCTGAGCCCGGCGAACGGCGACAACAAGCTCAACCTGTTCCTGGTGCATCTGGAGCCCGGCGGCTCCACCGGCGACGAGCTCTACACCCATGACGGCGAGGAAGCCGGCCTCGTGCTCGAAGGCGAGATGATGCTGACGGTGGACAGCGAGACCTGGTCGCTGAAGACCGGCGACAGTTTTCGATTTGCGAGCCGACGGCCGCACCGGTTTTCGAACCCGGCGAACGATGCGAAGGCCGTGGTGCTGTGGGTGAATTGCGTGACGGTGACGGGGTAATTTCGCCGCACGCCGTCTGCTGGCATGATGTGAAAGGCATTCTGCAGGACAAAGGGCCCGTCGATGGATGACCTCATCATCGCTGCGATCCGGCGACGACTGAAGACAAAGCCCACCGATCTGGGCCGACCTCCACGCGCCGGGCTGATCCCCGCCAGGGCAAGCGATATTGCCTATGACGAAGAACATCTTCGTTTCCGGCTGCCGCCCCTCCTGAAGCGAATGTATGCAGATATCGGCAATGGAGGTTTTGGCCCCGGATACGGGCTCATCGGACTGACCAACGGCGTTCCCGACGATACCGGCAAGACCGCTGTTGCGATCTACGATTTGTTTCGGAGCGCGCCCGAGCTGGGATGGCCCGATGGCCTGTTACCGATCTGCCATTGGGGATGCGCCATCTACTCGTGCGTCGATTGCCTCGACCCGGATTTTCGGATGCGAGTTTTCGATCCCAACGGTCATGATGGCGATGACTGGACCGACGCATTTTTCGCGGACGCTCCGACTATCGAAGACTGGATTGGGTCGTGGGCCTCCGGCGTCGATCTGTGGGGCGCGATGTACGGCGACGAAGGCCATATCGCCCGGATCATATCTGAGCGTCGCAAGCCTTGAGCCGGGCGCCACCAACTTCTTCCCGTCATCCTGAGGCGCGAGCAAAGCGAGCCTCGAAGGATGAGCGGCCCCGATAGAGCCGGGCCGTCGCCCTTCGAGGGCCGCTGAAGCGGCCACCTCGGGGTGACGGTGATGGAGTTGGATACGCGCTGCCTCCACGGCGTCATTGCGAGCGACTTGTCCGCCGTAGCTCGAAGAGCGAAGTTATCCAGAGTCTCGCCGCGGAGACATTCTGGATTGCTTCGTCGCTTCGCTCCTCGCAATGACGAGGGGATAGAGCCTTAGCCGAACCGATACTTGTACCGGTCCACCGTCAGGGCGCTGACGTCGATGTCCGGCTTCTTGCCGGACAGCATGTCGGCGAGCACGCGGCCCGAACCGCAGGACATGGTCCAGCCGAGCGTGCCGTGGCCGGTGTTGAGATGGAGGTTGGCGTATTGCGTCGGGCCGATCACGGGCGGGCCGTCCGGCGTCATCGGGCGCAGGCCGCTCCAGAAGGTGGCCTTGGAGAGATCGCCGCCGCGCGGGAAGAGGTCGGTCAGCGAGTGATCGAGCGTGGCGCGCCGGGCGTCGTACAGCTTGCTCGAATAGCCCGAGATTTCGGCGGTGCCGCCGACGCGGATGCGATTGCCGAGGCGGGTGATCGCGACCTTGTAGCTCTCGTCCATCACGGTCGATTCCGGCGCGCCGGAGGCGTCCTTGATCGGCACCGTGATCGAATAGCCCTTCACCGGATAGACCGGCAGCGAGATGCCGAGCGGAGCGGCGAGACGCGACGACCAGCTTCCGAGCGCGAGCACGTAGGCGTCCGCCTGCAACGTGCCGGCGCTGGTCACGACGCCGCTGACGCGCGCGCCGTCGGTGACGATGCGGTCGATGCCGGTATTGAACATGAAGCGCACGCCGAGCGCCTGGGCATGCTTGGCCAGCGCCTGCGTGAACATGTGGCAGTCGCCGGTCTCGTCCTGCGGCAGGCGAAGCCCGCCGGCAAACTTCTCCTTCACGCCCGCAAGCGCCGGCTCGACCGCGATGCAGCCCTCGCGGCTCAGCACCTCGAAGGGCACGCCGTATTGCTTGAGCACGGCGATGTCCTCAGCCGTACCGTCGAGCTGGGACTGGTAGCGGAACAGCTGCAGGGTGCCCTGCGAGCGCTCGTCATACTGGATACCGATGTCGCGGCGCAGATCGCGCAGGCAATCGCGGCTGTATTCCGCGATCGGGATCATCCGGCTCTTGTTGACCGCGTAGCGCTCGCTGGTGCAGTTGCGCAGCATCTTGAGCAGCCAGACCCACATGACGGGATCGAGCTTCGGCCGGATCACCAGCGGGCCGTGCTTCATCAACAGCCATTTGACCGCCTTCACCGGCACGCCGGGGCCGGCCCAGGGCGAAGAATAGCCGGGCGACACTTCGCCGGCATTGGCAAAGGACGTCTCAAGCGCCGGCTCGGGCTGACGGTCGACGACCGTCACTTCGTGGCCGGCACGTGCGAGGTAGTAGGCAGAAGTGACACCGATGACACCGCTGCCGAGGATCAGAACTTTCACGCTTGGTCAAACTCCCGCGGCATCACGCTCGCCGCTGCAAGGAAACAACTCGCAACGGCGAGAGCAATTATCAGGCCACCTTCTTGATGGCGTCGCCGAGGATCGAGACCATCTGGTCGATATGGCTCTTCTCGACGATGAGCGGGGGCGACATCGCGAAGCTGTCGCCGCTCATGCGCAGATAGAGGCCAGTGTTGAAGCAGTCGACCATCACATCGTAGCCGCGCGCGCCGACGATGCCGTCGCGCGGCGCCAGCTCGACCGCGCCCATCAGGCCGCAATTGCGGATGTCGACGACGTTCGGCAGGCCCTTGAGCGAATGCAGCGCATCGCGCCAGTATTCGGCCATCGACGCACCGCGCGTGAGCAGGCCCTCGTCCTTGTAGATGTCGAGCGTGGCGATACCCGCGGCGCAGGCGGTCGGATGCGCCGAGTAAGTGTAGCCGTGGAACAGCTCCATCTGGTTCTCGGGGCCGACCATCATGCCGTCATGCACCTTGCGGCTTGCGAACACCGCACCGCAGGGAATGGTGCCGTTGGTGATGCCCTTGGCCGTCGTCATCAGGTCCGGCGTGACGCCGAAGAAGTTGGCGGCGAACGGCGTGCCGAGACGGCCGAAGCCGGTGATGACCTCGTCGAAGATCAGCAGGATGCCGTGCTTGTCGCAGATCTCGCGCAGGCGCTGCAGATAGCCCTTCGGCGGCGGCAGCACCGCGGTCGAGCCCGGCACCGGCTCGACGATGACGGCGGCGATGGTCTCGGCGCCGTGCAGGGCCACCAGACGCTCGAGATCGTCGGCGAGCTCGGCGCCGTGCTCGGGCTGGTCCTTCGCAAAGGCGTTGCGGGAGAGATCGTGGGTGTGGCGGATGTGGTCGACGCCCGGGAGCAGGGTCGCAAAGGCGCGGCGGTTGGCGACCATGCCGCCGACCGAGGTACCGCCGAAGCCGACACCGTGATAGCCGCGCTCGCGGCCGATCAGGCGGGTGCGGCTCGACTGGCCGTTGGCGCGATGGTAGGCGAGCGCGATCTTCAGCGCGGTGTCGACCGATTCAGAGCCGGAGTTGGTGAAGAAGATCCGATCGAGGCCCTTCGGCGCGATCTCGGCGAGGCGCTCGGCGAAGTCGAAGGCCAGCGGATGGCCCATCTGGAAGGTCGGCGCGAAATCCAACGTCATCAGCTGGCGCTCGACCGCGGCGGCGATCTGCTTGCGGCCATGGCCGGCATTGACGCACCAGAGGCCGGCGGAGCCGTCGATCACCTTGCGGCCGTCGACCGTGGTGTAGTGCATGCCTTCGGCCGAGGAGAACAGGCGCGGCGCCTTCTTGAACTGCCGGTTGGCCGTGAACGGCATCCAGAACGAGTCGGTCTTGATAGTGTTCGGAATCTGATGAAGGGTCACGGCCGCGCTCCTTTGCTGACCCGCTAGCAGAGCCACGGCTTGGAAACCGCAACAAGTCCTTTTCTGGTGACCTGCAAGCCATTGATTTCGCTAGGGCAGCCGGTCCATATTTGCGCGATCCGCAACACCTGCAACACGGGACCTGGGCTATGAGCGTCGACATCGGTGGACGGCTGCGATTCATCCGGGCGCGCCACAAGCTGTCGCAGCGCGAGCTCGCCAAGCGCGCCGGCGTCACCAATTCGACGATCTCGCTGATCGAGTCCAACCAGATGAACCCGTCGGTCGGCGCGCTCAAGCGCATCCTCGACGGCATCCCGATGGGCCTCGCCGAGTTCTTCGCGCTGGAGCCGGAATCCAGACGCAAGATCTTCTACCGCGCGGAGGAGCTGACCGAAGTCGGCAAGAAACCGATCTCGTATCGGCAGGTCGGCGACAATCTGTTCGGGCGCAGCCTGCAGATCCTGAAGGAGCGTTACGAGCCCGGCAGCGACACCGGACGCGTGCATCTCGTCCATGACGGCGAGGAAGGCGGTATCGTGATCTCCGGCAAGCTCGAAGTTACCGTCGAGGACGAGCGCCGCATCCTCAATCCCGGCGACGCCTATTATTTCGAGAGCCGGCGTCCGCATCGCTTCCGCTGTGTCGGCGGCAAGGCTTGCGAGGTGATCTCGGCGTGCACGCCGCCGACGTTCTGACGCGGTAATTCGCCTCATCCGGGATCCTACGGAGTGCCCCGGTGTCTTACGGAGCTTGAGGCATCTCAATTTCCGCGCGCCAGTCCTCTATATGATGCGAGCCGTCGCCGAGAGACATTCCGGCGCCGCATCGTAACAGGGCTCGCAGATGAAGATCACGCTCGCCAATGCTGAGGCTGCGCTCGACGAAGTGCAGCGCGATGCCGACAAGCTCCATTCGCGCGAGCTGCGCAAGGCCATCGCCGAATACATCGAGACACAGCGCGAGGCGCTGAAGGCCGTCCGCAAGAAATTGCACTAGCAGAGCGCGGCGGAGCGAGACGATCTCGCCCCGCCTTGCTCCTCTCAGCGCTGCGTCAGCAACTCCTCGATCTTGATCGGGAAGCGGCGCACGCGGACGCCGGTCGCATGCCACACCGCGTTGGCAACCGCACCGGCGCTGCCGGTGATGCCGATCTCGCCAACGCCCTTGATGCCGAGCGCGTTCACATGCGGGTCGTGCTCCTCGACCGTGATCACGTCGAGCGGCGGCACGTCGGCATTCACGGGGATGTGGTACTCGCCGAGATTGGCGTTCATGATCCGGCCGCTGCGGCGATCGGTGACGGCTCCCTCGTGCAGCGCGAAGGACATGCCCCAGATCATGCCGCCGAACAGCTGGCTCTTCACCAGATGCGGGTTGACGATGCGTCCCGCGGCGAAGGCGCCGACCATGCGGCTGACGCGGACCTGACCGAGTTCGGGATCGACCTTCACCTCGGCGAACACTGCGCCGTGGGCGTGCATCGCATACTCCTCCATCGCCGCCGGGTTCGGCGCGCCGGTGCCGCGGGCCTCGACCTCGGCGACGCCTGCACGTGCGAGAATCTCGGCATAGCTCTCGCTGCGGCTTTCGTCGTCGCGACGGATCAGCCTGCCGTCCCGTGCGATCACACCCGCATTGCCGGCGCCGAACAGCGGCGAGCGCTCGTCACCGGTGGCGAGATCGGCGAGCTTGGCGATCACGGCTGCGCCGGCACTGTGGATCGCGGCCCCCGCGGTTGCGGTGTGCGCCGAGCCGCCGGCGATGCCGGCGTCGGGCAGGTCCGACGTGCCGGCCTTGAACTCGACGCGGTCGATATCAAGCGCGAGCTCGTCAGCCGCAATCTGGGCCAGCGCCGTCCAGGCACCCTGCCCCATATCGTGCGCGCCGATCTCCATCGCGCCCGAGCCGTCGCGGCGGAGCACAGCGCGCGCCTCGGCCTGGAACATCAGCGCGGGGAACGTCGCGGTGCCCATCCCCCAGCCGACCAGAAGTCCGGCATCGTCGCGCATCTGTCTGGGCTGGAGCGAGCGCTTCGCCCAGCCGAAACGCGCTGCGCCCTGATCGTAGCAGGCGCGCAGCGCTTTCGAGGAGAACGGTCGTCCCGTCATCGGCTCGACCTCGGCGTAATTCTTCAGGCGGAAGGCGAGCGGATCGATGCCGCAGGCCCAGGCCATCTCGTCGATCGCGCTCTCCAGCGCGATCGATCCCGTCGCCTCGCCCGGCGCGCGCATGAACAATGGCGTGCCGGTGTTGACGCGCACGGCATCGTGCGAGGTGCGGATCGCCGGCGCGGCATAGAGCGTGTGCGAGGCGTCGGCCGCGGGCTCGTAGAAATCGTCAAACGTACTCGACACGGTCCTGGCGTGATGTTCGAGCGCGGTCAGGCGGCCCTCGCTGTCGGCGCCGATGCGCAGGCGCTGGCGCGTCGGCGCGCGATGGCCGACCGGGCCGTACATCTGCTCGCGGCGCAAGACCAGCTTGACGGGCCGGCCGACAAGCTTGGCGGCCATGATGCCGAGGGTCGGCGGGCCGGACATCAGCCCCTTCGAGCCGAAACCGCCGCCAAGGAACGGGCTACGGATGTGGATCTTGTCCGGCGCGATGCCGAACAGCTCGGCGATGCGTCCGAGCGACAGCATCAGGCCCTGGGTCGGCATGTCGACCTGCAGGCTGTCGCCGTTCCACGACGCCACGATCGCATGCGGCTCCATCGCGTTGTGATATTGCGGCGGCGTCTCGTAGGTCGCGTCGATCTGCTTCTCGGCCGCGGCGAGGCCGGCCTCGACATCGCCGTGGTTGCTTTCCGTGGGGTTGCCGACGCCGACGACCGGCGGAACGTAGCTCTCGCCGGCGTCGAGACCGACGAGCGCCGGCTGCACCTCATATTGCGGCGCCAGCAGCGCCGCGCCTTCCGTCGCCGCTTCCAGCGTCTCGGCGATCACCACCGCGATCGGCTGGTTGGCATAACGGACCTCATGGCTCTGCAGCACCTCCATCCGGAACACGAACGGATTGGTCTTGATCTCGGGATCGATCGCGAGCTGCGGCTTGTGATCGGGCGTCATGACGTCGACTACGCCGGGATGACGCTTGGCAGAAGCTACGTCGAGCGAGGTCACGCGGCCGCGCGCAATGCCGGCGACGGCCATCACCGCAAACAGCATGCCGGGCGGATGATTGTCGGCGGCATAGGTCGCCCGCCCCGTGACCTTGAGGACGCCGTCACGGCGGGTCAGCGGCTGGCCGATGTTCGAGCCGTGCCGCAGATGCGCGGGCGCGCTGGTGAGGTTCAGCTCAGGCATGAATGGCTCCAGACGTCGAGGCAAAGGGAGAGGCCGGCAGCGCGGGGATGCGCGCGGGCGTGCCGGCAGCGGCAAGGGTCAGCGCACGCACGACGATGCGGCGCGCCAGCTCGATCTTGAAGGCGTTGTCGCCGGACGGCTTTGCGTCGGTGAGCGCGCGCCAGGCGGCCTCCTGGAATGCGTCGGCCGTGGGCGCGACGTTCCTGAGAACATCCTCCGCGGCCCGGGCGCGCCAGGGCTTTGCGGCAACGCCGCCGAGCGCAAGCCGCGCTTCGGCGATCTTGCCGTTCTCGATCCGCAACGCAGCCGCCGCCGAGACGACGGCGAAAGCATAGGACGTGCGCTCGCGAACCTTGAGGTAACGCGCATGCGTGGAGAATCCGCGCGCTGCGGCCGGCAGGCGCACGGCGACGATGAGGTCGCCGGGCTCGAGCGCCGATTCACGCTCCGGCGTATTGCCGGGCAGGCGATGCAGCTCCTCCAGCGCGATCTCGCGGCGGCCGTTCCGGCCTTCGATCTCGACGACGGCATCAAGCGCAGCCAGCGGCACGCAGAAATCGGACGGGTGCGTAGCGATGCAGCTCTCGCTCCAGCCAAGCACGGCATGGCCGCGGTTCTCGCCGTCGCGGGCGTCGCATCCAGTGCCGGCCTCGCGCTTGTTGCAGCGGCTGGCGGTGTCGTAGAAATACGCACAGCGCGTCCGCTGCAGCAGATTGCCGCCGACGGTCGCGGCGTTGCGCAGTTGCGCGGACGCGCCGGAGAGCAGCGCTTCGGCCACCGCCGGATAGGACTTTGCGAAGCTTGCGTCATGCGCGAGATCGGCGTTGCTGACCAGCGCGCCGATGCGCAACGATCCGTCGGCGAGTGTCTCGATCTGATCGAGGCCATCGAGATGCGTGACGTCGACCAGGCGATCCGGACGGCTGACGCCGCCCTTCATCAGGTCGAGCAAATTGGTGCCGGCGGCGAGAAAGACGGCGCCCGGCTGTGCGGCGGCGCTGACGGCCTCCGCGACCGTGGCGGGCCTGACATAATCGAACTGTTTCATGCGGAGCGCCTCTGGTTGGTCTCATCCATGCGTCCCTGCGCCTCCTGCACGGCATCGACGATGCCGGCATAGGCGCCGCAGCGGCACAGATTGCCGCTCATGCATTCGCGGATGCGTTCGGGATCGTTGCCGGCCTGGGCTTCCTGCATCATGCCGATCGCGCTCATGATCTGGCCGGGCGTGCAGAAGCCGCACTGGAAGCCGTCATGGGCGATGAACGCCGCCTGCACTGGATGAAGCTGGTCGCCGCGCGCGACGCCTTCGATGGTGAGGATGTCGGCGCCGTCATGGCTGATAGCGAGCGCGAGACACGAGTTGATGCGCTTGCCGTCAACGAGAATGGTGCAGGCGCCGCACTGGCCGCGGTCGCATCCCTTCTTGGTTCCGGTGAGATGGAGGCGCTCACGCAGGAGATCGAGCAGCGTGACGCGCGGATCGTCGAGGACGAAATCGCGCCGTGCTCCGTTCACCGTGAGGCTGATGGAGTGGTTCATACAAGGCTCCGATCAGATATGGACATGGCTCATCGTTCGGCGCGCCACCTCCGTGGCCGCCGTCGACATCGCGCCGCCCCGGGTGGAGTCGGCGCATGATTAAAAGATACGGAGGCACCCTCCGCTTAACAAGGGCCGCCGGAAAATATTTGGAATTGGTCAAAAGCCTGTGGGCGTACAACGCGATGCAGCCCTGCAAAGGTTCTCGCAAGGGTTCAATCTAACCAATTCGTGATCTACATTGCCTGATATGGACGACCACACCGACCATAGCCGAAAGCCCCGCGCCGATGCCGTGCGCAATCGCGAGCGCGTGCTCGAGGCGGCCAAGGCCGTGTTCAGCGCCGGCGGGCCCGAAGCGAGCCTGGAAGCCGTGGCGAGACGCGCCGGCGTCGGCATCGGCACGCTCTACCGGCACTTTCCGACGCGCGAGGATCTGTTCGAGGCGGTGTACCGGCGCGAGGTCGAGCAGCTCAGCGAGCTCGCCGAGCAATTGAAGAATGCGAAGGATCCGGTCGATGCGCTCAGGCGCTGGCTGAATTCCGCGGTCGAGTTCGTGGCCACGAAGAAAGGCATGTCGGCCGCGCTGGCGCTGACGTTCCAGAGCACGTCGGAGCTCGCCGCCTTTTCGATGGACCGGCTGACCAAGGCGATCGGCTCGCTGCTCGAGCGCGCGGTCGCGGCTGGCGAGATGCGTGGCGACATCAGCCCGGAGGATTTGCTCAGGGCCCTGATCGGCATGTGCTACATGCACGACCAGCCCGGCTGGCAGTCGTCCGTGCTGCGGATGCTCGACGTGTTCGTCGATGGTTTGCGGGGGCAGCCGGCGGGCAAGCCCAAAGCACGCCCCGCGGCCAAGCCCGCCAAGCCGGCCAAGCCGGCGGTGAAACGAAGGCGATAGCCCGCCCGTATCTCCCATGGGGCGTGCTAGGATCGGCCCCGCCGGGATCTCAACGCGGAGCCTGCCATGCGCATTGCCGCCCTGCTCGTCGCCCTCAGTGTGGCTCTCATCGGCCTTTCAGCACGTGCCGACGATGTCGTTACCGCACAGGGCGTCATCCGCGCCCAGGAGCAGGCCTTCGTACGCGACGATGCGAACGCCGCTTATTCTTACGCCGCCCCCGCGATCAAGGAGATCTTTCCTGCGCCTGACATCTTCATGTCGATGGTGCAGAACGGATACGCGCCGGTCTATCGTCACAAGAGTTTTGAATTCGGCGAGAGCAAGGTCGATGGCAGCAGGGTCGCCCAGCGTGTCCACATCGTCGATGCCAATGGCGAAGCCTGGGAGGCGCTCTACACGCTCGAGCAGCAGCCCGACGGCAGCTACAAGATCACCGGCTGCACGCTGCTGAAGGCGGGGCAGGCGGTCTAAGTCGCAAACCCCGGCCCGGCCCTGACCGAGCCCATCCGCGAGCGGATCAGCAGCAGCACCACGATGCTGATGTTGAGTGCATTCCACGCCACGCCGTTGGCGAAGGCCGCGCCGTAGGAGCCTGTGGCGTCGAAGATCACGCCCGACACCCAGCCGCCAAAGGACATGCCGAACACGGAGGCGAAGATCACAATGCCGACGCGGGTTGCGGCCTCCCTGGCCGGCATTGCCTCGCGCACGATGATCGCGTAGCTCGGCACGATGCCGCCCTGGAACAGGCCGAACATCGCCGAGATGATGTAGAGCGAGGCGAGACTGTCGAAGAACAGGTAGAATACCAGCGCAAAGCCTTGCGCCAGCGATCCGACCAGCAGGGTGCGGATGCCGCCGATCTTGTCGGCGAGGTAGCCCGAACCGATCCGGCTGACGATGCCGCAGGCCATCATCAGCGACAGCATCTCGGCGCCGCGCGCCACGCCATAGCCGAGGTCGCCGCAATAGGCGACGATATGCACCTGCGGCATCGCCATGGCGACGCAGCAGGAGATGCTGGCGATCGAGAGCAGCACGGTCAGCGTGTTGGTCGAGAGCTTGAGATCGACCCGCGGCGGCGGCGCCTTGGCATGGTCGTGCACCGTGTCGCTGCCGATCTGCGCGCGCAGAACCAGAACCAGCACCGTCATCAGCACCACGCAGACGATGCCGATGCCGATATGGGTGTGGCGCCAGCCGATCGACTGCATGCCGAAGTTCACGATCGGCGGCCACATCGTGCCGGCGACATAATTGCCGCTGGCGACGATGGTCACGGCGAGCCCGCGATAGCGCTCGAACCAGTGCGAGGCCTCCGCCATCAGCGGCGCGAAGGTCGCGGAGGTGCCGAGCCCGATCAGGAAATAGGCCGCGATGAACTGCCAGAGCTGCGTCGACAGCCCGGCCAGCGTGTTGGCGATGCCGAGGAAGACGATGCTGATCGCCATGGCCCGCACGATGCCGAACCGGTCCGTGATCTTGCCGGCGATGACGCCGCCGAGTCCGAAGCCGAACATCATGAGGGTAAAGGCCAGCGACACCGCGCCGCGCGTAGCGGCGAACTCGGCCTGCACCGCGGGAATCATCACGACGATCGCCCACATGCCGACGCCGCCGATCGAGCCGATCACCAGCGCAATGACAAGCCGCATCCAGGCCTGACGGGAATCAGGGCTGAATGAATCTGGTGTTTGTCCGGGATGAATTGGCGCGTGCACGGGACGGAACATGGCCCGCGGATCGCCGCACGGTCAACCAACGTGGCGATATATTGGGCATGCGCGGTGCACTGCGGTAAGAAGGAGCTTGGCGGATGCGCGTTTTGCCATTAGTTTGCAATCAGCGTGTGCAACATTGCCGCGCGAGGAGCATATCGGCGGAATGTTGTTGCGGTTGACGCGATCGATGCGGATGAGGGTGGGGCGAATCATCGCTCTCGCCTATCTGTTCTGCGTGCTCGCACCCGCCGCGGCACTGGCCTGGGGCAATGGCCCGGCGCCGTGCCTTGACGACGCAATTCTCGCCGATCTCGTGCCGGCGCACCAGATGCAGGCCGGCCACATGCATGGCGGCGCCTCGCACGACCACGCCGGACCGCATGCGCATCACCAGACCGCGGCGCAGGACGCGCCCGCGTCGCATCATCATGACGGCAAGGGAACAGTTGGCCCTTGCTGCGCGATGATGTGCGTCAGCGCCCTGCCGGCCGACCTGCCCAGCGTCGCCACACCGGTCCAGCCGATGTCGACCTGCGCGCCGGAGATCGTGGCCAGCCTGCACAGCGCGGCACCACCCCGGCACTACCGCCCCCCTATCGCCTGATCTGATTCGACGACGTCAGGACCGGCGCGCTTCCGCGCGCGCGGACCTGTGGTCTTACGACAGATCAGGGATGATTCATGGTTACGCTTTCCGGGGCGAAGTCCGCCGCCGCATTTGCGGCGCGTGGACGACATATTCGATTCAATTGGCCGCTGCTGGCGTTCGCTGCGCTCGTGCTGTCCGGCTGCATGCCGGCAACGACGCACATCGCCAGCGCCGATCCTGCCGATCCCGCTGCGAAGGCGGCGCGCGTCGGCTATCGCTCGACCATTGCGCCCTACTCCAGCCTCAGGCCGGCGACGCCGGCGCCGTGGCGCGACCGCAATGACGCGGTCACGCCGCAGCCGAAGCAAGACCGGTAGGAGCGCGCGATGACACATTATCTTGCGCGCGGCCTGCTCCTGTCCGCGGCATTCGGGCTCTCCGGCTGCATGGCGTTCTCGCCGGACGGCGGCATGACGACGGTTTCGGACCTCACCAGCCGGACCATCAACAAGGACGTCGCCTTCGTCCGATCGGCCGAGGGAGCCGCCGCCGTCGAGGCGCGCGTTCGCCAGTTGCTGGCACGAACGCTCAGCGCAGACACGGCCGTGCAGATCGCGCTGCTCAACAACAAAGGGCTGCAGGCCGCCTATAACGAGCTTGCGCTGGCCGAGACCGAATTGGTGGAGCAGAGCCTGCCGCCCAATCCGGTGTTCTCGATCTCGCGGATCACGGGCAATGGCGCGAGCGAGATCGAGCGCCAGGTCGTCGGCGACATCCTCGCGCTGGCCACCCTGCCGTTCCGCTCCGACATTGCCCGCGAACGTTTTCGTCAGGCGCAACTGCGCGCGGCATTGGCGACGTTACGGCTCGCGACCGACGTGCGCCGCGCCTATGTCCGCACCGTCGCCGGCAACGAGATGGCGGCGCTGCTGACCGACGCAAAGGCGACGGCGGAATCGACCGCACAGCTTGCAGTCAAGCTCGGCGAGACCGGCTCGCTCAACAAGCTCGACCAGGCCCGCGAGCAGGTGTTCTACGCCGAAACCACCGCCGATCTCGCAACGGCGCGCCAGGCCGCGACAAGCGCGCGCGAGAGGCTCGCGCGGTTGATGGGGCTGTGGGACGACGGTCTCGACTTCCGCCTGCCCAATCAGTTGCCGCCGCTGCCGCGCCGGCCGCAGGCCCTGCCTGGAATCGAGGCCGATGCGGTGGCGCATCGCGTCGACCTGCAGATTGCGCGGCTGGAACTGACGGCGCTCGCCAAGTCGCTGAACCTCACCGAGGCGACGCGCTTCGTGACGCTGCTCGATCTCGCCGGCATCTCCCGCCGCACCCAGGACCCGGAGGGCCCGCCGTTCCGCGAACGCGGCTTCGACGTGCAGTTCCAGATCCCGATCTTCGACGGCGGCGAGGTGCGGGTGCGGCAGGCGGCGGAGACCTACAACCTCGCCTTCAACCGGCTGACCGAGCGCGCAGTGAACGTCCGCTCGGAAGCGCGCGACGCCTACCGCGTCTATCGCTCCAGCTACGACATCGCCAGCCACTACCAGCGCGAGATCATCCCGTTGCGCAAGATCATCACCGAGGAGATGCAGCTGCGCTTCTCCAGCATGCAGGTCGATATCTTCGCGCTCCTGACCGAGGCGCGGCAGCGCCTGGCATCGCTGCGCGGCGCGATCGACGCCAAGCAAAAATTCTTCCTCGCCCAGTCCGACTTGCAGACCGCCGTCAATGGCGGCGGCGCGCCTGCGTCCGGCGGCGAGAATTCAACCACCGTCGCCGCGGCAGCGCCTGCCGACGGCGGCCACTGAGATGGAGGCCAGCATGTTTTCCCGCCGAGGATTTTTGGGGACCGCCGCGCTTGCCAGCGCGTCGGCCATCAGCGGCCGCGTCCAGGCCGCATCGATTCCGGAAGCGCCCACCATGGACAAGGTGGTGATGCAGCCACCGCTGCATCCCATTGGCGGGCCGGACTACCGACCCGTGGTCACGCTGAACGGCTGGTCGCTGCCGTTCCGCATGAACGGCGACTGGAAGGAATTCCATCTCGTCGCCGAGCCCGTGGTGCGCGAATTCGCCGAGGGCATGAAGGTGAATTTGTGGGGCTATAACGGCCAGTCGCCCGGCCCGACCATCGAGGCGGTCGAGGGCGACAAGGTCCGCATCTTCGTCACCAACAAGCTGCCCGAATACACCACCGTGCACTGGCACGGCATGATCATTCCGAGCGGCATGGACGGCGTCGGCGGATTGACCCAGCCGCACATCAATCCCGGCAAGACCTTCGTCTACGAGTTCGAGATGAAGAAGAGCGGGACCTTTATGTACCACCCGCATTCCGACGAGATGGTGCAGATGGCGATGGGCATGATGGGCATGGTCGTCGTGCATCCGCGCGATCAAGGCTTCCGTCCTGTCGACCGCGACTTCGTCTTCGTGATGAGCACCTATCGCGTCGATCCCGGCACCTATCTGCCGCAGGTCAACGAGATGACCGACTTCAACATGTGGACCTGGAATGCGCGGGTGTTTCCGGGCATCGATCCGCTGCCGGTGCGGCTCGGCGACAGAGTGCGCGTGCGCATCGGCAATCTCAGCATGACCAATCATCCGATCCATCTGCACGGCCACAGCTTCGCGGTGACCTGCACCGACGGCGGCTGGGTCCAGGAGAGCGCACAATATCCGGAGACGACGACCGACGTTCCGGTCGGTGCCGTCAGGGTGTTCGACGTGCTCGCCGACAATCCCGGCGACTGGGCGTTCCACTGCCACAAATCGCACCACACCATGAATGCGATGGGACACGAGGTGCGCAATCTCATCGGCGTGTCGCGCAAGGACCTCGCCAAGGCCGTCGGCAAGCTCGCGCCCGACGGCATGGCGATGGGCTCGACCGGCATGGCGATGGGCAACATGGAGATGCCCGCGCCCGACAACACGCTGCCGATGATGACCGGCACCGGCCAGTTCGGCCCGATCG
>Ga0102590_1000843_pt1 | contig 56399 bp, 48 predicted proteins | sample AraplaMF_Col_mMF_FD_76859 | JGI IMG/M metagenome (GOLD analysis project Ga0102590, IMG submission 76859) | Arabidopsis root microbial communities from the University of North Carolina, USA - plate scrape MF_Col_mMF | ecosystem: Host-associated > Plants > Roots > Endosphere | place: USA...
AGAGCGGCGACGATTCCGGCCTTCAGGGCTATTCCGCCAAGGCGCTCGCCCGCATCTGGAAGGCACAGCGTTTCTCCTGGTGGATGACGATGCTGCTGCACCGCTTCCCCGACCGCTCCGAGTATGAGGACAGGCTTCAGCAGACCGAGCTGGGCTATCTGCTCTCGTCCGAGACAGCGCAGCGGCTGCTCGCGGAGAATTACGTGGGGCTGCCGTTCTAGCGCGAGAGGAAAGGGACGCTACTTGCCTTCGAGCGTGTTGACCGGCGTCCAATCCGGCGGTGGCGGGTCGATGGAATACGCCTTGGCGCGTCTGGCGAACAGACTTGACGCCGGATCGTTCATTGCCGCGCCTTCAAACGCATCGACCGCCTTCGCAAACTCCCGCGCGCGCCAGCATGCCAGTCCTTCCGCATATGTTGCGGCCACGGTCTTCTGCTCCGCTTTCTCCGCGCCCTTCTCGGCGAGCGGCTCGAATACCTTGATCGCCTCGCCGCGCCCCAAAACCCTGATCGCGTCGAGCTCGCGCCATGCGAAGCTGTCGCCAGTCTGCGCGACCGTCGCCGCCGAGGCCATGATCGCTGTGCCGTAATATTTGTTGGCACCCTCCAGCCGCGAGGCGACGTTCACGGTATCGCTCATGACGGTGTAATTGAAGCGGCGGCGCGAGCCGATATTGCCGACAACGGCCTCGCCGCTGTTGAGCCCGATGCGATGTGACAGGCCGTGGCCGACGAAGGCGGGATTGTTGGCATTCAGCTCTGCGAGCTTCTCGTGGCACTTCAGCGCCGCGCGGACCGCGCTACGCGCGTGCGCGGGATCGTCAGCCGGCGCGCCGAACATGGCGACGATGGAATCGCCGATATATTTGTCCACATAGCCGCCATGGCCTTCGATGATATCGGTCATCGCCGAGAGATATTCGTTCATCAGGGTCACCAGTTCGCCCGGTGTCATCGTCTCCGCGATGGAGGAGAAGCCGCTGAGGTCGGAAAAGAACATGGTGACGTTGCGCATTTCGCCGCCGAGCGCCGGCATCTTGCCCGAGGCCACCATGGTGTCGATCACTTCCGGGGCGAGATAGAAGGCAAAGCTCCTGCGCAGGAAACGTTCGTCGCGATCGGCCAGCACGAAACGGTAGCCGATCATCATCGCGAGCGCAGCTAGGCTCGCGAGTGCAGGCTCAGTGAGCGGCAGCGCGAGGGCTTGAACGAAGGCGCCGACGGCCATGGCGGTGTACGCGGCAGTGAGGGCGAACCAGGCGATCAGTGCGCCGCCAGGGGCGAGCATGCAGCCCGCAACGGCGATGATCGCCGCAAACACGATCGTGAAAATGGCCCGCATGGGAAAGCCGAGTTCGGTCACGACGTCGCGCTCGATCAGGTTTCGCACCGCGGTGGCGTGCACGAATACGCCGGCGATGTCGCTGCGGACCTTCGGCGCGGCGCTCGCCGGGGCGGGCAAGACGCATCGTGCGGCTGGTGTTCCGTCGTAACCGCCTGCAAGGCGCATCGACGTGAGCTTGCGATCCTCGAAGTTCAGCACGCTGCCGAGCAGCACCACTTTGCCGGCGAAGGTGCGGCGGAAGAAGTCGCGGTCGCCCTTCTCGACGCAGGCCCGCAGGTCGGCAAAGGAAAAGGTCGGAACGTCGCGGCCAAGCCCTCGAAAATTGAGCGTCAACGTGTTCGGCACCGCGCTCGGAATCGCATATCCAGAGAGCTTGGCCGCACCGGACGGCGCGATCTCGGGCGTTGCGTCGAGCGCGCGTGCGGCGAGCTCGACGGCCATGGCGGGCACCGGCTTGCCGTCGATGGAGAAACCGAGTGGCATCCGCCGGATGACGTCGTCCGCATCAGTATGGACATTGAGCGCACGGATGTTGGTTCGCACCGCCAGTTGCTGCGCGCGGTAGGGCCTGTCGGGGTGGTCGTTGCTGAGGATTTCGCCGAGCACCAGTTTGCCGCTGTCGGAGATCTGACGCAGCGCGATCAGATAGTCCCGGTCGAATCCTCTCATGCGGCTGCCGAGCGGCGCGTCTCCAAAGGGGATTTCCGACTGTTCGATCGAGCTCGGAAAGATGACGTCGAAGCCGATCGCCTTGGCGCCGCCGTCGGTGATGCTTCCGAGCACCCGGCCGATCTCGCGCGTCCAGGTTAGCGTCGGCGATCCCTTGAAGGGCGGCGTGTCGTAGGTCTCCCCGTCGATCGCCACCACGACGACCGGCGACGTCGCGGGATCGCGGCGGTCGCCGACAAACTTGCCGCGCAGCGCCGTGAGGATGTCGAGCGAGAGGCCCTGCAGCACTTGCAGCGGCGGAGACGTGAAGACGGCGCCCGCCAGGAGCGAAATCAGGATCGCCGCAACGATGTCCCGCCTGCCGATCCGCCGCATCGCCCCGTCGCTGGCCGACTATTCGAGTCGCAGCAGCCGCCCGACGATCGGCGTCGGCGACGAGGTGGCACTGGCGTCGACCTGAAAGGCGTATCGCTTGGCGCCGAGGATCGCCAGATAGCTGCCGCCGGGGGTCAGCGACTTCCCGGCCTTGGCGAAGTCGTAGAACTTGCCTGCGATCATGACGTCATTCCTGAGCGGGATGCTGATCGTCGGCTCCTTGCCGTCGGTGCGCTCGATCACCAGCGTGCTGCCGCTCTTGGCTTGCACCAGCGGTGCGACGCCGTAGAGCGTCGGCAGCTTGGCCGGCGCGCCCTTGGCGTCCGATCGCATCGTGCGGAACGTCGTCGCGGCGCTCTGGTTCGCCTCGCGCTCCGACAGTTTCGCTGCGTTGGTATCGCAGGGCACCTTTTCCCGTTTGACTTCGCCGAGTTGCACCGTGCTCTGCTCCGTGCCGACCAGGACGACGCCTTCGCTGATGGTCTCGCGCTGGCAGGATTTGAGATAGCTAAGCGTGATGCTGGCCTTCGGCCCGAGCTTGATGATCTTGCCCGGCGCCACGTAATCCATGAACGCGATGCCGTCGACCTTGCCCTGGACGTCCTCGACGATCGCGGCCGGGGTCTCCGCCAGGGCAGGGGCGGCAAGACAGAACGCGCCGACAACGGTGCCGATCAGGCTTTTCATGGGAGTTCTCATCCAATTCGACCGATGCTCTGCCGGTCCCCGTCCTGGTTCGACGCTTAGCAGCGGATCGCCCAGGCAAGTGTGACCGGAATCACTCTTAGATATTGGTGCACTCTATCAGGAACAGGTTCAAACCGGCGACCGGAGAAAACAGAGCTACGGCAAGCTCTTGCGCGTATGGGCCATATCAGGTGGCTGGGACCGGCTCAGGCGAGCGGTCCGCGGCCGGTCGGCTCTCAGTCGCACTCTCTATAGTAGGAGCCAGAGCAGCTTCGGTCTTGTGATATGGCGTCGCCTGCTGTCCGGCGGCGATCTCCACGACCTCGTCCCAGCGAGACAGGAAGGCCTCGACGCAGGTCGGGTCGAATTGCCGGCCCTGGTTCTCGATCAGATAGTTGCGCGCCATGTCCAACGGCATCGGCTCTTTATATGGCCGCCGCGTGGTCAGGGCATCGAAGACATCGGCGACGGCGACCACGCGCGCTGCGACCGGGATTTCGTCCGCCTTGAGGCCGTTCGGATAGCCTGCGCCGTCCCAGCGCTCGTGATGGCCTGCCGCAATCTGCGCACCGAGCTGGATCAGCTCGCAACCGGAGTCCGCCAGGATTTTCTCGCCGATCGCGGCATGGGTGCGGATCACCGCCATCTCCTCGTCGGTCAGCTTGCCGGGCTTGAGCAGGATGTTGTCGGGGATGGCGACCTTGCCGACGTCGTGCAGGGGGGCGGCAAGATAGATGTCACGGCAGAGCCGGGCCGGCAGGCCGAGCTGCTCGGCAATGATACGGCTGTAGCGGGCGACCCGCAGCGTGTGCTCGCCGGTGTCGTTGTCGCGGTACTCGACGGCCAGCGCGAGCCGCAGGATGATCTCCTCCTCGCGCTCGCCGAGTTTCTGGGTCGCGGCGGCAACTGCGCTCGCCAGGTCGGCAGCCCGGTCGTTCTGCTTGCGCACGGCTGCACCCAGCCGCACCAAATTGCGCAAGCGGACATTCATCTCGAGGCTTTGTGCTTGTTTAGGTAAGAAATCGGTTGCACCAGCCTGCAGCGCTTCCATCTTGACGTCATCGGTCTGTCGCGAGGTGATCATCGCGATCGGGACGTCGGCGCAGCCGGGCAGGGCGCGGAAGGCGCGGATGAAGCTGATGCCGTCCATATGGGGCATCTCGTAGTCGACAAGTACGATGTCGAAGACACGCTCGCGCGCGCAAGCGAGCGCCTCGACGGGATCGAGGAACGTCGTAGCCTCGACCTGTCCCTCGGCCTCGATGTGCCGTTGCAGGAATTTCAGGACAGAGCGGCTGTCGTCAACCAGAAGCGCTTGGGTCAGCATCGGCGGCTGGGCTCGTTCGGACGGCGAGGCATGACCTCAACCAGTAGCCTTTGCGGTTTAACGTGGAGCAAACGTCCAGCCGCGCCGAACTGCCCGAACACTGCGCGCAACGCATGAGAATTGGGCGGGCCATGCATGACTGCATGCAAACGCGAAGTTATTCGGTATGTGACCCGTAGTTGTACGGGGATGCCCATTAGGGGTTTGCATACTCTCCGTTGCGAATAGTCATCGTGCGGGATTCGCGCCATGCGTGCAGCGAATCCCGAGGGAATTTGGGGGACGAATGTCGTCAGATGTGACTGAGCCGAAGTGGTCCCTGCGGCTGCCGGCGGATTGCAGCATCGCCGCGATCCGCAGCGTCTATGACCTGATCCGGGAAGCTTTCGGCCGGCAGGACCGGCTGGAGATCGATTGTTCGAGCGTCGACAAGGCCGACGTGACGTCGATCCAGCTTCTGCTGTCGACCGCCAAGACAGGCGAGGCCCAGGGCCGCCCGGTGGTGCTCACCTCATTCTCCCAGTCTCTGCGCAACACCCTTCGCCGCGCCGGCTTCGCCAGCGATGCGATGATCGATCAGCATTTCCCGCAAAAGAAAGATGGCACCTAATGGCCACGATTCTCACGGTGGACGATTCCCCCAGCATCCGGCAGATGATCAAGGTTGTGCTCGAGCCGGCCGGTCACAACGTGATCGAGGCGGGCGACGGCGCACAGGGGCTCGCAAAGGCGCAGGCCGGCAAGCTCGACCTCGTCATCACCGACCTCAATATGCCCGTCATGAACGGGTTGGAGCTCATCCGGGCGCTGCGCAAGCTGCCGAGCGCGGTCGGCATGCCCATCGTGTTTCTGACCACCGAGTCCAGCGATACGGTGAAGCAGGAAGCCAAGAGCGCCGGCGCCACCGGCTGGATCACCAAGCCCTTCAAGCCCGAGCAGCTGCTCGCTGTCGTCGGCAAGCTGGTGCGTGCATGAGTACAATGGACCCGACCGAGGTCTTTCGTCAGGAAGCCAGCGAGCTGTTCGAGGTCCTCGAAGGGGCCCTGCTTGATCTCGGCCAGCGTCCCGACGACCGCGAGCTGGTCGATTCCGCCTTCCGCGCCCTGCACACGATCAAGGGCTCCGGCGCCATGTTCGGCTTCGACAAGGTCGCCTCCTTTACCCATGAATTCGAAACCGCGTTCGACCGCGTCCGCAAGGGCGAGATCAAGCCGACGCAGGAGTTGATCTCCGTCGCGCTTGCGGCCAAGGATTACATTCGCGCGCTGATCGAGGATCCGCAATCGACCGACGACGTCATCGGCGACGCCATCCTCGCCGATCTCAAGCGCTTCGTGTTTCCCGACCAGCCTGCCACTCCGGTCGCGGAGATCACCGATGCGCCTTCGCTGGTCCCTAGCGAGAACAAGCAGGCCGGCTGGCACCTCTATCTGGAATTCGAATCGCACATCCTGCGCAACGGCTCGAACCCGCTCGACCTGCTGGAAGATCTCTGCAAGCTCGGCCCGTGCTTCGTCGTGCCTGTGATCGACGGCATCCCGTTCCTCGATGAGATGGAGCCGGAAGACTGCTATCTGAAGTGGGACGTCAAGCTGCATGCGGCCTGTGACAAGGACGCGATCGACGACGTCTTCATGTTCGTCCAGGACGAGATGAAGCTGACGCTCTCGCCGCTGGAGCAAGTCGAGGCGCCCGCGCCGATGCCGCTGTTCCCGCTTCTCGACGAGGAGCCTGCCGCCGTGGCCGAGATGACCGCGCCGGTGGTCGAGGTTGCTGCCGCACCGGTCGCCGCGCAGCCCGCCGCGAAGGTGGAACCCAAACCCGACGCGAAGCCGGAGCCGAAGCCTGACGCCAAGCGCGACGATCGCGGCATCGCCACCGTCCGCGTTCAGGCCGAGCGCCTCGACGAATTGATGGACCGTGTCGGCGAACTCGTCATTGCGCAGGCGCGTCTGACTCAGCTCGCATCCTCCGGCTCCGACCTCTCGATCAAGATGATCGCCGAGGAGATCGAGCGTCTCGCCTCCAGCCTGCGCGACACCACGATGGGTGCCCGCATGGTGCCGATCGGTTCGCTGTTCGGCCGCTTCCGCCGCTTGATCCATGACCTGTCGCGGGACTTGTCGAAGCCCGTCGAATTCGTCACCACGGGCGAGGACACTGAACTCGACAAGACCATGATCGAGTGCCTGGCCGATCCGCTGGTACACTTGATCCGCAACGCGATCGACCACGGCATCGAGGACACCGCCTCGCGCGCCGCCGCCGGCAAGACCGAGCAGGGCCGGATCGAGCTCGCCGCCGTCCATTCCGGTGCGCAAGTGCTCGTCACCGTGAAGGACAATGGCGGCGGACTCAACACCGCGCGCATTCGTGCGAAGGCGGAAGAGCAGGGGCTGATCGCGGCCGGCGCCGTGCTGACCGACCACGAGATCCATCAGTTCCTGTTCCACCCGGGCTTCTCGACCGCGCAGACCATCTCGGCATTGTCCGGCCGCGGCGTCGGCATGGACGTGGTCAAGCGCACCATCGAGAACATGCGCGGCACGATCGACCTGTCGACCAAGCCGGGCCAGGGCACCACGGTGACGCTGCGCCTGCCGCTGACGCTCGCTATCATCGAAGGCCTCCTGATCCGGGTGGGCGAAGGCCGCTACATCATTCCGCTGTCTGCGGTGGAGGAGTGCATCGAACTGACGGCAGAGGACGAGCGTTCGCGTGGCCGAAACTTCCTCAACGTGCGCGGCAACCTCGTGCCCTTCCTCAGGCTGCGCGAGGTCATGGCCGCGTCGGGCACGCCCGACCGGCACCAGAAGACGATCATCATCTCGACCGGCGAGACTCACGTCGGCCTCGTCGCCGACCAGATCATCGGCAACCACCAGACCGTGATCAAGTCGCTCTCCAAGCTGCACTCCGACGTCACGATCTTCTCCGGCGCGACGATCCTGGGCGACGGCACGGCGGCGCTGATCCTCGACGTCGCGCAGCTCGTCGCGCTGGCGCAGTCGAAGGTCGAGAAGCAGCATATCAGCGAGGCGGCGTGATGAACGAAGGTTTTACTGATGGGCATCAGGCCGGCGCAATGCAGGTCGTGATGATCGGTCTCGGCGAGGAGAAATTCGCGCTCGACGCCGGCCTCGTGCGTGAGATCATCGATCCCGTGCCGGTGACCAAGGTCGCTGGCGCGCGGGCCTTCGTTCCCAGCGTGATCAACGTGCGCGGCAACGTCATTCCGCTCGCGGACCTGCGCATCCGTTTCGGCATGCCGCAGCCCGACAACTCGGCCGACACGCGCATCGTCGTCATCGAGCTCGAACTCGACGGCGAACCGGTTCTGGTCGGCGTCACCGCCGACAAGGTCTACGAGGTCACGGAGATCTCGCAGACCGACGTGCAGCAGACGCCGCGCGTCGGCATGCACTGGAAGCCGGAGTTCATTCGTTTCATCGCCAAATGGCGTGAAGAGTTCGTCATCGTTCCCAACATGGAACGCATCCTGAATTGAAATGGGGTCTCGGGCGGGACCTGGGCTTTAGGGGCTGAAGATGAGATTTACGGTCAAGGCAAAGCTTGCCATCGCGTTCGGTGTGGTCCTGTTGCTCTCGATGGCGGCGGGTGGTCTCGCTTACGTCAAGCTGAGCGATATGATCGACACCGCGGATAGCCTGGTTTCGCGCGCCGGCCGGATGGACCGGGCGGCGGAAATCGAGAAGGGCATCTTGCTCCAGGTTCGGGCCGAGAAGAACCTCCTTCTCGCGCCCGAGAGCGAAGCGGATCGCTTCATTGCCGAGATCGCCAAGCAGCGCGAGGCGCTTCTGAAGCTGAAGGACGAGATTCACGCCGTGGCCTCTCCCGAGGGCAAGAAGCTCATCGAGAATTTCGGCGCCGCCTATACGCGGATGAATGCCGTTCAGGATGACGCCCTCAAGGTCGCGCGGACCGACAAGGCAAAAGGCGCCGAACGCTCCATGACGGAGGTCCGCAAGGCCGTCGGCGAGGCAATGGAAGCCGCCAATACTTATGTCACCAACGTCAAGAAGAACATGGCCGACCAGGCCGCCATGGCTCATGAGGACGGCAATCGGGCCCACATGATGCTGATTGCGGCCGTGATGGCGTCGCTCGTGATCGGCCTGATCGCCGCGATCTGGATTTCCATCAGCATTGCCCGTGGTCTCGGCCGAGCGGTCGGCCTTGCCGGTGCGGTGGCGGGCGGCGACCTCACCCAGACGATCAGCATCTCCAGCAATGACGAGATCGGCGACCTCGTCAAATCGTTGAACATGATGGTCGAAAAGCTTCGGCAAGTCGTCGAGGAGGCTCTCACCGCCTCACACAACGTCTCCGCCGGCAGCCAGGAGCTTTCCGCCAGCGCCGAACAGCTGTCGCAGGGCGCGACTGAGCAGGCTTCCTCGGCCGAAGAAGCCTCCTCCTCGATGGAGGAAATGGCCTCGAACGTGAAGCAGAACGCCGATAACGCCAACCAGACCGAGAAGATCGCGGCGCAGTCCGCCAAGGACGCCGAAGCCAGCGGCATCGCCGTGGGCCGTGCTGTCAACGCGATGCAGACCATCGCCGAGAAGATCACGATCGTGCAGGAGATCGCGCGCCAGACCGACCTGCTTGCGCTCAACGCCGCGGTCGAGGCCGCCCGTGCCGGTGAGCACGGCAAGGGCTTTGCGGTGGTTGCCTCCGAAGTGCGGAAGCTCGCCGAGCGCAGCCAGGCCGCGGCCGCCGACATCGGCACGCTGTCGACGGAAACAGTCAAGGTCGCGCAGGAAGCCGGCGACATGCTGTCCAAGCTGGTGCCCGACATCAAGAAGACCGCCGAGCTGGTCCAGGAAATCACCGCCGCCTGCCGCGAGCAGGACGTCGGCTCGGCCCAGATCAACCAGGCGATCCAGCAGCTCGACAAGGTCGGTCAGCAGAACGCCAGCGCGTCCGAGCAGGTGTCCTCGACCTCCGAGGAACTCGCCTCACAGGCCGAACAGCTTCAGTCGACCATCTCGTTCTTCCGCATCGAGCATTCCGGCCGCGGCGAGAGCGCCGCACCCGCACCTATCGATCGCGCCGTCACCCAGCTCCGGGCCAAGGCCGCCCACATGGCCGCGGCGGACCGGGGCACGAAAAAGCCCACGCCTGTCCGCAAGCCGGCCCGCGCGATGAAGGTCGCCAATGGCGGCGGCTTCGCTTTCGACATGCATGATGGCGAAGACGACCGCGACGCCGACTTCCAGCGCTGACACCGACTTGAAACCGATCTGACCCGGATCTCACCCTGGACCTCATCATGGCCGCAACCTCGCAATATCTGACGCTCGGGCTCGCCGGCGAGACGTTCGGCATCAGTATCCGCAATGTCCGTGAGATCCTGGACATGAGGCCGATCTCGCGGCTTCCGCACGCGCCGAGCTTCCTGCTGGGCATGATCGACGTGCGCGGCAGCGGCTATCCGATCGTCGATCTCAGGACCAAGCTCGGCCTTCCGGCCGTGGCGGCGACCGAAGCGACCCGCATCATCATTCTCGACGTGCCGATGAAGGACCGTCTGGTCGGTGTCGGCTTCGTCGCCGATTGCGTGTTCGAGGTGACCGACATCGACGAGCAGGCGATCGAGCCCATCCCTGAAGTCGGCGGCAAATGGCAGTCGGACTATGCGGCCGGCATCGGCCGCAAGGGCGAGAAATTCGTCGTAATCTTCGACCTCGCCAAGCTGATGGCGCATGACGAGATTCCGGAGGGACGTAACGCGGTCGCGGATACCTCCCGCGCCGCCTGAGTTTGTACGTGCGTGGTCAAGCGTAAGCACCCCAATTCGAACAACGAGACTGACATGAGATTCACCGTCAAAGCCAAGCTTGCCAGCGCCTTCGGCGTCGTCATCCTGCTGTCCATGATCGCCGGTGCGGTCGGTTATATGAAACTGTCGGACATGGTCGGCACCGCCGAGCTTCTCGTCGCGCGTGCAGGCCGAATGGAGAAGGCCGCAGAACTCAAGGAGGGTATCCTGTTTCTTGTGCGGGCCGAGAAGAACTCGATCCTCGCAGCGTCCGATGCGGAATACGATCAGTTCGTGGCCGACCTTGCCAAGAACCGTGAGGCGGTCACCAAGTCCAAGGACGAGATTCACGCGGCGGCCAGCGAAAGCGGCAAGAAGCTGATGGATGGTTTTTCCGCAGCGTTTGCCAAGATGACCGCCTATCAGGACGAGACGGTCAGACTTGCGAAGGTCGACAAGCCGAAGGCGCTCGACCGTTCCATGCGCGACGGCCGCAAGGTCGTCGCGGACGCGCTGGAAGCGGCCGACGGCTATATCAAGAACACCAAGAAGAACATGACCGATCAGGCCGATCAGGCGAAGCAGGACGGCGCGCGCGCCGAGATCCTGCTGCTCAGCCTGGTCATCGCCTCGCTCCTGATTGCCGCAGTTGCGGCGACCTGGATCGCGATGAGCATCAGCCGCGCGTTGGCGCAGGCGGTGGGCCTCGCGGACGCGGTGGCGATCGGCGACCTCAGTCACAAGATCGAATCTTCCAGCAATGACGAGATCGGAGATCTCATCAAGTCGCTGAACGCGATGACGGTCAACCTGAACGCGACTGCAGCGCTAGCCAATAAGATCGCGCAGGGCGATCTCACGGTCGAAGCCAAACCGTTGTCGGACAAGGATACGCTCGGTCTCGCGCTCGAGCGGATGGTCGAAAAGCTCCGGCAGATCGTGTCCGAAGCGCTGACGGCCGCTCAGAACGTCTCCGCCGGCAGCCAGGAGCTCTCCGCGAGCGCCGAGCAGCTGTCGCAGGGCGCGACCGAGCAGGCTTCGTCGGCCGAGGAAGCTTCATCCTCGATGGAGGAGATGGCCTCGAACGTGAAGCAGAACGCCGACAACGCCAACCAGACCGAGAAGATCGCCGCGCAGTCGGCGAAGGACGCCGAAGCCAGTGGCGCCGCGGTCGGCCGCGCCGTCAATGCGATGCAGACCATCGCCGAGAAGATCACGATCGTGCAGGAGATCGCGCGGCAGACCGACCTGCTTGCACTCAACGCGGCGGTCGAGGCCGCGCGCGCCGGTGAGCATGGCAAGGGCTTTGCGGTGGTGGCGTCCGAAGTGCGCAAGCTCGCCGAACGCAGCCAGGCGGCCGCTGCCGAGATCGGCACGCTGTCGACCGAAACCGTCAAGGTCGCGCAAGAAGCAGGCAATATGCTTTCCAAGCTCGTCCCTGACATCAAGAGGACCGCAGAGCTTGTCGAGGAAATCACCGCCGCCTGCCGCGAGCAGGACGTCGGCTCTGCCCAGATCAACCAGGCGATCCAGCAGCTCGACAAGGTCGGCCAGCAGAATGCCAGTGCGTCCGAGCAAGTGTCGTCGACCTCCGAGGAACTTGCGTCCCAGGCCGAGCAGCTTCAATCGACCATCGCCTATTTCCGGATCGAGCAGGGACGCAGCCAGGCACCCGCGCCGATCGACCGGGCGGTGAACCAGCTTCGCGCCAAGGCTGCCACGATGGCCGCCGTCGAGCGTCCGGCCAAGAAACCGCAGACCAAGCCGACGCGCGCGATGAAGGTCGCCGGCGGCGGCGGCTTCGCTTTCGACATGAACGACGGCGAGGACGATCGAGACGCCGAGTTCCAGCGCTAGGACTCATCGAAGGACCGGCCCATCCCTTCACCGGTGGGCCGGTCCGTCTCCAGTAACTGGCGTAAACGCGTGGGATTCAAGATGGCCCGTTCGGCCCGACATTCAGTGCAGGCGGCCATCGCGGAACGGGGCATTCAGCCATGATGCCCGCCGTGCAGGATACGGCCGTTCATCTGTCGGATCGCCACTTCCGGACCATTGCTGAGTTGATCGAGGGGCAGGTCGGCATCAAGCTGCCGCAAGGCAAGCGGCTGATGCTGGAGGGGCGGCTGCACAAGCGCGTGCGCGCGCTGAATTTCACCGATCTCAACGAATATGTCGACAACCTGTTCGAGGCGGATCATTTCGACAACGAACTCACCCATCTCATCGACGTGGTGACGACGAACAAGACCGACTTTTTTCGCGAGCCGCAGCACTTCGCCTTCATGCGTGACGTCGCCATTCCTGCCTTGCTGCGATCGCGCGGCCGGAAGAACGCGAACCTCAAGATCTGGAGCTCAGCGAGTTCCACGGGCATGGAAGCCTACACCATTGCCATGGTGCTGGACGACATGGTCCGCAACGGCTCGCGCTTCCAGTACCGCATTCTCGGCACCGACATCTCGACCGCGGTGCTGCGTCTCGCCAAGACCGCGATCTACACCCGGGATGTCCTGGGGCCGGTGCCCGAGAACTTCGTGAAACGATATTTCCTGTCATCACGGGAGAAGTCGAGCGGGGAGGTGCGAGTCGTGCCCGAGCTTCGGCGCCTGACGCACTTCATGCGAATGAACCTCATGGACAAGTCCTACCCCGTCGACCGCGACGTCGACATTATTTTCTGCCGCAATGTCCTGATCTATTTTGAACGGGAGACGCAGCGCAAGGTGGTGGAGCAATTGTGCAGCCATTTGCGGCCCGGCGGCTATCTGCTGGTTGGGCATTCGGAATCGATGATCCACAGTGCAGTACCGGGTCTGAAGCAAGTTCAGCCAACCATTTTCCAAATCTAGCCGGAGCGCCGCCTAAAATGCCGAAGCAGAAAGTTCGCGTGCTGATCGTGGACGATTCGGCGTCGGTGCGCCAAATCCTTCTGACGATCCTGTCCGAAGACCCCGATATCGAGGTGATGGGAACGGCCTCGGATCCGTTCGTGGCAGCGAAGCGTCTCCAGGACGAGATTCCCGACGTCATGGTCCTCGACCTCGAAATGCCGCGCATGGACGGCATGACGTTCCTGCGCAAGATCATGGCGCAGCGCCCGATCCCGGTGATCATCTGCTCCTCGCTGACCGAAGAGGGCTCAAACGTGATGTTCGAGGCGTTCGAGGCCGGCGCGGTCGACATCGTGCCCAAGCCGAAGATCGACACACGCCAGGCGCTGCTCGAATGCTCGACGCGGCTGCGCGAGGCGGTGAAGTCGGCTGCGCGCGCGCGGGTGCGGCCGCGTGCGGAACGCCGGGCCATCGAGAAGAAGCTGACCGCCGATGCCATCATCCCGCCGCCGGTGCAGGGCAAGGTCCGGCCGACGACGGAGCGGATCGTGTGCATCGGTGCCTCGACGGGCGGTACCGAGGCGCTCAACGACGTCCTTGAGATGCTGCCTGCGAATTGTCCGCCGATCGTCATCGTCCAGCACATGCCGGCAGGCTTCACCGCGGCCTTTGCCAAGCGTCTCGACGGCGTCTGCCAGATTCGGGTCAAGGAAGCCGAGGACGGCGAACCGGTGCTGCCGGGCTGCGCCTATATCGCGCCCGGGGCCCGGCACATGCTGCTTCAGCGCATTGGTCTGCGCTACCAGATCGCGATCAAGGACGGTCCGCCGGTGTCGCGGCATCGCCCCTCCGTCGATGTGTTGTTCCGCTCGGCGGCCCAGCATGCCGGCGCCAACGCGCTCGGCGTCATCATGACGGGCATGGGCGACGACGGCGCGCGCGGGATGCTGGAAATGCGCAAGCTCGGCGCTTCGACGCGGGCGCAGGACGAAGAGAGCTCCGTGGTGTTCGGCATGCCCAAGGAAGCCATCGCCCACGGCGGAGTCGAGAAGGTGGTTTCGCTGCATCACATTCCGCGAGAGATCATGCTCTGGTATCAGGCCGGGCACGCCGCGGTGGCAGGCTGATGGCCATGTCGCCCGTTCCGGCCAACACGCTCACCGAGGCAACCGCCGCGATCGAGGACGTTTCCTCGCGCATCGAGGACGTCTTCGCGCGGGTCGGCCACGAACTCGGACGCGGCCACCTCATCTTCAAGGAGCTGAACCAGGGCCTCGCGACGCTTTCCGGTGAGCTCTCCGGCGCCGAGATCGAAGGCGCAGCAACGGCGCTGCAGGAGATCGCCGCGCGGCTGAGCGAGCTGGCGCGGGCGCTGCCGGCGGAGAGCGCGCTGCTGGAAACGATCGGCAAGAGCACGGCGGAGGCGTCCTCGCTGCTCAAGCCGTTGTTCAAGCATATCGGGATGATCACCATCATCGCGCGCAGCGCGCGGATCGAGGCGGCCTCGCTCGACGGCGACCGCGAGGGCTTTCTCGCATTCACGCAGGAGGCCTACGATCTCGGCAAGGCCGTGCAGGGCTCGATCGAGGGCTGCGCGCGGGACCAGCAGCGCCTGTCGGAAGCGGTGGCTACCGCATCCGGCCGGCAAAAGGAGTTCGAGAGCCGTTACCGGAATAAGCTGGTGTCGGAGAGCGCCGAGCTCGGTGAAGCCTATTCCGGCCTGCACGACCAGCGCCGTAGCGGCAGCCAGCTCGCCGACCTCGCGGGTGCCAGCACCAGGAAGATCGCCGAAGCGGTCGGCAGCGCGATCATTTCGCTGCAGGCTGGCGACAGCACGCGCCAGCGCCTCGAGCATGTCTGTCACGGCCTCGGCCTTGCCTCGGGATCTTCGCCGAGCCTCGTTCCCGAGCCGGTCGCGAGCGACGATGGCGCGCGCGCGATCTGTCAGTTGCAGGCGGCGCTGCTCAGGGATGCCCAGCGCGAATTCGGCGGCGACATCGGCCAGATCGTTCGCGCGCTGACCGCCATTCTTCACGATGCCGGCAATGTCGTGGGCCAAGGCCGCACGCTGTTCGGCGGCGGGGACGGCGGCTCGTCCTCGTTCCTGTCGCGCATCAAGCAGACGCTGGCGCATGCCTCGACCCTGATCGCCAGCTGCGAGAGCGCGGGCCGCTCCGTCGACGAGGCGCTCGCGATCGTCGAGGATACGCTGACGAAATTCCGCCAAGCGATCGCAGGGCTCGCTGAGGCGTCCGTCGACATCACGTTGATCGGGATGAATGCGGGCCTCAAGGCAAGTCATCTCGGCAGCCGAGGCAGCGCTTTCGTCGTGATCGCCAACGAGCTCAAGGCGACCGCCGACCAGGTCTCGGCAGGCGCGGGACGCTTGCGGCCCGTGCTCGACAGCATCGAGCGGTCGGCCAACGAACTGAAGGAACTCCGCGTGCAGGGCGATCCTACGCAGCTCGCCAAGCTCGAGCCGCAGATCCTTCAGGCGCTGCGCGAGGTCGAGGTCGGCAATGAGCGGCTCGGCAAACTGATGAGCCGGCTCGTCGACGAAGGCGCGGAGTTCGAGGGCCTGATGAATTCGGCCCAGGGCCTGATGAACTCGCTCGGTGAAAGCTCCGCTGCCTTGCCCGCGGTCGCCGCGCGTGTCGAGACCGCGAGTGGCGGCGCTCAGCGGCCGCAACCTGAGCCACAAGATCAGGCGATGCTCGACGGTCTCTTCACGCGCTACACGATGGAGCGCGAGCGGGAGGTTCACCGGGAATTTTTGCAAACGCTTGGCCTCGCTTCGATTGCCGCCGCGCGCCGCGTCGAGGCGATCGAGACTGCGGATGACGGCATAGAGTTATTTTGACTCTTTCGTCGCCGGCGTCATGCGTTGGCGGCAATTCGATGGATTGGGTTTTCGGGGCGTTAACCTTGCCCAAAGGGTTGACAGGTCGGTCATTGTCGCGCCCCAGAGTTGGTCGCAAATACAAGTCAATTTCCGCGTCGAGAAATGCTCCATGTTGAAGGACGGCAAATACGCTGCCTGGTTCAGGACCCCGCGTGGTCAAGGCACCGGCATGGTGGATCTGATCGAGGGGCGGATCTCGGGCAACGACAGCTTCTTTACTTATGGTGGCTCCTACCGTGTCGATGAACGCCATTTCTCTGCCGTCCTGACCGTAAATCGGCACGCCGACGGTCCGCCGAGTGTGTTTGGGCCGGACGAGGTCGAGGTCAGACTCACGGGGGTGTGCAACGGCCTGGTGGCGAACTGTTCGGGCACGGCCAGGGAAGTTCCCGACGTCAAGTTCGAGGCGACGCTGATCTACAGCCAGGACGACGCGCCGGCCGCCGACGCCCGGTGCGCGGTCGTGAAGCTCAATGTCGACAGGCTGCCCAAGGGCCTCGACGGCCGTTCCCGGCCGCGCCATCCCTTCACGCCGCCCAAAGCCCCGATGTCTTAGCGTTGCATTGACGCTGTTGTCGCCAAAACGCGCCGCACGCGCACCGCGGCAAGAGTGCGTTTAGACGTGAAATCTAGGTTGAGGCCCATAACAAAAAGGCGGACAGGGACATGCCTCAGATCTGGATGACATATGACGAACTCGCGGCACTCAGCGGCTGTAGCGCTGCAGAGGCCAGGATGCAGGCGCTGCATCTTTCGCTTGATCGCCGCAAGAGCCGTGACGGAAACACCCGCGTCAAGTTGAACCTCGCCTTGATGGCCCGGTTCTTCGAGACCATTCGTGAAGCCGAGTTCGACCTCGACGATGCGATCACGGCATTGCGCGATGCCCATCGGCAGATGTCCAGAGTTCTCTCGACGGATGAGCCCGGATCGCGGCGCGGAGTTGCGTGATCTGGCCGTGTCGTCGGCCGTCTCAGGACGGTGGCCTCGGCAGGAAAGCCAGGATGGTTTGGGCCAGAAGGACGCCGACGGTGCCGCCGGCGGCCTTTTGCAGGACATCGATGAACTCTGGATGACGATCCGGCGTCATCGTCTGCAAAACCTCTAACCCGACTGCGACGGCGACCACGAACGCGCAAGCCAGTTTGAACCGCCCCGGTAGCAGGAAGGACAGCAGGAAACCCAACAGGCCGTAGGCGCTGAAGCGTTCAATGACGACGACCCAATAGGCCTCTGCATGGCCCATCAGCGCCGGCCTGCCCGCGAGCTTGGCGAGCGTGGCGTAAATGATGAGCGCGAGGCAGATCCCCGCAGCTGCGATGAAATGGGTGCGGCGCATGGCGCCAGCATAAACGGTCGGCCGGCCTGTCGCTCTCGAAAGCCAATAACATCGTTAAGGTTCATGAACCTTCGAGGGCATGAACCTGGGAACACAGGGCGTGTCGCGGATCGGTCTCGGTCGCGATGACCCATGCGCGAGGGTTCCACTTCCAGGGAGCGGGCAGACGTTCCTGCCCAAATTCCTGGCATCAAGGAGCCATGCCGGCGCGTTCAGGCGCGATGCCGCGCGCCTGATGGCTTCACAAATCCGTTTGCCGGGTTCGACGATCAACGCCGATTGTACGACCAGCCCTTGTCGACATTGGTCGGGTAGTGAGCCCCGAAGTACGGATTTTTAAGACAATTTCGTGCGGGGTCGAAGATCCAGTCCGCGCATTCCCGGTAATTCAGGAAGCGGCAGTCGAAACCAAAAGCGCACCAGGGGGCGCCGTTCGGAAATCCAAACCGCACAGGGACTTGCGCCGACGCCACCGAGGGCAGAGCCATGGAAGGCAGAGCCAGAAGCAAAGCTAGGGCGAGTGCGCGGGATAACATGGTGCATTTCTCCAACAACCATCGAGCGGAGACCGAAGCCGGTCCAGCGGCCGTTCTCCGTCGAAAAGGGACGACGTTCGATCTTCATCGTCGGATAGTCTAACATCCGGACGCGGAGAGATCGAGAGCGCTGAGGGCTGTCGGACTGTGTCGATCGGCATCTTCCATTGATCGATTGAAGCGGAAGGCGCGCCCGTCCATGAAGAAAGTCGTGTACAATCAGCAACGGACGCTAGGTCTTCTTGGATCCCTTGGATTTCAGCGTCAGGCCGAGGCGCAAGGCCATGCGCTTGACGGCATCGGGCGAGCGCCCGAGAGTTTTCGCCGCCTCTTCCAGCGAAGCCGAGGACTTGGCCAACTCCATCAGCCGGCGGTCTTCCTTGAACGACCAGGGCCTGCGCGCCATGACTGAATTCATCCTCTCGTCGACACAACGGCAAGCCGCCAAGCGGACCCACGTTCGCTCGACGGCTTTGCCTGGGTGGGACCGGGCCTGGGGAGCCCGGTGAGGGGATGGATATGCGATCTCGCGACGTTCGCAACAGACAACGCGGATTAAGCTAACTGCTCAACCTTACCGGGACAAAATAGCTGCGCGGCGCTCCGTAGTACCACGGGGTTTCGCCAGCCAAGACCGATGCGTGCGCTCCGATGGCCGCGATCGAGCATGTTCCGATGCCACGTCCGGTTGCCGCAGAACCAGCGTCCGGTCGCGCAATCCTGGCGTGCGGCTTCTCCGATGGATCATGCACGTCCGGATGCATCAAGTTCGACCACGCATGTTGCTCGGAGCGTTGACGGAATATCCGAACATCCTGGCCGGGTGCCGCCTGCGGTGGCCTCGCTCGGTATCTCCGGCTGTCTGTTGCCGCAAGAGATGTTGTCGCCGAGCAGCGACGGCTGATGCGGGGGCGCGGCGCCAATTCGGAGATCAGCTTGAATTGAGTCGCGGCGCGGCTTGATCGCAGAGACTTCGAACGAGAATGGACCCAACGCAATGCATGCGTGCACCGTCGATTCCGACGAGCACCATTGCGCGTCTCTGAGATAACGCGTCACGAGATCGTCGAATTTGTTCGGCTATGGTCGCGCATACGGCCACAAAAAAATCAGAAGACCGAGATGCTTCACAAGGCGCGCGCGGCACTTCCTCTCACGAAGATCAGAGAGCGGGCGTTGGAAGGCGCCTTTTTCAGCGTTGCACTGATCGCGATGGCGGGCTGGGTGTATTTCATTACGCTGTTGCTGGTGAGGTTGTTCTTCTGGTTGTTCGGTTGAATCGCGTGAGGTCACTTCGCGTGCAAGGTGCTGCCCAAAAAATCCCTGGCATGACGAGAAAATCAGCGGCGCTCATCATGATCTCGACACAACTCGAAGGTGAGACTGTCGCGGCATGATACAACACGCTCGGTCACTGGGGCGAATCCCGAATGATGCTGGTTGCGATCCTGATTTCGCTCGTCGCCGCGGCGTGCATTTTAATGGGTTGCAACCGGAGTGTCGGCGTTCCGTTGCGGCGAGAATGACGGTAGAGGGGAGCGGATCATGACGAGGCTGCGGGCAGGCACCATGACGAGCCCGACGAACAACGCGCCGCGACGGTATTTCGTCGATGGGGGAGGCCGCCGCGTCCTGATCGGCCTGACGCCCGAGGAGACGTTCGAATTCGAGCGGCTCGATAGTGAGCAGGTGTCCGACCAGGGGCAGGCTGCCACCGACAGCCGCGATGTGTGGCCGAATGCCGGCGAGCAGCGCCGGCAGGAGCTTTATGAGAAGCACGAGGGCGCCTGGAAGTCCTGGATGGCGCAAAGCCGCACCGGGCGGCGCGAAGGATTCAACCTTTATTAACCATCCCGGGCCCATTTTCCGGTCTGGCGCCTCGAACCGGAAAACGCACGCATGTTTCAGCTCTTCCTGCGGGCCCGCACCCATAATTTCCTGAAGGACCGTTTCGGGGGAGAACAGACGTTCCGCGCGCGCTCGCCCGAGCGCGACGCTGAAACCGATCGCGCGCGCATCGAAGCCATCATGATCGCGATCGATGACGCCCTGCATGCGGCGGAGCGCGAGCAGTCGGGCTTGAACCGCCGGGTCGAGGACGTGCTGGCGCGTGCGGCCGTGACCTTCGGCAACGGCGACGACGAATATCTGGAGCGCGAGGCGCTCGACAATCACCACCAGGATCTCTTCGACAAGGAAATCCTGAACGGCCAGCGCCGGCTCAAGGAGCTCGGCGCTTCGATCGCGCATTTCAAGTTCTTGAAGGCGGCGATGCTGAGCCGCTTTCCGGAATTCCGGCCTCCGGCAAGCTCCACCAATTAGCAAGCTCCACCAATTGGAAGGTCGGCGCGGCGCATGAGCGCGGCGGCTAGATCGCCAGCATGCTGTTGCCCTGGATGGACAGCAGCGTCAGATTTCCGGTGGCATAGGCCCCCGTATCGATGTTGGCGCGATTTTCCAGCAACTCGGCCTGGCGGACCGGCGTATGGCCGTGCACGACATACTTGCCGAAGCGCCGCTTGCTCTGGAGAAATTCGTCCCTGATCCACAGCAGGTCCTGCTCGCTCTGTTCGGAGAGCGGAATTCCCGGACGCACCCCCGCATGGACGAAGAAGAAGTCCCCGCATGTGAACGTCGGCCGCAACTGGCGCAGGAACGCGATGTGCTCCGGAGGCATCGCGGATGAGAGCTCGCGCACCAGGCCGGACAACTCGTCCTTGCCGAGACCAGGCGCGACCGACACGCCGTACGACATCAGGGTCTGGAGCCCGCCGAACTGAAACCATTCGGCGGCGCGGGAGGGATCTTCCAGCACCGAGGTCAAAAAGGCCTCATGATTGCCCTTGAGAAAGACCGTGTTGCGGCGGCGGCTGCGTTCGATCAGGAGATCCAGGGTTCGACGCGAATCAGGCCCACGATCGATGTAATCGCCAAGAAAGACCTCGATCGCGCGATACGGCCGGCTGTTCGCCATGTCGGCATCGATGACCGCGAACATCTGCTCGAGCAGATGCGCGCAGCCGTGGATGTCGCTCATCGCGTAGATGCGCACGCCGTTCGGTAGCTTCGGCCGGGGCGAATTTTGGGGCGCGATCATTGGCATGGGGTCCAACTCTTTCAGAGAGCTTCGCCCGTGATGTCAATATGCTATCGGCGAAATCGGGGCGCCATGAGTGGCTTTTTTCCCACCCGGCCGACAGACGCCCATTTGCGTGCCCGGCCGATCATCGGCTCTGCGAATCACGGGTTTCCGCGTTTGCCGCCCCGTTAGCCGAAGCTTTGGCTGTCGAAGGATTGCGCGGCCTTGCCGCGAAAGGCCGATGCGCGCACGCGGACCAGAACCGCGCCGCAGAAATAGCCGAGCTGGAGCACCGATGCGAACACGAGGATCGTAACAACGATGTGAGCTGACGTCTGCCCTTGCCAGGCGGAGATCGCGCCGAGGATTGCTGCGCCGAGAACGATGAAGGGCGGCAGGATGAAGATCCGGAAGCGCCCTCCCAGCAACGATCCGATCAGCAGACTGAAAATGGCAACCGTACTCACGACACAACTCCCCGAGTTGGTCACGAGTGTTAACGGCTGCGGCCTAATACCGGCTTAAGCGGCATGGTTGAACAGCCGTTCAAATGCGCGCGAAATTGCTGTGCGAATTTGACGCGATTTGGTGCGAAACGCGGCGCAATGCCCGCATAATTGTCACGTGTGTGACAGTAGCTTGAGCATTCATTTGCGACGAAGCTGCGTTGCATAAAAATCGATTTGATTTTTTCGCTGCACTGCCGCAATGTCGCTTTGTTTAGTTAAGATATACTTCGGCGCACGTCGAAAATTTGGATCGATTTGCTCGCAATTTTTTATTGCGAATTGAGCGGCGAGGCAGCGAGGTTCGGATGGCTGTAGCAACTTACGGTTCGGAAAATTACTATTCGGCAGTATCGAACCGGCGCGGTGCCCTCCAACGGCCTCTCCAGGTCGCCTTGATCGCCGCAGACTTCGTTGCGGTTCTGCTCAGCTATTTCGTGGCGAGCGGTCTGTATCGTGTGCTCGTGGCCGAGCAGGATTCCTCCGTCGGAGCGGGGCTCGTCGTCGGCGCTGTGTTCGTGACGATCGCGTATTTCCAGGGCGTGTACGATCACCACCGCCTGTTGAGCACGGTCTGGCAGCTGCGCAAGGTGCTGGCGGTCTGGCTGATCTCGCTGACGATCCTCGCGGTCGAGGCTTTTCTACTCAAGTCATCCGCGGATCTGTCGCGCGGAACCACGCTGCTTTTTGCCGCGACCGGCGGCGTCGCGCTGGGCGGGCTGCGCGTGGTGTGGCGCATGGCCCTGACTTCAAGCTATGCGAAGGGCCGGCTGGTCGACCGCAAGGTCGTGCTGCTCAGCCTCAAGCCGCTAGATTTCACCTCCACTCGCTTCAAGGACCTGCGCAAGCACGGCTTCAACGTCGTCCGGCATTTCGTGCTCGAACCGTCCGAAGAGGGCGCCAACTGGGATCGCGAGATCCGCGACATCACCCGCCAGGCGCGGGCAGCTGACGTGGAAGAATATCTCCTGGTGATCGACTGGGATGAAATGCCCCTTCTCCAGAAGTTGAGCCAGCAACTGCGCGTGGTTCCTCAGCCGATTCGCCTGCTTCCGGACTTCCCGATTGCCGATCTGGTCTCGCGTCCGTTCCAGCCTGTCAGCGGCACGGTCGCGATCGAGATCCAGCGCGCACCATTGAATGCATTCGAGCGGGCGCAGAAGCGCTGCCTCGACATCGGGCTGGCATCGTTTGCGCTTCTGTTGCTGGCGCCGCTGCTGGTAACGGCCGCGATCATAATCAAGCTCGATTCAAAGGGCAAAGTGATCTTCAGGCAGTCGCGGCGCGGCTTCAACGGCAAGCAGTTCGAGATCTGGAAGTTCCGCTCCATGACGGTGGCAGAGAACGGTCACACCGTCACGCAGGCGACAAAGAGCGATGCGCGGGTGACGCGCGTAGGCCGTGTGCTGCGGCGGACCAGCATCGACGAACTGCCGCAGCTCTGGAATGTGCTTCGCGGCGAGATGTCGCTGGTCGGGCCGCGCCCGCATGCGCTGGCGCATGACAACTATTACGACCAGATCATCAGCAATTACGTGTACCGTCATCACATGAAGCCAGGCCTGACCGGTTGGGCCCAGGTCAACGGCTTCCGCGGCGAGACTCCGACCATCGATCTGATGGAAAAGCGGGTCGAGTACGATGTCTGGTACGTCAGCAACTGGAGCATATGGCTCGACATCAGGATCATCCTGAAGACCGCGCTGGCGCTGCTTCATCAGGAAGCCTACTAGCCTAAGGCTACCATTCTCTGACCCAGGTGTCAGCGCCTGCTTTGGGACCCGGCGAAGTCCAGAGGATACGACACCTCTTCACTCTCTTCGCCGGATCATTCCTTCAGATGGTCCGGTCGATCCTCGAAGGGATAGCAGCGGTGGCGAATCTGCAGTCCCTTTTCCGCGACAAAATGCATGAGGAGTTCTCGATCGATTTGCGGGGCGCCGCATGTCCGTTCGAGCAACTCGGGGCGAGCTGTCGCGGCGGCGGCCTGATAGAGCGTCGCCGCGCTTGGGAACAAGCGCGCCTGGAAGAGATCGGCGAAATCCTGGACGGCGTAATTCTTCAGCTCGGGTGTCGCCGCATTGAAGATGCGAAGCGCCAGAGGTGCGCGAATGAGCTGGAGCCAGGCTTCGTGCGGCGCGAAGCGATAGGAAAGACCCAGCAATCCCGCCGTCCGCGGCCCAAAGCCCGCCTGGCGGATTTCAGCCCAATAGGCGCCGAACCAGCCCAGTCCTTCGGTTGGCGCGCACGCTAGCAACGTGCGGCTCGTGGACTCGACGCCATCCGCATCGATATCGGCCCGTCTCAAGTCGCCGGCGCGCGTCGTTTCGTCGGCGATCGCGAGCTGCAACAGCAGGAGTTCACGCAGCGTCTTGGCGCTGCATAGCCGCCTTGCGGCCGGCAGATTGTCCTCGACGATCCGCCTCAGCCGATCGAGGTCGTATCTTTCGCCGCGCGAAACGCGGCCGGCAATCTGAGGAACGGCGGGATCGGTCGCATCGGGGGCAACGGATATGATCCAGGCCAGCGCAACCGCGGAGAGAGCCACCGTCGAACCGCGCAGGAGCCGGCGAAACACGGATCCCGCTGCTTCTGCCGGCGGCACGGTGGTGCTGCTAGGCTCCCTCGACATAATAGCTGTTGTAGTGCGAGCCCTTGTACGCCTCGATCCGCTTGAGCATCTTCGGATTGGCGCGATTGAGCACGGCGCCCAAGAGCTTCTTCTGAATGCCTTCGGAGCTGGCCATCGACTCCTGAAGCGCGCTGCGGGTCGTACGGCCCCATTCGATCACGTAGACCATCGCATCGACAAGATGGCTGACGGCCTTGGCGTCGGACACCGGCATCACCGGCGCCAGATCGATCACGATGTACTCATACTCCTCGCGCACTATCGCCAGCAGGTCGGCCATCGACTTGGATGCGATCACGTCTGCCGAGTTTACCATGCGCGATGCGACGACGGACGGCAGGAAGTCGAGTCCGCTCTCCTTGCTGCGCTGGATGTGGTAGCCGAACGAGTGCGGATCCTTGAGGGCTTCGACCAGGCCGGTCTTGGAATGAGGAGCCAGCGCTCTCGTCAGGGACCGGGTATGGAGGTCGCCGTCGATGAGCAGCGTGCGATGGCCCGTCAATGCGGCCAGATGACCGAGATTGGCGGCCACCGTCGTCTTTCCTTCCTTCGGCAGCGACGACAGGATTCCGATCACCTTGACCTCGCGCGAGAGGCGCGCGACGTCGATCGAGACCTTGATGTTCCGAAGCGTTTCCGCAAATCGCGAGAACGGGTGCTCGACGACGTAGCTTGAAACGTTTCCTTCAGATTGATCCGCCGCAGCCCTTGCCGGGCGGATGTCCGGAAGGACGCCGAGGCATTTCACCCCGAGCTGATCTTCGACATCGCTCGGAGACCGCAGCACGTCGCTCAGCAGCTCTCGTGTAAAGGCGGCGCCGAAGCCGAAGCAGAGACCGCCGAACAGGCCGCCCATCAGCGCCAGCAGGGTCTTGGGCGAGCTCTTCTTGTCCGGCTTGACCGCCGTGCTGATGATGCGCGCCTCGCTGATCGGGAAGCTCTGATTTTGCGTCGCGTTCTGGAGCTTTTCGAGGAAGTTGTTGTAGAGGTTGCGATAGGTGTCGGCCGCGCTCTCGAGGTCGCGCAGCTTGACCTGCGCCTGGCTGGTGCTGCCGGCCTGGGTCACGAGATTCTTCAGATTTTCCTCGAGCGCCGTCTCGCGGCTCTTGGCGATCTCGTACTCGCTGCGATAGGCGTCCGCGATACGGCGCACTTCGTCGGCGATCGCCTTGCGCAGCTCTTCCATGCGGTTGGCGAGGTTGATGGCGGCCTGATGGGTCTTGCCGTAACGGCTCGACCAGTCGGCATATTGCGCGGCGAGGTCGAGATATTGGGCACGCAGGCGCGTGATCACGGTGTTGTTGAGGGCATCCGTCACCGTCGGCTGGACGAGATCCTTGTCGAGCAGCGCCTCGATCCGGTCGAGGCGAGCCTTGGCCTCTGCAGTAGCAGCATGCGCGGCAATGAGTTGCGAGTTGACGTCCGCAAGCTGCTGCTCGCTCATCAGGCCCCGGCTGGTGCCGACGATGTTGTTCTGTGCCTTGAACGTCTGTACGGCGCGGTCGCTCGCCGTCGCCTGTTCACGCAGCTCCGCGCTGCGTTGCTGGAGCCATTCGCCCGCGCGCTTGGTCGATTGGTACTTCGCTTCCAACGCACCGACGATGTAGGCGTCGGCAATCGCGTTTGCGATCTGCGCCGCCTTGTTCGGATTGATCGAGCGATAGTTCAGCGAAAGGACATAGGTCGTCAGCACGCGCTCGACCTTGAGGTTCTTTTGGAGCAATTCGACTGCTCCGCGCTCGACTCTCTCTTTGGTAGGAGGCCCATCCGATCCGAAAAGCGCGATGACCTTGCCGATGATCAGTGGAAGCAATCCTGGCTCGGAGCCGTTGAACTCCGGATCTTCGGTGAGCTTCAGCCGACGAACGATCGACAGGAGCAGGTCGTCGGACTGGAGAATCTCGACCTGACTGTCGACGAATCCAGGGTCGATAAGCGCATTGGCCGTTCCGCTATCCTTATCCAGCACCTGGGTTTGACGCGTATCCATGAGGATGCGCGCATTTGCCGTGTACATCGGCGTCGCGCTGATCAGGTAGACGAGAACGAGCGCGAGCGTGCCGGCCACGATGGCGACGATCAGCGGCCATTGGCGACGCACGATGTCCAGAGCGCGCTCGGCGCTCAGCGTCGTGCCACCGACCTCAATGGCGTATTTCGGGCGATGTGGAAACTGGTCTCGTGGCTGAAACATCTCGGATCTTGTCACTCGGGAAGGGGAACGGGTTTGAACGGGTCGGCAAGTTCGGTCTTCCATTCACCCGACATCAGGCCGGCGTTCGAACTCGAACCTGCCGGCACGCTATTGGCCGTAGATGGAGCGGGCGCCATCGCCGCGTCCTGATCTGCGAGATATCCCTTGAGCACCGACCCGTCGTGCAGCTTGGCGACGAAGTCGCTGATCCTGCGCGCGATATCGGGCTTGGTAGCGATGCAACGCTCTTCGGCACGGTGAAGCCCGGCGCCGATCGCGATGCGATCGGCCTGGCTTGCCTCGCGTAGCATGTCCCTGACCGGGGCGAGTGCGGCGATGTCGGTCACCAGCAATCCAGTCAGCCGGCCCGAAAGCTTGTCACGATCGTTCTTTGACAGCCGCAACAGCACAGATGGATCCGAGACAAAGGCACTGATCGCAGACGAGGGGGCGCGCTCGGAGCGATCGACGCATTGCGCCGAAGCCGGCACGGCAAGCGAAGCAGCCAGCGTAGCGACGACGATCGCAGCGATCCGCGAGGCTCGAAATGAGCCACGCAACAAGCTATCGAGTTTGAGAAGGGGCGCGCTCATATCTCGTTGCGAATTATTGACAAGCGTATCGATTTCGACCGTAGGTCCTTGATGACCCAAAACTATGTCAAATTCTTGTGCAGCGCAAAATATACCCCAGCGCGGACCGAATTGCCAATCTCATCGGCTCCAAACACCGAATTCAACATGAACGAAGCTCTCGACGCGATCCGGCGCAGATTTGGAAAATGATTGCACAGTGCCGGCATGCCTTAAGCACGAATCTTAGGCAGGCCGCCATGCAGGATCGACATACAAAGACAAAGGCGCAGGGATGGTATGAGCACCATCTTCCCGCGCCTCTTGCAACCTGCGATTGGGGGCTGGAACGAAGCCTCTCGCGATTTACTCGACCGTCCGCAGCATCGCGAGACGTGTCGCGCGCAGACGCTCGCCGCGCTCGCCGATCGCGACCCAGAAGTGCGGGTTGCCGCCCGACTGCATCGAGATCCACTCGTAATCCGCTGCATTCCACGGCCGCACCGAAGAGGACAGATTGTCCAGAACGAAGTCGCCGTCGGCAAGCCGCGCGACCAGCACAAGGTGGCCCCTGCCGCCCGTCAGGACAACTGCAAGCCGCAGCGCCGATTTGGGCCAACCCATTTCGATCAATTGATGGCGCTTGGTGACCGCATAGTCGTTGCAATCGCCGGCGGACGGCGAAACCGTCCAGCGTGCCACCATCGGATTAGTGGATTTCTGCGTGGGAGTGATGGATGCGTTGACCGAACTGTTGACCGCGCGCAGCGCGCTCATCGCACGGTCGCCGGAGGGTAGGGTTCGCTCGGCGCTATCGGCCGTGCATTCGGTGTCGTAATTCATGCAGAATTTGACGAATTGCAGCGGCGCCAGCGTATTGTCGTACTCGCTGATGAATGCGCGCGTTGCCTGATTCGGCAAACCATCGTTCAATGCGTCGGCCTTGGCCGCTGCGCCGGCCGATGCGACGCCGATCGCAACCAGCGATTTGATAATCCAGCTCATGACATCCCCGTCTCGCGTTTTTTGACGCTACGGGTATCTCACAAACGATTTGAACTTTGGTTCCGCGGAACTTTACAATTGTAGCGAAATCGGCCGGTCACAGGACCGGCCGGGGCAGCTTGGTTAATCGATGCCGAAATGCAGCGGCTCGAGCTGTTAGCGCGACGGGCTTACGGAGGTCAGAACAGCGGTGGACGTCGCTGCAAACAGCGTCTGAGGCGCCGCACCGGGGCCGCTCTGATTGACGACAGTGGGTTCGGTCGCGCTTGACGCGCCTGCGCGCGCCTCTGCGGCGGTCGAACCTGGCCCGCCTCCGGCAGTGGTCTCGCCGGTAGGATCCGCGCCCGCCGTCACCTCGGTGGGGATATCACCGGTGATGCTGGTGAACGACGTGATAAGGTCAGGGTTTTCAGTCTTGAGAACCGCCTCCTGGATCAGCTGCGCAACGCCAGGCTGCGACAGGACACAGGTCGAGGCGGCAGTGCCAAGGCCAGCGCCGATGGCGCGGCTTTGATCCGCGCTGCTGGCCTTCGCCAACGAGGCAATGCCGTCGACGGTCTCGGGACGCGCGGTCAGGAGGTCGCGGACAGCCGAGGCGAGGCCGCCTTGTCCGTCCTTGAACTGATCCAGAAGGCCGCTCGGGTTGGCGAGAAACTCGGTCGCGCGTTCCGCTGAAACGATGCCGGAATTGGCGACACAGCCCGCACTGACGCCGGTCGCGGCGAATGCCGACGGCATCCCGGTGAACGATACGAGTGCTCCGACGACCACAACGAAGCGCCTACCAGAATTCCAACTCATTGCCCTGCCCATTCCAATTATGTTTACTTTAACTCGACTTGCACGGAATTGCCACGTTCTTTTCGAAATTGCGATGGCAGCGATTGCGCGAGGCCGCACCCGACGATGGCTGCGAAAAACACACCGTAGCCGGGAATTTGCAGCGAGAAATCGATGCAGCTATGTGACACTCCCAATACGGCGACGCTCATGCCGATAACGGGTATGTAGCGATCACGCTTTCGACGCAAGCTTCCGGTAAACAGATGGTAAAAATACCAGAGGCTGAGGCCCGCGATCAAGGCGAAGGCGGGAATGCCCAATTCCACGGCAATTTCGAGCGGCGTGCTGTGAGCGCGGTCCCAGATGCCGAGGCTGCCTAGCGCGACAGGCCTGTAGCTGGAAAAGACAGCCTCGAAATTGCCCAGTCCGATGCCGAGCAGCGGGTGATCGGCGATGATCCCCGCCGATGCCTGATAGGCTGCAAGCCGCTGAGGGTCGATCAGGCCGTGTTCGACGATTCGGCCGGCCACGAGGCCGCCCACGAGCTGCAGAAGCACGAGCCCCGCTGCAGCCGACCCGCCGAGGATCAGCCATTTCCGCGATCCGCCGAGTTCGAGAGGCATGAGATAAAGGATAATGGCCAGCACAAATGCGCCGACTGACAGCAGCAGGCCCGCCCGCGATCCCGTCATGGCAAGGGCAATCGTGCAGATTGTAAATCCCGCGCCGAGCGCCGCCGAGGTAGCGAAGATCTGCCCCAGTCGCGACCGCAAATCTTGTGATGTCGGCTGCTCACCGTCCTGGCGGCGATGCATGGTGCGAAGGAGCGGCACCAGAAACAACAGGGCACACGTTCCCCAGAACGTCGCCGACGTGTTTCGGTTGACGAAGGTTCCGGTGGCAAAGCCCAGATAGGCCTCCTTCTGTCGGAACAGGATCATGTCGGGCGCGATCAGCTCCGCCATAATTCCGTGGAGCGCATACAGGCAGCCCGCCCATGCCATGACCTGTAGCAGCGAGCGCGCGGCTCCCGCATCGCTTGCAAGGATCACGGCACGGGTGAAGGCCAGCGACATCAAGAGTACCGAACCGAACGCCAGCCATGGTCCGCGCGCGGTGACGGAGAGGCGGTCTGGCAGTGCAAGGCCGAAAATCTGCCGCGGCAGTTCCCAGACGGTTGCAGATTGTGCAGGGGGAGCGCTGCCCCAAATCTGAAGCGCGACGAGGATGCCCACCGTTGCGACCGCCACTGCCGACGGAATCAGCAACACAGCGTTGCGACGGCTCACAGCTGAAAGATCCGCGGTCAACAGGCTGCATATGAGCAGAAAATTCCAGAAACAAATCCAGGCGAGGTCAAGGGATCCAAGCGGAAGCGGCGCCAGCACGAACACGGCTGTGGCGAAAAATCGCGATATCGCGCCCAAAGGCCCCTCTGTCGTTCAACTCAGCGACGATGGAGCTATCAGAACTTCACGCGAGATCAAGTTAATGCGCGTCCGGCCACGATTTCAGCACGATCGGCGCGTTTACCTCAATGGTTGCAACAGCCGGACAGCACGCGACGATGAGCGCTAAGCATCTCGGTAAATCTCGGTTCAACTGCACGGTTAGCGGTTGAACCGCAGGTCGAAGAAAGGCATTATGCTGCGTCGCAGCATTTCTGCTCTAGCTCATTGTCAGGTGCTCTGCCTTGCCGGTTCACAAGCCAAAAGCGCACTACGTGCCGCTCGACAGCGTTCGAGGTCTCGCGGCTCTATGCGTGGTCGTTCACCATTTTGTCGGCTCGGAGACACTTTATATGGTCTTGCCGAACCGGGCATGGATCGACGTTGCGTTCTTCCACAATTCCTGGCTCTGCGTCGATCTGTTCTTCGTGCTCAGTGGCATCGTCATTTCGATGAGCTACATGAAATCGGAATTCGGCGGCTTCGACTTCCGTGAATTCGTCGCGCGCCGTATTGCGCGGATTTATCCGCTTCACTTGGCGATGCTGCTAGCGTTCCTGTCGTTCCGGTTGATGAAGCTCGGCCTGGTGGCGATCGGCGTTCTGCATTTTGCGCCGCCCGAAATGGCGGTCAACAATTATGTCTCCTTCGTCGTGAACCTGCTACTGCTGCAGGCGTCCGGCGTCATCAGCTATATCAGTTGGAACGGGCCGAGCTGGAGCATCAGCGCGGAGTTCTACACCTACCTCTTATTCGCAGCCGTAGTGCTCGCGGCGCAGGCCGTGAGGAGTGCCCGGTTGATCTACGCCCTGTCGGTCTTGCTCGTCGTGGGCAGTCTCGGCGTCATCCTGTTCGTGCTGCGAATGGAGAGTCTCGACTTTCACTACCAGTTCGGCATCGTTCGCTGCGTCCTCAGCTTCTTTATCGGGGTGCTGACGGTTCGTGCGGTGGCAATGGTGCGGCCGGGCGTGAGTCCGCTGCTTCAGTCGGTCGTGCAGTCCGGCGCAGCAGCCACGGCGATCCTTATCATCTCGGTGGTCGGATGGCTGCCGGCCATCAGCTTCGTCGCGCCGGTCGTCTTTGCGATCCTGCTCGGTTCGCTGATGGTGTTCCCTCATCGCCGCTTGCCTGAACTGCTAACGGTGAAGCCGCTGGTATGGCTCGGCAAGCGTTCGTATTCGATCTACATGGTCCACGCGCTGGTGCTCGTCCTGCTCGAATATTTCGCGCGCGGTGTGGGAGCGGCCCGTTTCCAGTCGCTGGATGGCCTGCTGCCCGGCCTGCCTGCGTCGGTGCTGCTCGTCGGTTTCGTCGGCGCGGTGCTCGCGCTTTCGAGCCTGACCTACGCCACCATCGAAATGCCGGGCTCGCGGCTGGTTCTCGGGCTGCTCAGGCCCGGTCCAGCCAAGTCGCTCGCGGCAGCCGAGTGAATCGATGGCCGCGCATCCATCATCTTCAGCGCTTGCCGGTCCGGGCTTCCGCTTTGCGGAACAGCCCATCGACGACGGCGCGCAGGCGAGCGGTTCGACCTTCAATCTCGAGGCGATCGCCCTTGTTCTCTATTTCTATCGCGACGCGCTCGCCGGCGCATTGCGCTATTATCTGGCGGTCGCCAAGATCGACCCCATCTGGTTCCTGCCCGACATCTTCGCGATGGTGTGCATCCTTGCGTTCATCCAGCGCTACATCCTGATAGGGAAGAGCCTGGTTGCGATCCTGACGCTGTTCTACATGGCGTTTGCGCTTTATCTCGGATACGTCTTCCTCGGCTACTTCACCGGCATGATCTCTTCATTCAAGATGATCGCGCCGGTGTTCGTGGGTTTCTGCTTCTGCGGTCGCGATTTCGGCCAGTACCGGCGACTGCTGGCCTGGATTCATCCCCTCTTTTACCTCACGATCTTCGGGATTGTCCTGTCCTCGCGTGTTCAGCTGCCGTGGGTCGGTTTCGCCTACGAGACTTTCGGAGGGACGCGGCAAGCGAGCAGGCTCTGGTGGGCGGCATCGGAGACGCGGCTGGCCGGTCTGGCGGCCGACAGCACGATGGCCGCCTTCTTCGTGTTCATCACCTACGTGGTGACGTCCGTGCGCCGCAGCCTGCTGTGGTGCCTGCTTTGGGCGCCGGTCGGCCTCTATGCGATCAAGCTGACGACCAGCAAGACCTCGCTGGGAGTGATGGCGATCTACGTCGTTTGTCTGGTCATTATCCGGCTGTTGCCCGAGCGCGAGAAGTTTCCGATGCTGCGCCGAATGGCGCTGCTTTCGTTCCTGTCGATCCTCGTACCCGCGGTACTGATGGCCCTGTTCTCCGGCAGTTCGCTCGTCAGCGTATCCCGCAGCTTGTATAGCCTGCAGGACCGCGTCAACAACAGTTGGCAGCTGCCATTCGTCTACATGGCTGATCTCATGCCGGTGGGCTTCTTCACCGGCTGTGGCCTCGGGTGTTTCAACTATCCGCAGCTACTGTTCTCGAACAAGCTCAGCTATTACGTGCCGGTGGATAATTTCTATCTCGGCACGTATCTGATGTTCGGGCCGATCTTCGTGGTGTTCGTGATCCTGGTCATCCTCGCGGTCGCAAGGACAAGGGACATTTACAAGCTCTCTTTCGCGGTCGCGATGAATCTCTTCACCATCACGGTTCTGGCCTATGGTCCGGCAAGCGGCTTGATCATGCTGAGCGTGGTATTCAGTGGGGTCTTCGCGCGGGAAAAGGATAGGGATGACGGGATCGCCTCGAGTGCGGCGCCGCTCGCGCCTGACGTCGACGATCTGGTTTCACGACCGGCGTGAAGGCGGTGTTGCCGCGTGCAATGAGCTGCGATGTGCAGCACGGGCTCTGGCCCGGAACTTTCTCTTGTCCTGGTAGCGGATCGCAGTTGTGAGCGGAGACAGCAAGAATTTCGTCGAGGCGATCCAGGGGCTGCGCGGCGTCGCCGCGCTCAGCGTGCTGATCGTCCATCTTCAGGACATGCCGCTGCTTGCGGGCTTTCTGCCGCCGATCTGGTCGTGGCTCGAGGCCACGATCAACATGGGCGGACATGGCGTCGAGCTCTTCTTCATGATCAGCGGCTTCCTGATCCCGGCGAGTCTTGTGCGCCACCGCCTCGTCGGGAAGTTTTTTCTCGATCGCGGCCTGCGCATCCTTCCGGTGTTCGTGATTCTGCATGTGATCCTGTTCACGATCGGGCCTCTGGTCGGCTACAAGTTCTTCAAGGGGATCGACCTGCCGACTTACCTCAAGCTGTTCTTCGTCAATCTCGCGTTCCTGCCGGATGCGCTGGGATTGCCGATCGGTCAGCAGAATGCATGGACCCTTAGTTATGAATGGGCGTTCTACATCCTCTTCGCGCTTGCCTTCATGGCGGCGGCGAGGAACTGGGTCCTGGCTGCGCCGTTTGTCGCGCTCGCCGTCGCGGGCATCATCTACCGGCCGATCGCCGCGTTCTTTCTGGTCGGACTGCTGTTCAGCTTCGTCGACCTGCGGATCCGTATCGCCGGTTGGCCGGGCGTGCTGGCGGGGCTTCTTTGCGGCGCCGCGATGTACGTCTCGATTGAATATCTGCATCCGCTGGTGGGGCTGGTTCCCGGCGCGCTGCTGTTTGGAATGGTCCTTGCTCCGGACTCCGGCGTCGCCGTCGCCCTGAGCGGCAAATTCCTGCAGTTCCTGGGGAAGATCAGCTATAGCCTCTATCTGGTCCATCCCTTCGCGCTGTTCCCGCTGCAAATCATCGGCGTGAAGCTGGCCGCGCACGGCGTGAACCTCTGGCTTCTCTGGGCGGGGTTTGCGGGGCTTGGTTTGATCGCCGCACTTATTGCGGGGACGCTCAGTTACGAACTGATCGAAGTGAGACTTCGCCGTCTGCTGGATCCAGTGCTACGAGGCCTGTTGTTCGGAGTGCGTCGTGAACCGCGTTATGTCGCCTGAGCGCACCCTATTGAAACCGATCACGCACGGGTGACATCATGATCATCAAGAATCTGCTCTCGATGTCGAGCGTGAACGTCGTGAAGTCGGCCGTTCAGTTCCTCATCACGCTGCTGATCACCTATTTCGTGACGCCCACGGAATTTGGCCTCGTGGCGTTTTCGCTGCCGTTCATCGCCTTCATCTCCATGCTGACCGACCTCGGGCTGTCGAGCGCGATGATCCAGCGGACGTCGCTCACGAAGGAGGAGGCCGGCGCGGCGACGACGCTGATGGTCGCGATCGGAATCGGTTGTGCCCTTGTGCTGGCGGCGCTGTCGAAGCCACTGGGGGCCGCCGTCGACATGCCGGGATTGCCGTCGGTGCTGGCGGCTCTCTCCGGCTCGGTCGTCCTGTCGATTTCCGCGATGGGGCCGCGCGCGGTCCTGGAGCGCTCCCTGCAATATCGGACCGTCGCCCTGATCGAAGCTGGTGCGGCCCTGGTTTCCGCGACGGTGGGCGTGGCCGGAGCCCTGCTCGGTTGGGGAATCTGGGCGCTGATCGCCTACTACGTCCTGATGCAGGCGGTGCGTGCCGTCGCGTTCTATGTGAACACCAGGCGCCACATTCATCTATGCTTCAAATGGCGCAGCGTCGCCCTGATGCTGTCGTTCGGTGGCTGGGTGCTGGCTTCGAACGTCCTCAACTTCACTGCGAGGAACGTCGGCAATCTCATGATCGGCGCCAAGCTGGGCGCGGCCGCCGTCGGCCTGTTCGGTCTCGCGTTTCAGTTCATGACGCTGCCGCTGATGATCCTCTCGTGGCCGGGTGGGGGCGTTCTCATGGCGACCTTGAGTCGGATGAATGGTGACGGAGAGCAGGAGCGACGCAAGGCCGCGATCTGCGCGGTTCTCGGCATGACGGCCATGATCACGTTCCCGGCGATGATCTATCTGACCTTCGGGTTGAAATATCCCGTTGCGACGTTCCTCTCGCCGCATTGGCAGGAGGTGCTGCCGCTGATTGCCATTCTCGCGCCTGCAGGCGCGGCGCAGTCGATTGCGGCCTATGCGGGCCCGATCCTGCTCGCGCACGACAAGGCCCGACTCCAGTTCTGGGTGAGCACCGCCAACAGCGCCAGCATGATCCTGGCCTTTGTCGTGGCGTTGCCGTTCGGACTCACGGCCGTTGCAATCGTGTATCTGATCGTATCGATCCTCGTTTGCGCCTTCATGCTGATGATTGGAGCCCGCAACTGCGCGATCTCCTATGCGTCGTTGTTCGGCGCCCTGATGCCGGCCACGGTCGCCACCTCGCTTGGCGCATCGTGCGCGCTCGTCGCGACCAGGGGCGACGTCGCGAGCGTGTCACATTGGCTGATCGCGACGGCCGTCTACACGCTGATCGTGCTCGGCAGCTACGTGGTATTCAGGCGCCGGATCTGGAGCAGCGTGCAGTCGCTGCTCGGCGGATCGGCTCTGCCTGTTCAGGCAAGTCTTCCCTCGGCAAGCTAACAGAGATTGGTGGATGTCTTCAGGAGCGGGAATGGGTGACGAGCGCCGTGCGGGAATACCATGGCGCGAGGACCTGATGGCCAATACCGGCAAGTCCGGCATTGGCGCAGCTTTCATCGCCCTGCTCACGAGCCCCGGCTTTGCCGTGATCACGACCTGGCGCGTCGCCAAGATGCTGCGGTTCCAGACCCGATGGGGGCATCAGATCACCTGGCTGCTCGTGCGCGCGCTGATGCGGCGTGGCTGCTATATCTCTGTCCTTGCAGAGATTGGCCCGGGATTGATCCTGCCGCACCCAACTGGCGTCGTGATCGGCGAGGGATCGCGGATCGGCCGCTCCGTCATGCTGTATCACAACGTGACCCTCGGCCGGCGGGCTTGGGATGAGCCGGGGTGTCCGACAATCGGTGATAATGCCGTCATCTATACCGGCGCCGTGCTGGTCGGTCCGATTTCTCTGGGCGCTGGCGTCAACGTCGCGGCCAATGCAGTCGTGACGCGTGATGTTCCTCCAGGTGCTGTTGTTGCAGGCGCACCGGCGCGCGTCGTGCGCACGGAAGCACCAGGACGCGTGCGCGCTTAAAGCGGCGGGACAAGCGCAAGCATCCTGCCGTTCGCTGGTTCGTCGGAGGCAAGAGGCGATCGCTCGCGAGCGAGGATAGCCAATCCAGCTGGCGCGAGTGTAGTGCGTGCCTCGCGATGGCGCGCGGTTCAGACAAAATTACCGCGGCATTCTCGGGGCGGTTCAATCGGCGTGCAAAGCTGGTGACCACACGCGCTTGCGCGGACGTGAGGCCGGACGCCTTAGATTTGAATGTGTGTCGCAAACACTCGCATCAATCAGCAGCTGCATTGCTGATCGTCTCCATTGATGTTGCATTGCGGCTCATCTGTAATCATTATGTCTTTAGTCAAATGCTAGTCTGGAACAATCGCGATGATGCTTGAGGACAAGATTGCAGCGGCCAACGGGCGGCCCACTGGATTCGACTACCTCAGGCTGGCGCTGGCTCTAAGCGTAGTCGCAGTGCACGTTTTCCAGACGGGTATAGGTGACGAGGCCGCCAACGCCTATCTCACGCCTGCCGTTCGCCCGTTTGCGGCCTGTATATTGCCTATGTTTTTCGCACTGAGTGGCTTCTTGGTAGCTGGAAGCTTGGTGCGGACGCCGACGTTGCCGGAGTTTTTTGCACTTCGTGTGATCAGACTTGCGCCGGCGCTTATCGTCGAAGTGCTTTTGAGCGCGTTCGTGATCGGGGCCTTGTTCACTGCGCTGCCGCTTTCGGAATACTTCTCGCACCCGAAATTTTGGGCCTACCTTCTGAACATCGTTGGATGGATCCACTTCACCCTGCCCGGCGTTTTTCTGGACAACCCGCGGCCGAACATGGTCAATCAGCAGCTGTGGACAGTTCCCTGGGAACTGGATTGCTACATCGTGCTCGGAGCTCTGGCGTTCGCAGGCTTGAAGAAGAGCAGGACATTGCTGATCGTCGCAATTGTCGCAGCTCATGCCTTCGCATTTTATTGGTATAGCGTCCATGAGGCCAAGTCGCCTCTGATTGCCAAGGCCGGCGTATTGCCGATCTCATTCCTGGTTGGTGTCCTGTTCTACTTCTACGCCAGCAAGATCAAATGGTCTTTTGCGCTGTTCGGTGTTTGCGTGGTGGTGACCTATCTCCTGCTCCGCCTTCCCAATGGCGACCTTCTCGTCGCCTTCCCGGCGACGTATGTCACGGTGTTCCTTGGCGTTTCGAATCCCGCCAGGAACCAAATTGTGCTCAGCGGAGATTACTCTTACGGGGTCTATCTGTACGGATTTCCGCTTCAGCAGGCCTTCGCTCATCTGTGGCCGGGTCTGAACCTGGGATCCGTGGCCGCGATCGTTGCGACCGTTTGTTTCGCAGCCTTTTCATGGTGGTTCGTCGAGCGTCCGGCGCTGGGTGCCAGGAAGCTTCTCAAGAAAATCAAATGGCCTGCGCGACTGCGTATGCCAGCGCCCGATCGTTCAGTCATTGAGGACGCGGCCGTACGGAAATGACTGTCGGCCCGGCATTCGACACCGACCCGGCCACGGTCGTCCGGCGGCACTGAAGTCGCTCCCTGTTGTCCAAAGGACTGCGCCGGTAGGCGAACCTGCCGGCGCAGTCTCTGTGCCAGACGTCTGTGTGTCAGACGAACAGGAAGTTGCCGTGGTCGAGCGTCGCTGAGTTGACGTTCTTTAGCAGGATGGAATCGGCTGACGTGAGCTGGATCAGCGTGTCGGACCCTGACTGCGAAATCTGCAGGTGGCTGTAGTCAGCCACCAGCGATTTGAGGATTTCGATCGTGTCGTGGTTCGACGCTGTTCCGGCATGGAAGCTCTTGATCTGGTCGTTACCGCCGCCGAACATGATGGTCGTCGTGCCCGGCGCCGCGGAGAAGAGATCGTTTCCGCTTCCGCCGTTCAGCGTCAGTCCGGTGCTGACCGCGGTGACGCTGTGGGTGCCGTCACTGTTGGCCACGTCGATCGCGAGCAGCGAGCCGCTGGAATTGTAGCTGTCGTGCTCGACGGCGCCCGGCAGGCCGGAGATCTTGAACTTGAAGATATCGGAGCTGCCATCGGCGTTGTTGATGGTCTCCGTCGTTTTGACCCCGGCGCTGTCGTAGACATCCGTGATCTTGCTGCCGTCCGACTTGAGAATCTGAGTGTAGTCGAGGGTTCCGTCCGCATGGGAGCGTTCGAGCAGCGTCACCTTGTTCGAGGCGTCGAGGTGCTGATGCTCCGTCTCATAGCTCTTGCCGGTGATGTTGTACGTGTAGTTGTCGTGACTGCCATCGGCGTTGTTAATGTACGCCTTGGTCTTGACGCCGGACGTGTAAACAGTCGTCGAGTTCGATCCATCCTTGTTCAGAACGTAGTCGCTGGTCAGGCTGCCGCTGCTGTCGAACAGCTTTGTCTCTTTGGTGCCATCGGCATTGACGACATAGATCGACGCGTTCAAGCCATTCACGTAGTTCGTCGTCGTCACGTCTCCGCTGGCGGTTTTGATGACGTGCTGGGTGACGGAGCCCGACGAATTGTACGTATCCGTCGTGGTTGATCCGTCGGTAGCGTTGAGGATCTCGCTCGTCTTGTGGCCAGTGCTGTCGTAGAGGTCGGTCACCTTGCTGCCATTGCTGTTGATCACCTGCTTGTAGGCAAGCGTGTCGTCGGCGTGAAGCCGGGTCAAGGTCGTGAGTGTACCGGCGGCGGTGGTGTGCTGGATCTCGGTCGTGTAGCTTTGGCCGATGATGTTGTAATACGTGTTGTCGTGGCTGCCGTCGGCGTTGGTGACGTAGACCTTCATCTTGACGCCGGCCGTGTAGACCGTGTTGGAGGACGAGCCGTCCTTTTTCTGGACCAGGTCGCTGGAGATCTTGCCGCTGGAATCGTAAAGCTTGGTGTCCTTCGTTCCATCGGCGTTGACCACGTAGACCGACGCCAGCAGCGCGCCGTTGTAGTTCGTCGTGGTGGTGCCGGAACTCGCCTTTACGACCTCCTGCTTCAGCGCTCCTGACGACGCGTCGTAGGTATCGGTCGTGGTCGCTGACGACGTCACGATGATGACCGAGATCTTGTGACCCGTGGAGTCGTACTGGGTCGTGACCTTGCTGCCGTCGCTGTTCAGCACCTGGCTGGAGGCCATCGTGCCGTCGGCATGGGTGCGGCTGACCAGCAGCAGCTTTCCGCTGGGGTCGATGTGGTCGTGCTCGGTGGTGTAGGGCTGGCCGGTGATGTTGTAGTAGTAGTTGTCGCGGCTGCCATCGGCGGCGGTGACGTAGACCTTCATCTTGATGCCGGCGGTATAGAGCGTGTTTGACGACGAGCCGTCCTTGTTCTGGACGAGGTCGCTCGCGATGACGCCGTTGGAGTCATACAGCTTCGACTGCTTCGAACCGTCTGCATTCACCACGTAGGCCGACACCAGCAGCGCACCGTTGTAGTTCGTCGTGGTGGTGTCGCCGGAAGTCGTCTGCACGACCGCCTGCTTCAGCGCGCCTGCGGTGGTGTAGAAATTCGTCGTGGTGGCCGTTGACGTGGCGGTCACAACCGAGGTCTTGTGGCCCGTCGAGTCGTACTGGGTCGTGACCTTGCTGCCGTCGCTGTTGAGGATCTGGCTGTAGGCCATGGTGCCGTCGGCATGCGTTCGGCTTATCGACAGCAGCTTGTTGTTCGCATCGAGATGATCGTGTTCACTGGTGTAGGACTGGCCGGTGATGTTGTAGTAGTAGTTGTCGTGGCTGCCGTCGGCGTTGGTGACATAGGCCTTGGTCTTGACGCCCGCGGTATAGACCGTGTTCGAGGACGAGCCGTCTTTGTTCTGGACGAGGTCACTCGCGATGACCCCCTTGGAATCGTACAGCTTCGAGTCCTTGGAGCCGTCGGCATTGACCACGTAGACCGACGCGAGCAGCGAGCCGTTGTAGTTCGTCGTCGTCACGTTGCCGCTGGTGGTCTTCACGATCGTCTGCTTCAGCACGCCGGCCGCGGTGTAGAGATCGGTCGTTGTAGTTGACGAGGTAGCAGTGATGACGGAGGTCTTGTGGCCCGTCGAGTCGTACAGGGTCGTGACCTTGCTGCCGTCGCCGTTGAGGATCTGGCTGTAGGCCATCGTGCCGTCGGCATGCGTTCGGCTTATCGACAGCAGCTTGTTGTTCGCATCGAGGTGATCGTGTTCACTGGTGTAGGATTGACCGGCGATGTTGTAATAGTAGTTGTCGTGGCTGCCGTCGGCGTTGGTGACATAGGCCTTGGTCTTGACACCCGCGGTGTAGAGGGTGTTCGAAGACGAGCCGTCCTTGTTCTGGACCATGTCCGCGATCAGGTTGCCGTTCGTATCGTAGGTTTTGGTGTCCTTGTTGCCGTCAGCCGAGATGCTGACGTCGCGCACCATCTTGCCAGCGCTGTAGGCGATGTTGTCCGACGAGCCATCGGTGTAGTTCGTAACCTTGCTGGTGATGACGCCGTTGGTGAAGTTGGATGTTGAGGTCGACAGCAGTGCGGCCGAGGAGTTGTAGATCTTGGTCTCGCTCCACGCAGAGGTGGAGGTGGTGACGGAGAACTGGTAGCCGCCCTGGATGGCCGCCAGCGCATTGGCATAGTGCGCGATAATGTATTCCATGGTCGCTTGCGAGGCGACCGGAAGGACGTGGGTGTCGGTCAGCGTGATCGTCTCGAGCGAGCCCGAGGCGTTCAGCTCGGACATCTGCGACACGATGTCGGCGGCAGTGCCGCTGACGTCGGTCACGGCGGGCTCTGCCGCGCCCCCTCCCGCCGGAGCGTCGATCTCGATGATCAGGGGATGATCCGAGACCGGAACTACGATCTGGCTCACGTCGGTGTAGGTGGCGATCGGCGAAGTTCCCTTTAGCGGGTCGTAAACGCTGATCGTATGATGGACGCTGCCGAGGTTGATCGTGACCGAGGTCGTCGGATTCGAGATTTCCGTGTCGGTAGCGTCGTTCCAGATCTTCGGCTCGGCCCAGACCACCAGTTCATAGGCGCCGTTGCTCTTGCCGAGCACCATGCTGTTCCCGCTCGCCGGCAGGCCGTCGAGCGTATAGTTCAGCGAAGCGGTCGGCGTGTGGCTACCCTTGCCGTCGTCGGCCAGGATCGTCGTCAGGTTGTGGATTGCGGTAGCTGCGAGTTTCGGGGTTCCGTCGCTGTTGAACAAGCCGTAGTGAGACTCGGGGTTGGACGGATCGTTGTCCGCGGAGGCGTCGAGCAGCTGATAGAGATAAGTCGTGCTGACGCCGTCCTTGTAGGCATCGACCAGAGTGTTCAGGATCGACTTCGCCTGCACGTTCTCGTTGGCGCCAATATAAGGTGTGTCGCTCTTGGTGGTGTAGCCGGTCTCGGTGATCACAACCGGATCGGTGCCGGTCACCGACGTGGCATTGCCGAGCAGGGCTTGAAGGGCCGCTGCAGGAGTCAGGCTCGTGCTGACATAGGCATGGGAGTTGGCGTAGTCGGTCGCTCCGGAGAGGTCTCCGAGCTTTACGTAGTCGGTGGAGTCGTTATAGCCCAACGACAGGTTGTAGACTGAAATCTTGCCGAGCGTCGCGTCGGCCTTGATGGCGTTGTAATAGGCGGCCTGGAACTGCGCCGCGGCCTCCACCGTCAGGGTTCCGCCGTAGCTGAATGCATAGACGTTGACCTCGTTGAGGCCTTCGAGCGCAATGATGCTGCCGGGATGGCTGGTCTCGAACGCCTTGACCGCATTCAGATAAGTCTGAAGCGCGCCCGCGCCGCCGACCGCAACGCTCGTTTGAACCACGAAGTCAAACGTGTAGCCGTCCTTCGCGAGGCCGTCGAGGATCGGCTGTGCCGCCGGGCTCGAGGCGAGCCCATCGCGCAGCTTCGTGACGCCCAGATATTTGAGATCGTCCTCCACGAGGGCGAGATTGTTGTACCCGCCCCACGAATAGCCAGCGTGGGTATTGACGCCGATGGAACTGACAAAGTTGCTCGCCGACAGGATTGTCTGATCAGGTGATGCGGTGGTCATCGGAATTCCAAAGCCTTTTCTGGAGCGCGAGATTTCGTTGCCGCTTGTGTCTGTCGTATCGGCCAATCCCTCTTTTTCGAGTTGGGGAGATCAGTAAAAATCGAGGCACCCCGGAGAATTCGCGCCGAAGCGTCCTGCACGATGCCGACTCGCGAAATGAATCTGCTTGGACCGATTGATCTCTGAATCACCACGCCAATGTGCTGTCGGCGTGACGTCGGCATGGCGATGCAACGACGATGTTCGATCGATGTTGTGCCGGTGCCTATTCGAGGCGCATCTGCTTGTCGCGCAGGCAGCGTTGTTCGACTGCGTTAAGCGCCATTAAGCCTATGGCCAGAGCAGATCGAATTGCCTAGAAGCGGTTGGCCGTAGAACCACGGATCGAATTTCGAATGTGACACTTGTTCCGCGTGGAGCACGCGACAGGAGTCTTTCGAAATATTCCGAAGCAACGAGGAGCCGGCAACGGATGCGATGGAACCATCTCAGGCAGATCAGTGTGGTCCTTTTTGTCGCAGCGATGAATGTGTCAGCGTCGTTGCCTGCCAATGCACTCGAATGGGGCGTGAGCAGTCCATCGGCGATGCGAAGAGATCCCGAGCCCGCCTTTCGCGTGATGAAGGAGCGCGGCTTCACGCTGTTCAGGATCGGCGTCAATCTGTCGAAAGATAAGGAGCAGACAGAAGGTCCGATGCTGGAGAACGCCGTCCGGCTTGCGAAGATCTACGGAATAAAGCTTCAGGCGGTCTTCGGCTTTCCCTTCCGTTGGGGCGATCGCACCGATAGCGGACGGTATCCTGCAGGCGATCGGGAGGCTCTTTATCAGCAGGGATACAATCGGACCTACGAGTTCGTGCGGCAATTCAAGAACGATATCGATCAATGGGAATTGGAGAACGAGATCAACCTCGTTGCGCTCGACAAGAACGGCAAGCGCCTCTTTGGCAGCGGAATGACCGCCGCGGAATTCGAGATGCCGGCCATGGAGGACTGGGCGGCGGTCCTGCGCGGAGCGTCCGACGCGATCGACCGGATCAACCAGGAAAGCGGGCTGCATCTGAAAAAGATCCTGAACACGACGTCCACCATGTTCGGCTTTCTCGATTTCATGGAGCAGCGCGGCGTTCGCTACGACCTGATCTCGTATCACTACTATGAAGTGCTCGGGCAAAATCCCCACCAAGCCTGGAACGGCTGGAACCCGCGCTTCGATCTGTTCAAGAAGCTCGCCTCCTATCGCCGGCACGTCCTGTTCAACGAGGTCAATTGTGGCGAGATCTACAAGCCCGAATATGGCAACGCGCCCGGAGACCCTGCAACCGAGCGTTGTCTACAGAATTTGAACAACATGTTGACAGCGATCCGCGACCAGAAGGACGTCGCGATCGACAGCGTCAGCATCTACGAGATCGTCGACGAGCCCGCCAAGAAGCCTCCGGAAAACCGCTTCGGCCTGATGTACGATCTGAACCGTCCGAAAGTCGCGCTCTACCTCGTGTCGCGTTTCGCCGGGGGCAAGCTCACGCCGGCGGAAGCCGCCGAACTCCAGAAACGAGGCTTCTGAAGCCATTTCTGGTGCCGGGGCGGGAGTGTCGCAGATCCGCAACGTCAGCATGTTACGCGCGCAATGCTGTCGCGGGCAAACCGCTGGTGCGGCATGAAATTTGCCGCTAAGCACTGACGATTGGACGTGTCGTCGCTTGAACGGAGTAAGGCCATTCCCATGCAAGATCCCGCCCCGAATGTGATGTTTCTGGTTGAGGTCGTGAATTGCAATGACGGGATTGCATCCTATTGCGAGACCCTGGCCACGGGGCTGCATGCCCGCGGCGTGCAGATCCATCTGGTCTCTGGCGCCGTGCGCTCGGACGAGAAATCCGAATACAAGCGCCAGAAGCTGGCCGCGGCCGTCAAGGAATGGCACGTCGTTCCCGGGCTTCGCAAGCTGCCCTCGCTGGCGATCTTCATGCAACTGATCAAGATGATCCGTAAGAACAACATCACCGTGATCAACGTCCATGGGCTCGGCATGCTGATGTGGGGCAGGCTGCTTTCGCTGCTCACCGGCGCGCGCTGCGTCGCGACCTATCATCCCTCGGTGCTCGGAAATATCGAGAAGGTGCAGAATGCGCCGCAGTCGACCTTCAGCGTAGCCCAGGTCCTGTTCTTCAACCTCTTCTTTCCGCACACCCTCATCCTGATGTCGGAGGAATCGCTCCGGCATCTGCGCCGCTACGTGCTATTCGGCAAGAAACGGATCGCGAAGGTCTATGGCGGCGTCGATACTGTACATTTCCGCCCGCCGTCGGATGTCGAGCGCCGCGATGCGCGCGCCAAATTCGGCGTCGCCGAGGGTGAGTTCATGTGCTTGCTGGCGGCTCGTCTTGCCTGGGTGAAGGGACACGACCTCCTCATCAAGGCGGCGCGTAAGATCCGCGACAGCGCCACACCGTCGCCGATCGACATCAAGTGCTATTTCGTCGGCAGCGGCGGAGCCGAGCGCGAGAAGGAAATCAAGTCGTTTGCCTTCGCCGATAAGAAAGACAACGACACGTTCAAATTCCTCGGCTTCATGGGCGACGTCCGCGAGATCCTCTGGGCCGCAGACGTGTTCGCGCTGCCAAGCCGGTTCGAGGGATTCCCGCTCGGCGTGGCCGAAGCCATGGCGACCGGACTGGTGCCGGTCCGGACTCCAGCGGGAGGCGCCTCAGACCAGATCATCCAGGGGCAGACCGGCTTCATCGTGCCGTTCGAGGACGTTGATGCGCTCGTGGGGGCGCTCCAGAAAGTGGCCGATCCCGCGATGCGTGCCGTACTGTCGCGCAATGCCCTGGCGCGTGCCCAGCAATATTTCGGTGTCGGCCCGATGGTCGACGCGACCCTCAGGATCTACGGTTTGACCGGCGATGCCAGGGGCAATCCGCTCGCTCATCCCGTGAAAGCCTGATTCTAGCCGCGCGCCGAGGCCAGCAGATCGCCTCGCCACGTGACCAGGACGACGGCAAGGCCGGCAAAGGCGACCTTTCCCGCGAGCCAGAGCAGGGAATCGGACGGAGCTGCCGCAAGCATGGCGATCGCGGCGGCCGCAACGGTTGCTTCAACGATGAGCAGCGCCCGCGGCGCGGCCCGGAATCGGATCAGCGGGCCGCTGGCGAAGAGAATGATGAGTGCGGTAGCCAATGCCGCGCTAGCGATTTGTCCGGCGACCGATATGTGCAGCAGCGCTCCGATCGAGGATGCAGTCGACACGAGCAGCAGCTGGGATGCCGCGACGACCACCAGCCGCGTGGCCGATTTGGTGAGGTGCGGGACCACCGCAAGCGTGGCCTGAAGGTGAGTATGGAGGAAGTAGAAGATCGCCGCGACCGGCGCTGCGTTGAGGAAATCGACCAGCAGATCGGCCGGGACGAACAGATGTGCCGCATCGGGGAGAAGGCCGATCAGTCCCCCCAGCATCACGATCGTCGCACACAGGATGAACTCGAGCATGCGGGCGGTCGCTCTGCGCGCTTCGCGGTCGACATTGCGCTCGAACTGGACCACCACATTGGGATAGCAGACGGTGTGAATGGCGGCCACCAGAACGGAGAACGGGCGCTGTAAAAGGTCGATGGCCATCGAGAAGCCGGCCGCTCCCGTCGATGTCCGTCCGAGCGTCGCGATCACGATCAGGCGCAGCGTGACGGGTACGGAGAGATGAATCACCGAAGCGGCCGCGGCCATGATGCCGTATCGGCAGAAATGCCCCCAATCGGTCAGCATGGCACGTCGCGACGCGCGCTGGAACGAGGTACGGTGCACGACCAGGCTGATGAGAAGCACCGCGCCATAGCCTGCGGCGATGCCGCACAGGGCCGCCACCGCCGTGCCATGGAGCAGCGCAGCTGCGACGGCCGCGGCCAGAAGCACGCTGGCGCGCAGGATCAGCAGGGCGGATGCGGTCCCCAGCCGATTGGATACGCGGACGATCATGAAATACAGGTCAGTGGCGCCTTGCAGCACGGCCATCGCCAGCGCGAGGGCGACGACGCTGGTCTCGAGCGTGCCCAGCAGTCCCGCCACGCCGCCGACGAGCAACAGAACCAGCGCGCTGAGCAGTCCCGCCGTGAACAATGAGAAGCGCAGACGTGCGGCCTCCGCTCCGGAAGCCGCGGCGAGGAAGCGTACGCCAGCCAGCTGCAGCCATTCGAACACGAAGACGCAAAACAGCTGGCTGGTCGCCAGCGCCAGCGAAAACGAAGTGTATTGGGCCGGCGAGAGGATATGGCTGACGGCAAAGATCAGGATGATTGCGGACGCACTCTGGTAGATGTAGCTGCCGAATGCGAGCAGGCTGATCATGTCTGACGACGCGAGAGAGAGAACATGGCGGGATGATTGAGGGTCGTCGGAGGCATCTGCTTCGGCCTCAGCTATGTGCGAGGCACGCCGCGGTCGCGCATCAGCTGGTCGAAAACGTTGCGATAGCCGGCGACGACGTCGTCAAAGACCCATTTGTTGATGCCGGACCTCAATCGTCCGCTCATCTCCACGATCTGCTGGGGCGCATCGAGAATCGCCGAAATGCTCTTGGCGATCGAGGCGGGATCAGGAGACGTCAACCAGCCGGTCACGCCGGGCTCGATCGCCTCCTGGATGCCGCCGAAGGGCGTGCCGAGCAGGGGCTTGCAGGCCGCCTGCGCGTCGGCGACGACGAGCGGGCTTGGATCTTCCCAGACAGAAGGTACAACCACGACGTTCACCTGTTCGTAAAACTGCTTCGGTTGCACGAAGCCAAGAAATTCGATCCGTGCGTTCGGGGCGAGTTTCTTGATGTACGCGCGCTCGCTCTCGGACGCATGGCCCGCGATCACGAGCCTGATTCGGTCAGACGGAAGCGTTGCAATGGCGCGAGCCAGATTGTAGATGCCCTTTTCTTCGGTCAGTCGCCCAATGAATCCGAACGTGACGGTGCCGTTGGTCATCGCCGTCGGTTCGCTGCCGACGTCGGCCGTCGAAGCGTTCCGAATGACGATCTTCAGCGGCGTCTGCGTGAAGAGCCCAAGCTGGGTGTGGATGTCGAGGATGCGCCGGCTGACGCCGACGACGGCGTCGAGATGCCGCGTCGCCCCGCGACGGCGAAAGGTCAGGAGCTGGCAGCTCATGCAGCTCGCCTCGCAGGCATGTCCGTCCGAAAAGCGCGAGCAGCGGGGGCAGGTGAGATAATAGTCGTGAAGCGTGTGCAGGACGGGAATGCCCAGTTCTGCCGCGGTTCGCCACACCGCCGTCGTCAGTCCGGAGAGATTGTTCGAGTGCAGGATGTCCGGTTTGAAGGCCTTGATCCTGTTGGCAACGAGCTCCGACATCGTTTGCCAGTCTTCGATCGCGTGCCAGATGCCGCGCACGGGCGCGCTGTGCTGCTTGGCGAAAGGGAAGTAGATGTTGCGCACGGGCGCCGAATACACGTCGACGCCGTTGCAGGTCTCCATCTGCTGGTTCGATGCGGACGCAGCACGTATCACCTCCACGCTGTCGTTCTGCCCGACCAGGGTCTCGGCGAGGCGGCGGACGAACGTTTCCGCGCCCCCGACCACCTTTGGAGCCAGCGGTGTGGGATAGAGGGATGACGTGATAAGAATTTTCATCGAAAATGTCTGTCCAGCTATCCTGCCAAATGGCTTTTGCTGATATCTCCGTTTCGGCCTATTGCCGGTTGGTTCTATTCTTATTCAAATAGACGTCCAAATATTGTCCTGTCACGGAATCCGCTGAGAACCTCTCGGCAAATCCCGGCTGCGGAGGCCGGGCGATTTTCCAGCGTGACCTCTCGTTCATCGCCTTCAGCATCAATTCTCCCAGTCGCCTGTGATCGTTGGGTTCGTAGGACCCAATCATGTTGGAAAACCCCGCGATCTCGGGAATTCCGCCCGCTGTCGAACAAATAGTCGCCCGACCTGCATTGATGCTTTCGATCAACGTCCGCGGCAGCGGCTCCGGCCAGACCGAACTCACCAGGCAGACGTCTATGCTGGCATAGAATTCGGCTGACTTGGCAAAGCCAAGCCATTCGACGTTCCCTCTGCTGCGGCTTTTTAGCCCCTGCACGTAGTCCTCGAGACCCTTTCCGGCAATTTTCAGTTGCCAGCCCTCGCCGGGAAGCTGTTCGGCGGCCTTTAGAACTACTTCTATACCTTTTTCAACCTCGAGCCGGCCGATGAAGCCGAATATCAGATCGTCCGAGCTGGAAGCTGGCGAGGGCGCCACCGAGCTTGGGTCGGCGATGTTGAAGATGACGCGGCTGTCGGTGCGGGGGAAATATTTCAGCTTGGTGTGCTGGTCGAGCACGAACTGGCTGTTCGACACCACGGCATCGACCATGCGTGAGGCCAGCAAATAGGGCGACGTCATGGCCGCGCAGGCTGTGCAGCGCTGCGTGCACGTCGCATCTCCTCGGAATAGCGTCGAGCGTTTGCAGAGGAGGGAATAGTCGCGCAGCGTGTGCACGATCCGGATGTTGCGTCGCTTGGCCTCCGACCATAGCGAGACGGAAAATCCCGTGAGGTTGTTGGTGTGGACGACATCCGGCTTCTCGATGTCGAGAATTTCGGCGAAACGCGCCGCGGACTTGCGATTCCAGGTGTCCTTGAGATGCCATTTCAGGCGCTGGATCGAAGAGGGCTTCCTGTCGGTGCCGAACGGCCAGTAGTCGTTGTCCATCGGCAGACGGTATACGCGCACGTCCTTGAGCTCGCCGATGGTGCGCTCCTGCTTGTTTTGAAGGCATACTACCGACACTTGGTGGCCGCGCTGGGCGAATGCTTGTGCGAGCAGCGACACAGACACTTCGGCGCCGCCAATGATTTCGGGCGGATAGAGCGAGTTAGCGATCAGTATCTTCAAGGATAGCCCCGGATTCAGCAGTTCGCCGCAGCGTCAGTTCGATGGCCGAATCTCGAGATCCGGCACGGCCGTGCCCTTGACGCTGACCAGCAGCGGCGTCGTTGATAGCGTCGTCCAGGCGCCAGCGGCAGGGCCCGACGCTTGCCGACATACATAGCCGATCTCGGCATTCGGTTCCGCATTTTTCAATCGCACCTCGAAGCGCTTCGAGGGAGTGTCCGACCAAAGCGCCAGTTTCGTTTCTGATCCGCTGTCGCTGCGGATCTGCACGACACCAGGGGCTGGCGTGCTTCGCGTCGCCTTCAGGCTGGTGCGGATGAAGGCCCAGCTCTCGCGAATGGAACACACGGCGGGCTTCGGCGAATTGTCGAAATGATAAATGCCGAAATTGTCCTCAAGTTCGGCGGGCTTCGTTCCGCTGTCCTTCAGCTCGTAGAGCCACATCCCCTTGAGCCAGGGACCCGCGGTCGATGCCCAGAGGATGATCTGCGCCATGTTGTCGGCGGCGAGTTGCTCGCTTACGCCGCATTTCGCGCTCGGAGTCGGCCAGCCTGTTTCGGTCAGATAGATCGGATAGCCGGGGTTGCCGGTCGCCTGCGCGACGCGCTGATGAAACGTCTCCAGCCGCTCGATCGCTTCCGTTGCGGTGCGTCCTGCTGGAGCAGAGCAATGATTGTAGATGTGGATCGACATGCCGTCCGCGATGCTGAGAAGATCGGTCTTCAGCAGCCCGTCGGTGAATTTCCAGCCCGGATCGTCGCCGAGCGAACCAACGACGAAGGGCGCGGACGGCACCGCCTGCTTGACCGCGGGCTGCACCAGACGGGCGAGCGCCACGTAATTCTCGACGGTGAATTGTGCCTCCGCGCGCGCCCTGAGGTTGTACTCGTTCCACAATTCGAAGATGGGCTGGCGTAAGGCGACCGCTTGCGCGGCCGCCGCGGCATAGGTGACGAATCTCTGGCGTGCTTCGTCGGTCGTCGGTGGATCGGAGTTCGGAACGAGGTGATGGCCAGTCCCGAGAATGAGCAGCGGGACTGCGCCGCTCGTCCTGATCTGGGTCTCGAGCCGGCCGTTCAGGGCATTGAAGCCAAGCCGCTTGCCGGGCAGTTCGAAATCCGACCAGGGGAAGTCGTCGCGGAACGAGGTGACCCCGAGCTCCTTCATCTGCTTGACGGCGATCGCAGGCACGTAGCCGCGGGCGCTGGTGACGCCGCCGAGGCCCTGGTGCGTGCCGACGCCCAGCAGGAAGCGCTGATCGAGGGGCTGCGCATTCTGCGCGTTCGCAGGATATGAGAGGGCGGCCGCGGCGCAGAACCCGTACATCAGTTCCCGGAAACGACGCAATGCGCGTTTCCTGTTTTGCTCGGTCACGCTCGTGTCCACTCCTGCTCGCGTCAACCCGACAAGGCTATTCCTCTTCTGTGGCCCCAATAGGGTGAGGCCGCCTTGTCTGCGCGCTCGCCATTGAGCGCGCCGAGTTGGGCTATTTGGAGTTCACAACCACCGAGCTGATGTTGTCCGCGTTGGTGGTCGCCGCGTTGAGCGGGTTCATGAGCTTGATGAATTCGGTCGACGGCGATTCCGCCACCGAAATCACGTCGTGATCGCGCATCCTGAACGTATCCGCCTGGAACCAGCCGTCCGGCTTGCTCATGTCGAACTTGTAGACCGCGGGGACCGATTTCGTCGGGAACTGGGATACGGCGATGCCGATCTTCTCCAGCAGCGGCTTGGGTTCGAAACGGTAGACGTAGATCGACTTCGAGTCCGCGCGATTGCCGTCGAGACCGCCTGCCTTCGCGATGGCTTCAGCCAGCGACATGTTGTCATTCTCGAACGAGAAACGACGGTTGTTGGTGCCGCCGATCGATCCCGGCGACGGCGTCGAGCCGAACACCATGTAGACGCGCGGAATGCGGGTCAGGAAGACCACGTCGCCCGGCGCGAGCAGCGCGTCCTCGTTCGGGTTATGCACCACCGAGGACATCGTCTCGCTGTAGGTGCGGCCCTCGCGCTTGATCGTGATCGTGCTCTCGTAGGACGGGTATTTCGGGCCGCCAGCGCGCGCGATCGCGCCCATCAGACGAATCCCGCCCGGGTCGACCGGGAAGCGGAGCGGCGAGTTGACCTCGCCGAGCACGCTGATCTGGTTGCCGCGCTGTTCGGCCACGCTCACGACCGCTTGCGGGTCGATGGCGCGGTCCTTGAGGCGCTCGCGAATGATGTTCGACACGGCACGCGGCGTCAGCCCCGCGACTTTGATCGACCCCGCGTACGGAATGTTGATGTTGCCGGACTGGTCGACCTGCTGCCGCGGAATGTCCACGAAGTTGCCGGGTCTGACACCGGCTTCGCGTGGAATGAACAGGCCGCCTGCCTGCGCCTCGTACACGGTCACTGTGACGATGTCGCCGATGCCGATCGTGACGTCGCGGTAGTTGCCGCCCGGGAGGCGGGAGAACACCATTCCGGAGGAGTCCGTGAAAGCGTTGGTCGCCTGCAGGATCGCCGGATTGACCGGCATCAGGGCGTATGCGAGCGGCGCGGTCGGCTCGGTAACGAGCGCAGCATTTGTTTGCGTGGAAACGGCATCCGGAGCGTCTAACGGAATGAAGCCTCCGCAACCCGCCAGGGAGATGCAGATCGCAGCAACAGCCAGGATTCGGCTAATCCCGAAATCAAAACTAAAACGTTCGGCCTTAGCCACCAGCATTCCCTCGTACTCATCTAAAATCGGAATCACCGTACCAACCATCGTGCTGCGGAGTCACTGCTACCTCTTCGACTTTATGGTAAAGCACTTATGGCTGTGACCTTATTGCAACTTGTTAACCTCGAAACACGCCCAAATCGCTGTTTAATTTTTGTGCGGAGCGTCCTCTTTAACAAGCAGTTCGCGAACTGGACATACACGTGACAGATCGATGTCACGATTGAGGCTGGGGTTGAACACGTGAGCGGTGTGCGATGATGGACTTGACATGCGACGGCATCGTCGCGAGACGGCGATTGCCGTAAACTTCCAGTATCGGATTCGATTTTGGCCGACCTTGCGTTGTGTTTTCGCCGTCCTGCGGCCAGGCATGACGCCCAAGCGACTTTCTCGCCGGAGCATCGGACCAACCAATTTTCTGCGACGGGATTCCGCCTCCATTAACGCTTAGATTTGGAAGCTGGCGTCGCGCTGGTGCCCGTAAGGTCTTCCTAATCCTGATCCGGCTAGTGGTCGGTCAAGCAAAAAGGGAAGGCGAAGACGATGTTGCACACCGGATCACTGCTGTTCGCGGCCGGTTTTCTCGTCTGCACGATGGTCGTCATGTTCGCGATCGCGTGGTCATTCTCGGACAAGCGCGTCATCGACGCCGAATTCGCGCCAGACGGAGCTCGTCGGCTGACCTGATCGGCCGGTTCCTACGATCGCAGATTGTTCGGAAGGTCGGATTGCAGCTTCGTCCGCTGCCCGGATTCGCTGATCCGAACATGCAGCACGTCGGAATAGACCTGGCTCAGGGTACGGTGGGTCTGCTCGATGTCGTAGAGGCGGGTAAAGCGCTCATATCCGGCCCGGCCAACCGCGGGCAGGTCAAGCCTGGTTGCGCGCTGAAAACCTTCAACCAGTTTTTCGGCCGAGACTTCGTCGCACAGCACGCCGGTCGCATTGTCTTCGACGATCTCCGGCAGCGCGCCGATGCGGAAGGCGATGATCGGCTTGGCCGCGCGCATCGCCTCGATCGCGACGAGGCCGAATGCCTCCCAGCGCGAGGGAATGGCGACCATGTCGGCCTGCTCGAGCTCGGCCTCGATCTGGTTGCGGTTCATCCAGCCCAGAAACGTTATGTTGGCCGGCAGGTCGCTTCTGCGGAATTTGCTGACGACGGAGGCGCCGATCAGGCGCACGTCGAGCTTGTCGCCGAGCGCGCGCGCCGCCTCGATCAGCAGATCATACCCCTTCTGGCGGTCGAGCCGGCCGATGAAGAGGACCTTGATCTTGTCAGACCGCCACGGTGCCACGCCCTTGTCGTCGAGCGCCGGGCGCTGCCTGGAAATCCCATTGTGCACAAGAACCAGGCGATTGTCCGCGATTCCGACCTGTTTTGCATCCGTCCGCTCGCTTTCGGAGATGCAGACGATGCGATGGGTAAGTTTCGACAGCACGAGCTCGGTGAACTTGGTGACTTCGCGGCTGAGGCGACCGGTCTCGCGGCCGAACGCCCATCCGTGCGGGCAATAGACGATGCGCGACCGCCGATAGGTGAGCCAGAGCACCGGGCGCACCACGAGCCCGGCGAACGACGAGTGAAGGTGGATGATGTCAGGCCGCAACTGCCGGACCGCGCGCATGGTCGCAAACAGCATGCGGAACAGGCCGATCGCGTTGCGGCCGTCGCGCGGGAACGTGGTGACGGCATCATCCTCGATGTTCACCAGATCGCCGCGATGGTCGGATGGAACGACATAATTGACGTTTCCACGTCCGAAGCTCGCGCTCTGATGCGGATGCAGCTCGTTGAGGTAGGTAGCGATGCCGCCCCTGACCGTTTCGGCGACATGCAGAACTTTCAGGCCGCTGGACAACGGTTAGTCCTTCCTTGGTCTTGCAGACAGCGCGTGTAACGCCTCTAAGCAGCAATATCTGGGCCGCGTCATCGTGCCGTGCGGCCGGATGCGGTGTGGGAAGCGGGTCTGGCAAGGAATTCGAGCATCGCTGCGGCGGACTTGGCCCAGGAATACGTCGACAGTCGCTGTCGCTGCTTCTCCTGTTCCGCCGGCGAAATCCTGCCGAGTTCAATTCTTTCGCGCATCCGGGCCGATAGCTCATCCGCGCTGAGCGGATCGAAATAGACGGCAGCATCGTCGCAGGTCTCGCGCACGGCATCGGCGGAACTCGCAATGACCGGGCAGGCGAAGAACATCGCTTCCAGGGGGGGCACCCCGAAGCCCTCATAGAGGCTCGGAAACACGAACGCAGTTGCCCGGGAGAACAGCGCCGCGATCTCCTCGTCCTTCAGGCGGCCCGCAATGACGATTCCGGCTTTCTGCGCGGCGGCGCTGCCTCCAAATACCTTGCTGTTGTCGCCGCCGACGACGACCAGCGGAAAATCGGGGCGGCCGAGCCGCTCGGCCGCTCGAATGGCAGTGTCGACGTTCTTGTTCTTCGTCATCGAGCCGACGAAGAGGAAGAACTGATGGGGTACAAGATGCAGTCGATCGATGATCGAGACGTCGGGCTCGACGGTCGCGAAATGTTCTGCGCTGTTCGCAATGACGGGAATCGAAGCGGGATCGAGCGACAGCATGTCGGCAAGTTCGTTGCGCGAAAACGTCGAAACTGTTGCGATCGTTGCCGTGCGCGCCAGTAAATGGCCGAGCGTCCGATGCAAAGCGAGGTAGCGCCAGCTGAAGAAGTCCGGCCGCCTGAAAACCTGCGCATCGTGGATCACGACGAGATGGTCGCGGTGGAGGACCGGTCCGGAGTTGGCGAGGCTGACGAGGCGCGTCCCGGCGGCCGCACGCGCCAGATCGACCTGGTCCCACGCGTGTCCCTGCAGCGATCCGACCTGCTTGATTTGAATACGGCTAAGACCGGCGAGCGTCTGCGCATTCTTGGGCGCAAGGATCTGCCATTCTGCATCCAGCAGTTGCTGCGGGGCCTCTCCGCTCGCGAGCAAGCGGTCCATCGCTTTGACGATTTCGGCAGCGTAGCGTTGCACGCCCGTGAGCGATTGTGACAGGAACCTGCCGTTGATGGAGAGTTTCAAAGCCGATCTTTTTCTTCGTGGGTGTCTTGTTCTTCGCAGGTGTCCTACGCGAGCATTGCCTCAAGACTAAGCATTCGCGCCGAATATACGATCTATGACGTGTAGCACATGTGGCGCTATCGTCCGAGCATCCTCGCAGGCGGATAGCATGCGAGGATGCATGACGCCATCATGTTTCCTACACATTTCGATGCGCTTACATGGGCCGCCTGATTTGATGATTTTCGCAATCGTCCAAACCTTGCCTCACATGTCCTGGTCTGGCATTGCTTCGCGGAATGAACGAGATGACAACTTTGCGGCCAGTGATCGTTACCGGTGCTGCCGGCTTTATCGGAATGCACGTTTGTGAACGGCTGTTGGCACGTGGAGAGCAGGTCGTCGGCATCGATGCGATTACGCCCTATTACGATCCCGCGCTGAAGCGCGCGCGCCTCGCAACGCTCGAGCACCGTCCTGGGTTCAGATTCTACGAGATCGATCTCGCAGACTTTGCCGCGGTGACGCGCGTTTTCGACGAGGTCTCGCCCGACCGGGTCGTGCACCTGGCGGCGCAGCCCGGCGTGCGCGCGTCGATCGACGATCCCATTACCAGCATCCGCGCCAATTGTGACGGCTTCGTCACCGTGCTCGAGGCCGGCAGGCGTCATGGTCTGGCGCATCTCGTGTACGCCTCGTCGAGTTCCGTATATGGCGCCAACCGCACCTTGCCATATTCGACCGAGCATTCGGTGAACCATCCCGTCAGCCTTTACGCGGCCAGTAAGAAGGCCAACGAACTGATGGCGCACACGTTCGCGCATGTTCACAAGCTGCCGGTGACTGGCCTTCGCTTCTTCACCGTCTACGGCCCGTGGGGCCGGCCCGACATGGCTGCCTGGCTGTTTACGCGTGCGATCTTCGCGAATGAGCCGATCAAGATCTTCAATAATGGCGACATGTGGCGCGACTTCACCTATGTCGATGACATCGTCGAAGGCGTGATCCGCACGCTCGATCGTCCCGCGACGCCGAATCCCGAGTGGAACGCCGAGCTGCCGGAAAATTCGTCGAGCTATGCGCCGTATTGCGTCTACAACATCGGCAACAACCGCTCGGTCAATCTGATCGAGTTCGTCGAAACGCTGGAGAAACTCATCGGCAAGCCCGCGATCCGCAAGCTGTTGCCGATGCAGGCAGGCGACGTCCTGGAGACGCGCGCCGACATCTCCGCGCTCCAGCGCGACGTCGGTTTCGCGCCTTCGACATCACTTGCAGATGGCCTCGGCCGCTTCGTCGAATGGTATCGAAAGTACCACGGCGTCTGATCGCGTGATCGGTGGGACTCGCGTGCCGTCTGGCTCGTGTGCCTTTGGTCGCGCGGCAATCTGCCCGAATGTTGGGCGCGCGGCCGGATAGAGAAATCGTCTAGGGTGTTCAGTGGAACATCCGCCTTCAACGGAAAGAGTGTTTCATGCGCATCGCGATGATCGGAACGGGCTATGTGGGACTGGTGTCCGGAGCCTGCTTTGCGGATTTCGGTCACGACGTCACCTGCGTCGACAAGGACGAGAAGAAGATCGCTGCGCTTCATCGCGGCGAGATACCGATCTACGAGCCCGGCCTCGACGAGCTGGTCGCGACCAACGTCAAGGCCAAGCGGCTCGACTTCACCACCGACTTGTCGAAGCCGGTGGCGGATGCCGACGCGGTGTTCATCGCGGTCGGTACGCCCTCGCGCCGCGGCGATGGTCACGCCGATCTGTCCTATGTCTACGCCGCGGCGAAAGAGATCGCGCAGTCGCTGTC
>Ga0102590_1000848_pt1 | contig 56183 bp, 45 predicted proteins | sample AraplaMF_Col_mMF_FD_76859 | JGI IMG/M metagenome (GOLD analysis project Ga0102590, IMG submission 76859) | Arabidopsis root microbial communities from the University of North Carolina, USA - plate scrape MF_Col_mMF | ecosystem: Host-associated > Plants > Roots > Endosphere | place: USA...
TTTCACGTTCACCGGCGCGGGTACCAGCGCCGGCTTCAATTTCGGCAGGATCGCCACCCGGCGGTTCTTGCGTGCGATCAGCACATACGCGCCACCCAGCGGATGCACGCCGCGGGCCTTGGCGCCGGCGTTGGGCCAGACATGCCCCACCCGCTCAACGCGTTCGATCTCCAGCTCCCCTGCCCTGACCCAGCGCTCCAGCGTCAGCGGCGAGGTGATCGCCGGCATGGTGGTATGGCGGCGCTGCCAGTACACCCAGGGCAGCCAGGCGCTGAGCGGATGCAGGCCGGTCACCGCCAGCACGCCGCCCGGCGCCAGCACGCGGCAGGCTTCCTGCAGCAGGGACTGCGGCACCGGCGCCACTTCCATCGCATGGCGCAGCAGCACCAGCCCGAAGGCGTCGTCGGCGAACGGCAGGGGCTCGTCGGCCCTGGCCTTCACGTCGCCCTGGTAACGCTTGCCGACCAGGCGCATGCGCGTCCAGTAGCCCAGCAAAGGCAGCACCGGCGGATGGTCGTGCGACAAAGCGGACAGCAGCAGCGCATGCGACCCCGCGCAGCGCTGCAGCAGCGGCGCCATGGCGGCGGCTTCCTCCGCCAGCAGGTGGCGTAGGTGCGCACTGGCGTAGATGTCGGGGTCGCGCTGCAGCATGAGATCGGGGCCAACGGTCAGGCGGAGAGTGTAAACGCTGCCCCTGCTCACATGGGTGCCGCCTACTCCGGCACAAGACTGAACACGCCGGCCCGGGTTAACGCCCGGCTAACGAGCAACCCTCCCGCCCGCTTTATAGTCCCGCACTTCGCGCAAGCCCGGATGCCTGCGCCAGTCGATACGAAACCGCAGTGGAGTCACCCCTTGCACGTCGTACCGGTACCGGCGCTCGCCGACAATTACATCTGGCTGCTGTACGACGATGCCGGCGACGCGATCGTGGTCGACCCCGGCGAAGCCGCACCGATCGAAGCCGCGCTGGACCGGCGCGGACTGCGGCTGCGCGCGATCCTGCTCACGCATCACCATAACGACCATATCGGCGGCGTCGCCGACTTGCTCGCGCGCGGGCCGGTGCCGGTGTATGCGCCGCGCGACGAGCGCATCGGGCATGTCACGCAGGTGGTCGCCGACGGCGACGAGGTGACCATCGCGCAGCCCTCGGCGCGGTTCCGCGTGCTGGAGATTCCCGGCCACACCCGCAGCCACATCGCCTATGTCGGCGCCGGCATGCTGCTGTGCGGCGACACGCTGTTCAGCATGGGCTGCGGCCGCCTGTTCGAAGGCACGCCGCAGCAGATGCTCGCCTCGCTCGACCGCCTGGCCGACCTGCCCGGCGAACTGAAAGTCTGCTGCGCCCACGAATACACCGCCGCCAACGGACGCTTCGCGCAGACGGTGGAACCGGCCAATGCCGCGCTGGCGCAGCGCGTCGAACAGGTGCGCGCGCTGCGCGAACAGGCGCAGCCGACGCTGCCGGTGGCGCTCGCCACCGAGCGGGCGACCAATCCCTTCCTGCGTGTCGACAACCACGACGTGGCGCAATGGTGCACGCGCCACGGTGCCGCTGCCGACCGCGTTTCCCGCTTCGCCGCCCTGCGCGCCGCCAAGGATGAGTTCCGCGCATGAAACCTCACGCCTCATTACGCCTGCTTCCCGCCACGCTTGCGCTATGCCTGGCCGCCTGCGCCGGAACGCCGCCCCCGCAGAACGGCACGGCCGCCGCGCCGCGCGTGGTCAAGCCCTCCTCGCCCAAGCCGGCGGTCGGCAATCTCGCCAGCCATGTGGATGCGCCGGCGGCGCCGCAGCCCAGCGGCGACGTATGGGCGCAGTTGCGCGGCAGTTTCCAGATGGCCGATTGCGATGCCGACCCGGCGATCATGGATTGGGCCAGGCGCTATACGCAGAATCCTTCGGCATTCGAAGCGCAGATGCGCGACGTGATGCCGCGGCTGATGTACGTGCAGCAGATCGCCGCCAAGCACGACGTGGCGGGCGAATTCGCCCTGCTGCCGTGGGTGGAGAGCCATTACCGACCCGTGCCGGGGGTGAAAGGCAATCCCGCCGGCATGTGGCAAATCATGCCGGTGACGGCGAACGCGCTGGGCATGCGCGTGGACAAGAACTTCGACGGGCGCCTGGACATGCCGGCCGCGACCGACGCGATCATGGCCCTGCTCAAGCGCTATCACGACGATCTCGGCGATTGGCGCATGGCGGACTACGCCTTCAACGCCGGCGAATTCGCCGTGCGCGGCATGATCGGCCGCTACGGCACGCCGGCCCAGGAGCCGGCGATCCCGAAGATGCCGGTCAAGCGCGTGACGCGCGAACACCTGGCCAAGCTGCTGGCGATCTCCTGCGTGGTGCGCGAGCCGCAGCGCTTCAAGGTCGAGCTGCCGCAGATCGCGCCGGAACAACAGCTGGTGTCGGTCGACGTCGACCGCTCGATGCCGATCGCACAGGCCGCCAACCACGCCGGCATGTCGGTGGACGAGCTCAAGAGCCTCAATGCCGGTTTCCGCAACGGCTATGTCGACAAGCGCGCGGCCTCGTACCTGGTGATGCCCAGCGGCCGCGTCGAGCAGTTCCGCAATTCGCTGCTGCAGAACGGCGGCAATGTCGCCGACGCCGATACGAACGACAACCGCCTGGTGGCATCGTCCAAAGGTCCGTCGGCCGCGGGTCCGTCGGCCGCGCCGGACGACGCTGCCGGCGCAAGTTCGCGCACGCATACGGTCAAGGCCGGCGAGACGCTGTGGAACATCGCGCGCCACTATTCGCTGGACGTCAACCAGATCAAGCGCTGGAACGGCCTGCAGGGCTCCCATCTGCGCCTGGGCCAGGTGCTGAAGCTCAGCGCGCAGGGCTGAGGCGCGGCGCGCTGCCGCCACCGCGCTGCCTCCACCAAGCTAGACTCGCCGCGACGCGCCGCCGTGCGCGTCGCCGCATCGGGGAAGACGCATGGGATTCCTGCATGGCAAGCGCGCACTGATCGTCGGCATCGCCAGCCAGCGCTCGATCGCCTGGGGCATCGCCAATGCGATGTATCGCGAAGGCGCGCAGCTGGCCTTCACCTATCAGAACGAGCGGCTGAAGGATCGCGTCGACGAGGCCGCCAATGCGTTCGGCTCCAACCTCGCCCTGCCCTGCGACGTGGCCGACGATGCGCAGATCCGGCAATTGTTCGATCGGCTGGGCGAGCATTGGGACGGCCTCGACATCCTGGTGCACTCGGTAGGCTATGCACCGCGCGAAGCGCTGCAGGGCGAGTTCCTCGACCAGTTGACGCGCGAGAACTTCGCCATCGCGCATGACATCTCCAGCTACAGCCTCGCCGCGCTCGCCAAGGCCGCGCGCCCGCTGATGGGCGGCCGCGGCGGCGCCATCCTCACCCTCAGCTATCTGGGCGCGGAGCGCGCGCTGGCCAACTACAACGTGATGGGGCTGGCCAAGGCCAGCCTGCAAGCGAACGTGCGCTATCTCGCCTACAACCTGGGGCCGGAAGGCACGCGCGTGAACGCCATCTCGGCGGGGCCGATCAAGACGCTGGCCGCCTCCGGCATCGCCAATTTCCGCAGCATGCTCGATCACGTGGAAGAACACGCGCCGCTGCGCCGCAGCGTGACGATCGACGAGGTGGGCAATGTCGCGGCCTTCCTGTGCTCGGACTTCGCCTCCGGCATCACGGGCGAGATCACCTATGTCGATGCCGGGTACAACATCCTCGGCATGACCGGGGCCTGACGGCCCGGCGTGCCGGGGCGACCGGACTGACCTCAGCCTTGCAAGGAACCGTCATTCCGGCGCAGGCCGGAATGACGGCCAATGAGTGCGATGGCTTGAACGGCGACAAAAAAAAGGCGGCCATGCGGCCGCCTTTCTCGAAGTCCATACCATGCTGATTACATGCGGTCCGCGGCGATCTTGATCTCGGTCTTCGCCTTCAGCGCGTCGATGAATTCGCGCATGGCCGAGTCGCCATACACGCGCGCCATCTGCTGGCGCAACATGTCGCGCTGCTGGGCCGGCAGCTTGGAGAGATCGGCGTCCTGCACCTTGTCCAGCGCCAGCAGGTCGAAGGAACCGTCCTGCTGCGGCACGCTGGCGTATTGCGGCTTGCCCTGCGCCGGATGCGGCAGCTTGAAGGCGGCGTCGAGCAGGTCCGGCGAGACGTCGGCGAGGCCGCGGGTCGCTTCGTTGGCGGTCTTCACCGGGGCGCCGACCGAGGCGGCCACGGCGGCCATGTCCTCGCCCTTCTGCAGGCGGGCCAGCAGCTCGTCGGCCTTGGCCTTGGCGGCGACGGCGACGCGCTCGTCGAGAATCTTCTGGCGCACGGTGTCGCGCACCTCGGCCAGCGGCTTCGCCGCGGCGGAGACGTGCTTGTCGACGTGGATCACCACCGCGTGATCGTTGCCCAGGTCGATCAGGCCGGAGTTGTTGCCCTGCGCCAGCACGTCGTCGGCGAATGCGGCCTGCGCCACCTTGGGGTTGGCGGCGATGCCCGCGCCGCCCTGGCGCGAGAACATCTCGGACGTCTTGATCGGCAGGCCCAGCGCCTGCGCGGCCGGCTCCAGCGAGCCCGGGTTCTGGTAGGCGCTGTCGGTGAGCTTGCCGGCGATCTCGTTGTACTTGCGATCGCGGTCGCCGGTCATGGCTTCCTTGACCAGCTGGTCGCGCACTTCGGCGAACGGCTTGGCCTGACCGCTGCGCACGTCGCGCAGGAACAGCACGTGGTAGCCCTCGTCGGACAGCACCGGCTTGGAAATCTGGCCCTTCTGCAGCGCGAACAGCGCCTCGTCGAAGGCCGGATTGGCCACGCCCTTCTCCAGCCAGCCCAGGTCGCCGCCCGTGCGCTTGGAGCCCAGGTCGTCCGAGGACTGCTCGGCCAGCTTGGCGAAGTTGTCCGCCTTGGCTTGGCCGGCGAGCTGCTCGGCCTTGGCCAGCGCGGCCTTCTGCTGGTCCGGCGTGGCGTTCTTCGGCACGTTGACCAGGATGTGCGAGACCAGGCGCTGCTCCGGCATTACGAAGCGCTGCTTGCCTTCCTCATAACGCTTCTTCAGGTCGTCCTCGCTGGGCTGGACGTCCAGCTTCAGGTCGTCGGCACTGACTTCGACGTACTTCACCGAGACCTGCTCGGGATTCATGAAATCGGCCTGGTGCGACTTGTAGTACGCGTCGATCTGCGCGTCGTCGACCTTGCTGTCGGTCAGCGCCGGACGCGGCAGCGCGAAGTAGCGCAGGTCGCGGCGCTGCATGCTGAGGTTGAGGTAGCGGTCGATGTCGGCGTCGGTGATCAGCGTCGACGCATTGAAGGCGTCGGGCAGCTGCGAGACGTTCAGTTCGTTGCGCACTTCGGCCTCGAACTGGCCGGGCGTCTTGCCCATGCCGGCGAGGAAGGCGCGGTACAGGCCGGCGTCGAACTTGCCGTTCTGCTGCAGGCCCGGCAGGTTGACGATGGTGTCGCGCAGCTGCTGGTCGGAGATGCGCATGCCCATCTTCTCGGCGGCATCCACCAGCAGCTGCTGGTCGACCATCGCGTTGAGCACGCGCAGCTTGTTCTCGGGGCGCTCGAACGCGGCGCCGTCGAACTGCTCGCCCTGCTGCTGGACCATCTGCTGGCGCAGGCTGTTCATGCGCTGCTGGAAGTCCTGCTGGGAGATCTCATGCTTCCCGACCTTCGCCACGAAGGTATCGTTGCGCGACACGATGTAAGACTCGATGCCGAAGAACGAGATGGCGAAGACACAGATGCCGAGGATGATGATCGACGGCCAACCGTGCATCTTGGTACGTAGTGCCTGCAACATGAGAATCTTCCCGTCAGGGTTGATCAATGCGCCCGACCCGGCGCGGTCCATAAAAAGCAAGGGCGCCACGCGGGCGCCCTTGCAAACTGTGGCGGAGCGGACGGGACTCGAACCCGCGACCTCCGGCGTGACAGGCCAGCATTCTAACCGACTGAACTACCGCTCCGCAGTTTTCTGGTGGGTGCTGTAGGGATCGAACCTACGACCATCGCCTTGTAAGGGCGGTGCTCTACCGCTGAGCTAAGCACCCGAAACCAAGCGGCGAGCCGCTTAGTTTAGGGCATCCTTGAGGGTCTTGCCAGCCTTGAAAGCCGGAACCTTCGAGGCCTTGATCTTGATCGTCTCGTTGGTGCGCGGGTTGCGACCGGTACGGGCGGCGCGCTTGCGCACGGTGAAGGTGCCAAAGCCCACGACCGACACGTCGTCACCCTTCTTCAGCGCCTTCTGCACGGTCTCGAAGAAAGCCTCGAGCGCGCGGCCGGCGTCGGCCTTGGTGAGTTCGGCCTTCTCGGCAATGGCATTGATCAGATCGGTTTTATTCATTGAGACACTCCCTTAAACGTTGTGCGGCCCGCGTGGTCAGTCTGGGACGAGACGACGCCGACTTGGATGAATTGGCGACTGGTGGGCGCCGCCCCGCGACCCCGCATCGAAGCGCTCCGACGTCGAGCGTGGATTGCGGTGCCGCTCTTTATACCAGTGCCCCCTAGGGTCCGCAATACAAGCAATACCAAGGCTTTCAGGGATTTTTAGATACCGCGGCAGCACTTGCCGGACACGCCGGGAAGCGTTAGCGAAGCCGCATCGAATGCCGCATTAGCGCAACAAAAAAGTGGCATGCCAGAGGCATGCCACTCGATGTCGAAGCGACGCCGCGCGCTTCGCTCAGTGCGGGCGGGCTGGCGTCTCCGCGGAGTCCTCGTTCCCATCCACCTTGGTCTCGACCTTGGTGGCGGCGGCCTCTTCGCTCGCCGGCCGCGGTTGCAGCGGACGCTCCAGCGCGATGTCGAGCACCTCGTCGATCCAGCGCACGGCGTGGATCTCCAGCTGGCCGGTGATGTTCGCCGGGATGTCGGCGAGATCCTTCTTGTTTTCTTCCGGGATGATCACCGTGGTAATGCCACCGCGATGCGCCGCCAGCAACTTCTCCTTCAAGCCGCCGATCGGCAGCACGCGCCCGCGCAGGGTGATCTCGCCGGTCATCGCCACTTCGGAGCGCACCGGCACCTTGGTCAGCGCCGACACCAGCGCCGTACACATGGCGATGCCCGCGCTCGGACCGTCCTTCGGCGTGGCGCCTTCCGGCACGTGGATGTGGATGTCGAGGTTCTGGTGGAACTCCGGATCGATGCCGAAGCGGTCGGCGCGCGCACGCACCACCGACAGCGCCGCCTGGATCGATTCCTTCATCACGTCGCCCAGCTGGCCGGTATGCACCAGCCGGCCCTTGCCCGGCACGATGGAGGCTTCGATGCTGAGCAGGTCGCCGCCCACCTGGGTCCAGGCCAGGCCGGTAACCAGACCGACTTCGTTCTGCAGTTCCTTGCGGCCGAAATCGAAGCGGCGCACGCCCAGGTAATGCTCGAGGTTATCCGAAGTGACCTTGATGCCCGACAGCTTCTTGACCTTGCCAGCCTTCGCGGTCTCGACCTTCGCCTTGCTCTTGGCCGCCTTCTTCGCCTCGCCCAGGGTCAGTTCCTTCACCACCTTGCGGCAGATCTTGGACACCTCGCGCTCGAGGTTGCGCACACCGGATTCGCGCGTGTAGTAGCGCACGATGTCGCGGATGGCTTCGCCGTCGACGCTCAGCTCGCCTTCCTTCAGGCCGTTCGCCTTCAGCTGCTTGGGCAGCAGGTATTTCTGCGCGATCCCCAGCTTCTCATCCTCGGTGTAGCCGGGAATGCGGATGACTTCCATGCGGTCCAGCAGTGGGCCAGGGATGTTGAGCGAGTTGGCGGTGGCGATCCACATCACCTCGGACAGGTCGAGGTCGACCTCCAGGTAATGATCGTTGAAGGTGTGGTTCTGCTCCGGATCGAGCACTTCCAGCAGCGCCGAGGACGGATCGCCGCGGAAGTCCATCGACATCTTGTCGATCTCGTCCAGCACGAACAGCGGATTCTTGGTGCCGACCTTGTTCAAGTTCTGCACGATGCGGCCCGGCATCGAGCCGATGTAGGTGCGGCGATGGCCGCGGATCTCGGCCTCGTCGCGTACGCCGCCCAGGCTCATGCGGACGAACTTGCGGTTGGTCGCCTTGGCGATCGACTGGCCGAGCGAGGTCTTGCCCACGCCGGGCGGACCGACCAGGCACAGGATCGGGCCCTTCATGGTGTTCACGCGCTGCTGCACGGCGAGGTATTCGAGGATGCGCTCCTTGACCTTCTCCAGGCCGAAGTGGTCGGCATCGAGCACGTCCTGCGCCAGCTGCAGGTCCTTGCGCACCTTGCTGCGCTTCTTCCACGGCACGCCGACCAGCCAGTCCAGGTAGTTGCGCACCACCGTGGCCTCGGCCGACATCGGCGACATCTGGCGCAGCTTGCTGAATTCCTGGCGCGCCTTGGCCAGCACCGGCTTGGGCATGCCGGCGTTGTCGATCTTCTTCTGCAGTTCCTCGACTTCGTTCGGGCCTTCCTCGCTCTCGCCGAGCTCCTTCTGGATGGCCTTCATCTGTTCGTTGAGGTAGTACTCGCGCTGGCTTTTCTCCATCTGCGACTTCACGCGGCCGCGGATGCGCTTTTCCACCTGCTGCAGGTCCATCTCGCCGTCGACCAGGCCGATCAGCAGCTCCAGGCGCTGGCCGACGTCGGCGGTTTCCAGCACCTTCTGCTTGTCGGCCATGCGCACGGACAGGTGCGCGGCGATGGAATCGGCGAGCCGCGACGGGTCGTCGATGCCGGACAGCGTGGCCAGCACTTCGGGCGGCAGCTTGCGGCTCTGCTTCACCAGTTGCTCGAACAGCGACACCAGCGTGCGCGAGACCACGTCGAGCTCGCGCTCCTTGGCGCTGTACTGCGGCTCGATGATGCGCGAGGTGGCCATCAGCATGCCGCCATCTTCCTCGTACTTCTCGACGGACACGCGCGCCTGCCCCTCCACCAGCACCTTCACGGTGCCATCGGGCAGCTTCAGCAGCTGCAGCACGCCGGCGAGCGTGCCGATCTGGTGCAGGTCGGCGACGGCCGGGTCGTCGATATCGGGACTCTTCTGCGCCACCAGCAGGATCTGGCGCTCGCCTTCCATGGCGCGCTCGAGCGCGCGCATCGACTTGTCGCGGCCGACGAACAGCGGGATGACCATGTGGGGATAGACCACCACGTCGCGCAGCGGCAGGACCGGAAGCGCGTCCAGCGCGGCACCGGTGGCGACGGGAAGGGGGGCATTTTTTGCCATGTCGGATGGTTCCCTCGGGGGACTGAAACGAGTACGCCCCGACACTGCGCCGGAGGCATCTGATCGTCAAGTGGAGGCCGGCGCCGCCCCATACAAGTGCGCGCACGGCAAGGAAAACGAAAACGGCCTCGAGCTAAAGCCGACGATAAAAAAAGGCCCCGGGGCTGCCGGGGCCTTTCGTTCGACCGTGATGGACAGACTGTTCAGGCGGCGTCGCCGCTCTCGCCCGCCACGCGCTGCTGCTGCAGGTTGCCGCGATAGATCAGGTAGGGCTCGGCCTGGCCGTTGATGACGGCGTCGTCCACGACCACCTTGCTCACGTGCTCCAGCGAGGGCAGCTCGTACATGGTGTCCAGCAGCACCTGCTCCAGGATGGTGCGCAGACCGCGCGCGCCGGTCTTGCGCTTGAGCGCCTTGCGGGCGATCGCCTGCAGGGCCTCAGGGCGGAATTCCAGCTCGACGCCTTCCATCTCGAACAGCTTCTTGAACTGCTTGGTGACGGCGTTGCGCGGCTCGGTGAGGATCTTGACCAGGGCGGGTTCGTCCAGCTCGTCCAGGGTCGCCACCACCGGCAGGCGGCCGACGAATTCCGGGATCAGGCCGAAACGGACCAGGTCCGCCGGCTCCACGTCGGCCAGCACCTTGCCGAGGTTCTCGGTGCGCTCCTTGCTGCGCACTTCGGCGGAGAAGCCGATGCCGGTGGTCTCGGAACGCTGCTGGATCACCTTCTCCAGGCCGGCGAACGCGCCGCCACAGATGAAGAGGATGTTCTTGGTGTCCACCTGCAGGAATTCCTGCTGCGGATGCTTGCGGCCGCCCTGCGGCGGCACCGAGGCCAGGGTGCCCTCGATCAGCTTCAGCAGCGCCTGCTGCACGCCTTCGCCCGACACGTCGCGGGTGATCGACGGGTTCTCGCTCTTGCGCGAGATCTTGTCGATCTCGTCAATGTAGACGATGCCCGACTGCGCCTTGTCGACGTCGTAGTCGCACTTCTGCAGCAGCTTCTGGATGATGTTCTCGACGTCCTCGCCCACGTAGCCGGCTTCGGTCAGCGTGGTGGCGTCGGCGATGGTGAACGGCACATTGAGCAGGCGCGCCAGCGTCTCGGCGAGCAGCGTCTTGCCGGAGCCGGTGGGGCCGATCAGCAGGATGTTGGACTTGCCCAGCTCGACGTCGTCGCTCTTCTGGCGCGACTCCATGCGCTTGTAGTGGTTGTACACCGCCACGGCGAGCGCTTTCTTCGCACGGGTCTGGCCGACCACGTACTGGTCGAGCGTCTCCATGATCTCGCGCGGCTTGGGCAGCTGGCTGCGCCCGGAGGCGGCCTTCTCTTCCAGCTCTTCGCGGATGATGTCGTTGCAAAGCTCCACGCACTCGTCGCAGATGAACACGGAGGGACCCGCGATCAGCTTGCGCACTTCGTGCTGGCTCTTGCCGCAGAAGGAGCAGTAGAGAATCTTGCCGCTGTCGTTGGAACGGCCCTGCCGCTCGTCAGTCATGCTGTAACCCTGCTGTAAATCGGTTGCGACGCGAGAATAGCACAGGGTTCCGCGTCCGATTCCAGACGCAGAACCCGGCCCTCACGCACTGTAACGGCCGTGGATCAGGCCGACTTGACCGTTTCGCCGGCGCGGCGGTCCAGCACCTGGTCGATCAGGCCGTATTCGCGGGCGGCCTCGGCGCTCATGAAGCGGTCGCGCTCCATGTCGCGCTCGATCTTGTCCAGCGGCTGGCCGGTGTGCTGCACATAAATATCGTTAAGACGGCGGCGCAGGTACAGGATTTCCTGGGCCTGGATCTCGATGTCCGTCGCCTGGCCGCGGGCGCCGCCCGACGGCTGGTGGATCATCACGCGCGAATTGGGCAGCGAATAGCGCTTGCCCTTGGCGCCGGCCATCAGCAGCAGCGAGGCGGCGCTGCAGGCCTGGCCCACGCACATGGTGCTGACGTCGGGCTTGATGAACTGCATGGTGTCGTAGATCGCCAGGCCGGCGGTGACCGCACCGCCCGGGCTGTTGATATACAGATGAATGTCCTTGTCCGGGTTCTCGGACTCCAGGAACAGCATCTGCGCGACCAGCAGGTTGGCGACCTGGTCGTTCACTTCGCCGACGAGAAAGATCACGCGCTCTTTCAGCAGGCGCGAATAGATGTCGTACGAACGTTCGCCGCGAGCCGTCTGCTCGACGACGATGGGGACCAGGTTGAGGTTCTGGATCGGATCCATGGCCATGCTTGTCGCTCTCCGGGTTGATACGCCTAAGTCTTGCAGGTAAATCGTGCTGGAAACCGCGCAAAACCGCCATCCGGGCGGAATCACGCTTCCTGGACACGTCTTCATCGCCACCCGCCGCGCGGCCGGGCCCTCAGGGCCGGCCGCGACGATTCCTTATCTAAGAATCGGGCGGGTAACTCGCGATACCTGCCTCAGGCGCTGACCGGGCGCATCACCTCGTCGAAGCTCAGGTTCTCGTCGGTGGTCTTGGCGTTGTCCGCCACCCACACCGCGACCTGGTCTTCCATCACGCGGTTCTGCAGCCCCGACATCAATTGGGGGTCGGAGTTGTACAGTTCAATGACCTTTTCAGGCTCTTCGTAGGTCGAGGCGATCGCCGCCAGCTGCTCGGCCAGGCGGGTGCGATCCAGCTTCAGCTCCTGCTTGCGGGCGATCTCGCTCATCAGCAGGCCGGCGATCACGCGCTTGCGGGCCATCGGGGTGGCGGCCTCGACCAGCTGCGGCGGCGGCTGCTGGCCGCGCGGCACGCTGCCGGCGGCGAGGTTATGGGCCTCGGACTGCACCATGATCTTCGGCACGTCGAGACCGTCGTTGGCATCGGCCAGCTTCTCGGCGACCTGGGATTTCAGGCGGGCCATCAGGGTGGCCTTCAGCTCGCGCTCGAGGTTGTTGCGCACTTCCTTGCGGAACTGCTCGAGGTCGCCATCGACGATGCCGAACAGCTTGGCGAACTCGGCGTCCACGGTCGGCAGCCTGGGCTCCTGCACCTTCACGATCTTGAACGCGACCTTGGCGGTCTTGCCGGCCAGGCTCTCGTTGCGGAAATCGGCCGGGAAGTCCACGTCCGTCTCGAACTCGTCGCCGGCCGAGCGGCCGGTCAGGGCCTCGTCCAACGCCTTGAACAGGGTGCCCGAGCCGATCACGCTGCCGGCGCGCTCCAGGCCCTCGGCCGGGAAGCGGTAGTCGCCGGCCACGGCGCTGTATTCGAACATCACGAAATCGCCCTCGGCCGAGGCACGGGCGACGTCGTCGAAGCTGCGGCGCTGGGCGCGCAGGGTCTCGATCATCTTCTCGATGTCGGCGTCGGTCACTTCGGCCACCGGGCGCTTGATCTCCAGCGCGGCGACGTCGACGTCCGGGAACTCCGGCATGATCTCGAAGGTGGCGGTGTAGGTGATCTCGCCGTTTTCCGGCTGGCCGGTGGTGTCCACCGACGGGTTGGCGACCGGACGCAGGTTCTCCTGGTTCACGGCCTCGCGCAGGGTGGAACCGATCAGGTCGGACAGCACCTCGCCGCGCACCTGCGCGCCGAAACGCTGCTGGATCACCGTGGTTGGCACCTTGCCCGGACGGAAGCCCTTCAGGCGCACCGTGCGGCCCATCTCGGCGATGCGCGCGCTGACCTGCGATTCGAAGCGCTCCGCGGGGAACTTCACCGTGAGCTTGCGCTCGAGCTTGCCAACGTTTTCAACCGAAACCTGCATGACGTCTCCTGAATACCCGAAAGTGCGCGCCGACCGCGCCCGGCGGTCGTGCCGCCCGCAAAGAAACCCACCAATTCGATAAGGGATGGTGCGAAAGGAGGGACTCGAACCCTCACGGGGTTAACCGCTGGAACCTAAATCCAGTGCGTCTACCAATTCCGCCACTTTCGCATCGGACCGACCGGAGAGACGCCCGTAAGCTGCGGATAGCATGAGGAATTCACGCAGGCGCGCGGCCTGCCCCGTCCCCCATCCGTACCCGGGCCCCTCGCCCTAAGTCGATGATTCCCTTACACGAAAGCGGGCCATTTTACGGTTGCGCGCGGCGGCAAGACAAGCCGATGGCGACCTGTCCGCTCTTCCATATAAAGATGCCGCCCGCTCAAGGGCTTGCGCGCCACCCTGGAGCGCGCGCCCGTTCTCAGAGCTCGCGCAGGACCCGGAAACCGACGCGGCCGCTGCGCACGCTGCCGTCCGCGCCCTGCCGGTAGGCCGAGCGCACCTGGTCGGGCGAGCTGCCCCAGGAGCCGCCGCGCACCACCCGGGTCGAGCAGCCGGGATTGACCCAGGCGCTGCCGTCGGCCGGCGCCCGCACGTAGCTGTCGTGCCAGCAGTCCAGCACCCACTCGGAGACATTGCCGTCGATGTCGAACAGGCCGTACGGATTGGCCTCGAAGCTCATCACCGGCGCCGGGCCCCAGTAGCCGTCGCGGTACTTCTCGAACGCGTTGCTCCAGCGCCGCCCGCTCTGCGAGCGGTCGCCCGAACCGGTGAGGTTCTCCACCTTGCGCGTCGGCGCGCCATTGCCCCACCAGTATCTGGTGGTGGTGCCGCCGCGCAGCGCGTATTCGAATTCCGCCTCGCTCGGCAGCCGGTAGCGCTTGCCGGTGCGCTGGCCGAGCCAGTCGACGTAGGCCTTGGCATCGTTCCAGGAGATGTTCACCACCGGCAGGCGCTCGTCGGTGGCGGCGCGGCCGGCGTAGTCGCTCTGCCAGGTGGCGTCCGGATCGTCGCGCAGCGCGCCGCCGCGTTCGTCGTAGACGCTGGCGCCGCCGAGCTTGACCGAGTCCGGCTGGTAGCCGCTGGCGCGCACGAATTCGCGGAACTGGCCGATGGTGATCTCCGCGCGCGACAGCGCGAAGCCCTTGCCGATGGTTACCTGGTGCTGCGGCGTCTCCGCCCCGGCGCGGCCCTCCTCGCTGTCCGGCGCGCCCATGTCGAAGCTGCCGGTGGGGACGACCACCATCGACGGCGTCTGGCCCGGCAGGTCGACGTAGCGGTCGGTGAAGACCTGGCCCGGCTTGTAGCTGGCGTACAGGCGCGCATTGGTCATCCGCTCCTGGATATCGCCGAGGCCGGGGAGATCCGGCGCCAGGTCCTTGGCCTGTTCGGCCAATTGCTGGGCCAGGGCCTGGTCGCCGCCATCCAGCGCCGAGCGCGCCTGCGCCAGCAGGTTGGCGGCGCGCTGGTGGCGGATGCCGTCGACGCGGCCCTGCACGTCCTGCAGCGCGGGCGAACCGGGCAGGATGGTGGCCGCTTCGGTCAACGCATCGCCCGCGCCCTTGAAATCGTTGCTCGCCACCGCGGCGAGCGCGCGGTCCAGCACCGCGCGCTGCACTTGCGCGATGCCCTGCGCCGCCACCGCGTTTTCCGGATCCTGCTGCTGTACCTGGCGGTACAGGTCCAAGGCGTTGTCGCCCTTGGGTGCGTCGACCTTGCCCTGCTGCAGCAGGGTCGCCGCCTGGGCCAGCATCGGGCGCACCTGCGCCAGGGTCTTGAGCCGGGCCTCGGCCTGCGCCACGTCGTCCTTGCTGTCGGGCACGGACTTCAGCGCTTCGAGCAGATCCTTGGCCGAGTCCTCGTCGCCGACCAGGATGTCCTGGCCGATCTCCGCCACCAGGCGCGCGCGCACTTCGTACAGGCCCTGCGCGGCGCGGCGGCTGTCCGGCTTCATCTTCAGCGCCTCGGCGAACAGCGCCGCGGCGCCGTCCTTGTTGCCGGCCAGCCGGCCGTTACGGAGCGCCTTGGTAGCCTTGTCCAGCAGCGCTTCGACTTCGGGCGTGTCGGCGCTCTTCTGCTCGGGCAGGTTCTCGTTCTTCTTGCTCATGCGGGCCACGATCACGTCGGTCGGCGCCAGCGTCAGCGGCGGGCCGGCGTCGAGTTCGGCCTGCACATTGCTGGCGGCCGGCGCGCGGCCGGCGCCGAGCGGCGCGGCGGCCGGACCGAGATTCATCGCACGCTGCGTCTGCACCCGCTCCGGATCCACATGGAAGACGCGCGGAAAGAAGTGATAGACCAGCGCCATCCCGAGCACGACCACGCCAAGCGCTCCGCCCAGGGCGCGTTGGCGTCGTACGGTTTCCTTGCTCGGCATGGTGGGCGTCCTTGGGGCGGCCTGCTAAGGTGCGCCGCTAACCATAGGCACAAACCCCTGACAGGACAATGAGCGATGCATGTCCGTCAGGCTGCGAAGGAAGCATCGATGCAACTTCCCGTCACTCCGGCGGCAGACTGGATCACCAGTCGCGCTGCGCTCGAGCAATGGCTCGCCGCACTGCCCGCCGATGCCGCGCTCGATCTCGACACCGAGTTCATGCGCCGCAATACCTTCTATCCGCAGCTGGCGCTGCTGCAGCTGGGCTGGGACAAGCGCTACGCGCTGGTCGATCCGCTCGCCTTCGAGATCGGCGACGCGCTGCGTCCGCTGCTCGGCAACGGCCAGTCGCTCACCGTCATGCACAGCGGCAGCGAAGATCTGGAAGCACTCGCCCCCTTGCTGCCCGGTGGCCCGGCGCGGTTGTTCGATACGCAGATCGCGGCGGCTTTCGTCGGTATGGGCCTGGGCATCAGCTATCGCGCGCTGGTCGCCGAACTGGTCGGCGCCGAACTCGACAAGGGCGAGACCCGCTCCGACTGGATGCAGCGCCCGCTCACCGATTCGCAGCGCGCCTACGCCACCCTCGACGTGGTCTATCTCGAACCGGTGCACGAACAGCTGGCCGCGCGTCTGGAACAGCGCGGCCGCACCGCCTGGCATGCCGAGGACTGCGAGCGCCTGAAGCGCCGCGCCTGCGTGCGCGAAGGCGATCCGCAACCGCAGGAAAACTTCCGCGGCGCCGCCGAATGGCATCCCGCGCAGCAGGCGCGCCTGCGCCGCATCCTGCTGTGGCGCGATGTCACCGCGCGCCAGCAGGACCGCCCGCGCCCCTGGCTGCTGGAAGACGCCCAGGCGATGAACCTGGCCCAGCTGCCGCCGCAGACCGCGGGCGAACTCGACGAGCGCACCCGCGGCCAGCGCGCGCTGCGCAGCCCGCAGCGCGCCGAGCTGTTCGGCCTATTGCAGCAACCGGTCACCGAACCAGACATCGCCGCCACCGCGCCCATCCCCGGCACGCCCCAGGGCGAGGCCAAGAAGGCGCTCGCGGCGATGAAGGACGCGGTCGACCGCACCGCCCAGGAAATGGACCTGCCGCCCGGCCTGCTGTGCCCGCGCAAGGTGCTGGAAACCTATGTGGTCACCCGCGACTGGCCGGAATTCCTCGAAGGCTGGCGCCGCGAACACCTGCACGACCGCCTCACCGGCCTGCTGCCGGGCTGATGCGGGATCGGGCAAGGGGGCTTGGCGGCCCCCGGCGCCGCTGCTAATATTCGCGGCTCGCGTGGGGCGGTAGCTCAGCTGGGAGAGCGTCGCGTTCGCAATGCGAAGGTCGGGAGTTCGATCCTCCTCCGCTCCACCAATTCATTCCAGACGAAAAAGCCCCGAAAACTGTTTCGGGGCTTTTTTGTTGCGCCCACGGACGCTGCGGCGCCCCACCGCGCGAGCAATCCAGCGTAGGCGCATTCAATCGCGGAGTGGAAACGGCAAGCCATGCGCTTGCAGCACGCGGCTTTACTCAGGAATTCCCGCAGCCGATCGCCCCCCACCATCGCGTCAGTACGCAGCGCGCCCGCCCTGCTTCGCTGCCTTGCCATTCTTCCGCCCGCAAATCTCCCGAACACATTCCCGCAGCCACTGATGCACCGGATCGGCCTGCAACCGCGGATGCCACAGCATCGAGATGGTGAAAGCCGGCGTCGCCACCGGCAGCGTAAAGCTGTGCATGCCGTCGCGCAGGTTGCCGGTGTGGCGCTCGGGCACGCTGGCGATCAGGTCGGATTGCCGCGCCAGCGACAGCGCGGTGGCAAAGCCGCCGACGATGGTGACCACCTGGCGTGACAAATGGTGCGCAGCCAGAGCCTCGTCGATGGCGCCCTTTTCGCGCCCGCGCCGCGACACGCTGATATGGCGGCCGCCGGCATAGCGGGCCGCGGTGATCCTGCTCCGGCTGAGCGGATGCCCGCGGCGCACCACGCCGATATAGCGGTCGCGGAACAGCGCCTGCACGCGCATCTCGGGGCCGGCATGTTCATCGACCACGCCGGTTTCCAGGTCGATGATGCCGTCGCGCAGCGGCGCGCTGTCCTTGTCCACTTTCTGCATGAAGCGCAGGCGGATGCCCGGGGCCTCAGCGGCGACGCGCGCGATGAGGGCGGGACCGAAGTTCTCGACGAAGCCCTCGCTGGTGCGCAGCGTGAACGTGCGCACCAGTTGCTCGAGCCGCGGCCGCACGGCGGGACGCAGCACTGCTTCCGCCCCGTGCACCAGCCCGGCGACCTGATCGCGCAGCTCCAGCGCGCGCGGCGTCGGCACCAGGCCGCGGCCGGCGCGAACCAGCAGCGGATCGCCGGTGGCCTCGCGCAGGCGGGCGAGCGCGCGGCTCATCGCCGAAGGGCTGAGCCGCAGCCGCCGTGCGGCGCGCGCGACGCTGCCTTCGGCCAGCAGCACGTTGAGGGTGACCAGCAGGTTGAGATCGGGCATGGACATGCACGCCACCATGGCACCGGCGATACATGGCGTCAAACGCACGGATAAAGTGCAAATGCTGCGCCTTCCGCCATGCCATCGCAGGCACTACTTTTCCGGCCATCCAAGACGTGCGGAGTCGCCGGTTCCATGTCCAAGCCACTCGTCGCTGCCAACGGCGAATCCACCACAGAAGCCGAAGCGCATCTTCCGGCCACCCGCTGGGCGCTCGCTGGCCTGGCACTGTCGATGCTGCTGCCCTCGCTGGATACCAGCATCGCCAACACCAGCCTGCCGATCCTGGCCAAGGCGTTCGGCGCCTCGTTCCAGCAGGTGCAATGGGTGGTGCTGGCCTATCTGCTGGCCATCACCACCCTGATCGTCGGCGCCGGCCGGCTGGGCGATCTGATGGGGCGCCGCCGCCTGCTGCTGGTGGGCATCTCCTGCTTCACCTTTGCGTCGGCGCTGTGCGGCCTGAGCGGTAACCTTTGGATCCTGATCGTGGCGCGCGCGGAGCAAGGGCTGGGCGCGGCGATCATGCTGGCGCTCACCATCGCCAGCGTCAGCGAGGCGGTGCCGCAAGCACGGATCGGACGCGCGATGGGCCTGCTCGGCACGATGTCGGCGATCGGCACGGCACTGGGGCCTGCGGCCGGCGGGATATTGGCGGCGACGTTCGGCTGGCCGGCGATCTTCCTGGTCAACGTGCCGCTCGGGATCGTGGCGTTCCTGCTGGTGCTGCGCCATATGCCGAAGGAGCGGCCGGATGCGAAGCCCTTGCATGGGGGATTCGATCCCCTCGGCACCGTGCTGCTGGCGCTGACTCTCGCCGCGTATGCGCTGGCCATGACGCTCGGGCGCGGGGAGTTCGGCGCGCTGAACATCGCGTTGCTGCTCGGCGCCGTCATCGGTGCCGGGCTGTTCGTTCATGCGGAGAAGCGCGCGGCATCGCCACTGATCCGCTTGGCCATGCTGCGCGATGTCAATCTGAGCGCCGGCCTGGCGATGAGCGCGCTGGTGTCCGCGGTGATGATGACGACGCTGGTGGTCGGCCCGTTCTACCTGTCGCGCACGCTTGGCCTCGCGCCGGCATGGGTCGGCGTGGTGCTGTCCTCGGGTCCGTGCGTCACTGTGCTGAGCAGCGTGCCGGCCGGCCGCCTCGTGGATCGTTTCGGCGCGTGGCGAACGACAGTGCTCGGCTTGTCCGGCATCGCCATCGGCACCTCGGTGTTGTCGGCGCTGACCCTCGCGCCATCGTCGTTCGGCGTGGCCGGCTATGTCGGCCCTATCGTCGTCACCACCCTGGGCTATGCGCTGTTCCAGGCCTCCAACAACACCGCGATGATGACCGGCGTGGCGTCGGACCGGCGCGGCGTGGTGTCGGGCATGCTCAGTCTGTCGCGCAACCTGGGCTTGGTGACAGGAGCGTCGGCGATGGCGGGGTTGTTTGCGTGGGCGGTGGGAATGAGCAATGCGGCGAATGCCGATCCCACGGCAGTAGCGTTCGGCATGCGCGTGACGTTCGGCGTGGCAGCGGCGTCGATGGTGTTGGCGATCGCCATCGCGCGCCGGCGCAGCCGGCGTAGGTTGGGGTGAGCGTCAGCGAACCCAACGGTGCGCAACCTGCCACGCCTGTTGGGGTTCGCTGTCGCTCACCCCAACCTACGCGGTTTCAGGCCGCGCCGGCGACGCTTCGCTACCGAACGCCAGGCCACGGTAGCCACGCCACCTGCCGAACTCACGCCGCCCGCGATCAACCAGGCGGTACCGATGCATAGAGGACACATGGTGAGCCTCCTCTCAGCCGCCCGAACAACAGGACGGCACCGCGGCCGTCACCCCGGGCCACGCGCCAACGCCACCCGGCAGCATGTCGAAGAAATGCCACAGCACGCAGAAGTCGTCGCCGGGACTGAAACCCGTATCCGACACGCGCAGGATGGTGTCGCCGTCGCGGCGGAATACCGACAGCCCCGGCATCCAGCCGCCCTTGTCGGAGACATAACCCATGTCCCTGGCGAAACTGCTGCCTTGATGGCTGACCATCGGGAACTTCCAGCCGCGCATGTCCGCCATGCGCTTCTGCACCGATGGCCGATCCGGGCTGGACACGGCGAAGCCTGCACGCGTCACCACATGCTGGTGGATGCCGTTGTAGCCATCCGCCCATAGCGTGCAGTACGAACAGGCCACGCCCATGTTGTGCACGACGATCAGGTCCTCGTGCTCGCCGAACAGATCGGACAGGTGCAGCTTGCCCTCGGTGTCGGTGAACTCGTAATCCTGTACCGGCTGCGGTTCGACACCGGCCAGCGTCTCGCGCATCTGCTCGCGGATCGCCGCGATCTGGCGGCGGTAGTCGGCAAGCTTGCCGTTGACGTCGGCATATCTCATGACGGTGCCTCCCTTCGCTCAGCTGCCGTAGGCGATGCGGTGCTTTACCCAGGCCATCGGGTACGACAGGCTTTCCTCGTTGCGGCCGAGCGGCGAGGCATCCAGATACTGATAAGCGGCGTTGAACATATCGATGCCGCGCGAGTAGGTGGAATAGGTGTGGTAGACCTTGCCGTCGTCGTCCTTGAAGAACGCACTGACGCCGGGATAGTCGGTGCCGCTGACCTTGATGGTGCCGTAGTTGTAATAGGCTCCGTCGCGCTCCAGCACGTCAGGCGAGAACGACACCTGGTAGTCGTAGTTGAAATCGTCCAACGACGACACCCATGGGAAATCCCAGCCGAACTCACGCGCCTGCTTCTGCAGCTTGGCCAGCGGCGCGCGCGAGATCGCCGCGAAGGCGACGCCGTGCTGGGCCAGGTGCGGCACGATGCCGTTGAAGTTGTCGGCCCAGAACGCACAGCTCTTACAGCTGATCTCCCACTCCGGCGCATACATCAGGTGATAGACCATCAACTGGTTGTTCTCACCGAACAGCTCGGCCAGCGTTGCCCTGCCCTGGTCGGTATCGAAGGCGTAGTGCTTTTCCACGCGTTCCCACGGCAGCTCCTGGCGCTGCCGGCTGAGTTCGTCGCGCAGGTGGGTGAATTCCTTCTCCTTGGCGAGAAAGCGCTTGCGCGCCTGCAGCCATTCTTCGTGACTGACGATGCGATGCTGAGCCATGACCGTTACCTCGGGATAAGGGGGAGTTGCGGCTTGCACTACCGGCGCGCCATCGCGGCGCGGCTTATTTCCTGCCTGGCCGGCGCTTCTTCGCTGCCTTGCGCGCAGGCTTCGACGGCGACGCGGCGCGCCGCTCGTCGATGTCGGCCAGGGTGACGGCGAGCAGGTCGAACTGCTGCTGCCAGTACTTGCTGTAGCGGTTCATCCACACCGCCGCTTCCAGCATGGGGCCGGCATCCAGGCTGCAGCGGCTGATCCGTCCGGTACGTTCCTGCTGGATCAGGCCGGTGCGCACCAGCACCTGGATATGGCGCGAGACCGCCTGCAGCGAGATGTCGAATGCTGCCGCCAGCTCGGACACGAGCAGCGCCTGCCCGTCCAGGCGTTCCAGGATGTCCCGGCGCACCGGATCGGAGAGCGCGAAGAAGACCTGGTTGAGGCGCTCCTGGGCGAGCTCCGGGTTCTGACCGGTCTCGCCCACCAGGTGCAGGAGGTGTTGGATATTCATCATGGCGTATGAATATCAACACATAAGTTGATTGTCAACAAATACGTTGATTATTTCATCGGCCATACCCTGCCGGATCTTCCTCGAATCGGCTGGGGTGGTTTGCAGTGCGGCCTCATCCAGGCCGCCATCCACTCAGAACCGATAACTGAACGTCACCGACGCCGCCTGCGCCGACGCATGTCCCACGTTGAGCAGTGCGTCATAGCGCAGCGCCAACGTCGAAGCCTTGGTCGGGTGCATGGCCAGGCTCGCGCCCAGCGTGGCGTATGAGCGCGGCAGGTCCGTGCCGGGTGCGGCGAACAAGGTGCCGTCCTGTGCGGCCACGGTCACGCCGCGATGGCGGCCGGCGGTTTCGGTGGCGTAGCCTGCGCGCAACTGCAGGTCGAGCGGCTTGCCGTCGTGGTCGAAGGACCGGTCGAAGGCGAGTCCCACATAAGGCTGCAGACTGCGCGCGCTGTCGACGCCGACGCGCAGGTTCTGTCCGCGCGCGCCGTCCTCGCCGAACGCATTGCCGTGGAAATAGGCATAGCGCGCGCCGATGCTCGGCGTCAGCGTGCCGCCGCCGACCGCGACCGGCATCGCCGCCTGCAGGGCGGCGGTGAATTCGTGGCCCACATGATCGCCCTCGGCCACACCGATGCCGGCGAAGTTGCGCTTCTGCGAGAGGTCGTCGAAGGCATACCCGACCGTGCCGGACAGGCGCAGCGCACCGAGCGGCTGCATGCCGTACAGGGCCAGGCGCGCGGTATCGGTCTGCGCGGTATCGCCGGTGACGTTCTCGCGCAGGTTGCTGTGCGAGAAACCCGCGGCCACGCCCAAAGTGGCGTCGCCCACCGGACGATCCACACCCATCATCAGGCCGTACTGGTCCATGTGGAACCCGGGTTGGCCGTTGCGGCTCTGGATATCGGTGCCCGCGCCGGCGGCCGTGACCCACAGGCCATCGCCCCTGGACGATCTGTCATCCAGTAGCGTGCGCTCCATCAGCGACGCATTGGCGGACTGCGCACGCAGCAGCGCCGCCGTGCCCAGCGCCGCGTAGTTGGAGGTCTGCGTGGGCGCGATCACCGTCGGTCCACTCGGCGTGCCGGGGCCGCTTGGCGTTGCCAGGGTCAGGCCGACCTGGTTCGCGCTGTACGTGACCGACGGCGTGAGCGTGCCCAGCGTGGCGCCATTGGCATACGTGTTGGTGACGTTGCCGAACGTCCCGCTGACCGTGCCGCCCGCGGTGAGAATGGTGTACTGGTGCGCGCTGTAAGTGCCCGGGTCATAGATCAATGCCAGCGTGCCGCCCAGGCTTGCATTGCCGCCTACCTTGAGCAGCGAGGCATCGGTGGGGCTGACTTCGATGGAGAGCGTGGCCGTCGCCGTCTGCGCATAGTTGCCGGCGACGGTCAGCGTGCCGATCGATCCGCCCGGCGCCACCGTGCCGTCGTTGATGATGTTGCCGCCGATGCTGCCATGACCCTGCAGCCTGGCTTGCGGGTCCACCGCGACGTTGCCGCCCAGCACCGCGCCCGGCGAATTCGCATCGCCCACCGCGAGCGTGCCCGCCATGACAATGGTCTGACCGGCGAAGGCGCTGCTGTCGCCGTTGACGGTGAACACGGTGGCGCCCTGCTTGTACAAGATGCCGGTGCCGGCGAAGCCGCCTGCAAAGGTGCCGCCATCGAGGTTCAAGCTGTTGGCGCCGAGCGCCACACGACTGCCGACGACGCCGTCCAGCGTAGCGATGGTCTGCGTGCCCGCCGCGGAGATATCGAAGGTGGCGCCGCTGCCGTTCAGGGCAATCGCCGCGCCCGGCGCCAGCGTGCCGCCGCCGGCCATGGCGAGCGTGCCGCCGTTGATGGTGGTCACACCAGTATAGGTGTTGGAACCGGTCAGCGCCTGCGTGCCACCGTTCAATATGAGACCGCCCGTACCGATGATCGCGCCGCCGAACGAATCATTGGCATGGGTGATGGTCAACGACTGGCCGCCGATGGTCACGCCGCCGACGCCGGCGAGGCTGGAAATCGAAGCGCCGGCGTTGATGGCGGAGACATCGAGGAAGCCGTTGGCCAGCAGCACGCGACTGGAGGCGGCCACGCTGCCGTTACCCTGCAGCACGAGCGTGCCGCCGACGAGGGTGGCGCCGGTGTAGGCCTGCGCGCCCGTGAGGGTCAACGAGCCGCCGGAGATCGACAGGGTGCCGCCTGCGCCCGAGAGCACGCCGTCATAGGTGCCGGCGGCGTTGGTGATGGTGAGTCTCTGTGCCCCGAGGTTCACCGCTCCGTTGCCCGACAAGGTCTTGATGCTGGCGCCCGCCGTCGTACCCGCAATATCGAACACGCCGGCGTTCGCCACGCCACCCGACGCCGCGATGCTGCCGGCTCCCGCCAAGGCAAGCGTGGCGCCCTGCTGGATGGTGGTCGTGCCGGTATAGGTGTTGTTGCCGCTGAGCGTCTGCGTGCCATGGGCGACCACCAGGTTGCCGGAGCCGGTCATCGTGCCCCCGAAGTCGCCTGCGGCTTGCGTCAGCGTGAGCGTGCGCGCGCCGAGATTGACCTGGCTGTTGCCACCGCTGCCGCTGAGACTGGCGATGGACGCGCCGCCGGTGGCGCTGGCAATGTCGAACAAACCGTTGGCCACGACGCCGCTGGACGCGGCCACGCTGCCGTTGCCGGACAAGGCGAGCGAGCCGCCTGCGTCGACCGTGGTCAGCCCGGTATACGTGTTGACGTTGCTGAGGAATTGCGTGCCGCCACCGACGGTGAATCCGCCGGTGCCGGCGAGCACACCGCCGAACGAACTGGCGGCATTGAGCACAGCGAGCGTGCGTGTCCCGAGCTGGACCGTGCCGCTGCCCGACAGCTGCTGGATGCCGACATTGCCGGCCGCGCCGGAGATATCGAAGCTGCCGTTGTTCGACAAGGCGCTCGACAGGGCGATGCTACCGCTGCCGGTGAGCGCGAGCGTGGCGCCGCTGTCGATGCGGGTGGCGCCGGTGTAGGTGTTGCTGCCGCCGAGCGTCTGCGTACCGGCGCCGATCTCTACGCCACCCGTGCCACCGATGGAACCACTGAAGCTGCCGCTGGCCTGGGTCAGCGTCAGGTCCTGCGCACCGAGGTAGACCGTGCCGCTGCCGGTCAGCGCACGGATGCTGGCGCCATTGCTGGTGGCGGAAATGTCGAGCATGCCGTCGTTCGCCACGCCGCTGGAGGCGGCGATGCTGCCCAGGCCAGCCAGTGCGAGAGTGCCGCCATTGCCGATGCTGGTGGCGCCGGTATAGGCCTGTACGCCGGCCAGGGTCTGTGCGCCGCCGGTGACCGTCAATCCACCAGTGCCGCTCAGCACGCCGAAATACGTGCCGTTGCCGTTGGTCAGCGTGAGCGTTTCGGCACCGAGGGTGACATTGCCGTTGCCGGCCAGCAGGCGCACCGAAGCGCCATTGCTGGTGCCGGCGATGTCCAGCGTGCCGCCGTTCAACAGCACGCCGGCGGAGCTGGCGATGCTGCCGCTGCCAATGAGCACCAGCGTGGCGCCATTGGCGACGGTGGTCTGGCCGATGTAGGCGTTGGCGCCGCTCAGCGTCTGCGTGCCGCCGTCGATGGTGAGGCCGCCGTTGCCCGCGATATCGCCTGCAAACGTGCCGGTGGCGTTGGTGATGCTGAGGTACTTCGCGCCGAGCAGCACCGAGCCGCTGCCGGTCAATGCACTGATGGCGGCGCTGCCGGTGGTGCCGGAGATGTCGAGCGTGCCGTTGTTCACCAGGCCGCTGGAGTCGGCGATGCTGCCGGAGCCGGTCAGCGAAAGCGTGGCGCCGCTGTCGATTCGGGTTTGCCCGGTGTAGGTGTTGACGCCAGACAGGGTCTGCGAGCCGCCCGCAAAGGTGACGTTGCCCGAGCCTGAAATAACGCCGGCGAACAGCGAATTGGCCTGGGTCAAGGTCAAATCCTTGGTGCCCAGCACGACCGAGCCGGCACCCGCCAGCGACTGGATACTGCTGCCGGAGGCGGTGCCCGAAACATCGAAAGTGCCGTCAGCCGTCACGACCTGCGACGAGGCGATGCTGCCGGCGCCGGTGAGCGCGAGCGTCGCGCCGGCGCTGATGCCGGTGGCGCCGGTGTAGGCCTGCGCGGCGGTCAGGGTCTGCGAACCGCCGGCGATCGACAAGCCGCCGCTGCCGCTGAGCAGGCCATCGAAACTGCCGCTGGCGTTGGTCAAGGTAAGCGTCTTGCTGCCGAGCAGGATATTGCCCGCGCCGCTGATCGCCTGCACCGAAGCGCCGCTGTTGGTGCCGCTGATATCGAACGTGCCGTTCACCGCCACGCCGCTGGAAGCGGCGATGCTGCCTGCGCCGCTGAGGGCCAATGTTCCGGTGTTGATCGTGGTGGATCCGGTATACGTGTTGACGCCCGACAGCACCAGCGTGCCGCTGCCGTTCTGCTCCAGGTCGCCGCTGCCGTCGATGACGCCGCCCAGCGACACGGTGTCGATGCGATCGAAGGCGAGCGTGCCCTGGTTGTGCACGTTGCCGACGATCGAACCGGTGGTGCCGCCGTCGCCGATCTGCAAGGTGGCGCCGCTGTCGATGCTCGTGCCGCCGGTATAGGTATTGGTGCCGCTGAGCGTCAGCGTGCCGCTGCCGGTCACGCTCAAGGCGCCGTTGCCGGAAATGGGACCGGAGAACTGCAGGCCGTCTGCGCCATCCATGTCGCCGGTGAGAACGGAACCGGTGCCGAGCGTGATCGCATTGTCGAGCGTGATGTCCAGGTCCTGCGCGAACACGCGCGCCTGCGCGCCGGCCGCCAGGTCGATGCCGCCGGTGATGTCACTGCCGGCGAACATGGTCAGCGCATTGCCGGTGCCGTTGAACTGGATCGCCAGCGCGGTGCTGCCGTCGGCATTGAGTCCGCCGTTGATGCTGCCGCCGATGCCGTTGACGATGGTGTTGCCGCCCCAGGTCACCACGCCGGTGCCGCCCTGCCCGCCGACCGCGGCCGTGCCGCCGGTGATGTTGCCGTCGTTCTGCAGCGTGGCGAACTGGCCGACCAGGTTGATGCCCGCGCCGCCGCTGCCGCCGTGCGCGGAGTTGTCGAAGGTGGCGGTACCCGCCACCCCGCCGGCGCCGCCGATGACGACGCCGCTGTTGGTGGTCGAGGTGTTCTGGCCCAGCACCAGCACGCCATCGCCGCCCGCGCCGCCGCCGCCGTTGTTGCCGCCATTGCCGCCCGCCCCACCGGCGCCGCCGGCGACCTGGCCATTGATCTGCAGGTCGGCATCGTCCGACGTCGCCAGCACGCCCGCACCGCCGCCACCGCCGCCGGCTCCATTACTCTGGTCGCCGCTGGTGCCGCTGCCGCCGGCGCCGCCCGCACCGCCCACGGCGATCGCATTGAGCTGCACGTTGAGCTGGATACCGGAGAAGCTCACGCCCGCGCCGCCGCCACCGCCACCGCTGGAGAAGTTGAAGCCGTTCGCCCCGCCAGAGCCTGCGCCGCCCGCACTGGTCGCGGTGATATCGAGCACGCCGCCACCGGACGTGCCGACACTGCCGCCCGCACCGCCGGCGCTTTCGCCCGCCGCGCCGGCACCGCCGGTGCCATTCGCCGCGGCCGGTGCACCGACCACCGTATCCGTGTTGCCGGTACCGCCATTGAACACGCTCGCACCGCCGCCGCTGCCGTTACCCGCGCCGCCGCTTCCGGTGCGCTGCACAATGCCCGCACCGCCGGGCGCACTGCACGAAGGCACGTCGCTCGAACTGCACGCGCCCCACGCCGTCGAAGAAACCATCGCCAATCCGACGGCCAGCGCCAGCGGGCGCAACGCAGGCACAAGGCGCGCCACACCTGTCGCGGAGGCGCCGCTGCGCGAATGCGCCAATTCGGAGGCCACCTGCGGCACGCGCAGCGAACGGTTCCAGACAAGCCGGTAAATGCGGTTCATGACGGTACCCCTGTTTATGGATGCTCGAATGCATCGATCGGGTGCGCGCGGCACAGGCAGCGGCCGCGCTTGCGCAACCATGGCAAGCACTGGCGGATGACATAGGCCGATCGTTCGGGTGCGCAACTGCCATTGCCGCCCGGCGTGCGGGCGGAACCGGCCTGCGTTTCAGGCGAAGCTACGCGTCACGCGATGGAAGCGAATCCATCGGCGTTCCCCAACGACCGTGCCATGCATCCCCATGTTTTCGACTTGCGCCGCGCCTTCCGCCGGGTGGAAGAGCGTCGCCCCCTTGTCGAGCCGCGGACCTGGTTGCCGCCATCCATGACGGCCAGGCGCCGACTCGCGTCGCCTATGGTGCACGCGCGTATGCGGCGCGGCAATGCGCCTTCTGGCCGGGGTCCCAGCGTGGGTACGGACATGCCACAGTAACCGGCGGCGTGCACCATGGCCGCGCGCGCGGCGTCCTGGTTATGATCCGGCGTTCCCCACCCGCATCAGGAGTGTGCCGTGTCCCGACGTCCCGCCTGCTGTCTCGCCCTTGCCGTGTTCCTCTTCGCCGGACTCGTGCATGCCGCCGACCCGCCGGCCGGCGTGCGCTTTCTCGATCCGACCGGCCTGTCCAAGCCCAATGGCTACACCCACGTGGTCGAAGTGCCGGCCGGCGCGCGCACGCTGTACCTGTCCGGCCAGATCGCACTCGATGCGAACGGCAAGCTCGTCGGCGCTGGCGATTTCGCCGCGCAGGCCGAGCAGGTGTTCGCCAATCTCAAGACGGCGCTGGCCGCCTCCGGCGCGAGTTTCCGCAACGTGGTCAAGCTCGACATGTACGTCACCGACATGACGCAGCTGAAGGCATTGCGTGCGGCGCGCGACAAGTACATCGACCCGCAGCACCCGCCGGCGAGCACGCTGGTAGAGGTGCGGAGGTTGGCGCGGGAGGATTTGATGCTGGAGATCGAGGCGACGGCGGTCGTGCCTTAGCGTCTCATCGCCCCGCGCAACCGCGCGTAGCGCGTAGGTTGGGGTGAGCGCCAGCGAACCCCAACGTTGCGGAACCTCGAAGGTGCCGATGTTGGGGTTCGCTGGCGCTCCCCCAACCTGCGCGTGGCCGGATGGTTGCCGCGCCCATATAAGAATCATTATCATTTGCGGGATAGACAATCCGCAGCAAGCCACGTCGCTCCGCCGACCCAGCCGCTCCTTATCCATCCATCGGTGCTCCCGTGCGGAGCCACCGTGCTCAAGGACGCTTCCGTGGCCGGCAACATCCCCGTGGTTTTCCTCTCCTCCCCTGCCCTGCGCCGTGGCCCTATCGCCCTCGCCTGCCTGCTCGCGCTCGCCGCGCCGGTGCTGGCCACGGAGCAACCGGCCGCCGCCGCAACGGACGATGCCAACGACAAGTTGCCGAAGGAGCAGCGCCGCGTCACCAATCTGGAAGGCGTCAGCACGACGGCCAACGTCGGCGGCGACACCAGTAAGGCCTACACGGTCCCCGCCGCCAGCGGCGCCACGCGCCTGCCGCTGTCGCTGCGCGAGACGCCGCAGTCGGTCAGCGTGATCACCCGCGCGCAGATGGACGACTTCGGCATGAACAACATCAACGACGTGCTCGGCCGCACCACCGGCATCAACGTCGAGAAGATCGAGACCGACCGCACCTACTATGGCGCGCGCGGTTTCGACATCACCAATTTCCTCACCGACGGGCTGGGCATGCCGTTCGCCAACGGCGGCCAGGAAGGCGATATCGACACCGCCATCTACGACCATATCGAAGTGCTGCGCGGCGCCAACGGCTTGCTGTCGTTCACCGGCAATCCCTCGGCCACCATCAACTTCGTGCGCAAGCGTCCTACCGCCGATCTGCAGGGCAGCGTGGGCGCCACGGCGGGGAGCTGGAACAACCGTCGCCTGGATGGCGACCTCTCCGGCGCGCTCAATGCCTCCAGGAGCGTGCGTGGCCGGGTAGTGCTGGCCGACCAGCAGACCGACAGTTATCTCGACCGTTACTCGATGCACAAGAAGATCGCCGCCGGCATGCTGGGAGCCGACCTGGGCCCCAATACCCTGCTCTCGGCCGGTATCACCTGGCAGAAGAATTCGCCGGAAAGCCCGATGTGGGGCGCGCTGCCGCTGTACAACAGCGACGGCACGCCGACCGACTACCGGCGCTCCACCAGCACCGCCGCGGACTGGTCGCGCTGGGACATGAGCAATACGCAGTCCTACCTGAGCCTCGCGCACGACTTCGCCAACGGCTGGAGCGTGAAGGCTGCGCTCAACTACCGCCGCCTGGTCGGCGCGAGCGAATTGTTCTATGTCTACGGCACGCCGGACGCCGCCACCGGCCTGGGCCTCTACAGCTATCCCTCGCAGTACGACAGCACCGAGAAGCAGTACTACGCCGACGTCTATGCCAGCGGCCCGTTTTCGCTGGGCGGCCGCGGGCACGAGCTGGTGCTGGGCGTGAACGCCGGCAAGAGCGACGTGGACCAGCTGTCCGGCTACTCCGCCGATATCGGCACGGCATTGCCGCCGCTGTGGGCCTGGGATGGCCGCTATCCGAAGCCCGCCTTCGACGCGTACTACAACAGCGCACAGTTCCACGTGCGCCGCCGCAGTGCCTACGCCACCGCGCGCTGGAACCTGGCCGACTCGCTCAAGCTGATCACCGGCGCAACGCTGACCCGCATCAGCAGCACCGGCCAGAACTACGGCGTGCCGCATGCCTATGAGAAAACCAAGGCCACGCCATTCGTGGGTGCGGTGTACGACCTGGACGCCAACTACTCGGTGTATGCCAGCTACGCCAAGCTGTTCAATCCGCAGACCGAAGTGGACATCGACAACCGCGTGCTCGCCCCGGTCACCGGCGACAACCTCGAGGCTGGCCTCAAGGGTGCGTGGATGGACAATCGCCTGAACGCGTCCTTCGCCGTGTTCCGCTCGCGCCAGAACAACTACGCCGAGTCGGTGGGCATCAACCCGGCCACCGCGCAGAGTTATTACCGCGGCATCAACGCCATCTCCACCGGCTACGAATTCGACCTCGCCGGCAGCCTCACGCCGGAATGGGAAGCCAGCGCGGGCATCACCCAGCTCGGCATCGTGGACGACCAGGACCGCAACGTGCGCACTTATGTGCCGCGCCGCGTGCTGCGCATCAACACCACCTATCGCCTGCCGTGGATTCCTGGCCTGAAGGTCGGCGGCTCGCTGCGCTGGCAGGACCGCATCGTGCGCGACCAGCTGGCGCTGGACACGCAGGGCCGCGAGATCTACACCACCCAGGGCAGCTATGCGCTGCTGGGCATGATGGCGCGCTACGACTTCGATCCGTCCTGGAGCGCCACGCTGAACGTGGACAACCTCACCAACCGCAAGTACATCGCCAGCCTGTACTGGGCGCAGGGTTACTACGGCGCGCCCACCAACTGGCAGTTGAACGTGAGCTACCGGTTCTGAGCCATGGTGCCGGCGGCCCTCCTGCTCTGTTTCGCCAGCGCGCTGCTGTTCTACCTGGCCAGCCCGCGGCAGCGCCTGCGCACCAGGCCGCTGCCGGCATGGATGCGTCTTGTCGCGCTGGCCTTCGCCGCAAGCGGCGCAGGCGCATGGATCGACGTGCTTGGCGTCGGCGCGGGGCTGTTCACCGCGCTTACCGCGCTGATGCTCGGCTGGGTCGGCCTGCCCTATGCGGCCTGGTATGCCGGGCGCGAGGAGCAGCGATGATCGCGCGCTGCCTTGCCGGCACGGTGCTGGGCTTTCCGCTGGCCGGCATGCTGCTGGCGCTGGGCCTGTTCTGGCTGCCCGGCCACGGGCAGGACTGGCTGATTCCCGTGCTGCTGCTGTTCTTCCCGCTGTGGCTGGGCGTGATGACGGGCAGCTATATGTTCCGCAGCGGCGCGCGCGCCTGGCTGGCGCTGGGCGCGGCCAACGGCGCGGCGTTCGTCCTGCTGTGGCTGTCGCGCCAGCTGGCCGGCGGCTGAGGTTCGCATGAAGTCTTCCACGATCCGCACCTTCCAGACGGTCCATACCTGGACCGGCCTGCTCGCCGGCTTCGCGCTGTTCATCGCGTTCTATGCCGGCGCGCTGACCGTGTTCCATCACGACATCGCCTTGTGGCAGAGCCCGCCGTGGCGCAGCCAAGCCGCGCGCGACGTATCCGTACAGACGATGATCGATCGCCTGCTGCTGCAGCACCCGCAGGCCGCCAGGGACTTCGGCATCGTGCTGGCGCCGCCGGGCACTTCGCAGGGCCCCTACGCGTACTGGAACGACGGCGAGGAACACTTCGCCACCGCCGACAGGCTCGACCGCCCCACCGACGACGAGGGAGCCACGCGCGGCAACCTCGCCGATTTCGTCTATGCCCTGCACGATTCGCTCGGCATCCCGGTGGTCGGCCTGTACCTGATGGGCATCGTCAGCATGATCTACGGCCTGGCGCTGATCTCCGGCCTGCTGATCCACTTGCCGCAACTGCTGGGCGATCTGTTCGCGCTGCGCCCGGGGCGCAACCTCAAGCGGCTGTGGCAGGACGCGCACAACGCGATCGGCGTGCTGAGTCTGCCGTTCCACATCATCTTCGCGGTAACCGGCGCGCTGATGTGCCTGTTCGTGCCGTTGTTCGCCGCGCTCAACCTGATCGCCTTCGACGGCAAGCTGGGCGATGCCTTCGCCAGGGCGATCAGCACCGCGCCCACGGTGCAGGCGAGCGGACACACCGCGCCGATGCTTGCCGCCGGCGAACTGATCGAGCGCGCGCGCACGGCGGCGCTGGCCACCGGCGTCACCGCGTTCGAGCCGGACTATGTGCACTACGACCATTACGGCGACGCCAACGCGCTGGTGCAGGTGCGCGGTGTTTCGCAGCGCACGCTGGGCACCTACGGCACCATCGCGCTCAACGGCGCCACCGGCGCGGTGCTGGAGCGGCACGTGGGCGATACGCACAGCGTCAACGGCCTGACCAACTCTTCGATCTACGCGTTGCATTTCGGCAACTTCGGCGGGCGCGCGGTGCAGTGGTTGTATTTCCTGCTTGGCCTGGCGGGCGCGTTCCTGTTCTATTCCGGCAACCTGCTGTGGATCGAATCGCGCCGCAAGCGGCGCCACGCCGCACAACCGCGCAAGACCTGGGTCATGGCGCGGGCCACGCTGGGCGTGTGTCTCGGAACTTGCGCAGGCATCGCCGCGGCGTTCGCGGCGACCATGCTCGCGCAGGCCGCCGGCATCGATCCGGCAGTGCCGCAGCAGGCGGCTTGCTATGGCGTGGTGGCGCTCGCGGTGGCGTATGCATGCCTGCGTCCGGTAGCGCGCGCGGCGGTCGAGCTGTTGGCGGTCACGGCGCTTGCCTACCTCGCTGTGGCGATTGCCGACCTCATGCGCAACGCGCACACCTGGAGCCAGCCATGGACGCCGCCGTCGATGGCCGTGCTGGGCGTCGACCTCACCGGCATTGCACTGGGCATCGGCTTCGCCTGGCTCGCACGCGCAAGCTGGAAGCGCGCCGTGCGGGGCGAGGCAAACAGCCTGTGGGCGCATGCGTCGGCCGCCGATGCACTGCATGTCGAGGCAGAAGATCCGCGCTGAACGTCAGTTGCACCGAATCTGCGTGCGTGCTCACGGTTTCACCTGAGTTCGACGCGCATAGGCAGCGCCGATCGGAACGATCCGAACAATCAATTTTCCAGCCCTCCCGCACAGGCATAGGCTCGCCTGTGGCGACCCCGCGACAAAGGGGACGCGTTCGGCCGCCAGGTATCTCAAACCTAGGGAGGGCCCCATGAAACGCGCAACCATGAAACACGCCAGGCAAGCTGCGCTGGCGATCGCCGTGATGCTCGCCGTCGCCGGATCGGCGCAGAGCCAGCAAGCCGATGCTTCGCGCAAGCCGCCACCGAGCAGCTACATGCCGGTGGTCGAGCCGGACTTCGCCACCACCATGCAACGCATGTCGAAGGCCAAGCCCGGCGTCATGCAGCGGCAGAAGAACCTGCTGCAGGAACGCTACGACCTCGCCGACAAGCCGGCCAAGGGCGTCACCATGTCACGCGGCAAGCCGGTGCAGGAAGGCGTGCGCGTGAAGCTCAAGTCCGGCACCAGCTGGGAGCAGCTCGCCGGCATGTCGCCGGACGACATCAAGAGCAAGGATCTGTTTCCGTCCGGCTTCCTGCCCCTGCCCCATCCCAATCATCCCGAAGGCGGCATGCTGTTTCCGCACTTCGAGATCGAGCGGGTGAAGCAGCAGGACAACCGCGATCTCACGCGCTTCGACCTGGATTTCGACTTGCCGGATCACATCCTGCCGGAGTTCCCGCAGGCGATCTTCCTCAGCACGCGTCCGGACCTGGGCGATGTCTCCAAAGGCAAGCTGGTCACGCTGGACAACTACTACGAGCTGTTCAACGGCATCCTCAACCCCAAGCAGCTGGAAGGCCTGCGCCTGCTGGTGACGCCGTTCCCGCAGCAGCAGTTCAACGCCACCGGCGACCGCCGCTCGGCGCGACCCAGCCTGGGCGTGGCCTGCTTCGATTGCCACGCCAACGGCAGCACCAATGGCGCCACCCACCTCGTGGGTGACATCCGGCCGCAGGAGTTCCGCCATCGCATCGAGACGCCGACGCTGCGCGGCGTGAATATCCAGCGGCTGTTCGGCTCGCAGCGTGCGTTGAAGACGGTGGAGGATTTCACCGAGTTCGAGCAGCGCGCGGCTTATTTCGACGGCGATCCGGTGATCGCCACCAAGAAGGGCGTGAATATCCTCGAGCGCGGCAGCCAGGTGCATTTCATGGCGGAGTTCCAGGAGATCCTGGATTTCCCGCCCGCGCCGAAACTGGCCGTGGACGGCAAGCTCGATCCGGCCAAGGCCAGCGAGCAGGAACTGCGCGGACAGGCAGTGTTCTTCGGCAAGGGACAATGCGGAAGCTGCCATACGCCGCCCTACTACACCGACAACACCATGCATAACCTGCAGGCGGAGCGGTTCTTCAAGCCGCGCATGATCAACGGAATGATGGCCAGCGCCGATGGGGCGATCAAGACGTTCCCGTTGCGGGGGATCAAGGACACGCCGCCGTATCTGCACGATGGGCGGCTGCTGACGCTGGATGACACGGTGGAGTACTTCAACCTCGTGCTGGGTACGAAGTTGAACGAGCAGGAGAAGCAGGACCTGGTGGCGTTCATGCGGGTGCTCTGACCGCGCGCGCAGGTTGGGGTGAGCCGAAGGCGAACCCCAACGTCACGCCGCGCAGGGATGCGGCGACGTTGGGGTTGTCACCCCAACCTACGGCTTTGGCAACGCGTAGGCGATCAGCGCATCACCCATCTTCGTCCCCAGCGAACCATGGCCACCGGCCATGATCACTACATACTGCCTGCCCGTCTGATCCGACACATAGCTCATCGGCGTCGCCTGCCCGCCCGCCGGCAGGCGTGCTTCCCACAACTGCTTGCCGTTGCGCACGTCATAAGCGCGCAGGTAGTAGTCCAGCGAAGCGCTCATGAAGGCCACGCCGCCGCCGGTGGTGATCATGCCGCCGAGACTGGGCACCCCCAGCGGCAACGGAATCGGCAACGGCGCGCTGTCCATCACCGTGCCGTTGCGATGCATCCACAGCTTACGCATGGTGCGCAGGTCAACCGCCGCCACATAGCCCCACGGCGGCGCCTGGCAGGGAATACCCAGCGGCGACAGCAGCGGGCGCAGGTCGACCGCGAACGGCGTGCCCTGCATCGGCTGCAGGCCGTGCTCGATGCCGGTGGAACCCTTGGCGCTCCTGGCTTCTTCCGTTTCGCGGGTGATCAGGCGCGACATGAAGGCCATGTAGTTCGGATTGCCGATCAGCAACTGCCGTTGCGGATCGACCGTGACGCCACCCCAGTCGAACACGCCATAGTTGCCTGGATACACCAGCGAGCCCTGCTCCGACGGCGGCGTAAAGATGCCGTCGTAGCGCAGGCGCCTGAACTTGATGCGGCATACCAGCTGGTCGTAGGGATTGGTGCCCCACATATCGGCTTCGCGCAGCGGGCGTTCCGGCGCGAAGCTCAGCGCGGAGAACGGCTGCGTGGGCGAAGTGCGGTCGCCCGTCGCCGCGCCCTGCGGCACCGGTCGTTCCGGCGCCGGCACGACCGGCTTGCCGTCGCGCCGGTCGAGCACGTAGATGTCGCCGCGCTTGGTCGAAGCCACCAGCGCGGGTACTTTGCCCTGCGGCGTATCGAGATCGACCAGGCTGGGCTGTCCGCCGATGTCCATGTCCCACAGATCGTGGTGCACGGTCTGGTAGACCCAGCGCAACTTGCCGGTGGCGATGTCCAGCGCCACGATCGCGCTGTTGAAACGCTCGCCTTCCGGATAGCGCTCGCCGCCCCACATGTCCGGCGTCTGGTTGCCCATCGGGATGTAGACCAGGCCCAGCTTCTCGTCGACGCTGGACACGCTCCACGAATTGGGCGAGTTGCGCTTGTAGTGCTGCCCGGCCGGCAGCGGTGCGGTGCTGTCCGGCGCCGCCGCGTCCCAGTTCCATAACAGCTGGCCGGTGGTGACGTCGTAGCCGCGGATCACGCCGGAGGGTTCGTCGGTCGATTCGTTGTCGGTGACGCTGGCCGACACGATCAGCACGTTGCGCGTGACCGTCGGCGGTGACGTCGGATTGAGAAAACCGCGCCGTTTCATCGCCATGCCCTGGTACAGGCCGATCACCCCGTGGTCGCCGAAGTCCGTGCAGGGCTGCCCGTTGTCGGCGTTGAGCGCGACGACGGTGGCATCCGCGGTGGGTGCGAAGATGCGGCGCGGACAGCTGTCGAAATGGATCGCCTCGGCCGCCACCGCGCCCTTCGGCGTCGGCGGCGGCGCGGCGGGCGCCACGCCTGCCGTCGCGGCCTGCGCGGCGTATGCGCCGGAATCGTGATAAGCCACGCCACGGCAGATCATGTGCTGATAGCCCTTGGCGTCGCGGTTGATCTTGGGGTCGTAGCGCCAGCGCTCCTTGCCGGTGTCCGGATCCAGCGCGATCACGATGTCGTGCGGCGTGCACAGGTACAGCATGCCGTTCGCCTTCAGCGGCGTGACTTCGTTGGCGATCTCGGTGGGATCGGCCGGCCCCTTGAAATCGCCGGTATGGAAGGTCCACGCCACCTGCAGTTTCGCGACATTAGCCGGGGTGATCTGCGCGGCCGGCGCATGGCGGTCGCCATGGCCGGAGCGGCCATAGGCGATCCAGTCATTGGGCGGCGTACCCGTGGCGTCGGCCGGCGGCGCGCCGGCTTCCGGCGCTTCGCCGGCCAGCGTGTAGTAGTCGGTGAAGTACGCCACCGCACCCAGCGCGACGCTCGCTGCCAGCACCAGCCACAAGGGCAGCGTGCCGGTGGCCCAGCGCAAGGCCGGCTCGGGGTCCGGCTCCAGACGCCGCGACACCCACGGCAGCAGCAGCCATACGCCGAGTACAAACCACACGGCGACGCGCGGCACCAGCTGCCACCAGTCGAAGCGCACCTCGTAGATCGCCCACAGCAAGGTGGCCAGCAGCAACAGCGCATGCAGTCCCAGCGCCAGGCCGCTGCCGCGCCATGCCAACCAGCCGGTAGCGATGAGCATCGCACCGGCCAGCACGTAGTACGGCGAGCCGCCCAGCACCAGCAGCCATGCACCGCCGGCAAGCAGGCCCAGGCCGAGGAATACGAACAGCGCGGCAGTGATCCACAGCGCAACGCCCGGTCGAGACTTCGTCTCCATTCGCTCTTCCCTTGTCGCTATCGAATGGCGAATCAACCCGCTCATGGTTGACGAGCCGCCGTTGGGGTTTCGTGATGCCAGCGGATGCCCGCCGGGCCGCCCGACTATGCCGCATGCCGCTGAACGCATACCGAGCCGGAGCGGCGGACGTGCCGATGACACGAACAGGCGCCACGCTCCGGAGCGCTTTTTCGCGCGGGGCCGTGTTCCTCTATACTTGCGGCCCGCTGCCCCCGTAGCTCAGTTGGATAGAGCGTCCCCCTCCTAAGGGGAAGGTCGTACGTTCGAATCGTATCGGGGGCACCAAAAACAATGACTTACGGTATTGACAAATCCGTCATTCCGTTTCTTGACGTTCCTTTTCGGTCAGTTTGGTCACAGTGGTCACAGTGACTTTAGCTATTGGGGAATGGTGAAGTCGGCGGCGTGAAGTTGGAGGTATACCGAGCCACACCTTTGGTCAGCCGGAATTCGTCCAGATAGCCGCCATACGAGAAGTTGCTATTGCCGCCCGCCGCAGTGTTGGACCCCACGTAAAGCAGATCGGTATCCGTGTTGTTGAATGACGTGCTAGAGGTGGCAACGGACGTTCCGTTTAGATACACGGTCAGAACGCCTGAGGCCCGGACCACGGCCACATGAGACCAGGTGGAAATAGAGACTGATGCCGTTAGGTCGGTGATGCCGTTGCGGCGCACCGTGATGACGGTTGGCGTGGTTCCGATGGACAGGCCGCCACTGGTGTTGACACCCTTGAGATACCAGACGCCAAAACCGGTCACCGGTGTAAGGGGGTTGACCCACGCCTCGATCGTGAAGTCCGAGGTGCCCATCTGAAGGTTGGCTTTGTCTGAGGTAGAGATCGGACTTAGCGTGTTGTTAGGGAAGTTGCCGCTCGATAGGCCAAACTTCTTGTCGGCAGTCGAAATGGTGGACGTTCCATTTCTCGTCCACGTGTTGGCAACGATCTGATCGGTGAACGTCGTGCTTCCGTTAGATCCTTCGAAGTGCAGCAATGCGACCACGTTTGCAAAATAAGGATCAGTAGCGGCAGCGGCGCTAGAGGCGAAAATGCCAGGTCCAACCGTGAACATCAGGCGTACCCTGCCCCGCCGCCGCACAGCAGCACGTCACTGGTGCTGTCGTAGTAGGCACTGAAGAAGTTAAGGGCGCTTGCCGTGGTGACCCAAGTGGGCGCTGTGCCGCTGGGCCATTTGAACTTAGATCCAAGGGTGATGGTCCTGCCGCCCGTGCCATCCTGTTTAAGGCGAAAATTGAGTACAACTCCATCCTCAAGATTGCTCGGATTGGCGATAGTGATGTTGCCCGTAAGGGTGTACTCGAAGTTGTTAGAGGCACTCGCATCCGGCGTAACCGTGCCCGTCGCAGAACTGTTAACTACCGGAATGACTCGCTGGGACTTACCGAAGTCGTTCTGCTGGGCAATGACCCACGCCAGCAGATTGGCAAGGGACAATTGCTTGTCCACGCTTGACTGAACAACCTGCAGGATTTCCGATCCGGACAGGGCGCCAGCGGCGCTGTAGTCCGATGCATATTTAGCCATGCTATTTAGCTCGCAATCGAGTTGTCGGAGAAGCGGCGCCAGTTCGTGCCGTCGCTATAACAAGGAGCTGCCGCGCCAGTGAGATCCGTCACGAAGATCACTCCGTGCTGATAGGTCATAGCGCTTGGCAGAGTGGAAAGGGTGAAGGCAAGAAGGATCTGAACCGAACCGACCGTGCTATTGGCCGTCAGCTGTACGAGCGATTGGCTCGTCAGGTTGTCTCCCGTCTGGTCGGTAAGATCGGCCAGAGTGAGAGAGGCGTCTGAAATCGTGGTAACGCCCGATCCATCGGTGCTCAGGTTTATGCCTGGACCGGCAGCAAGCGCAGCGGCTACGCGGGTGTTGGTGAAGTAGAGGTTTGTCGACCCTTCTGACAGATCGTCCGTCGTTGCCGCGCTCGTGCCAGCAACGCGACCGTAGGTGTCACGACTGAACTTCTGTAGTGACCCACCGCCATCGTCTGCCAAGGTGGCTAGATCAATGCTTACGGTGCCATCCGTGTTGACCGTCTTGGCTAGCGTGGTCGTCAGAATGGTGTCGGAGATGTTGTACCAGCCCTTCGTGCCAGTGCCGTCACTTCCGTAGTACTGCGTGACTAAGGCGTCTTGGACATCTCCGTCCAGGGATACGATGGCTATGCCGGAAGCCAGCGATCCATAGACAAGAATCGACTGGTTACCCACCACATTGGAGGTGATGGGTAGGAACTCGCCCGATGGAGGCGTGGGAGTGGTGCCCGAACTGATGCTATCTACGCGCCTTTGGACGTTGACCATCCATTGATACATCGGACGCGTGGGAAGCCCATCAGAGCCTGAAATCGCGCTCTGAGAGTTGGGCGGAACAAGGCTGATCGTCACGGCGTGTCAATAATGCCGAACGCGATATAGCTGAAGTACACCGTAGAGGTGATGTTGTTCGGTGACTGGGAGCCACCCTCATTCACGTTCACCGAGAAGGTAAATCCGGTGTTTGTGATGTTGGTCAGGGAGACCACGCCGTAGTAGCCGCCAGGAGCAATGCCACTACCGTTCCCGGTGGCCACCACAATGGGAGAGGTTCCGGTTTTGTATGGAACGGCAAACGTCACCGAACCCGTCGCAATGTGGGCGCCACTAGGAGGGATGCTCCCGCTGGCTGCCTGGACAAAGCCGGAGGTGGTCGTAGTCGTAGTGTCAGCGATTCTGAGAGACCCGGCGGTCACCGCGATATTGGCGGCGGCCGGAGGGGCGACATTGTTCTGCCAGAACAAGTTTGTCCCGTCCGTGCCCAATACCTTGCCCGACATGCCCGTGGGATCGGGAACCTGAATCACGTCAGCCCACAGGAGTACCGCGCCATCACTGGTTAGGAACTTGCCAGCCTGGAGCGCTGGAATGGCCGTACCGCCACCGCCAGGCAGCTCTACGTCGTCCCTTTCCGCTACCAGTGTGTTGTCCGAGGCGTAGAGGCGAACCCGGTAATTGCCATTGCCCCAGATATCAATAGGCATGCCAAGTCCGTTCACCGTTCGCCCATCCGTGCCAATGGCGATCTGGTTGCCGTTGTTCACGGTAAGGCCGGAGTCCCCATATACGTCTTTCGGCGTAGTGGTGCCGGAGTCGAAGAACTGCAGGTAGCCCGACACCGCAAGGTTGCCCTGGGAGTCGAGATATACTGGGAAGGGGTTGTAGATGCGGAAAGCGGTCATGCTCGCTCCAACAAAAAGCCCCGCAATGCAGGGCTGGGGAATTTCGTATGAATGATGGAAATAACTTCTGGCTAAGGATCGGCCTCTCTCTCATCATCTATCCGGCCGTGGCTATCGTTTTCTACGGAACGGCGAGACTCATAGCGATGGCCATCGCTAGATGGATGCCAGAATCACGGCTGAAGCGGAGGCTGCTGACTGACACTGATACGGGTCGCTTGGCCTACGTTCCCAAGGGCGCCGAAGTACGGAGCGAGAGCCTTAGCGAGCCCGTTGCGCTGCTGGGCCGGGATAAGCGATAGCACCTGCTGCGATTGGTAGTCCTGAGGATTAAGCATCACCTGCGTCAGCTTTGCCTTGAGTTCGTCAGGGACGCCAAAGAACTTGTAGATGGTGTCGATGGGCCTTGCGAGCTTTTGAAGAAGTGGGCTATCGGCAATGCCAGAAGAACCCAATGCTCCAGCGATTTGATCTAGTGCAGACTGAGATGCCATGTTCTGCACAGTATTAGAGCCGATAGCTTTGCCGCCAGTGGCGCCCACATTGGCGCGGTCAAGGTCAGATGCAACGGCCCTTAGGGCCTGCATACGCTGCTGACCAAGCGTGTTTTCGGCGGTTGCACCAGCGAATCCCGTCTCTTGCCTAGCAATCTGATCGGCATTTCCAAGAGCCCTGGCAAACGCCTCCCGGTACAGGTTTGGGTTGCCGTTTGCGTCCAGGGCATTGGACGTTCCCTTGTTAAGGATCTCCTGGCCAACCTGCATGGCATTGATTGGCTGACTTAGGCGCGAATACTCCTGATTCGCCGTCTGGAAAGCAGGAGACATCTCGTTCGTGGCACTCATCAGGTCATTCTTAATGCCAAGCACGGCCTGCTTGCCGTAGCGCCCAAGCGGAGTTGCCGGATCAGCATTGGCCATCTCATCGAGCGCCATCTTTACAGCCTGTAGGCCATCGACCGACTGCAGTGGATCGACGCCGCGCACGCCCTGGTTGGCAAGAAGCGTTTTAGCCCTGCCCACCGCCATCTGAAAGGCTGGGCGGCTCAGGAGTGCCTTTACTTCAGGATGAGCCTGAAGCGAATAGGTAGGAGCCGAACTCTCAATAGCCCTGGCAGCCTGCTCAGAAGCTGCTTGCGAGCCAGGGATAAGCGCCCCAGTCTGGCGTGTCTGTGCAGCCCGCGATGCAGCATCCGATGCGGATTGAGCGTTGGCCTTGGCGATAACATCGGCAGCGTCGGCTGCTTGCTGCTGATCGATAGTCCTGGCTAGGTCATAGAGGCCTTCCGTACCCTGGTTTCTAGCGGCCTGAGCAGATGCTAGATCTTGCGGCGTGCCAACGGCCCTTTGCGCGAACTGGTAGCGTGCGCCGTTATTTGCCAGTGCGCGATTGGTGAAGTCGTTGACTGCCCCGTTATCTGCGGAGTTAGCCAGTGTGCGCTGCAGCTGGGCCAGGCCCGGATTTCCAGTCGCCTCAGCCAGAGTCGGCTGTACGCCAGGAATTTGGCTAGGAACGAGTTGCATGTTACCGCCGGCCCCAAAGCGACGGATCATGTTCGCCTGAATGCCCCTCTGCCCCGCCTCGGTCATTGGGTCGATGAGACCCTTAAGGCCACGCACACTAGCCATAACGGCCCTAGGAAGAAGCTGTGCACCACCACCAATAGCGCCTCCGATAACGGCGTTGTTGGCTCGCACATCCTCACTGTCGCCCGTTCCAAGAGGCTGCGTACCGCCCAAGATGGCACCCTGAGTGGCGCCACCCCTGACGGTGGTTGGCACAAGCGCCTCATTTAGCAGTGGCGTTTCGCCAGCAATGCCAAGTGCCCGAGCACCACGCAACGCTGCTGCAGGGGCAAGCATCTGAGCGCCGTAGCCCGTGATGTTGCCAGCAATGCCTGCCTTGGTAGACATCAGCGGTGCATCGGTGATGCGCGCCTCGTCTTCCTGCTGTTTCAGTGCCTGATAGGCATTCGCTGGAGCGTCCAGCAGGTCATTCTGAGTGCCGAAGGCTTTGTAGAGGTTGACGGTAGGGGCGATGGTCTGTGCAACGAGGCCAGTTCCAGCCTGTGCCAGACCGCGAGCCTGATCGACAAATGATTTGCCGATGCCTGCGCGGTAGTTCTCCATATCCGTGCCAAGACCATTGGGGCCGGCAGCCGTAGCTATCTTGGACGTCACGTTGGAGAAGCTTGGTTTGGGCGCCTGTCCCTGCATCTGCCGGATCATTCCAGCGATCTGGCGCGCATCTTCGGTGTTTCCCTGGGCGTCAGCCTTCTGGAGCGCGGCAAACAGGTCGTCAACAGACGGATTCGTGGCCATCAGCGGTACTTGTCCAGAAGCGCCTGCTGGTCAGGCGAGAAGGTCATGGTCGTAGATGGCTGTGAAGGCGTACCGAACTGCCGCATCTTGCCCTGAATCAACTGGCGCTGGTCTTCAACGGCAGACTGCTGGTTCTTGATGTCATTGCTCAGCACATCTGCAACAGCACCGAACTGCTTCTGGCTAAGCTCCTTGCGGAGCATGGACATGGCCTCTTCCATCGTGCTGATAGGCGTTCCGCCGGAACCGGTTGCCCCCGACATGATGCGCGCGTAGTCAGCAGCCACAGGCTTGATCGCCGCATCCAGGCGAGCCACATCCGGGTCGCCAAGATTGAGTTTGCCGCCAAGAATCCATTTATTGAGCGCAGGAGATCCAGTGCGCGAAACCTCGTCCGATACCTGCAGTGCGTAGTTAAGATTGCGCTGAAATGCCTCTTCCTGTGCCTGCATGGCATCCGATCGCTTCTGAAGTGCCGTAAGGCTGCTTTGAAACGCCTTATTACGCCCGGCCGTCGTGGCAAGCTCCTGCGAAGAGACACCGGCCTGTTTGGCGATTTCCGCCACGTTGTTCATGATGGCGGTGCGCTGGGCCACCCCTTGGCTGCCACGACCAATGGGCGGTAGTTTTCCATTGAAGATGTAGTCCCAGGACGCATTGGTTACAGCGTCAGGGCTGAGACCTGACTGGTCTGCTGCAGCAGAAGCCTTGTTGCCAAGTGCGATACCTTTTAGCTCATCGTCGCTGGCACCAAGCGCTTTAGCGTTCTTGAGTCGGTTCTCAAGCGCGGATTCTTTCGGAGCCGGCGTGCCCACGGCAAAGCGCATCCCTGTGATACCAGTCGACGTGCTGCCGGCCGGCATCTGCAGATGCACATGGTCACCTTCGTCAATCGGCTGCAGGCCACGCGCCTTAGCATCCTCGATGAATGCCTGCTTCTGATCGGCAGGAACGACGACATCAGAGGCGGTGCCGGTCAGATGCTGACTATTCGGCACGCCACCAACCTCAGCATTGTGCTGCGGCGAGCGAACGCCGGAGGTCATGGTGCCGCCATACTTGGCTGCCAAGTCGTTAGCCTGGTCGAAGAACGATCCGCTCTGCTGGCTGAGCGTAGGAGCGCCACCAAGCGGAACCAGGGAGCCCTGACCGGCATTCGCCCCAGTCTTCTGAACAACCAGGGGTCCACGCTCACCATTCGGGCCGATCAGCTGATTTCCAAGCACCGCCGGAGCTGTCGCGCGCGGAGCGGTGCCAGCCTTAACCTGTGCCGCCAGCTGACGCTGATCCTCGGGAAGTTGTGACTGAATGGCGTTGAACGTCTGCAGCGCAGCGGGCGTCTTCATGTTCACCGCACCCTGAGTGCGAGCCACGATTTGGTAGATCGCTGGAAGCATGTCGGGGCTGAAGTTGTCTGGCGTCGGCGTGCTCGCTCCCATGCTGGAGTGCAGAGACTGCAGGAAGGGCTTTACGGCCTGATAGGCGCCCTCTGTGGCTGCCTGGTTGCCCGTCTGGTAGGCGTTTAGCACGTACCTTGCCGCAGCACCTAGTTTCGCGTCGCGTGCGTCCTGCATTGATTGCAGGTCGCTCCCGATCTGCATGCCGGAGTTTCTGTCAACGCCAATGGCCTGCCCAACCAAGGCATCTCGATCGGGGCCAGGGGCAGTGTTATAGGCCTTGGCTGCTAGGTCATTCAGCGACAAGCCGCGACCGCGGTCATAGGCGTTGTTGATGTCGCTGTAGTAATCAGGAAGTAGGAGCTGATTAGCCATTAGGGGGTCCACCCGCCGCCATTCATGCCGGGCCACCCAGTAGCCAAACTTCCCGGTCCGGTGTACGTGGTCGAAGGCGATAGAGAGCTATTGCCGCCGCCGTACGAAGACGTATTCTGCGAACCATAGCGGCCAAGAAGCTGGCCGATGCCCTGGCCGATCTGGCCCACAAGGTTGGAGTTGGCGTTAGCTTGCTCATATCCAGCGCTGGTCTGACCAAGAGCGTTGTTCTGCAGATAACCGCCGATCTGTCCTGCCTGATTCGCGCCGATGCTCCCAAGATTGGCTGCGGCGCCCTGCCCCATGCCCGCAAGCTGCTGGAGCTTGCCGTAGTACGAGTTGTAGTTCTGATCGGCCAAGCCGGTGGCGTAGTTCAGGACGTCGGCACTGTGTCCGCCGCTATAGAGTGAGCCGCGTGCCGCCGCCGATCGATCCAGCGCCTGCAGACCCTGGCCAAGACTGAACTGATAATCGGGCGACTGCTTAAAGCTGGAATAGTCACCGCCGTTCAGAGCGCCCATCTGCGTCAGCGCGCTATTGCCAGCACTGATGTAAGGGTTGAGATTCGTCGCAGTGCGGTTGTAGTTCAGGTTCTGCTGCGCAATCGCAGCATCCATCGCCTGCTTAGACGATTTTGCGGCCTTGTCTGCTGCATTGTTCTGGAAGATGCCGCCTATAACGGCACCACCGATTGAGCCGGCTGCTACCCAAGACATTTAAGACCCTCTTTGTGCTCGATCAGATGGGCCTCGGGCTCGATAAGCTCAGCTTCGAGGCGTTCGAGGTCGGTTTCGTGGGTGCCATGGACCGTTACCCAGATGGTTTCTTCGTGCGCGTAGCCAACACGCTTAGTGCCTGGCTTGGAAACAAGGATGGCGGGCGCCTTCAGCCGCTTCATGCCGTCCTCGGTCCACACGGTGATCTCCCCTTTCACGAGGAAATTCATGTGTTCCGTCTTATGGATCTTCCCGGTCAGCACACATCCGGCTGGAATCACCAGTTCGCGGGAGTAGATGCCGTCTGCGAAGTGATGGTGTACCTCGAAATCGTGCTGCGGGAGCTTAAGTAGCTGCTTCTCGAAGGCCTGGATGGTTTCCAGGCTTGGTATGTTGGGAAGCTCAAGAACTGGCGCGCGCAAATTCGTGGAACCAACCCCTAAATCATGGCTATTTTCCATTGCTTTCAGTGCCTTATCGGCGCGCGCAAGTTCGCAACCAGATGAGCCATCCGGTTGTTCCATGGTGATGGCGTACATCAGCTGTCTGATTGCTCCAGAAGCATCGAGCCAGACAAGAGGTCGGCTCGGATGGGGTCAGTGACGCGGATCTCGAATACCCATTGGCGACCCATGCCAAAGGCACGAGCCTGAACGCGTTTCACGAAGTCTCCTGTATTGCCAAGCTCTATTTTTCGGAACTCCGACCAGTTGCGCCCACCGTCTTTGCTGTACCTCAGGTCGACGTAGTTCATGCTTTGATAAAGAAGTCGAAGTAGCAGGCGTCAGTCGGACCAGTGGCCGCATCGTCATCACACCTGACGGCGATAACGTTGGTGCCAACGGCGAAGTGGGTTGAGTCAATGTGTATCGTTACGCCGGCATGTGTGATCGTGCTGCCGTCAGACACGAGATAGCCGTTCACGAAGAACTGATAGCTGTTGTCGAAGTAGCCGACCAAGGTGTATCCAGATGGATTCACAGCGCTCAGTGCGATCTTCCTTCGAATCCAGAGCCTCTTGTTAAGCGGCGTGCCAGTGGCAATCGTCGTTGAGAACCTACTGTCATAGGCGTGAGCATCCGTTCCCTCGCTCGGCGCTCCAGAGATATCGCCGAACGGAGCCGTGCCCGTCGACCATGCAGAATCGTCGTATGTGACACCGGAATAGTCGGTGGTGTCCGTCAGATCGATTGACTTGTACCTCCAGCCCGTCTGCTGGGCCGGAATGACTAGCGAGTAGGTCGCCGTGTCCGGGAGATCGCGATGATTGGACTGGCTGTCCGTGACCCGAACGGTCCAGCTATAGGTTCCCTCCAGTGTTGGCGTTCCGGTGACTAGGCCGTTGTTGTCGATCGACAGACCCATTGGAAGTGCCCCGCTCACAATGCCTACCGTCAGCGGTCGGTGGCTTGCCTTGATCGTGTACTGATAGCTAACAGGTGACCCAACCGTGCCATCGACAAGGTCTCCGGTGATGGACAGGACATTGCCTAGCGTCGAGCCCGATGCAATGGGAAGCCCCGTGTCCATGACCAGTTCCAGGCCATTCACGATTACGCGGTTCTGGTTATCGTGCAGGACGCCAGTCACGCGGCGCCTTTCCATCTCAATGCCGTCTTCCGTCTGGATGTTCCAGTCGAGCTTGTAGAGCTTGCCGTTGGAGAAGTCGCCGGCTATCCACATGCCATTCCAGTAAGTAAGCGTGTTCATGCGCCAGCGGTTCAGATCCTTGGACTGACGCCGATGCCACTCACCCGAAGAAACGTCATAGCCCCACGTCATCCCATCAGGGAAGGTGAGGTAGTAGATCTTATGGCCCTGATCCTCGAACACCATCGAGAAGCACTGGGATAGATTGCACCCAGCGATGTCGGCCTCAATCGGATAGGTTGAGACGCGAACCGGCGTATAACCATTGGCTCGGTAAACAATGCCGTCGTCGCCAAGCCAGATGACCGTGTTGTCGAGCAGAGATAGGCAATACGGAGAGGCCGCGCCTCGCTCCATGACGACGCCAGAGACCCGCTGGAACGTACCCGTGGCCTGACCATCATCCACATAGGGTTCGATCGTGCGCTCGCCTACAAGCCACCACTCACGGTGCGTGACGATCTGTCCAATCAGCTTGTCAGGCGACCCTTCGGCCTCATAGCGGTCTAGGGAGTTGTAGGACAGCGCATCCGCCAGATCTGAGTGAAAGGCGAACCTACGTCCAGGGTCTACGCCAGTGATGTAGCTATCTACGAAATCGAAGGAGATTGATCCAATGAACGCCTCATCCGTGATCTGTACGAGTGATCCATCAACCGTGTTGTACACGTAGCCAGACTGGCCATTCGAGATGGCCACCTGGTTTCCGCCAGTGATCTGGTTATGAGACATCGACACGCGACCCGTACCGGGGATCTTGCCGATGTACTGAGACGCTCCATCAGGCGTGACGAGGAATAGTCCCGTTCCTGAGACAACAAGTAGCCTTCCCTCTACATTCCTTGCTCCCCTTACCGGCGCAGCAGTTCCTAGGTCACAGAATGCATAGTTGCCAGGCGCACACCTGAGCTTTGAGACGGAACGCGTATCCGGCCGCTCGGACCTGACCGGTATGTAGTTGACCGTATCCTGCACCGCCCACGGCTTGGACTCATCGGAGTACGCGCCACCGATGATGGGAGCAGGCTGCCAGCGCGCCATCAGAGATAGAACCCAGCTCGCCAGCCATAAATGTTCGGCTGACTCTCGCCGCGCGGTAGGTCGTCATAGGACACTCGATCGTGGCTGCTGGACTGGACTGCGGCCACAAGAGAGGCCATGCCCTTGTCAGCCATATCCTTTACGTCAGGATCGAGCGTGACGCCATATCGGGCACGGAGACGCACGGCCAGGTTGTAGCCGAGCATTTCCTGAAGTTCGGGGAAGATCAGTTCTTGCGTAGGCAGCGTTACGGGCTGCCAGCCCAGAGTGATGCCATCGCCTTCCCACGCCGCAATCATGGCGTTCAGGGCAGTAATAGCCCCTTCCGTCTGTTTCGGGGTAGGCACATCCTCGTCATCGACCACGCGTAGGTGACCGAGCGCGGCGCGCACGATGTCAATAATCTGGATCATGAATAGCCCAAGAGAAAGGCGGGGGAGAAATCCCCCGCCGTTAGGTCACTCAGAGACGCGGCAGGCGTGATCCGGACGGACCGCGGTATCGCCATACAGCACGTCGATACGGGTACGCTCGATGTCGTTCAGACCATCACCGAAGGTCATCACGCGGACCGAAACGTTCTGCACGGTCGCGGTGTAGCCCTCACAGCTGGCCAGCACCGGCAGCGGGACGAACGCGGCGCAGAAGGCATCACGGTGGAACGCCAGGTTCTGACGGTAGGTGCCCGCGGTGCCCTGGAACACAGTCACCGCAGCGTTATCCGCCGGACCAGCGTTCACGGTGCCAACCACGGTCGAGGTGGTCGGGGTGATCGGAGGCGAGATCGACAGATTGCCACCACCACCAGCGTAGTCAGCCGTCACGACGAACTGACGCAGCTTGCCATTCGAAACGCCAGTGATCGGATGGACCTCATACACGCCCGCGATCGTGAAGATCGTGCCCTTCGGAATGGCCGCCGTGCCGGTATCCACCGCCAGCGTGCTGCCCGTCTGCGAACCACCATTGACCAGGTAGCCCGAGATGCTGGAGGCAATCACCAGCGACGGAATCGACTGGTTCTCGTAGAAGTCGAACGCCGCGTAACGGCCCACAGCGCCGTCATCAAACGCGCCCTTGATCTCCTTGGCATCGTGGAACAGCGTCGCATTGGCCTCGGCCAGCCCCAGGTTGGCATCAGACGAGAACAGCAGCGAACGCTGGCTGGACGGAGCCAAGTGGCGCTCCAGAACAGCACGAGCCTGCGCGTACGGCGTGCGCGTGGTCGGCGTGGTGCCCCAGGTGCCAGTCACGTTCGGCGTGGCCAGCATGAAGTCAGACAGAAGATCAGCCTGCACGTACGAGATCAGCGACTGCATCGCCGGACGAAGGATGCGATCCTTGAACTCGGTGATGTTGAGCTTCTTCTCCTTCGCCGTGAACTGCAGAGGGACGTGCTTCTGCTTGCTCAGGCTCAGGTTGACGTACGATTCCTGGAAGTTGTTGCCAGCACCGCCGCCGGCAAAGGTGGCACCATCAAACACAGTCGGAACGGCTGGAATGCCGATCTTGACCGTATCGCCCTTCTGGTAGCCATTGACGTTCTGGCCGAACTCGCCGGAACGGCCGGTGTTGATGTTCTTAATGAGGTTGGCCTCTTCGACCAACATCGCGGCAGCCTCACGGGCCACCATCTGGTGGGTAAGCAGGTTGTTAGACACGAAAGCGCTCCGAAATTAGGAGCCCGTCAACCCTTGGACTTGCGCGCCTGGAACCATTGGTCGTCAGTCATCTTTTCCGGCGGTGTATCCGTCGGAGAACGGCCAGAAACCATTGGAGTCGGCGGCGGAGCCTTGGAGAGGGGCTTGGATTGGGATTCCGGCGCTTTCTGCGTGGCCGTCAGACGCGAGGCGATGCGCTTGACTGCAGCGGCCGCCATATCTGGGCGGACCATTGCCATCTGAAAGGCATCGTCATCGTTACTGCCGAGGTGGTAGGCGATCTGAGGGCCGTTTTCGTGGGCCATGATCGCGGCGATTACATCGCTAGGTAGGTCGTAAGGAATGGTGTTAACCACTTCCTCAAAATCGGGGTGTTCGTGGACAAAATCGTCCACTCGCTGCTTGTACGAGATCGAGACCTCGGCGTTTCGCCTGGCGGTCTCGGTCTGCTTCGCCTGGGCCTCGCTCTCTTTGCGGGCTCGATCAAGCGACCACTGATGATGGGCCTTGGTGTAGGCCTCTACGTCGTAATTGTGCTGGTCTAGACGCGGCTCATCGGTGACTGTGGAAGTCTGTTCTGCGGGCTTCCGTCCCGCTTCAAGCTCAGCAAGGCGGCGCTGATAGTCGTTGCGCTCCTGCTTAAGCCGATTGATGTACTCGGTGGTGCGATTCTTCTTGCGCTGCTCCTGCTCGTCCTGAGCAGTCTTATCTACCTGGGGCTGATCCTTGGTTTCTTGGGCTTCCTGCTGGACTTCTTGGGTCTGCAGTTCCTGCTCAGCGGACAAAGCATCGTCCGCACCCTGCAAAAGGGTGTTCTCGTCAGTCATATCTTCCTCACGGGATCGGCCTTCAACCGGCCGTTGGGTTTCTTAGGACGTAAAAAAACCGCCTTGCGGCGGCTGCATTCCATCGGCTTGGTCAACTTGCCCAGAATCGGGCATGGGTGGAGCGACCATTCGGTGGTATTTCTCTACCGTTGCGGCGTGTGTATCAACCGCTCCGGCGTGATCCTTGCCAATCTCTGCCATCGTCTTGACTGGCAATAGCTGGGTCTCCATGGCCGTCTTACCGGCGTCTGCATCAGCGCGCTTGGCATCAGCCAGCTTCTTCTGCACGTCAGCCATGATGCGAGGATCAGGCTGCGGCGGTGGCGGCAGCGGGTCGCCTTTCTCGGGCTGCAGGACACCCTGCTTGACCAGCTGAAGGCGGAAGGCTTCGGACACCGTTTCGGAGCCCGGAAGATCCATGTTCTGCAGCACCTGCCAGGCCAGCAGGCTGCCGACCACAGGGTTGATCGGACCCACCTGCCCAGCCAGCTGAGTAAAGGCGTCCACCGCCTCCATACGCTGCGTGGCATAGGTCGGACCCACCGTGATCACCACGTCATATCGACCCTTGCCGATGTCGTTAACGGTGTGCTGTTCGCCCGTATTCGGATCGGTCACCGTCTGATAGAGCTGCTTCCACTGCTCGCCACCATCCTCGCCCAGGATGCGCACGGCTCGCGGCGTATCGATCACCTTGGGCAGCATGTCCACCAGGATCTCGTAAGTGAACCGGATGGCGTAGGTTAGGTTGTCCGTATAGTTGAACGTGGCGACCGCGCCCTGCTGCTTACGACTGTTAATCGCAACACCGCTGGTCTCATTCGATCGGGCACCAAGCGAGGCGTCATAGATGCCTGTCGACGCCTTCAGGTCGTCGTTGTCCATGCCGGCCATCTGGATTAGCGCGGCAGGAACTTCGGCCTGGTTGGACCGAACCGGCATGGCTTCCGCCTCGTCATTGACGGGCAGATAGGGGAAATCCTCGGAGTTGGCTTTCTTCCAGAAGTTCTCCAGCCCCTTGATCCACTTGTTCTTGACGATGAACGGCGCTTTCGGCGCCTTGGCAACAGCCTCGATCATCGCAGTACGGTGAACGTTGTGAAGGCGCTGCTGGTCCTTGCACTGCCGCACAAGGCCCTGCCAATAGTCCTCACCGTCAACGTTGTCGATCTGACCCCACACCGGAACGATGGGGATGTGCTTGCAGGGGAACTCGTACTCGTCGGTCAGCCATTCCACGCCGTTGGTCATCCGCATGTAGACCTTGTGGCCGTCCACTGTGCGGCGCTTGACGATCTGGATGCTGGAAGCCTTCAGGGCTTCCTCATCGTTACCCATCTCGTCCGCGAAGACCGTCTTGCCGTTAGATAGCGCCCAAAGCTCGCGCTTGACCGGCTTCTTGTACCAATACTCGGCGATGCGGATCTTGTCCGCGTCTCGCCAGTTCTTGTAGTCGCTCTCGTCCGAGTCGAAATCGACCTCTTGCGCCTTGGGATAGAGGCGTTTGAACTCTTCCTTGGCAATGGTCTCTTCCACAAACCAGAACATCGCATCGCGGCGGTCACGCTCCACGGCTGCCGGGTCACACTTGGCCGACAGCGAGTTATGGATCGGCTTGATGTAGATGCTCTGGTCAAAGCTGTCCGGCTTCTCGTAGTCGGTGCAGATGCGCCATGCACCAAAACCGCCCTTCACTGCCGACTCGAAGGCGATGTCATACGCCTGATCGGCATTACTGACCGACTCGATATTGCGACACAGGCCCTGCATGATCTCTGCTAGACCCGTGTCCGACTCTTCCACGCCTCGCACCTTGCCCTGCGGACGACCCTGTCGCATCTCGTTCACCACTTGGCGAACGTGGGCCTGCAGCTTGGGGAACTCGTAACACGGACGATCACCCCGGCGAGCCTTGATCTTGGAATCCCACTGCTCGCCAGGGACTGTTACGAACCGGATGTCCTCGCGGGCATGGTCATACAGCGTCGCGCAATGGTCAGCCGTCCGGTCGTAACGCTTTCGCATATCGACCAGAGCATCATCGTCTTTGCGCATCAGTAATCGATCTCGTAAGAGCTGAGGGCATCAAGATCAGCACCGCGCTGATCGGTGTTGTAGTAGTCCACGCACATCAGGCCGAAGGAGTCGGCCGCATGGCTTGACCAGTCGTGATCTGGCCCGAATCCGATATTTCTCTGTTCGTCGCGCTTCTCGTGATACCAGCCGAGCGCATCTCGTCCCGCCTCGGTCTTGGCAGCGTTGAACCATATGCTAGGGAAAAGCCTGCGGCCCACCTCAATGCGCTGCATGGCAGCACCAGCACCCATATTCGGGATGACTACGACGTCGTAGCCCATTTCCTCAAAGGCGCTCTGATAACTAACCTTGTGTACGCGGTCGTTGTTCTTGCCATCGTGCGGCAGAACAATGGTTACTTTGCCTGGCACGTATCCACGCTGCCTCAGCCATAGCGCATGGGCATCTATCGGCTGCCCAACTGACTCGTAGTAGTCCAGTGCGCGAACTTCGGGGCCACGAAACTGGTCGATCCAGATCGTGAAGGCGTCGGCCTTGGCTCCCGTCCCACCGATATCGCAATGCGCCCTAAGCGTCATAAGCGGGTCGGCAGAAACGTTGCCAATGCGGCCCTCTTCCTTGGCCTTGGCTAGATAGGATGCGTAGTAGGCACCCTCGATAGCCTGGGCGTATTCACCTTCCCAGATATGCGGATACTGATCAGGACGCTCCACCAGATCGCGTTGCCTATCGCGCTCAAGCTTGGCCGGGAACTTCGGATTGTCCCGCCAGTTCAGCTCTATGATCTTGACCAGCGAGTCCTTGGAGTGCCTGAATCGACTTTCTACAGCAGCCTGCTTGCGCTTAGGGTTCCAGGTCACCCAAAGCTCAGCATTCCAGTCAGAACCTTCCTCGCGAAGCGTGGGGATAAGGATTGACCATGCCTCATCCGTTACTGGCTCAGCTTCATCGACCCAGCACAGAAGAATGCGGCCCTTGGACTTGATGCTGGCAATGTTTCGATCAAGGCCAGCGAAGGCGAATGAGATGCGGCCATCACGACTCTTGATGGACTTCTCACCTATCTCGTAATAGCTGGCGAGAAACGGCTCTTCCTGAATCGCTCGCTTGATCTCTTCCATAGATGAGTCATCCAGCGAATTCATGAACTGGCGGGCGCACAGGATCTGTCCCGTTATGCCCTCCTTGCCGAACTTGTATCCGCGCACTGCGGCCATCTTGGCGAAGCTGCGGGTCTTGGCTGACCCTCGCCCACCATGGGCTCCGCGTATATCCGCGCATCCCTCGAATACGGGAATGAGCTTCTTGGGCAGCTCAATCCTGGCTGTTGCCATCCATGCTAACCAGTTCGATCTTGGTCACTACTTCAACCGGATTGCCATCGGGGCCGCTTAGCTCAACCGCGCTCAAGTCAGGCACAGACTTCTTTAGTAGAATCTCGATGGCACGAATCTGAGTGGCAGATAACTCGACTTCGCCAAGTGCGTGCTTTGTCAGACGATTAACGAGCTGACTTGCCTGAATTTTCGCCCGTATCTCATCACTGTGCCGGGGTCTCAACGTCCGTGCTGCCATGGTTATGGATAGGTAACAATCAGCTCAGGTGGGCCGTAAATGGTCGAACTCGGAAGGAACCACGGGTTGCCGCTTACGGAGATGTAGTACATCTGAGTCAAGACCTCGCCGTTATCGAGCGTGGCCTCTAGGTGGAACATCTGGTCGCCTATCCAATTGGCCGTAGCCGTGACCTTGGTCGATCGCTGGTCATCAGCAATGACTGCATTGGACATAGTGGTGATGTAACCGAAGTCGGTACGCCAGCGGGCCTTGACGATCTTCCTAGCCGCGTCCATTGCCCCATTGAAGTCCGCAACTAGGTCGCGCTTCTCGCTGACGATCAGGCGGACTGAATGGGTTCGGTCACGCACATACCCAGAGACATAACAGCGCGAGGTGCGGCCGTAGTCCTTGGTGATGGGGTTGGTCGGCATCAGGACAGCTCCGACTCATATAGCCACTCGATGCGGCGCACCTTGTCATCATCGAAATAGGCGACTCGATACGACTTCCCCTCGGCATCGACAGTCAGGCTGGTAACCACGCCACTGGTGTCGATCGCGGTGATTCGCACGGTCTGCCCAATGGCGAACCGGAACGAGACGATGTTCTGGCCAACATGGCGGCCAGTCATTGCCTCAGTAGCCTTGTTCACTTCTTGCCCTTTGGCTTGCCCTTACCGAGAACCTTGTTAGCCTTACTATCGATCTTTGCTTTGGCCGATGCAGACAAATTGCCCTTAGCTTCCTGTTGGCTAGCGCGGGCCTTCGCATTGGCAGCATGACTCTTATCAGGCATCGGGTACTTCCGGCTGCCCGGCAGGCCAAAGGAGGACTTAGGCAAGCCGTTACGCTTACCGGAGGTGAGCTTTGCCATGGGATTCTCAGTTCAGTTGGTTGTCTGTGCGGTCTTCCAGCATGCTGGCCGCGATTCGGAGCATCCGAGCCATATAGGGCTTGTCGTAGTCAGGGGCGATGATTCGCACATCGTCGCCCTTGGTCCTGATAACGACAGCGACCTCGTTGAGCCGAATAAACTTCCTAATCAGCTCACCACCCTCTTCATCGACAAAATCATCCGGCATCATGCTTTGGCTTACTCCAACCGCATATCTGCTTGCCGGTTTCGTCGTGATCGAGGATCTGCCGGGCGGTTCCGTCTGTAAGCTGGTCGTCCCGACTTGGGAAGATGGGCTTTACCCATTCGCAACCGTTGCTCGGCTTAATCTCTTGCCCAGTCTTGCAGCTTGCCAGCAGCGCTATCAGGAGCAGCATCGCCAATCCGCTGGATAGGCGCATCGGGAAGCTTTTGGGTTTCCTGCTCAACATGGCTTCGGACCTGTGCGCGCTTGGTGATCTGCTTCTGAGCCTTGATTTCAACTATGGACTGCTTGGCTTCGTCGTGGACGCGGGCGAAGTGCCAGCCGCCCAGTAACAGGATGGCTGCCAGTACGGCGATGACGATCAGCTTGATCCGGCTCACTCGCACGGCTTCCCGTACTTGCAGATGATGAATAGATAAATCGCCACGATTGCCACAATAATCAACATCATGGCGATTTCATTGAATAGATAAGGCCTGGCATGGAGGTGTCAAAGTTGATCGCCTCTCGCCACTGGCCCGGAGTAAATTCCAAGTCAAACGAACCCATGGTCTTCATGTACCCATCGCCGACTTGTTGGTACAGGATCGAGATAACGCCGATCAACTGGCCGTCATGGTTAAAGATGCCCGCTCCACTGTCGCCGAAGTAGCCGTTCAGGTCATACAGCGTCGCGGATACTTCAGGAAACTTCTTGTGCCCAGAGACATTGCCCTGACGATAGATATCAACCAGCTCGCCGGGGTTGCCAATCACGTAGACCGAATCCCCTTGCTTTGCTTCAGGGCCGCGTAGTGCAGCATCACGAAAGCTCAGGCTGGTCACCAACAACAAATGATCGTGCTTGTCGTCATAGGCCTTGTAGACCACCACCGGAATTCCATCGATGGCGAGCGAATGCGCATCAGCCAAGCAATGTGTAGCGGTCAAGATGGTGTTCTTGCCAACCACTGTGCCAGAGCAGCTGCCTTTATCCATGGTGAGATGGACGGCAACCTTGTGGATCTTATCCACCGGGCTAGAGGCGCACCCCGCGAAGGCCAGTAAGGACCAGATGACCGCGAGATGTGCCAAGGATTTCATGACTGCTTACCCTCACACAGGGCGCGCTCAGCGGCCCTACGTCGTACTAGACCGGGAAGTTTCTCGCCGTCTGAATAGACCCAACGGCTCATCTCTGCGCA
>Ga0102590_1000849_pt1 | contig 56126 bp, 49 predicted proteins | sample AraplaMF_Col_mMF_FD_76859 | JGI IMG/M metagenome (GOLD analysis project Ga0102590, IMG submission 76859) | Arabidopsis root microbial communities from the University of North Carolina, USA - plate scrape MF_Col_mMF | ecosystem: Host-associated > Plants > Roots > Endosphere | place: USA...
GCTCGGCCCCGTCGAGGTTGTAACCGTAGAACGGGTTCTCAGGGACGAACCGGAAGAACTGCGACCGGTTGCCCAGCACGCCCGCGCGGATCGCTTCGAACCACTCCGGCGGCTGACCGGACGGGTTGTCCTCGCTCCGGTACATGTTCGGCGTCAGGGAAGCGACCAGTACCGCCTTCGCGACGCGCTCCGGGTGGCGGGCGACATAGCGAGCCACCTCACCGCAGCCTGTGGAGTGGCCTATGTGGATCGCGGCGCGCAGGTTGAGGTGCTCGGTCAGGGCCGCGAGGTCGGCAGCCCAGTGGTCCATGTCGTTGCCGGTGCCGGGCTGGTCGGACCGGCCGTGGCCGCGCCGGTCGTGGGCGATCACCCGGTAGCCGTGGCGAAGGAAGAAGGTCATCTGGGCATCCCAGTCGTCCGCTGTCAGCGGCCAACCGTGGCTGAAAACGATTGGCTGACCTGATCCCCAATCCTTGTAGAAGATTTTTACGCCGTCTGTAGTCGTGATCGTGGACATCGAGTCGCTCCATCTGCGCTGTTGGACATTTTATTGAAAAGATTGCGATTGATTGATCCATTGAGCCACGCGTTACTCAATTTTGCGGGCGGAGGCCCCGGCGGGCCGTTGCCTTGGCAACACCCGATCGCCGACGCGTTATCGGCCGAATTGGCCCGGCAGTATTCGTCGTTCCTGCGCATTTGTGCGCGTTTCCTGCTAAATAAGAGAAACCACTCTCAATCGCGCTGCTCGGTCCGGAACTGACGCGGCGTCATTCCCGTATGCCGGCGAAAGAGGCGATTGAAGTTGCTCTGCGAGCCGAACCCCGCCTCAAGCGCAACCTCGATCATCGACGCGCGGCCCCGTGTTAAGCGGACCTGAGCATCCCGGATGCGCCGCTCGGTCACATATCTGTGCGGCGAGAGGCCCGTCGCCTTCTTGAACAGGCGACAGAAATGATACTCGCTGAGACAGGCCTGCTCCGCCAATTCTGCCAGTGCTACCGGTTCGGCAAAGTGGCTCTCGATGTAGTCAACCACCCGCGCGAGCCGTCGGGGATCAAGCTCTGGTTCGGCGCCGTAACGCTGCCATTGATCGTGTCTGTACTTGGTCAGCAGATGGGCGACGAGCATCGAGCGTGCTCCATCGACGAAAAGCCTGTCGGTAATCTCTCTTGGACGTGACACGATCGCCCGCAACGCGTGCGCGATTTGCACCAACAGCGGGTCCCTTATCCCACCCGCAAAGGCCACGCGGGTCCTGGCAGGATCGCGGTCGAAGTCCGCCTCCGCGCTGAGATCGAATGCCGACGGCGCAAGGTACATGTGCAGGAACTCGACTGGCGCCTTGATCCGCGACACCGTCTCCTGAAGCCCGATGGGATCGATTGACGCCATCCCCTGCTCGATGAACCCGCGACGAAGCACCCCGTTCGCTTCCCGCTCAAACGGGGCGCGACCTGCCAAAGCGACCGTGGCGACAACACATTGCATCGAGGCGGGCTTCAACGAACCGGGGTCGATCCGCCGATGTTCGACCCGCAGGTCGCCCCACTCGAGCGGACGATGAATGTGGGTGTCAGCCCCGAACCGATGATCAAGAGATGGCATCACCACGCTGGTTGCTCCTTTAGATCGGTTGTCTAAAAGCCTGATCGACACGACCGCCGGCGACCTCGATCTTGGAAGAGGATTTCGGCGGGGTATTTGTTCAGTTCGCTTTGCACGGTCTCCTGCACATCCGGGGCAACGGCGGCGATGTAAACCAGTCCGGCGACGCGCTCGCCGGTCCCCGCGCCCGTGATGGTGGCTCCGCATGATCCGTCGGCCCAAAGTCCATGGCAAAAACCATTGCCGGCTTGGAGGTTGAAGGCATGGTTGTTGTCCCCTTTTGGTTGAACCGCTGTGAAGGTAAGTCTTGCTTCCGCTGAAAACAAAGACCTAGTAGGCTGCGATGTATGCCTTGGAAGCATATCGAGGGACGGATGGAGCTTCGGCATTTGCGCTATTTCATTGCAGTCGCAGAGGAAGGTAGCTTTTTGACCGCTGCCCAACGGCGCCTGAACACTTCGCAGCCGTCACTGAGCCGGCAGATTCGTGATTTGGAATCCGAAGTTGGCGTGCAGTTGCTGGAGCGCCAGGCACGTGGCGTGGCGCTTACCGATGCCGGAAGAGTTTTTCTCGATCACGCGCGGCTGGCGCTGTCGCAAGTCGAAGCGGCGACAGATGGTGCGCGGCGGACCGCACAGCCGCAAAAGCCCGCACTTTCCATGGGGTTCATGGTCGGGCTGGAGGTGATGTGGCTCCCCCACTTATTGCGTATCCTCCGCGAGGAAGAGCCGGAGGTCGAAGTCACCCTGTGTAGTCAGTCCTCGCCAGAACTCGCCCTCGCATTAACGCGCGGGAAGCTGGACATCGCCTTTCTCCGCCCTGAGAAACAGAACGCAGGCCTGACCTTCAAGTTGTTGGCGAAGGAGCCCTTGATCGCAGTGCTGCCGGCAGACCATCGCCTGGCCTCGCGCAAAAGGATTCGCCCGCAGGATCTTGTCCGCGAGATCTATGTCAGCTCGGCGAGAACGTCTCCGGTACTGCACGCCGTGATTCAGGATTATGCGTCGAAGGTTGGGATCGTGCTCAAGGCAAAGTATGAAGGCGAGAACATATCGTCGGCCATGTCGCTGGTCGCATCCACGGGCGGAGTGACTCTCGTTCCGCTCTACGCGCAGAATATGCTGGCGCCAAACGTTGTTGCCAGAGCGCTCGAGGGCGTCCCACCAACCGTCGATCTCACGCTCGGCTACAACCAGGCAAATTCCTCTCCTTTGCTCGGCCGGCTCTTGTCCCGCGCGGATGAATTGGTTGCAAGCGTTCAAAATCAGAGCATCATTCGCTACGTTGAAGCCGACTAGGGACGTGGATCATCAGCGCACGCCGGCCTCAGCCCGCACGCGCCTTTGCGGACCGCTGCGCCGACGCCTTGGTCTTGGCCAGGAGGCGCATCAATTCACGCACGTCCTTCGGCGTCAGGTCGCCGAACATATCGGCGATCCATAGTTCGTGCTCCGCCGCCATCTTGCGGAATTCGGCGCGGCCCGCCTTGGTCAGGCGGATCACCTGGACGCGGCGATCGGCCTCCGAGGTGCGGCGGTCGAGATGTCCTGACTCAACGAGACGCTCGACCAGCCCGGTGACGTTGCCGTTCGAGACCATCATCCGCTTGGAGACGTCCGACAGCGTCATGCCCTCGGGAACCTTGTCGAGCTGGGCCATCAGATCGAACCTTGGCAGCGTGACGTCGAAGCGCTCGCGCAGGCGGCTGCGCACTTCGCCCTCGATCAGGGTCGTGCAGGTCAAGAGGCGCAGCCACAGCCTGAGCTCGTCGCCATGATGCTCCGGGAGTTCGACGGCCTTGGTCTCTGAATCGAGGGTCATGATGAAAATCTTGTCCGGCAGGGGCTGCGATCATTGCCCAGATTTCTTTAAGTTTCAAGTAATTGGCGCATGGCTTGCATGGCGGCGTTGTGCTTGCAGGCGCGGCGATCGTCAGAATAAGCTGCGCCCCGAGCACTTGACGTGGCATGAGTTTCGGCCGCTAAGGCCGAGCGGAGGAATAATCATGAAGCAGTCGTTGAAGCTGACCGGACTCAAGCTGACCGGACTCGCCGTTTTGCTGGGTACTGTCGCCGCGCCGGCCATGGCGCAGGAGAAGATCAAGGTCGGCATCATCGTGACGTTGTCCGGCCCCGCCGCCGTTCTCGGCCAGCAATCCCGCGACGGTTTTCAGCTCGCGGTCAAGGACCTCGGCGGCAAGATGGCCGGCAAGGATGTCGAGGTCGTCGTCGTCGACGACGAGCTCAAGCCCGACGGCGCCGTCACCAAGGCCAAGGGCCTGCTCGAGCGCGAGAAGGTCGATTTCGTGGTCGGCCCGATCTTCTCCAACATCCTGCAGGCGATTCACCGCCCCGTCACCGAGAACAAGACGTTCCTGATCAGCCCGAATGCCGGCCCCTCGAGCTATGCCGGCAAGGAGTGCAGCCCGTTCTTCTACGTCACCTCGTACCAGAACGACCAGGTGCATGAGATCCTCGGCAAGGTCGCGCAGGACCGCGGCTACAAACGCGTCTACGTGCTGGTGCCGAACTATCAGGCCGGCAAGGATTCGGCGGCCGGCTTCAAGCTCGACTACAAGGGCGAGATATCAGAGGAGAGCTACACCCCGCTCGGCACGCTGGATTTCCAGGTCGAGCTGACCAAGATCGCAAGCTCCAAGCCCGATGCGCTCTTCACCTTCATGCCTGGAGGCATGGGCGTCGGTCTCGTCAAGCAGTACAAGCAAGCGGGTCTTGCCGAAAAAATCCCGGTGCTGTCGGCGTTCACCGTCGACGAATCCACCCTGCCCGCGCAGCAGGACGCCGCGGTCGGCATGTTCGGCGGCGCCAACTGGGCGCCTGATATGGACAATCCGCAGAGCAAGAAATTCGTCGCCGCCTATGAAGCCGCCTACAACAGCGTGCCCGGCACCTACGCCATGCAGGGCTACGACACGGCGCTGCTGATCGACAGCGCGGTGAAGGCGGTGAAGGGCGATTTGAAGAACAAGGATGCCGTCTCGGCCGCGCTGAAGAAGGCCGAGTTCACCTCGCTGCGCGGCGACTTCAAGTTCAACGTCAACGGCTATCCGATCCAGAACTTCTATCTGACCAAGGTCGCCAAGCGCCCGGACGGAAAATTCCAGACCGAGATCGTCGAGAAGGTGTTTTCGAACTACGGCGACCGCTACGCCAAGGATTGTCCTGCGAAATAATGTTGGGAAGGGAACAGCCAATGAAGACCGAAATCGCCGGCATCACGCGCGCCAATGAAGGCATCCAGGGCATTTCCTGGAGCATTCTCGGCCAGACCTATGTGCCGAAAAGCGTCACCGAGCATTCCTTCTCATGGCATGCGACGTTTCCGGCCGACACCTTCGTGCCGCCGCATATCCACCCCGACCAGGATGAGTATCTCTATATCCTGGAGGGCCAGCTCGACTTCTTCCTCGACGGCGCCGAGACGCAGGCGACCCCCGGCGACCTGGTGCGGCTGCCGATGGGCAAGCCGCACGGCATCTTCAACAAGTCGGGCCGCACGGCGAAGACGCTGTTCTGGGTGTCGCCGACGCGGCGGCTCTACGACCTGTTCTGGGCGATCCACAACATGAAGGCGCAGACGCCGGACGCCGTGGTGGCGCTCGCGGCCGAACACAACATCCACTTCCTGCCGCCCCCTCCGGGGGCGTGAGGTCTTAGACCCTCATGGTGAGGAGCGCGCAGCGCGTCTCCGGACGATGCTTCGCATCGCCGGGCGAACCATGAGGCCACAGACGGGCCTTCATCCTTCGAGACGCCGCTTCGCGGCTCCTCAGGATGAGGGGAGAATTGTGCGCTCCGCTATATCCTCGTCATTGCGAGCGCAGCGAAGCAATCCATCTATCCCCGAGCTGGGAGGTGGATTGCTTCGCTGTGCTCGCAATGACGGAACTGGATAGATTCACAGACTTTCAGGATGAGGGTCTCGCTACGCCCGCACCGCCGCCAGCCCGAGCTGCGGCGCCGCAAACCCGGCCTTGGAGGCATAGCCGCGCACGATTGCTTCGCGCTGGGCGTGGCTCAGCACCTTCTCGATCTCGGTGAATCCATCCGGCGCCAGTTGTTCGACGGCGTCGATCACGCCCTCGGGCCCGCCGCGGCGGTTGGAGCGGACGATCTCCGCCGTCATCGGCAACCGCTTCTTCTCATAGGCGACCAGCGCCTGGCGCGGATGCTCTGATCGCGCCAGTTCGTCGGCGAGCGCGCGGGCATCGAGGATCGCCTGCGAGGCGCCGTTGGAGCCGACCGGATACATCGGATGCGCGGCGTCGCCGAGCAGCGTGACCCGGCCCCACGTCCAGTACGGCAGGGGATCGCGATCGCAGCAGGGATATTCGTAGAATTCCGGCGTCGCCGAGATCAGGCTGCGCACGTCGATATAGGGCACATTGAACCGCTCGACATGCGGCATCAGTTCCTCGCGCTTGCCGGGCCGCGACCAGTCCTCGCGGCGCGGCGGCTGCGCAGTGCCGTCGCCGATCTTTACCATCACAGCCCAGTTGGTCAGCCGGCTCGACGGGCTGGAGCCTTCCGCGATCGGATAGATCACGACCTTGGCGTTCAGCCCGCCCGCCACGATCATCGAGCGTCCCGTCAGGAACGCCGGCCAGTCGCGCGCGCCGCGCCACAGCATATGCCCGTTCCAGCACGGCGGCCCCTCGTCCGGGAACAGCATCTCGCGCACCCGCGAGTGAATGCCGTCGGCGCCGACCAGGATGTCGCCGCGCGCGGTTTTGACATGGGCGCCGCTGCGGTCGAAAAAGTGCGCGATCACGCCGCCCTCGTGCTGCGCGAAAGAGCCGAGACGGCAGCCGGTGTGGATCAGTTCAGGACCAAGCCGTTCCTCGACAGCGCGATGGATCACGCTTTGCAGGCGGCCGCGATGAACCGAGAATTGCGGCACGTCATGTCCGGCATCGAGACCGCGCGGCTCGCGCCAGACTTCCTGGCCGTGACGGTTGAGATAGTACAATTGATCGGTGCGAACAGCGGCGGCGTCGAGCCGCTCCAGGAGGCCAAGGCCGGTCAATTCCCGGATGGCATGCGGCAGCGTGTTGATGCCGACACCGAGTTCACGGATGCTGTCGGATTGCTCGAACAATTCGCAATCGATGCCGCGTGCGCGCAACATCAGCGCAGTGGTAAGGCCCCCGATGCCGCCCCCGACGATGATCGCTTTCATGCGCGAAACTCCAACACGATCGCTCTTCCTCAACCTCGCCCCGCTTGCGGGGAGAGGTCGGATCGCATCGAAAGATGCGATCCGGGTGAGGGGGTACCGCACTCACGGCCGTCTCGCCCGTTGAGAGAGCCCCTCACCCCACCCCTCTCCCCGCAAGGGCGGGGCGAGGGAGTGATAGAGCGTGCCACTCGGGCTATTCGGCTGCAAGCGGCTTTGTTGCCTCGGCTTTGAGCTCGGCGCGGGTTTTCGGCTTACCCTTAATTTTGAGGTCCTCGAAATCCTGCCGGTCGCGCACGCTGTTGCGGAAGATTTGTTCCTTGCCGGGCAGATATTGCGGCGGACAGGCGATATCGGCGCCATACCAGGCGGCCGAGCGCATCGTGAAGGACGGATCGACCAGGTGCGGCCGTCCCAGCGCGACGAGATCGGCACGGCCGGCGGCCAGGATCGTGTTGACCTGATCGGCTGTCGTGATGTTCCCGACGCACATGGTCGCGACCCGGGCCTCGTTGCGGACCTGGTCGGAGAACGGCGTCTGGAACATGCGGCCATAGACCGGCTGGGCGTCGCGCACGGTCTGCCCCGTCGAGACGTCGACCAGATCGACGCCGGCCTCGGCAAAGGCGCGCGCGACCGCGACCGCATCGTCGCCGGTGATGCCGCCCGCGGCCCAATCGGTGGCGGAGATGCGCACCGACATCGGCTTGTGCGCCGGCCATGCCGCGCGCATCGCGGCAAATACTTCGAGCGGATAGCGCAGCCGGTTCTCGAGCGTGCCGCCATATTGGTCGGTGCGCGTATTCGTCAGCGGCGAGATGAAGCTCGCCAGCAGATAGCCGTGGGCGCAGTGCAGTTCCAGCATGTCGAAGCCACAGGCCTCGCCGCGCAAGGCCGCCGCCACGAACTCAGCCTTGACCTTGTCCATCGCCGCGCGGTCCATCTCGCGCGGCACCTGGCTGTCAGGGAAATAAGGCAGCGGCGACGCCGAGATCGTGTCCCAGCCGCCGGCTTCCAGCGGCCGGTCCATCCCCTCCCACATCAGCTTGGTCGCGCCCTTGCGGCCGGCATGGCCGAGCTGCAGGCAGATCTTTGCGGCCGAATTGGCGTGGACGAAATCGACGATGCGGGTCCAGGCCGCCTGCTGCTCGTCGTTCCACAGACCCGTGCAGCCGGGCGTGATGCGGGCATCGCGGCCGACGCAGGTCATCTCGGTGAAGATCAGGCCGGCGCCGCCGATCGCGCGCGAGCCGTAATGCACCAGATGGAAATCGCCGGGCACGCCCTCCTTTGCGGAATACATGCACATCGGCGACACCACCGCACGGTTCGCCACTTCCATCTCGCGCAGTTTGAGCGGCTGGAACATCGGCGCGACCGGCTTGTCGAGATCGGCGTCAAAGCCCTTGGCGCGCACCTGCCTGGCGAACGCCGCGTCGACCTCGCGGACGAACTCCGGTGCGCGCAGCGTCAGGTTATCGTAGGTGATCGCCTTGGCGCGGGTCATGACGCCGAAGGCGAACTGCACGGGATCGAAGTCCCAGAAGCGGTCGACATGCTCGAACCAGACCAGCGACACGTCGGCGGCATGCTGGATCTTCTCGACCTCCTCGCGCCGTCCGTGCTCGTAGGTCTGCAGCGCGGCATCGACCGAAGGCGCCGCTGCCATCGCGTCCGCCAGCGCGATCGCGTCTTCCATCGCGAGCTTGGTGCCCGAGCCGATCGAAAAATGCGCGGTCGCCTTGGCGTCGCCGAGCAGCACCATGTTGTCCTTGACCCAGCGCTGGCTGCGGATCATCGGGAAATTGCGCCACATCGAGCGGTTGATCAGCAGCGGATGACCGTCGAGGAACCAGCCGAAGATTTCGGCCATGCGATCGGCAGATTGCTGTTCATTCAACCCTTCGAGCCCGGCGCGCTGGAAGGTTTCGGCGTCGGTCTCGAAAATCCAGGTCGAGCGGCCCGCTTCATATTGATAGGCGTGCGCGATGAACGGGCCCCACTCGGTCTCCTGGAAGATGAAGGTGAAGGCGTCGAGCGGCTTGGTCGAGCCCATCCAGGCGAACTTGTTGGAGCGCAGATCGATCTGCGGCTGGAAGTGGTCGATGTACTTGTCGCGGAAGCGGCTGTTGATGCCGTCGGCCAGCACGATCAGATCCGCATCGGCGAAGCGGCGCTCGTCGTCGATATCGGTTTCGAACTCTAGCGTGACGCCGAGCTCGGCGGCGCGCTCCTGCAGGATCAGCAATAACGTGCGGCGCGAGCAGCCGCAAAAACCGTTGCCGCCGACGCGGTGCACGGTGCCGCGGAAATGCACGGCGATGTCGTCCCAATAGGCGAATTCCTGCGTGATGCGGCGATAGCTCGGCGGATCGTATTTCTCGAAATTGTCGAGCGTCGCGTCGGAGAACACCACGCCGAAGCCGAACGTGTCGTCGGCGCGGTTGCGCTCATAGACCGTGATCTCGGCCTGCGGCCGCTGCTTCTTCAAGAGGATCGCGGCATAGAGACCGGCCGGTCCGCCGCCGATTATCGCGATCTTCATCTCTCGCCTCCGAAACAGGCTGTCGGGCTGGTTCGGAAATTACTTTAAGCCTAAAACAATTTTCAGGCAAGGGGGCTTGTGCTACATCTCAGCCTCATCCCGAGGAGCGGCCCTTGGGCCGCGTCTCGAAGGATGGCCACGGGCGAGATAGGGCCTCATGGTTCGCCCGGCAATGCGAAGCATCGTCCTGGAGACGGCGCCGGCGCGCCTCCTCACCATGAGGAATAACCCTCAATTCCCCTCGAACACCGGGGTCCGCTTGTTCGAGAACGCCTCGAACGCACGGGAAAAATCCTCCGTGGTCATGCAGAGCGCCTGGGCGACCGCTTCGGCCTCGATCGCCTCCTCGACCGACATCGCCCATTCCATCGCCAGCATGCGCTTGGTCATGGTGTTGGCGAAGGTCGGTCCGTCCGCGATCTGCCTGGCCAGCAATTGCGCCTGCGCCAATACCTGTTCGGACGTGACGATGCGGCTGAAGAAACCCCACTTCTCGCCCTCCTCCGCCGTCATGAAGCGGCCGGTGTAGAGCAGTTCGGAGGCCCGCGACTGGCCGATGATGCGCGGCAGGATCGCGCAGGCGCCCATGTCGCAGCCGGCGAGCCCGACCTTGTTGAACAGGAACGCGACCTTGGCGCCTGACGCGGCGAGGCGGATGTCCGATGCCATCGCGACGATCGCGCCGGCCCCGGCGCAGATGCCTTCGACGGCGGCGACGATCGGCTGCGGACAGGCGCGCATCGCCTTGACGAGATCGCCGGTCATGCGGGTAAAGGCGGTGAGGCCCTTGGTGTCCATCTGGATCAGGGGGCCGATGATTTCGAAGACGTCGCCGCCGGAGGAGAAGTTGCCGCCCGCGCCCGTGACCACGACGGTCTTCACTTCGTCGTCCATCGCGCAGGCGCGGAAGAAATCGGTGAGCTCGCGGTAGCTTTCGAAGGTCAGCGGATTCTTCCGCTCGGGACGGTTGAGCGTCACGGTGGCGACGCGGTCGACCACGGCCAGCAGGAAATGCTTTGGCGAATAGTCCGCCAGCGGCAGCGTGACGGGATTGGCTGGTTTGCTCATGGGATCTCCCTGAATTGAGTTGTTGTTGGCCGCTCAGACTTCGCCGCCGGCGACCGCGATGGCCTGCCCGGTGATGGCGCCGGCGCCCTCGCCGCACAGCCAGAGCACGGCATCAGCCACTTCCGATGGCGCAATGAGGCGTCCTTGCGGATTATGCTTCGCCAGTTCCGCAATCGCCTGCTCGCGGCTGCGGCCGGTTTTCTTGATGATGTTCTCGATCGATCCTTCGAGGAGATCGGTCTCGGTGAAGCCGGGACAGACGGCGTTGACGGTGACGCCGCTCTTCGCCGTCTCCAGCGCCAGCGAACGGACGAGACCGATCACCGCATGCTTGGCGGCGCTGTAGGCCGAGACATAGGCATAGCCCTTCAGGCCGGCGGTGGAAGCGACGGCGACGATGCGGCCGCTGCGGCGCTCCAGCATCGCCGGCAACACCGCCTGCGCCGCGTGCACCACGCCCATGAAGTTGACGTCCATCATCCGCTGGAACAGCGCCGCATCGGAGCGGCCGAACGGCGCGGATTCCGCCGCGCCGGCATTGGCAACGAGAATATCGATCGGCTGCCGCGCGGCGGCTGCCGCGACCGCCGCTTTCACCGACGCGGGATCGGCGACATCGGCAACGGCTGCGAATTGCGCCGCGCCCGATGCGACGGCTTCATCGAGCGTTGCGCGGTTGCGGCCGAGCACGGTGACGGCGGCGCCCGCCTCCGTCAGCGCCGCGGCAATCGCCCGGCCGATGCCCCGCCCGCCGCCGGTGACGAGCGCATGGGAGGAACGCGATATCAGGGCCATCGGTGAAGCCTCCTGGATGACGGTCCAGCATATATTTTAAACTTCAAGCTTTTGCAAGGAAGCGGAGCGACTGGGGAGGATTTCGTAGGATGGTAGAGCGCAGCGAGACCCATCAACGCGCTGAAAATCAGAAGTGACTTTCCCGTCGGGCAATCGCTTCACAGGTGCCGTAGGGTGGGCAAAGCGAAGCGTGCCCACCATCTCCCAGCGGACTCGGTGATGCATGGTGGGCACGTCGCTTCGCTCCTTTGCCCACCCTACGGCAGCTAGCCCTTGTCCTCGAACAGATGCACGATCGCGTTGGCGTAGTACCGCAGCAGCACGAGCTCTTTCGGGTTGGCGCGGTAGGTGTCGTCGGTCTCGATCACGAGATGACGCAGCGTCAGCATCCGCAGGCCGACCGAGATGGCGTAGTCGCGATCGGCGCGCGGAATGTGAACGTAGCTGCCGAGCCGTTCGATCTCGCCGATCAGGGTTGCGACGCGGGCCTTGATTTCGAACAGCGTCAGCGGCTGATCGCCGGCCTCGAGAATCGCGGTCGAGACCAGCGAGACCGGCAGCGCCGGCACCACGCGGCCGACCGCCTCCATCAATTCGTTGCCGAGCCTTTCGATCTCGATGCGGCGCGGCTCGGCTGCAAGAACGCGAAAGTCGATCTGCCTCGCCTCGACATAATTTCGCAGCGACACCGGCACGCCAAAGCTGACGCAGGTATAGCCGAAGCGATACCACTCGCCGCGCATGGCCAGCCAGAGATGGTGGAAGACATGGCGGGCGAAGACCGCCGCGTTGAAGCCGAACACCGGCTTCTTGCCCGGCTCGGCATTGGCGACCGAGGTCAGCATGCGGTCTTCCAGCACGCGGTCGTAATTGACGGCGACCGGAATGAACACCACGTCGCGCGGGCCGAGCGGATCGAAACCCGCCACCATGTAGCTGAGCAGCCCGAATTTCGGCGGGCGCAGCCTGCCGTCGCGGCTGAGCCCGCCCTCCGGGAAGATTGCCTGCGTGACGCCGGCGGCGGTCGCCATGTGCACATAGCGCGACAGCACCTTGCGATAGAGCGCCTCGCCGGAATCGCGCGCGATGAAATAGGCGCCCATCGAGCGGATCAGATTGCTGAGGCCCCAGACCTTGGCCCATTCGCCGACGGCGTAGCTCAATGCCGACGAGGTCGCGGCAACGTAGGTCACGAGGACATAATCCATGTTCGAGCGGTGATTGATGACGAAGATCACCGACGATGACGGATCGACGGCAGCCAGCGCCTCGTCGTTGCGGACGCCGATCCGCACCCGGTACAGCATATGGGAAACGGCGCGCGCGATCCGCGTTCCGACGCGAAAATACGCATAGGCGCTGAACGCCGGGACGATCTCGCGGGCGTAGCGCCTCACCTTCTCCATCGCGACTTCGTTGGGCACGCCGGCCTCAAGCGAGTATTCCTCGGCCGCCCGCAGCACTTCGGGATCGAACACCAGGCGATCGGTCAGCACCTGGCGCTTGGTCAGCTTGAAGGGCTGAATGCGAAGCTTGAGTTTTGTGTTGAGCTCCTCGATCGCGCGGTTGGCGCGCCGCCGCAGCGCCCAGCGCACGCTCGGAATCAGAATGCGATCAAGCGCCGCCAGGATCGCGAGGACCGCCATCAGCACGACAAGCCAGAGCGGCAAGCTTACCTGCGACCCCATGCAAACCCCGATCCCGCGACGCCGCGTCGCGACGTCACGATACGGTCTGGAACTCCATTGTGACAAGCGTCCCGGGCACCGAGTTCAGGCTATTTCGGGCGTGTTCGCAGCTCCTGCCAGCCCTGTCCGAGAGGCTCTGTGCAGTCATGTTGCTGACGCAATCTCTGTCTTAGTCGATGAGAACTAAAGAACGCTGTGCGAGGACCAACCTGGTTCCCACAACGGTTCCGTCGCCAGAGTTGGCGCGAATCCGCAAAAAATTGGCGTGAGTTCGTGAACGCTTCCGCGTTCGCTTGACCATGTTTTGCGACATCGGGAACCGGACGATCTAGAAAATCAATCGAGGTGTTATGATGCTGTTCCGCTCGAGCGCCGCAATTTGCGGTGCCCTGGTTGCGCTGACCATTTCTGTTACCGTTGCTCGAAGTGAAATCGTTGCAGTTCATTCAAGCGCCGTCGTCGATGCCGCTTCAGGGGATGCGATCGTTGGCGCAGCATCCACGTACAATCCGTTCCGGCCCGGATGGCGGGAGGGCGGCCCGAACACAGCCTCCGGCGAGCGCTATGATCCCTCGGTTTGGGCGGCTGCCATCAAGACGAGTTTGCGCGAGAAATTTGGTGGGGTCCAATTTGGCGCGAGGCCGAAGTATGCGCTCGTTGAGGCTGTCGGCAAGAAGGTGATCGTCAAGATAAATGACGTGGGGCCGCTAACCCCTGGCCGCATCATAGACCTCAATGAGCGGGCCATGCGCTATTTCGATCCGAGCCTGCAGCTCGGGGTCCTTTATAGCGTGATCGTCAAGCCGCTCTTCGGCGACTATTGGATCCCCGGACCGGTTGGCTGAAGATCTCTCCCGGACCGTTTGAACGCTTCGATGGCCTCCGCGCCGCTGTGGGATTTACGAGTGCACTGCCACCCCCGGCATGAAGGCGTCGAACGCGGCCCATAGCTGCGCGCGATAGCGGTCGTCTTCCTGCAGCATTTCGTGCCTCGCGCCCGTGATCGGGCGATGCGACCCCGCCGGCAGATGCTGGGCGAAGGCCGCGATGGCAGGCGCCGATACGATGGTGTCATGGCCTGCCGCGAGCATCAGGACGGGCTGACGAATCCCGGCGGCAAAGTCCGGCGCACGAAACTCGCCCATCGCCGCAAAGGCCGCGTCGAGCCATGCCACCGTCGGCGACGCAATCCCGAGCGTCGGATCGGCCTGCAGGATCGCCACGTTGCGGGCATAGCGGATGGGGTCCGAGGTCAGGGGATTGCCGGGAAAGCCCGTCGACTTGATCAGATCGATGTTGCCGCCGGGGATGAACCGCTCGCCCATGCCGACGGCGCGCAGCAGGCGCATCAGGCCGCGCATCGGCAGCGAGGCGCGCGGACGCGGCAGGCCGACCATCGGCGCGCAGAGCACGAAGCGCTCGAACACGCCAGCACCGGCATGCGCGACACGCAGCATGACCGCCCCACCCATCGAATGCGCCATCGCGAAATAGGGCGGCGGACAATGCGGCAGCACGACCTGCCGGGTGAAGGCCGCGACGTCGATCTCGTACTCCGAAAAGCTCCGGACATGCCCCTTCCGCGGATCGTCCAGCTGGCGCGAGGAACGGCCCTGCCCCCGCCAGTCGATCATGGCGACCGCATAGCCGCGGCGGCGCAGATCCCGCACCGTCTCGAAATATTTCTCGATGCACTCGCCGCGCCCGGTGAAGAGGCAAACGGTCCCCTTGCCGCCCGCGGGCACCGTCCAGCGCGCAAAGCGCAACGTGACGCCATCAGGCGTGCCGATCGTTCCGGCAAACGCGCCCTCCGGAACGGGATTTGATGGAATCGACAGCAGCGTCATGGCGCGGGCAGCCAGGCTGCGGTTCGGCGAGGGACGACCTGACGGCAACGAACGCGGCGGCAGGTCGTCGGCCATCGCATCTAGATGATCCCGTCCTTGCGCAGCGCCGCGATCGCATCCGCGTCATAGCCGATATCGGCCAGCACGCGATCGGTGTGCTCGCCGAGCGTCGGCGGGCGCGTCACGATTGCGCCCGGCGTCTCCGAGAGCCGCACCGCCGCGCGCGCCGTCGGCGCCGGGTTCGGCAGGCCGGGATAATCGACGTCCTGCATGAAGCCGGCGGCGCGGATGTGCGGATGCTCCAGCGCCTGCTGCGGGCTGAGCACCGGCCCCGCCGGAATCATCGCTCTTCCGAGGGTGTCGACGGCCTCCTGCGTGGTGCGCTCGGCGCACCAGCGCGCCATGCGCTCGCTGATGATCGGGCCATGGTCGCCGCGCTTGAGGTCGTCGGAAAAGCGCGGGTCGCTGAGCCAGTGCTCCTCGCCCATCAATTTGGCCCAGCGGATGAACAGCGGATGCCCGGTGACCTGGCACAGCACCCAGCCGTCGGTGGTGCGGTAGATGTCGGCGGGCGCCGCGGTCTGGCCGAGATTGCCGGTCGGCACGCGGTTGGCCGAGATCACCGCCTGCTCGATCAGCGTCGCGTTGGTGAAGGAGAGCGCGGTTGCCAGCAGCGCGCCCTCGACGATCTGGCCGCGGCCGGATTTGCCGCGCTCGATCAGCGCGGCGAGCGTGCCGAAGGCGCAATGCAGCGCGGTGCCGAAATCCACCCAGTTCACCGCGGCGCGGTACGGCGGATCGCCCTTGCCGGTCATGTAGACCGCGCCGGACATCACCTGCCCGACGCCGTCGAAGCCGACGCGGTCCGACCACGGGCCGGGATTGCCGAAGGCGGTCGCGGTGGTCAGGATGATGTCGGGCTTGATCGCCTTCAGCGATTCATAATCGAGCTTCATCGCGCGCAGCGTCTGCGGCGGCAAATTGGCGACCACGACATCCGCGGTCGCGACCAGGCGGCGCATCACCTCCTGTCCCTGCGGCTTCATCGGATCGAGCGTGATGCTCTTCTTGTTGCGGTTGACCTGCAGGAACAGCGCGCCCTCGCCGCCTTCGCCGACCGGCGCCACGAAGCGATCCTCGCTGCCGTCGCGCTTCTCCACGCGAATGACCTCGGCGCCGAATTCCGCCAGCATGGTCGCGCAGTAAGGGCCCGCGATATAGCGCCCGAAATCGAGGACGCGAACGCCCTCCAGAACTCCCCCCATCGATCTCTTCCTTTGTCTCGCCCGCTTGTGCCGAGGCTTCTATCATGTTGATGAATGAACTGGACAACCATACAATCACCGATCCCTTCCGAACGGAACCTCCTTCCATGACCCCGACTGCAAAACGGCCCTATCGCGGTGTTTTCCCTGTCGCACCCACCATCTTCGACGAGCGCGGCGACCTCGACCTCGAAGGGCAGCGCCGCTGCATCGATTTCATGATCGACGCGGGCTCCAACGGCCTCTGCATTCTCGCCAATTTCTCCGAGCAGTTCGTCCTCACCGATGCCGAGCGCGAGAAGGTGATGCATGCGGTGCTCGAGCACGTCGCCGGCCGGGTGCCCGTGATCGTGACGACGACGCATTTCGGCTCGCGCATCTGCGCCGAGCGCAGCCGCCAGGCCCAGGACGCGGGCGCGGCGATGGTCATGATCATGCCGCCCTATCACGGCGCGACTTTCCGCGTATCGGAAAAGGCCATCTTCGAATTCTATCGCACCGTCTCCGACGCCATCGACATCCCGATCATGATCCAGGATGCGCCGGTTGCCGGGACGCCGCTGTCGGTCGACCTGCTCTCACGCATGGCGCGGGAGATGGCGAACATCCGCTATTTCAAGATCGAGGTGCCGATGGCCGCCGCAAAGCTGCGCGACCTGATCGCCGCCGGCGGCGACAAGATCGAGGGGCCCTGGGACGGCGAGGAAGCCATCACGCTGATGGCCGATCTCGATGCCGGCGCCACCGGCGCGATGACCGGCGGCGGCTATCCTGACGGCATCAGGCAGATCATCGATCCCTATCTGGCGGGACGCCGGGATGAAGCGATGGCCGCCTATGCGCGCTGGCTGCCGCTGATCAATTACGAGAACCGCCAGTGCGGCCTGCAGACGGCAAAGATCCTGATGAAGGAAGGCGGCGTGATCGGCTCGGAAGCGGTCCGCCATCCCCTGCAAAAGGTCCATCCGGCGGCGCGCGCCGGGCTGATCGAGATCGCCCGCCAGCTCGATCCCGTCGTGTTGCGCTGGGGACGGTGACCGCGGCCTCACCTCCCGTCGCCGACGGAGGCAAGGCTCGCGGAAACGGAACCTTCGCTTCGATCAAGCGTAGGAATCGGGGAGGAGCGGCCATGACGGACGAACGAACTTTTGCATCATTGCTCGGCGAGGCGGCGATGGCGGTTTGGGGCGATATGCCGCGCGACATCCAGGAAGCGCTGTTCGAGACGGCGATGCGGAATCGCCCCGAGCAGCGCCATGATCTTGCCGTGCTGCTGCACGAGCGCCACCCAAGGACGCTGCATCCGGCCAGGCCGGCCTGACGCCGGGCCTCATTCGCCGAACGCGATATCCGCGATGACGGGAAGATGGTCCGAATAGGCGCGCGCCTTGCGATCGGTCCACGCCGAGCGGATGGTGAGATCGCGCGAGGCATAGATCCGGTCGAGCCGCATCATCGGCATATGCGAGGGAAACGTCCGCAGCCGCGTGCGCACCGGGCAGATCCGCGCCAGCACGCCCCGCACCGATTTTACCCAGAACCAGTCGTTGAAATCGCCGAGCACCAGCGTTCGCGTCGGCTGCACCAGTTCGGCCAGGGCATGCGCCTGGGCGTGGCGCTCATGGATGCTGAGGCCGAGATGGGTGGCGATCACGGTGACCTCGCCCTGGTCCGCAAGGATGCGCGCGGCAATCGCCCGGCGCGGTTCGCGCTCCCGGTAGGAGACGTCGGAGATCTTCGGCGGCTCGGCGAAGGGCCAGCGGCTCAGCAGCACCTGTCCATAGTCGCCGTCCTCGGTGACGATCGTCCGCGCATCGACGCTGTGGCCGGCGATGGCGTCTGCCAGAAGGGCGAAGGGATCATCGGTCCTGCCGCGCGAATCGACCTCCTGCAGCGCCGCGATGTCGGGAGACCAGTGGCGGATGATCGAGCAGACGCCTTCGACGTCGAACTTCGGATTGAGGTGGAAGATGCCGTGCACGTTCCACGTCATGATGCGCAGCGTCTGCATCACGTCCGTCGTCCCGCCCACCAGGTCACCAGGAACTGCACGCCGAGGCACAGTGCGATCCAGGCGAGGACCGCGAGCCCCAGCAGCACCGCATTGGTCAACGACGCGTTTCTCGCGAGATCGGCGATCTGCGCGCCAAGCGCGGCCATTACCGCGATGCCCGGCGCCATGCCGAGCACCGTGCCGAGCATGAAGTCGCGCAGGCTCAGTTTGCTGGCGCCCGCCACCACGTTCACGATCGAGAACGGGGCGATCGGCACCATCCGGATCATGGCGACGGCAACGACGCCCTTGCCGATAATGCGGCTCTGCACCCGCCCTGCCCGGCGCCCGAGCAGCCGCTGCAGCCGCGCCTGGCCGAGCACGCGGCCGATCGCGAACAGCGTGAGCGCGCTGAGCAGCACGCCGGCGCCGGCGCTCAAGAACCCGATCCACGGCCCCAGCGCCGCCGCCGTCGCGGCGATCAGCACCAGCACCGGAAACACCACGAGCCCGCCGAGGACGAAGGCGGCCACCGCCAACAGCGGCGCGAATTGCGAGCGCGCGGGCTGCGAAATGACCGAGGAGACGAAGCCGACGTCGGTGAAATCGCGCAGCGAGGTGAATTGCCAGGCCAGCGCGAGGCCGGCGAGCGCCGCAGCGAAGCCGGAGACGGCCAGAATCGTTCTTGGCGTCCACATCCGCGTCGCGGCGCGGTCGAGATGCAGCGGCTCCCTTGGATCGGCGACCGGCTGCACCATGGCCGCCATGCCGCCGGACGTCGCGGCGGGGTCGATCGGCCGCAGCGATTTTGCCGCCTCGCCCTCCGCCCGGCGATCGAGATATCCGAACAGATCGGCTTCGCTATTGGCGATCTCGCGTTCGTCGACGCCGCAGAAATGCCCGATCAACTGCCGGCGAAGCCGCGCGATAAATTTCTGCTGCGCGTCGGACGTCGCCTCGAAGGCGAGATCGCATTCGGTGTCCGCACCCATCGAGCGGTTGTTGAGGTTGGCCGAGCCCACCCGCAGAATACGGTCATCGACGATCATGACCTTGCTGTGCACCATGACGGCGGCATCCGCCGCGCCGTCCCGCACTGAGGGATAGAGAAAGCGGACGCGGTCCATGACGCCAGCCGCCACGAACTGGCCGATGAACCCGCCGCGGCCAGACTGCATCGCCTGCGATTCGAACCAGGACGAATGCAGCTTCGGCGTCACGATCAGAACGCGAAGCTGCGGCACCTCAAGCATCCGCTGCGCCAAGAGGCGCGCGATGTCGGCGGCGCTGGTGAACTGGTTTTCGATGTAGATGAAGCGGTCGGCTGCGTTGATCGACGCCTCGAACAGGCGCGCCACCTCCTGCACGCCGGGTGCGCTTGCGGTCACAATCTCTGTCCGGGCGATGCCGGCCGTCATGCCGCGGGACTGCACCGGCACCGAGGCGGGCCAGCGCTCGCCGCTGTCCACCGTCGACGTCTCGACGGTGCAACCGGCGGCCCGCCACCGGCTCTCCGCGATTTCGGTTATGCTGACGGCTGCCTCACCATCCACCATGCACTGCACGTCGTGAAACGGAGGATAGGGTTTGCCGTCCGGATCGATCCGCAGTGGATCATGGACCTCGTGCGCGCTGGTGTCCCAGCGCCGTATCGTGAGGTCGAGGCCGCCGACAAAGGCGAGCGCACCGTCGACGACGACGATCTTCTGATGCTGCGCGGAGCCGAGCGGCAGGCTGGAATCGAAGCAGAAACAAAGCCGCTCCGATGCGCCCGAAGTGAATTTGGTGGCGGAATTCCATTCGCGCTCCGCCGCATAGAGCGCCGGGAAATTCCAGATCAGGATGTTGATCCGCAGGTCGGGCTTGGCCAGCAGCAGCGCCTTGAGAAAGCCGCCGAACTCTTCCGGATAGCCATCACCGGCCTGCCCTGAGGGCCCGACGAACCGGGTCTGGCTGTGGATGTCCCAGCCGATGATGTAGACCTGCCGCGTGGCGAGCAGCAGGGCCTCGCGCAGAGCGGCGAAATAAGCGGCTGCGTCGTTGAGAATTGCCAGCCGCCCTGCCTTGCACCTTCTCCAGACGGTTTGCCCCGGAATGAGGATGGATGAACTGTGCAGCAGGCGGCACCTCGTGCGAAATTTGGCAATGGGCGGACGAGCCAGCCCGGCGGCCGGGCCGTCACCCAGCAAACGCCTGACGGTAAAGAGAGTTCCAGCCTCCGCGCCCCCGCCACCGGGCTGTTTCCATGGGATTCGAGAACGCTTGTTCAGATCGGCACACCGGAAGCCGCAGACGCCGCATTGCAATCTCATAATATATGATTATCGTCATATAAAGTCCCTTAGCCAGCAGGAGCCGCAGATGTCCGCAAGCCCCGATCCCGTCGTCATCCTTTCCGCCGCCCGCACGCCGCTCGGCCGGTTCATGGGCGAGCTGTCCCCGCTCAGCGCGCACAAGCTCGGCGCGCATGTGATCGGCGCCGCGCTGGAGCGGGCAAAACTCGATGCCGCGCGGATCGACGAGGTCTTCATGGGCAATGTGCTGCCGGCCGGTCAGGGCCAGGCCCCGGCGCGGCAGGCCGCGCGCGGCGCCGGGCTGCCCGACGCCACCGGCGCCACGACCATCAACAAGGTATGCGGCTCCGGCATGAAGGCGACCATGCTGGCGCACGACATCATTCATGCCGGCTCGGCCTCGATCGTGGTGTCCGGCGGCATGGAGAGCATGAGCAATGCGCCGTATCTGCTGGCGAAAGCGCGCGGCGGCTACCGCGCCGGCCACGACCGGATCATCGACCACATGATGATGGACGGGCTGGAGGACGCCTACGAGAGCGGCCGCTCGATGGGCGATTTCGGCGAGGCCACCGCGGAAGCCTACCAGTTCACCCGCAAGGACCAGGACGCCTACGCGATGGAAACGCTGACCCGCGCCCGCAAGGCGGTCGAGGGCGGCGCGTTCAGGGGTGAGATCGCGCCGGTCACGCTGACGGAAAAGGCAGGGCCGCGTGTCATTGCCAATGACGAGCATCCGCTCAAGGTGGACCCTGCCAAGATTCCCGGCTTAAAACCCGCGTTCCGGGCCAACGGCACCATCACGCCGGCCGCCTCCTCCGCCAATGCCGACGGCGCCGCCGCGCTCGTTCTGGCCAGGCGCTCGCTCGCCGACCGCGACGGGCTGCCGGTGCTCGCCGAGATCAAGGGCCACGCCACCCACAGCCAGGAGCCGCAATGGTTCACCACCGCGCCAATCCCGGCGATCCGCAAGCTGCTCGACAAGGTCGGCTGGAGTGTCGCCGACGTCGACCTGTTCGAGATCAACGAAGCCTTCGCCGTGGTGGCGATGGCGGCGCAGAAGGATCTCGGCATTGACAGGGAGAAGCTCAACGTCAATGGCGGCGCCTGCGCGCTCGGCCACCCGATCGGCGCCACCGGCGCGCGGCTGATCGTGACGCTGCTGCATGCGCTGGAAGCGCGCAACTTGAAACGCGGCGTCGCCGCGCTCTGCATCGGCGGCGGCGAGGCGACCGCGATCGCGGTCGAGCGCGCCGTGCGGTAACGGGGCGCCGAGGCCGCGCCCGTCAGGCCCGCTTCGGGCGCAGGGTGAGAACCGCGCGTGCATCGGCCTGCGCGCGCATCACTTCATCGATCACGGCGGCGAGCGCGGCCTGGTCGAACGGCTTGGAGACGCGCGGCAGATGCGGCTGCGTGGTGCCGAGCAGCTCGGCATACCCCGTGCAGAGCACCACGGGCGTGCCGGGATGCTCGGCGGCCACGGCGTCGGCGAGCTGCAGCCCGTTCATCCCCGGCATGGCGTAGTCGGTCACGACGATGTCGACCTTCGGCGTGCGGCGCAGCAATTGGACGGCCTCCTCGCCGGAGCGCGCCTCGATCACGGCGTGACCGAGATCGTCGAGCATCGCCGCGACACTGTCGAGGACGAGCAGGTCGTCGTCGACGACCAGCACCGAAAGCGGCCTGACGCTGCGGGACGCGGCGCGCGACGGCTCCGCCGCCGGGCGCGCCGGCGCCTGTTCGTCCTGCGAGGCCGGCAGCCAGATTTCGGCCGTGGTCCCCTCGCCGATGCGGCTCTTCAGCCGCAGCACGCCGCCGGACTGTTCCGCCAGCCCCTTCACCATCGACAGGCCGAGCCCGGTTCCCTTGCCGACGCCCTTGGTGGTGAAGAACGGCTCCTGCGCGTGCTGCAGCGTCTCGATGTCCATGCCGCTTCCGGTGTCGCTCACCGAGAGCGCGACGTAACGTCCCGCCGCAAGGCCGTCGGTCGCCTGCTCCTCGCGCGCGGCGATGCTGATGGTCCCGCCGCCAGCCGTCATCGCATCGCGCGCATTGACGGCAAGGTTGAGGATCGCGAGCTCGAGCTGGTTGGCATCGACCTTCACCTTGGCCAGCTCGATCGGAAAACGGGTCTCGACCCGGATGGCCGGATCGAACTTCAGGAGCGCGGACATGCCGCGGACCAGCTCCGGGACGTCGACGATGACGGGCTTGAGATCCTGCTTGCGCGCGAACGCAAGCATCCGCTGGGTCAGCGAGGCACCCCGCAGCGCGCCGTGGATCGCATTGTCGAGAAGCCGGTGGATCCGCGGGTCCTCGCCCTGCAGGCGCTTCTTCGCCAGTTCGAGGCTGCCGAGGATCACCGCAAGGATGTTGTTGAAGTCGTGGGCGACGCCGCCGGTGAGCTGCCCGACGGTCTCCATCTTCTGCGAGATCGCGAGCGCGTCGCGCGTGCGCTCCAGCGCTTCCTGGGCGAGGCGCCGTTCCATCACGTCGCGGACGATCTTGGCAAAGCCGATGGTCTCGCCGCGCTCGTTTCGTACCGCGCGAATCGTCGCCTCGGCCCAGAAGCGGCTGCCGTCCTTGCGAACGCGCCAGCCCTCGCCTGCCGACTTGCCTTCGCGCTTGGCGTCGACAAGCAGCGCGTCCGGAACGCCGGCGTCGCGATCCTCGTCCGCGTGCAGGACGGCGTAATGCGACCCGACGATCTCCTCGCCATAGCCGATCAGCCTGTTAGCCCCGAGGTTCCAGTTCGCTATCCGCCCCTCCGGATCGAGCATGAAGATGGCGTGATCGGCCACCCCCTCCACCAGCAGGCGGAATCGCTCCTCGCTTCGCCGGAGCGCCTCGGCTTCGCGGCCGGCGCGTTCGGCCGAGGCCCGGTCGTAGACGGCCGCGACGAGACCGATCATGAGCACCATGATGGTGGTGCCGGCAATCAGGAACGCCAGCGGCGCCTGCCCCACCGTGCCGGAGGCGGCGCGGCCATGGACCCCTTCGGTCAGGACAAAGGACGAGCCCTGCATCGCCGCGTAGTGCATGCCTGATATCGCCAGGCCCATGACGACGCCGGCCGATATCCGCTCGCGGACGCTGGTCATGTGAAAGGCGAGGCGCAACGCGACGATCGAGGCCCCGATCGCGATGGCGATGGACGCGATCACCCAGGCAGGATCGTATTTGATCGACGCCGCCATCCGCATCGCGCTCATGCCGGTATAGTGCATGCCGGAGATCGCGAGCCCCATGCCGATCCCGGAGGCAAAGAGCGTGCTCGACCGCTGGCTGACGACGAGGAACGCCGCCGCCGCGACCAGAATGGGAAGGGCCAGCGAGAGCAGCGTCAGCAGCGGATCGTAGGAAACGTCCACGCCCGGCAGGTTGAACGCCAGCATGGCGACGAAATGCATCGACCAGATGCCGCCGCCCATGGCAACGGCCGCGGCCACGAGCCAGCCCAGGCTGACGGTGCCGGAAGCCGCCCGCATGCGTGTCGCAAGATCCAGTGCCGTGTAGGAAGAAAGCGCGGCGATCAGGACCGATAGCGCGACAAGGACGGGATCATGGGAGCCAGGATGATGGTGCATTCCGCAGACGAAGCAAGGAAAGCATCCAAATAGCATCGAATTTGTGGCGACGCATTGTTCCCGCGTGACGGGCATCCGATAAAACCGGCAAATTCAGCGGGATCAGCCGCGCTCCAGCAATTTCAATAGCTTGGCAGACGTTTCCAAATGAAAACCGCCCGCGGTCCTTGGCCAGATCCTCTGGCGAGGCGTCTAGTGAAAGGCCGGATCTGACCACGTGCTGGACAATACGCTGCAGATTCGTCTGCCTGCAGGTTCCCCCTTTCGGAACATCAATATCGAATCCATTACCTGCGGATAACAGCCCGTTAAGGATGTTCAACCAGTACGCGACATCCTTGTCGCAGCGATCGGCCGATTTTGCCGCGAAACTCCCATTGGAAAGCGACGCGCGCATTCAGATCGACTCGTCATCAAAACCTTAGGTTGCCAGTGCCGGCCTGGAGCGGTAACCTGCGAGGCAACAGGAAGCTTCGCGCAAAAGCCGAGCATTGAGCCTGTTATCCAAGCCGGCCCAAAAAGCTTCCTCCTGCGCTGTCCAGAGCGCGGCCGGCCGGTGGTGCGTGGAAGCAAAACCTGTCGGTCGTCGAAGGCGGCGCGATCAGCGGCCGCGCAAGTTTGCGGCGCCAGACCGGGATGATTCTTTTCACGCGAGCTCCGACAGATTTCAATGGAGAAGCAGAAAATGTCGGTCCCATGCAAGTTCGAGCAGAGCCTGCTCAGCCACGAAGAATATGAGACGATCCGCCTCACGCATCATCCCGACATCTACGATGCCAAGGCGCCCGATCTTGCGGATCTGCGATCCCGCCTGCGCAAGATGCACGACAAGGAGCGGACGCTCAGCCGGCAAAAGCGGCGAGAAGTGCGCGGAAAAGGCGGGGCGCGCGGCGCGAACTTCCCTGGAACCGCCGAGCGTCCCTCGCAACGCAAGCGCATCTTCGCCGCGGCACTGAAGCGGCTCAACAGGGAGCTCAGGCGTCTTCACAACCTGACAGCCCGGACCAGCCATGTCGAAGCGGCTCGAAAGGCGCTCGCGCTGCGTCGCGCCGCAAATTTCGTTCCCTATCCCGCCGCCGGATCGACATCCAGCGAAGGCATGGCGCCGCGCCCGAGCACACGCCGAAGAAAGATCGTCGCGGGCGCGATGATCGGGCGCGTGTCGCAAGCAACGAAAATTGCTCAGGCCGTACGCGATGCAAGGGGCGCATGAGCCTGCGCGCGAATGCCGTGGCCGGTTCGGCGACCAACCGGCATGGAGGCGAACATGAATATCCGGCGCATTTTCGGCATCATGATCGTCGGGGCCGCGACCGCCGTTGCGGCACCGTCAAGCCTGTCCCTGGCGCAATCGACCGACCAGGCCGCGGCTGCGCCAAAGAGCGCTAAACCGAATACGAATGTGAATCCGCACAAGCATCGCTATTGGCGCCACCACGGCGGGCGGCATCCGCATTTCGGCAGCCGGCGGGTTCGCACCCCCGCGCCTGCCGCGCGGACGTCGGCCAATTGAACCGAAAGCAGCGCAGGAACGAAGCCGACGGGTAGACGTCCATGAGCGAGACTTACGGACAGCAGCGCGAGGGCCCCCCTTCGTCCGCGAATTTTGGCAGAGCCGATTTCTCATGGCAGCGGTTCCCCTTTGCCGTCGCCCTCGTGCTCGCCATCGCGGGCGTCGCCTATACCAATATCTCGCATCAGCCGCTCGTGGGTTATTGGGAGTTCCTGGCGCTGGCCATCGCCGTGGTCTGCGTCGTCACCAAATGGCCCGAGCTCGACAACAAGCAGGCCCAGTTTCGGTTGATCTGGACCCAGGCGCTTCATTGGGTCGCCGTCCTGGTCACGATGAACATAATGCTGGTTTCCGGCGTTCAACAACTGCTCCCGACGCCGGCAGCCAGCCTGGTGCTGCTGACATTGCTGGCGCTCGGCACCTTCCTCGCGGGCCTTAGCCTACTGTCCCTGCAGATCTGCTTCCTCGGCATTGCCATGGGCGCCGCCGTTCCGGCGCTGTCCTGGCTGAAGCAGTCGGCGGTCTTCTTTCTGCTTGCGGCCGTATTCGTGGTCGGGATCGGCATGACCTTCTGGCTTGGCTATGGCCGCGTGGCCGCATCTGACAACAGCAAGGATCAAGTCGAGGCCTGAAGATGCAGACGAGACAGTTAGTTTGCGCCCTGTGCGTTTCCGCGTTGCTTCCCCTCGCCGCAACGCCTGCGCAAGGCGAGATGTTCCGGGCCGGCCGGCTGCTGTGTTCCACCAGCCCGAGGATCGGATTCCTTGTTGGATCGACGCAGTCGCTGCGTTGCGTATTCGACCGGCGAAATCCAGCGCAACGCTACATTTACGCCGGACGGATCAGGCGTGTCGGGCTTGACCTTGGCGTCACCGGAAGCGGCGTTCTGTCCTGGGCCGTCTTTGCCAAGAACTCGCGGATCGGTCGCGGCACCATGCGCGGCAGCTATGTGGGGGCCAGCGGCAATGTTGCGCTGGGTCCCGGCTTTGGCGCCAACGTCCTGATCGGCGGCTCCCGCCGAAGCGTCGTCCTGCAGCCGCTGTCCACCGAGCGCGCGATCGGCGTCAATCTCGCGGCGACGGTGACCCATTTGACCCTCGGCGAGAGAGGCCGGCGATAACGCCGCCGAGAGGGCCTCACCGAGGTCTCGCGCATTCTCGGCTACCGGCCCCATTTGCCGGGCGCGAAGCCAAAAGCTGCCGCGGCTCGTTAAATATCTTCAAGGACTTGACGATTCGAAATCGGGCAAGACGTCGCGCGCTCCACAACATATCCACGGGTCATGCGACCAGCCGTGGAGAACACGGCCGCGATCGGCCATCGGCGCTCGACGGGCTGCGATCAGGTTGTTAAGCCGCCTCGCTGAGGAGACTTGAGTCGGGCATGACCGTTGCGATCGAGATGGGACAAACGACGGCAGGCGCCCCGGCTGGTCTGGACCTTGAGGAACTGCTGGCGACCCGCCTGCTGGTCCAGGGCAATTCGGGCTCGGGCAAATCCCATCTCTTGCGCCGGCTGCTGGAACAGAGCGCTCCCTGGGTGCAGCAGACCATCATCGACCCCGAAGGCGACTTCGTCACGCTCGCCGACCGCTTCGGCCACCTCCTGATCGATGCCGAGGACCATACCGAGCGGGGCCTGCAGGTTGCCGGCGAGCGGGCGCGTATCCATCGCGTCTCCACGGTGCTCAATCTCGAGGGGCTGGACGCCGAGAACCAGATGCGGCGCGCCGCCGCCTTCCTCAACGGGCTGTTCGAGGTCGCCCGCGACCACTGGTACCCGATGCTGGTGGTGGTGGACGAGGCGCAGCTGTTCGCGCCGGCGGTCGCCGGCGAGGTTACGGACGAGGCGCGCAAGCTTTCGCTCGGCGCCATGACGAACCTGATGTGCCGTGGCCGCAAACGCGGGCTTGCAGGGGTGATCGCCACCCAGCGGCTGGCGAAGCTCGCCAAGAACGTCGCGGCCGAGGCCTCCAATTTCCTGATGGGCCGGACCTTTCTGGATATCGACATGGCGCGCGCCGCCGATCTTCTCGGCATGGAACGGCGGCAGGCGGAGGCCTTCCGCGATCTGCAGCGCGGCCAGTTCATGGCGCTGGGACCGGCCCTCTCGCGCCGTCCGCTGGAACTGCGCATTGGCGCAACGGAGACCGCGCCGCGCAACGCGACCCCGCGCCTGATGCCGCTGCCGGAGGCGACGCAGGACGCCCATGCCATCATCCTGGCCGCGCCGCCGCCGGAGACGAACCGGCCGCAGCGCCGGACGCCGCCGCCGGACCTGCTCAACCAACTGATGGCGGCGAAGTCGGCGGCGCTGGAAATCCGTCCTGAAGCGGCGGTGGAGCAGCCGCTCAGCGCCGAGGAACTGACTGAAAGGCGTGAGCGGGTGGACCGCATTCTGCGCGCCATCATGGCGGAGCCCGACGCGGGATTCCGCGCCATCGGCGTCCTCTATCAGGAGTTCGTGGTGCGCTGCCGGATCGAGGGCCTCGGCACGACCGTGCCTGACCTCGGCGACTTCCGCCGCATGCTGACGCGCGCCCGCGCCGGGCTCGGCTCCGACATGGCCGAGGATGACGGCTGGCAGGATGTTACGGTCCGCGCCTCGCTACTGCCGGAGGACATGCAGGGCGTCTTCATGATGATCGCCCGCGCCGCCAAGGAAGGCTGGCCCTGCCCGGGCGATGCGGCGATTGCCCGCGCCTATGGCTCGCATTCGCTGCGCCGGGCGCGGCGTCTTTTGAGCTATATCGAGGAGCAGGGCCTGATCGTCTGCCAGCTCGACGGCGCCGGCCGGCGGATCGTGACGCTCGTCGAACTGGCCTGGGCGACCGCGCCGGGCGACCCCAACGCCGAGGAAGCGCCGGCGGAGCAAGGCTGCGGCGGTTCGGCGCCATGATGCGGCGGGCGATAGCGCCCGCCTCGCCCCGCGGTATATGATTGCAAACCCTGCTGGACGTCGCGCGGCGGTTCCCTTGACGAATCCCGGCCCTTGCCGCGGGCCACCTGTTGCCTATTTCGCTTGAGAGGAGTTCTGGCCTTGAGCGTCGCCTTCACCAAGGAAGACAGTGCCGAGACGGCGTCGGAGACGTTGCTTCCCGACCGCCCGATTTCGCCCCATCCTAATCTCGTGACCGAAGCGGGACTGAAGGCGCTCGAATTCCAGCTCCAACAGGCCCAGGAGGCCTATGAGACCGCGCAGAAGATCGAGGACGTGAATGAGCGGCGTCGGCAGGCCGCAAGCCCGTTGCGTGATGCGCGCTACTTTGCGGCGCGGGTCCGGACGGCCCAAATCATGCCCGATCCGACATCGACCGACATCGTCGCCTTCGGAAGCACCGTGACCTTCAGGCGCGAGGATGGGCGCGTGCAGAAATATCATATCGTGGGCGAGGACGAGGCGGACCCCAAGGCCGGCTCCATTTCCTTCGTATCCCCGGTGGCACGGCTTCTGATGGGCAAGGCGGTCGGGGATGTCGTCGGCACATCCGGTCAGGAGCTCGAGATCATGGCGATCGCCTAGCGCGACCGGCAGTCTTCCCTTTTAGCCGGCTCGTTTGACGGGATATGATGCCCTTGGGCCCTCGGGGCCACAAATACAAATGAGGTCTCAGCACTGACTGCGGCCGAAAACGGCGACCGACAGGTCTGGGGAGAGCAAACATGAAAACGCCAAAGGGTGCGGCGACGCGCCTCGCACTCGCGCTGCTGTTCGCCATCGGAGCAACCTCGGTGTCCATGGCCAAGACGTTTGTTTACGTATCGAACGCGCAGGACGGCAATATCGACGCCTACAGCATGGACACGGGCACCGGCGTGCTGACGCCGCTCGGCAAGACCGAGGCCGGCAAACTGGTGATGCCGATGACGGTGAGCCCGAGCAAGAAGCATCTCTATGCCGTGATACGTTCGCAGCCGCCACGCGTATTGACCTACGCGATCGATCCCGCGACCGGCGCGCTCGCGCAAAAGGCATCGGCGCCGCTTCCCGACAGCATGCCCTATGTGTCGACCGATCACACCGGGCGTTATTTGTTCACCGCCTCCTATGGCGGCGACAAGCTGGCGGTGAGCCCGATCGGCGAAAATGAGCTGGTCGAGAAGGAGGCGATCCAGGTCATCGCCACCGGCCGCAACGCGCATGCGATCCTGCCCGACCGCAGCAATAAATTCGTCTATGCGACCACGCTCGGCGCCAATCAGGTGCTGCAGTTCACCTTCGATGCCAAGACCGGCAAGCTCACGCCCAACGAGCCGGCGGCGGTCAGCCCTGAGGCAGGCCATGGCCCGCGCCACATGGCGTTGTCGGCGGACAACAGGAACCTTTACGTGCTCAACGAACTCTCGGGACACGTCACGCAATATGCCGTCGATGCGGCCAAGGGAACGCTGACACTCGTCGAGAGCATCGCCTCGGTGCCGGCGGAGGCCGGCCTTGTCTGGGGCGCACCGCAGGCGCCGGCCGGCACCGCGCCGGCGGCAGCGGCCCCGAAGGACGACAAGCCAAAGATCTGGGCGGCGGACATCCAGATCACGCCGAACGGCAAATTCCTGTATTCGACCGAGCGCACCACCAGCAAGATCGCCCTGTTCACGGTGGCGCCCGGCACCGGCAAGCTGGCCTATGTCGCCAATTTCGCGACGGAGACGCAGCCGCGCGGCATCAAGATCGACCCGAGCGGCCAGTATCTCGTGGCGTCAGGCGAAAAGTCGGACCGCCTGTCGGTCTACAAGATCGACCAGGGCACGGGAAAGCTCGGCGAGCCCAGCCGCTACCCGGTCGGCAATGGCGCGAACTGGGTGGAGATCGTCGACATCCCGTGAGAGGAGCGCCCTGCCGCGCGCGAGCGACATCTGCAAAGCCCCGGAGCCGCCTCCGGGGCTTTGACGCATCGGCTTCCCTTCCGGATACGGCTTGCTGCAAACTGGCCATGTCGCCCGCGATTCGTCGATGCCTTGAGGAGCCATGAACGAGACTTTGATATCCGCCTGCATGCTGTTTCTCATTCCGGCAACGCTTTTGTTTGGCGCTTTGGGTGTCGCGAACTCGTCGTTTCTCAAGATGCTGGTCTGCCTGCTCGGCGTCGCCACGACAGGCCTGTGGCTTTACCGGATCTGGTGGTGGACGAGCCTGTCATTGATCGATCGCAGAACGGCGCTTGGCCTCGCGGGCATGTATGCGGCCGCGTGGCTGATGACATTCCTGGTGCAGCTGAAGAATGTGTTCTCGCGCGACTGACAGGCCCTCCGGCTGGCGTTTGCATCGGCGGACGCCACCTTGGCTCCCGGCATCCGAACTCAACCCGTCTTCGCGTGCACGCCGTAAGTGTTGAACGCGCGTCGCCGCTGTTCTTCCTCGGTCCTGCCAGGGAATATGGCATAGCTGGGGGCAAGGATTGGCGCGACCCTGCTCACCGCGACTTGAATGACAGCGCGTATGTTGAACTCAGGTCCCGCCATTCGCGCAAGGGGCTGCACAATCGCGGCAAAGTTCGGTTCCGCGGGAGTTACGAGCGCAGCGGTGCCGTAGGCCTTGATGCCCTTCTGCACAAAGATATCGACCGCGCTGATACAAACCTTCGGGTTTCCGGATATGTTTCTCTTGCTGATCGGCGACGCGATCTCGGCCACCAACACCTCGTTGGGGCCGGCGCCCATGCAGAAGATTTCCTTCGGGCTGACGTTCGGCTGACCGTCCGCATCCACGGTGGCGAGCCAGCAGAGCACCGAGCTCTCGATGGCGGTGCGGAGTCGTTCGGAGAGGTCCATCTGCCTTGCCTGCGCTGGTGGAGAGATGCAATCTCTACGCTAGCACGACAATGAAGCGGCGAGTAGATCGCCGACAGCGGATTTCCGCCTGCCTGTTCAAAGGTCGGCGATCAAGCTTTGTCGTTACGCAAAAACTCAAACGGCAGGGAAGGCTCCTCATAACCGGAGATGTCCAGCCTCCAGATCTGGTCATCGTCCGCGCCGCCGGCGCGCGCAAATCCGAGCTTGTGATAATGGTCACGGACAAGCGTATTCTTGGCGGTCGGGATATATTTGCCTTCGAGAATGTTGACGCCGTTCGCCCGTGCATGGCGCACCAGTTCAGCGATAACGGCCTCTTCAACGCGCCGGCCGAGAACACGGCAGCTCATCAGCCAGGTATCGATCTCGTAGCTTGCGTCCTTGTGTCGGGCGATCACAATGCTGATGATCCCGTTGTCGCCGAAACGATCCAGCAGCCTGATCTGGAAGGTGACAAAGTCGGAAGACGTCGACATGTTCTCGACTTCCGACCGCGTGTAGCGACGCGTCGTCAGATTGAACTGGTTGGTCTTGTTGATGAGCTGGGTTATTCGCCCGATGCCGATGGCATCGAACGGTGCGAACTCAATCTTCATTTCCAGCGACGCCAGAAATTCTCCCATGTCGCGCGATTTTGACGACAGCTCGGCGCGCTGGGCATTTGCCTGATAGAGCGCCGCGCGCTGACGATCCTCTTCGGAAAAGGTCACCGCCTCGAAGTAGCCGGCGTTCAACAAGGTGCGTGCATACAATGAGGGGTCGGCGGGCAGCTCCGGCACGGCCACCATCGGCAGCGCTTTTCGCACCTGACTTCGCTCGATCGGGTTGTCGTCAAGGAGAACCAGGGAATCCAGCCCGATATTCAGCGTCTTTGCGATGGCTTCGATGTTCGTCGCCTTGTCGCTCCAGTTGGCCTGGAAGACGGCAATGTGGTCCAGCTTGAGGAGCATCTCGGGGTGCTCGCGAAACGGCTGCCGCGCGACCTCATCCGTGTTCTTTGAGCAGACGGCGAGAATAATCCCCCTCTCGCGCAAGGCCAGCGCCGCCTGCTGAACCTCCGTGTAGGCTTCCCCAACGCCGTCGCCTTGCCCGATGACGATGCCTTCCAGGCCATCGTCGCCGATGACCCCTCCCCACACCGTATTGTCGAGATCGAGAACGAGACACTTGCGCGCGTTGCCCCGGATCGCGCCAACAAGCCGCGCAACGTGATCGACATAGATCGGGACCATCGTCTGCGCGAACGGCAATTTGTAGAGATTCCACTGAACGGGGTCGTGCCAATTCTGCGAGCCGATCGCCTCCGCGAGCGCCGCGACGTCGACGATGTAGTCACCCCGCTTGGCGGCGAGTTCTCGCAATCCGGCATTGAAATCCTGGATCTGCCGGCGCAGCGAGGTCGGAACCAGAGAGTCCAACTCTCCGAACAGCGGCTGCGGCGGACAGGAGACGGTCTGAAAGATGACGGGAGCGCCCGCACCCCTCTCGAGGCCTTCCCGGATCATGGCAACGTATTCGAGGGCCGACTGGTTTGCGTGGCCGCTGCTGCTCCCTTGAGTGAAGGGCAGTCCGTGATAATCGAGCGCCAGCAGAACCGCATCGGGTTTGCATGAATTGATCTGCGAGGACGGATCGAGGGCTTCCTGCACGACCTGGTCGTAGTCCGCCTGGGTGAGCTGAAGCAGCACCCCGTGACGCGCGGCCGCAGCCGCCATTGTCGGGGCAAAGAGACATGTCGTTCCGTTGCCGAGCAGAGCCAGATGAAATCCTGCGAGCGGAGCAAGCTTGCCCTTCTTGGCACGCGCGCGGTCTATGCTTTTCGACAGGCGCGTGAGCTGATCCGCGCCGAGACGCTTGCCGGCGAGCGCGGCGATCTCGGCGCCGGTCGGCTCATCGGATGCATCAAGCGCGTTGCACAGCGACCGGAAATCCGCCGGCGGCGCTTCCAACCAGGGCAATTCTTCAAGCCGAAACGTCATGGAGTCGTGGTCCAGGCCTACAGCTGTTCATCCAGCAGCTTTGATCCCGCACTGCCGCTTGCCACCAGCTTTTCGCCGACGCGCACGCGAAATTTCAGGCTCACGGTATGGGTAGATTGCGACACGTGGGTCAGCTCGCCTTCGAAGATGGCCTCTTCGTCGATGTAGAGAGGCTTGTTGAAGTCGATCCGCCAGCTTGTCGCCAACCCGAGGTCGCCGGGCAGGTGCATCCCGACCATGTTCGAAAGTCTCGCGACGGTGAGAGCGCCGTAAACCACCGGCCCGTCGAATCCCCGACTGCGTGCGAATTCCGCGTCGATATGGATGCGGCTTGAATCACCCGACAGCCTGCGGAAGGCGTCCATCTCCGCCTGACCGATCCGGAACGGCACCGACACGGTCATGCCCTCCTTGAGGTCGCTCCATCGCAGGACTCGCGGGCTCTCGTTCAACCTGCAGCTCTCTGACGAATGACACTGACAAACTCACCGACGTTCTTCAGACCAGCCACCTCGCCCGTCGAGAACTGGATCTTGAACTCCTGCTCAACGGCGACGACCAGACGAATATTGCTGAGACTGTCCCACGCCGGCACCTCGGCCGCCGTCATCGTGGGGTGTGGCGTGACCGAGTCGTCATCAAAAACGTCCCGAAAGATCGGGGTCAGGCGAGCGTAAATTTCCTCATCGGTCATCGGGATCATCTCATACTTCCGGGAGACGGCTGCGCCGAAATGCTTGCGCCCGGGACGCCGACGTCCATTTCGACGGTTGAGACCTAGCAGATGGTATATGCAACCACAAGGCTCCTGACTTACCTCATGACCCGTTGTGAGATCATCTCATCGATGCGTGGACCAAGCTGCTCACTCAGCCGCCTGTAGCCAACCCGATCGAGATGCACGTGATCCAGAAAGTCGGTTGCCCCATAGATAGCGAGCGGCCCGACGAAAACTCTGCTGGGAGGCTGCGGGGAAATGATCTGAGCCAGTTGCGCCTGCAGTTGATCGAAGGTCTGGCGCGGAAGCAGTTCCGGCAGCACTTTCGGATTTTCGGTCGCGTAAAAGATCAGCGCCGGCTGCTTCGCCTCGGATAGACGATTTAGTATTCGATCCAAAGCCTGCCGCTGCGGATTGTCGGGTGCCAGATCGATTTTCTCGTAACGTGACCGCGCCCGCATCAGAAGCACGACGTCACCAAGGTCGTCTCCGGCATCCTTCGCCGAACCGCGCAACCAGCTGTCGGCGGCATTCCTCGCGCTTGCCAGGAAAGTGAAGGGACTGCCGTCGAACAGGAGTGACTGCAGGAAGTCCCGGAACCGGTAGAGAAACCAGTAATTGACCAGTTGGCCGTGAAGCCAGTTCGCGAGCCCGCCTCGATCCTTTACAATCGAATAGGTGCCGTCGGCACTCACATTGAGTTCGTTCAGCCAGTCGCGTGTCCTGATATCGCCATCCCGATCGAAATCCCGGGAGAACGAGCGCAGGCTGAGATCGAAGACAATGACGTCAGGTCTTACCGGCAACACGATACGAATGAGATTCTCAAGATCAGTGGGAAGCGTTCCATTCATACCGAAATTGGCGACGGAGACCGGCTGGCCCGGATGTTTCTCGGCGAGCCATCCTTGCAACTGGCTGGACAGCGTATGCGCCCGCCAGCCGCTGTCGCCCTTGTCCCGCATTGCCCGTCCGAAAACCAGGGAATCCCCGAGCACGGCGACTTTCAAGCCTTTGGCGTTTCGAAAATCTTCCAGCTTGGCATACAGCGTCGCAGGCGCCTGAATGTCGACCATCGTCTGAAGGATGCCGCTGCCTGCGACGACGACGCGCAAGAGCACATCGAACAGGATGAGCAAGACAATTGTAGCCGCAACGATCGCTCCCAGGCGGGAGATCGCCGCAACACCACGGGACCCGGTTGTTTCTGACGGCTCTTTCATTCGTGCTTAGAAATTCTGGTAAACAAACAGGGCATGGCCGGTGTTCGAAAGCAGCACGATGACCGCGATCTTTGCCACCAGCCACAGTATCTGGATGATGTCCTTGCGGCTCAATGCCATAGTTGCAGCCCCAGCATCTTGCCATAGATCGCGCCCCACTCCGAGTAGGACTTGAGCCACAGTATCAATGTCGTCGAGACGAAGGCATAAACCAGAATCCGCCTGAGATAGATGACAGGCCAGGAGACGGGTCCCTTCGCGCCAACGCCGACATACTTCCGGTGAAGCTGACTGGCCACCAGCGCTCCGCCATGGATCGTACCAAAGGCGAGAAAGCCCCACGTGACGCCGTGCCAAAGGCCGATAAGAATCATCGATCCGAAGTAGACCAGCGATATCAACGCGAACTGGATTCTGCGCGGCGCCTTCTTGATAACGATGATGTTGATGGGCGTGAAAATATAGTCCCGCACCAGGGTACTAAGCGAGATATGCCATCGGTTCCAGAATTCCTGAATTGTCGTCGAATCGAACGGCCGGTTGAAGTTCTCGACCAACCTGAATCCCATCAGCGAAGCGGTTCCTATCACGATGTCGCAATAGCCGCTGAAGTCGAGATAGATCAGGCCCAATTGCGACAAGGCTCCGACCCACAGCATCGGTCCCGACATCTCCGCCGCGTTGTCGAACGAAAAGATGCCGAACACCGCCAGATTGTCGGCGAGGACGAACTTCTTGATCATGCCGTTCGCGATACGATGAAGCGCCGGCATGACGGCCTTCGAATCGAAGACCGGGGATGCAAGTTGCCCCTCAAAAGTCCGATAGCGTTCGATCGGGCCGGCCAGCAGCGCCGGAAAGAACATGACGTAGAGACAAAATCGCAGGAAGCTGGGCTTCCCGATGAATTCCACCTCCATAAGATAGCTTATGGAGCGGAACACCATGTAGGAAATGCCGATGATGTGGATCGGCAGGTAGTGGAAAGGGTTGGCTCCTCCGAGCAGCTTGGGATCTCGCGCCAGAAACAGGAATATCCACAGCCCTGCGATGACGACAAGCTGGAGCTCCATCGTAAAGCGCGCCCCGTATTGCTTACGGAGCAAGCCGATCCAGTATGACACGGCGAGGAAACAGCCCAGGACGGCGATCGATGCCGGATCGAATGCAAAACCGGCGAAGAATGCGAGGCTCAGGAGAAGCAGCGCACAATTGCGAACCGGCTGATGACTGACCACGCAGCTAATGATGATGGCTGCAGCCGAAATAAGCAGAAACTCGAAGCTATTTAGGGAAAGCCCGCCAACGCTGGCTGCTGCCGATTGGAATAGCACGAAACACCTTCCCCATGGACCCTACCGTGGCCGACGGCCAACCGCCACGCAATTGATGGTCAGACGGTCCTTCAGGCACCGTTCTAGCCCATAGCCCGTCATTGGAAATAGCTCACTCTTCTCGATTTCGAACCCCGCCGATGTCATCAGATCGATCATCTCGGACGGCTTGTCGATGAGGTAGAGATGGTCAGGAGCCGGGCTGTTGGCCGGCATGTTCACAAGAATTCTGCCGCCGGGCTTCAGATAGCGGATGAGCGAGCGCAAGGCCTGCAACGGGTCTTCAAGATGTTCCAGGAGCTCGCTGACGACGATGCTGTCGAAAGTATCGAGCTGGTCAGGCGCATCGAACATGTCCTGCCGAACCAGCTCGATCTCGTCACTGACCCCGATCACTTCCAGCGTACGCCGCGTCGCAGCGATGGCGCCCTCGCTGACGTCCCATCCTGTAATTGAACCAGACCGCGGATCGGTCGCCGTAAGATAAAGCAGCGCACCATGCCCGGGACCTACCTCGAGATGGCTGTATCCCTCGGGAAGCATCGGCAGATATTGACTCCGATAGAAAGTGAGCGCGCAGGCATGGTTGTGCCAAAATACGCCGGACAGCAGCAGCCCGTTCATGTATTTTTCCATGATATCGCGCTGCGAGTAAACGTCACGGACCGCCTCGCTGAACTTCGAACGCTGGTAGCGTCCGTTGCGCCGGAAGAACAATTCGGCTTCCAGGATCATGCTTTCGCAGAAATACCGATAGTCGCTGCAAATCTTGTCGAGGGTTCCGAAGTGATGGAGCGCGATCTTGGTGACGAGTTCTGACGAGGCCTCCGTGTCACGCATGACTTCGGACGACCTGTTTCCAAGACTCGTTGCCAACGTGCCCTCGTGCTCGGGCCACGCCGCAATCTGGCGCTCGACCAATGCCGAAAGGTAGGGGTATGCGGAGATGTCAATCTCCGCCATTCGCTTGTGCCGCACGACCATTTCAGAGCCCGCCACTGACTGCCTCTTGGTTTTAATTATCGCCCTTCTGGCATAGGCGGCGCTGCCCCCGCAAGCCCGGGTTGAGGCGAATCCCCTCTCAAACCATTCGTTTAAATGCAGGATGACAGCCACTACGGGAACTTGCGGCCAAATGATATCTTGACGGGAGGGTATAAGCTCTTCCAGATAGGCTCAAAATCAAGGGCCGAATTATGAAAAGTCTCTTTCCGGGCAGAAGCTTCCTGACAAATCTGTTCAACCGGCTCGCCGTCGTGGGTGTCGTGTTACTGGGAGGAATTTCCCTGTCCTTTGCAGCTCCTGCAAAGCCGCTTGTTATTGCGGAAAAGCACAGAGTGGCGGCCAGCAAGGACACCTACCTGATCCTGGTGTTGGATTTGAAGCCCAACCTTGACGAATTGCGAAGCGCTGGTGCCGAGGCATCCGATCTCATCAAGATTACGGCCGCAAGCTACGCGAAAGATTACCTTGCACGACCGGAGTTCAGCTCAAACACGAAGGTCGTGATCTATCTTATCTCTGTTGAAAGCATGGATGAGTACAACCGAGCCAAATTCGACGGCATGAAGAGGTACGGCACGATTACTTTTGAGAGAAAGAGCGACGGGATTGTATCGACCGAAGACAAACTTTCGTTCACACCGTAAGCGCTAACACTCACAATCATCATGACCCACTCGAAGCTTTTGAAAGCTGCCGGTTACGTCATCCTGGTCGTGTTGATTTGCGCCGGCATCGCCGGAGCGGTTGAGCAGACCCGCAAATATATCAACAAGCGAATTGATCGCATGATGGCCGAGCGCAACGTCGCAAGACCGGCGCCAGTTGCTCCGGCTCCGGCGCCGCCGCCGGCGAGAATAGATCAATCCGACCTTCAGCACTTGAACGCACGCTTGACGGCGCTGGAGTCGCTGTCGGTGGGCGCCGCCAGCAGTCTCTCCAATCGAGCGCCGCTTGCGAGCGAGTATCGAGGCCAAAGCGCGCCGGTCTTCGCGATGCTCGATGCCGTGGGACCCTATCGAAAGAACGGTCTCTTTGAAGCTTATGGCGGCAATTTCCGCGAAAGACGTTCCGGGCCGATCCGGGTCACCGAAGCCGATTTCGAGATCACACATGGTGAAGCGTGGCTGATCTGGTCGCCCGATTTCAGCCCGGCGAGAGACGCAACCCATTTGCAGGTCGAATTCGCCGAAGCCCCGACGAAGGGAAAACTCAAGGTCGGAGTTATCCTGAATGACGGGCAAGCCCTGGCCTGGGGGCTGAATTTCCCCGACCAGAGCCCCACGCCTGCAGGCCTGCTTCCGCCGGTGGTCCCCGAAGACATCATTGGGCGCGCCAACAGCGCACAGGTAATCGAAAACCTCCAGCTCGCCAGCAACAAGGCGACAATCGCCTTGCCGCCCAGCGTCCTGCTGCTTTTGAGGAGCGGCCAGTCCAAAGCGATTTCGCAATGGTTCGTGAAGGTCGAGGAAGCGGCCGGCACGACAATGCGTTTCCGGACTTTGGCGCTCGTTCGGCCGGCGCCCCCGGCGACCAGCACCGGCGTCGCCTTGTCGGGCAAGGTAACGGGCGAAGACCTCGCACCGAACACTTCCATCGAACTGCTCGATGAATCGGGTGCTGCAAGAAATCAGCTGCTCGCCGCAGACGGCCACTTTGCGTTTGATGGGGTAGACCCAGCGAAGATCGTATCGCTCCGCCTAAGGCACCAAGAGTTTGTGCATGGCGCAACACTCGGCCGCTGGTTCGTTCCGGGATACGGCCGCAGCGACCTCGTCGTCGACATGCGGCCGATCTACGTCAACGAGGATGGTCATGCTCCCGATCAAAGCCGCGCAAAATTCATAGGGGCCCGGACACCGTCACCGGTCGCCGCATTCTATGAACCGCACAGCCGGCAGCACTGGACAGGCGCCGGCACGATACAGGAGTACGACTCGACAACTTTTGCCAACAACCAAGGCTATATCGATCGCGATCGCTTTTTCGACAATCCGGACAATTGCGTTCGCCTTGCGAGCACGGGCGGCAGCGACATGGTTGCGCTGCAGGTTCGTCCTTTCGAAAAATACAATATCCTTCTGGAGGAAAGTCTCGGGATCGCCTTGAAGAAATGTGTCGAGGTGATCTCGGCCGCAACCGACAACGGCGATATCGGCACCAATTACCCGAGAATTCGCGACTACACGTCAAAGCTTGGGGTTCGAGGCACGCTGGTGTCGATGCTGGCAGGACTGGTCTCCCAGGTGAGTCCGACAATGCTGCGCGACGGGCTGGGATTGGATCCGGAAAACAGCCCCATTCCAAACTTCTTCCACGACCAGCGCGGCGCGCTGACCTTCCGGACCGCATCGCCCGTTTATGCGGTGTTCTCCGTCAAGCCCACCTTGCCGGACTACGAAAAGGGAATTCCGTTCGGCCAGACGCTTTCGGTGCCGTTTGATTCAATGCCAAAGCCCGGCAAGGAAGCCTTCGAATACTGGACCGAAATCGTAGCCTTCATCGAGAAGAACCACCCGGGACAGAATTTCATTTTCCACACGGGGGTCGATCAAGCGCAGTGCCGAAAAAACTGCGAGGCAACGCTAACCCTGGCGGAGGACAAGACCGTTCAGGCAGGCGCAAAGGGCTTCGTCAGGAATGTAACCGAGTATTGCGCGAAACACGGATTTACCTGCCTGCACCCCGCCTTCTCCGATCGATACGGAGAAGTGCCGAGACTGCTGACTTTTCAGTATGACGGCCATTATTCGAAGCTCGGGCATCAATGGCTCGCGCAAGAACTGACGATGCCTTTGGCCGCGACTCTTTCCGGTACCGCCAAATGAGCGGCCGCTCTGCTTGTCTCGTCGCATTGCGCGCGATTGCGGTAAGCGGATCGTGCGTACTTGGCTCGATATCCTGCCCTGCGGAAGTGGCCAAGCTCGATACTTCGATACGCCTGCTGCCCTATCCGTTTTCGCAGGTCATAAGCTTCGCCAGTGATGCCGACGCACTTCGGCCCTGGCACGGCGCTGCCATTCATCGCATCTTCAATGAAGAGCTTGGTCTGACGATCTCGGATTCGCTCTGGCCTCAAGGCGGCAAGGGCGCGTCATCCCTTTTTCTCGGGCCAGGACAGCTGAACCGGACCCCCTCAGGTATCGGCACCGAGCCAGCCTTTGCCCTGCTTTTGCGACAGTGGCATCGCGGCAATATAGATCATTTTCATAGTTGGCACGAAGATAGTCCCATTGCACTCCGAAACGAGATCGAACCGCCGTCCGTCTTGTCGTCGGATCGAACCGGCCGGACGCTGCCGCCGGTGCCCTTGGCGCTGAGCGTCCAGGCGAGCCGCAATGTAAGGTTCTATTTTACAGCGCCACCGCCCGAGGATCTTTCGATCGTTCTGTATGACGGCCGGGGCATGTCCGCAGCGTTCGGCCCGGCGAAGCTGGTTCGTGGAAAGAGCATTCAGCTTGAAGTTGGGGCCCTTGGCTCGATTGTCGAGTTGATCGTCCCCTCCTCCCAACCCGGCGACGCATCCCCTGTCTTCAATCCGATGGCGATCGATCGAATTGATCTGGTTGCGCCGTCTTGCAAGACGGGCTGCGCCACCTCCCTCATCAGGATCGAACGCGATCACTTCAGCCGATCCACGGTACTATCGGAAATCCCCTGGCTGGAAGCATGGAACTTGCGTCCGGCTTTCTTAAGCTCTCATGGAGGAAATACACTTTCCCAGAACTTTGGCGTACCCGGAAAGACTTTGGAGTTCGCGGCCTATGATGATCCCGCGGTCTACAAAATTCACGAGGCGCTGGCCGACCGAAAGGAGAGTCACGCCTACCATTCCGATCTTCTGAGACGCCTCGGTGTGCTCGCAGTCTGGTCTTATTTTCCGGCCGAGGGCACGCATCTATTTTTGTCCCCCGCTGGACCGGAGGTTCTACATAGTCTCCCCCCGCTCTCCTCGACTTATGAGCGTTTCTACAATCTGCCCCGCGCAGAGTTGCCGCTATTCGACATCTCCGATGACGCCCGATTTAAACAATCGGCCGAGCTTCTGCTTCCCGCCCTCTCCGACGAGGAGAGGAAGGAGCTGTATTGCGGGCCGGGTTGCAACCTGGCCCAAGGAAATGCTCTTGCGATGCTGGTCGCGCAGCACCTGGATCTCGTCAACAAGGCCAAGAAGGTGAAGTCTCTGATTTACACCCATTTCGGCTCCGAGAACGGAACAAATGTTTTCAGCGCCTCGCCAGAGCAGCCCGTGACGCCGGCGGTCCTAAAATGGATGCGACGGCTGGCAAATCACGTTTATAATTTTGATGGGGCCGTCGGCGCTGACCGGCGCGTCTGGTCGCCGCCCGCAAACACCTGGCTGCGATACCAGGTGATGCATTCCGGTATCGCCCAGCATCTGCGGATCACGCCGGATGGATCGACGATAACAATCGTGCCGTGGAAAGATCCGGTCACGCAAACGATCTGGCCTGACCTGCGCGCCGGCACCCGCGATCTTCATGGCCTCACGCTATACGTTTCGGATATCGAACGCGCCTCCGTGAAAATAGCCGATAGGGAAGTGGACGCCTTTACGCGCAACCCACCTGACGAAACCGGCAGGCGATCAATCACCCTGGTTGACGATCATGCGCCGACCACGATCGTCGGAAGGGTCGCCTTGAAAGACCGCGGCGACATGAACGTCATCGCGGGCCATTTTGCCGACGTTTCCGACGGCGCCTCTCATGTCAGCCTCGAAGCCGATGACTCCGGCCATGCAGGCGTCGTTATCAAGCCCTGGAGCCTCGATCTCTGGAACACGAGCCACCTGCGATTTGCCGTTCGCAAACGATGCGGTGGTGAAAACGTGATGGGCTGCCTTGAATCGCGCTTCAAGATCGAATTACGGATGCAGGATGGCGGCTCCGTCTCGATTCTGGAAGAGCGAGGCCAACTTGTCGACACCGGGCCGTCCAGCACCTGGTCCGTACCGGGCTTGCGCAAGCTCGATGAATGGATGTCGCGCACGCTCGACGTGGCACAGCTGGCGTGGCCCCCTTATGCGGAGGAAAGCGAATGGCGACGACCTCCCCTTCCGATTGGACGGGTGAAGGAAGTCAGGATTTCGCTCGCGGATGCCGCCAAGGGTACGATTCTGGACGTGCGAGATTTTGCGGCTTTGCGGCCGTCAGGCAATGGCCAGGCGCCGGACGGAACAAGGTTGGTCGCAGGCCGCGTCACATTGGACGGGTCGGTCCCGGTACCGAGGGCAAAGGTCGACGCCACCTCGCTGGCCGGCAATGTTGCCTCTACCACGACAGACGAGGACGGGTATTACTTCCTCTCCGGACAGTCCAAAGGCGAGGTGCTGGAAATTCGCGCTCAAATCGGACAGCTGCGGTGCTTTCCGATGCAGGGGCGTCGTATCGAAATCAGCAAGGACGAGGCTGAAGTCGATATCGAGATGAACAATTGCGTTCACCAGGCATTGCCCATCGCCGACGGTCACTAGAGCATGATCCGGAAAAGTGTGAAGCGGTTTTCCGAAAAGATCATGCTCAAACAATGACCTAAAGCGCGATGACGATTCATCCAAATCCCATCGCGCTTTAGAACAGCGATCTCGTTTCTTGCGACACCCCGGAATACATTGGTTGGCTAGCCTGCCCTCGCGGAAAGAGAAGGAAGACGATAGGCTCGCTCGGCATTCGCGCCAAAAGCCTTGTCGCGCACGTGCGGGCCAAGCTTTGTCAGGCACGCCTCGAGCGCGCCCTTGATGGCGCCATAGCTTCCCGCAAGCAGACACACCGGCCAGTCGGAGCCGAAGATCAGGCGATCCTCGCCAAAGCATTCGGCGGCGTGCGCGACAAGCGGAAACAGACGTTCCGCATCCCAGTCGTCCCATTTGGCCTCGGTGGCGAGGCCTGAAATCTTGCACCAGACATTGCCGCAGGCGGCGAGCGCGGCGATGAGATCGGCCCATTCACGGCTGAACCCCTCCGATATCGGCGGCTTGGCGGCGTGATCGAGGACAAAGCGCGCTTGCGGAAAGGCCTGTGCGGTGGCGATCGCGGCCGGCAATTCCCGCGTCCGCACCAGCAGATCATAGGCGAGATCCTGCGCAAACACCGCGGCCAGGCCGCGCTGCACGTCCTCGCGCAGCAGCCAATCAGGATCGCTCTCGTCATGCACCTGGTGACGAATGCCGACCAGCCTGTCGCCGCCGGGCAGGCCGCGCAGCCGGACGAGCGTCTCGTCAAGCGCGCCGTCGGTCAGGTCGGCCCAGCCGACCACGCCGATGACGAAGGGCGTCGCCGCGGCAACGCGGAGAAATTCCTCGGTCTCCTCGACCGAGGAGCGGCATTGCACCAGGATGCTCGCATCGATGGCGTTGGCGCGAAGCAGCGGCGCGAGATCGGCCGGGCCGAAGGCGCGGCGGATCGGCGCCAGCTCGGGCGCCTCCATCCAGGGATAATCGGCGCGCGCGGGATCCCAGAAATGCTGATGGGCGTCGATCACCATGGCTCAGGCCCCACCCGGCAGCGGCGCCGATACATCGACCAGATTGCGTTCGCGCAGTTCCTGCCAGAAGGCTGGCGGCACCGCCCGCTCGGCCATCGCGATGTTATCGGAAACCTCCGCGGCGGTGCGCGCCCCCTGCAGCGCGACCGTGACCGCCGGATGGGCCATGCAGAACTGGACCGCGGCGGCCTTGAGCTCCGTGCCGTGCTTGCGGCACAGCGCCTCCAGCGCCAGCGCGCGGGCGACCAGCGCCGGATCGGCGTCTTCATAATTGAATTTTGCGCCGGCCCGCGGATCAGCGAGGATACCGCTGTTGTAGATACCGCCGAGGATGATGCCGATGCCCTTCGCGCGGCAGACCGGAAACAATGTTGTCAGCGCGCCCTGGTCAAGCAGCGTGTAGCGGCCCGCCAGCAGGAAGCAATCGACCGACGCGGCTTCGGCAAAGCGGGCGAGCATCTCCGACTGATTCATGCCGGCGCCGATCGCCTTGACGGTGCCGTCCTCGCGCAGGCGCCGCAGCGCGCGGAAGGCGCCGGCGACGGCCTCCTCATAATGGTCATCCGGATCGTGGACGAGCAGCACATCGACGCGGTCGAGCCCGAGACGGCCAAGGCTATCCTCCACCGAACGCATTACGCCATCGTAGCTGAAGTCGAATAGCGGCCGCTCGGCGGGTGTGCCCTTGTAGTGATCGTCTTCCAGCGCCGCCGTGGCCGGGCGCAGCAGGCGCCCGACCTTGGTCGAGATCGCGAACGAATCCCGCTCTTGTTGGCGGAGAAAACTGCCGAGGCGGCGCTCGGCCAATCCGAAACCGTAAAGCGGCGCGGTGTCGAAGAAGCGGACGCCGAGCGACCAGGCGCGCTCGATGGTCGCTTCCGCGTCAGCGTCGCTGACCGGCGAGAACAATCCGCCGAGCGGAGCCGTTCCAAGGCCGATCGCCGTGACGTCGAGCCCCTCCGCGAGCCGCGCACGTTTCATTTCGAGATCCTTCCGAGGCCGCAAGCAACATTCACTCCCCCGCAAGCCGGGGGAGTGAATGCGCCGGAACGTTGGGGCTGAAAACGTTCCTACTTCAACAATTGGGCGACATTGTCCTTGGTCACGAGGTCGAGGCCGGTATAGATGACCTCGGGAACCTTCTGGCCCTTCTTGATGGCCAGCAAAGCGTCCATCGCCTTCTCGCCCATTTCGAACGGGCGCTGTCCCGTCAACGCGTTGGAGTAGCCGTCGCGCAGCAGCTCGAGCTGCATCTTCAGCGTATCGGCGACGACGAGCGTCAGCTTGCCGGCGTCGATGTCCTTCCTGTTCTTGTTGACGAAGGCCTTGTAGCCCTCGGGCGCGAACATCGGCCAGCCGCCGACCGGCACGATCGCCCCCAGGTCCGGCGTCGCGGTGCGCAGGTCCGCCATCTGCTGGACCGCGAGCGCAGGATCGTCATTGCAGAAAGTCGGCGAGCCCGCGACCTCGACCCACTTCGAGCCCTTCAGCGCTTCACGCACGCCATCGACGCGCTCGGCGAGGTTCTTGGCGCCGGGTCCACCGGAGACGACGGCATACTTGCCGCCCTCCGGCTTGAGCTGCAGCAATTGCTTGCCGAGCGCGAGGCCAAAATCCTTGTTGTTGGTGCCGATATAGGCAAGGCGCTTGGAGCCGGGCGCATCCGCATCGAAGGTGATGACGGGAATGCCGGCCGCAGTCGCCGCCTCGATCGACTTGGTCATCGCGGCGACGTCCGCGACCGAGATCGCCAGGCCATCCACCTTCTGCGTAACGAAATCCTGGATGATCTGCGCCTGCGTCGCCGGCTCGTGCTCGACCGGCCCCTTGTAGATGCACTCGACATTGCCGAGTTCCTTGGCGCGCTTCAGGCAGCCGTCGCGCGCGACGTCGAAGAACGGATTGTTCATCGCCTTGGGCACGATCACGAACTTGTAGGTCTGGGCGAATGCCGGGGTCGCCATCATCGCGATGGTCATGCCGGCGAGTAGTATCTTTCTCATCTGTCCCTCCATTTTTGTGCCTATCCTTTCGAATTGCGTGCTCCGGAAGGCGGATAGACGATGCGTTCGTTGCTTCTTCCGGAGTAATTTCATGTGATGCGTGAGCGGATGCGGTCGACCAGCACGGCCAGGATGATGATCACGCCCACCAGCGTCTGCTGCCAGTAGGAGCTGACCTGCGCCAGCACGAGGCCGTTGCGGATCACCTCGAGCAGCACGCAGCCGACGATGGCCCCGAGCGAACCGCCGACGCCACCGGCGAGATTGGCGCCGCCGATCACCGCGGCCGCGATCACGTTGAGCTCGTAGGATGTCGCCATGTTCGCCGGCGCGGAGCCCAGCCAGCCCGAGACGATGATGCCCTGCAGCCCTGCGGCCAGCGCGCAGATCACGTAGACTTCGATCTTGACCCGCACGACCGGGATGCCGGTCAGTTCCGCCGCCTTCTCGTTGCCGCCGAGCGCGAAGACGTGACGGCCGAAACTGGTGTGATGCAGCACGACCGCCATCACCGCCGCGAGGATCACCAGATAGATGAACGGCGCCGGCACGCCGAACAGCTCGCCCGACGTCATCGCGTAGAAATAGTCGGCATCCGGCCCGCCCGGAAAGCTGCCGCGCCCGTTGGAGACGACATAGCCGAGACCGCGGACGATCGAGAGCATGCCGAGCGTGGTGACGAAGGGCGACAGCCCGAGCACGGCGATGCAGAAGCCGTTGACGAGGCCGACGATCAGCGCGACGGCAAGTCCCGCCGCGATCGAGACCAGCAGGATCAGCCCCGGCACATTGGCGACCACGGTCTTGCCGTCCGCGGCGAGATGCACGAACAGGGACGCGCCAGGCATGCCCGGCGTCGACAGGCCCGACATCACCATGGAGGTGATCATGGCGGAGAAGCACATCATCGATCCCACCGACAGATCGATGCCGCCGGTGATGATCACGAAGGTGATGCCGAGGGTGGCGATGGCGATGAAGGAAAAGTTCTTCGCCACGTTCTGCATGTTGCCCTGGGTGAAGAAATAGGGGCTGGCAAAATGCATCACCACCAGCAGTACCAGCAGCGCCAGCAGAACGTAGCCGGTTTGCGATGCAAAGATGCCGCGCTGCCACCATTTGCTGCGGCCGACATTGGTGAAGGAGATCGGGGATTCGAGCGGCATGGCCATCACGCAGCCTCCTTCGCGCCGGTGATCAGGGCAGTGACTTCCTCGGGACTGGTATCGCCGATCGGCTTGTCCGCGCGCTTCTCGCCGCGGCGCATCACGACGACGCGGTCGCAGACTGCGAAGACGTCGGGCATGCGGTGCGAAATCAGCATGACGGCGACGCCCTGCTCTTTCAGCCGATGGATCAGGCTGAGGACCTGTTCGACCTGGCGAACCGAGATCGCCGCGGTCGGCTCGTCCATCATCACGAGCCTGGCGTTCGACAGGCGGGTGCGCGCGATCGCAACCGCCTGGCGCTGGCCGCCGGACATCTGCTTGACGAGATCATGCGGCCTGGTCTCCGAGCGCAGCTCGCCGAACAGCTCCAGCGCGCGCGCCGCCATCGCATTGTGATCGAGGAAGGCGAACGGGCCGAATTTACGCTTGAGCTCGCGGCCGAGGAAGACGTTGGCCGCCGCGGTGAGGTTGTCGGCAAGCGCCAGGTCCTGGTAGACGACCTCGATCCCGACCGCGCGTGCGTCGATGGGGCGATGGAAATGCACCGCGTTGCCGCCAAAGCGGACCTCGCCGTGGGTGGGACGGAAATTGCCGGCGATGATTTTCACGAGCGTCGACTTGCCGGCGCCGTTGTCGCCCATCAGCCCGACCACCTCGCCGGGAAAGACCTGCAGATCGACGCCGTGCAGCGCGCGGATCGCGCCGAACTCCTTGCCGATATCAGTCAATTCCAGAACCGGCTGGCCGGCTGCGCCTGCGGTTTCCATGCCAAGGCCTCGCTCAGACATATCGGTTGACCAGTGATTCCAGATATTCCTGACGGCCCGAGCGCGGCTGCGGATCGAAACCGGGCGCCAGTGCGCGATCGGCGAGATCGGCCAGCGATCGCTGGCCGGCGAGGATCGCGCGTCCCTCGGCCGCCGTCCATCCGGCGTAGCGCTCCGCCACCGGCGTCGTCAGCACCTCAGCGTCCAACATGTCCGCGGCGGCCAGGAACGCCCGCGCACAGGCGTCCATCGAACCGACATGGGCGTGGATCAGATCGTCCGGATCGATCGATTGCCGCCTGATCTTGGCGTCGAAATTGAGACCGCCCGTGGTGAAGCCGCCAGCCTTAAGGAGGTCGTGGAACGCCAGCGCCAGCTCGGGCACGTTCATCGCGAACTGGTCGGTATCCCAGCCGAGCAGATCGTCGCCGCGGTTGATGTCGAGCGAGCCGAACACGCCGAGCGCCTGGGCCAGCGCGATCTCGTGCTGGAACGAATGGCCGGCAAGGATGGCGTGGTTCTGCTCGATGTTGAGCTTGACGTCGTTCAGAAGGTCGTAGCGCTGCAGGAACCCGTAGCAGGTGGCGACGTCGAAATCATACTGATGCTTGGTCGGCTCCTTCGGCTTCGGCTCGATCAGGATCGGCCCCTTGAAGCCGATCTTGTGCTTGTGCTCGACGACCAGCGACACGAAGCGGCCAAGCTGGTCGAGCTCGCGCTTGATGTCGGTGTTGAGCAGCGTCTCATAACCTTCGCGCCCGCCCCACAGCACGTAGTTCTGCCCGCCCAGACGGCTCGTCACCTCGAGCGCCGCCCGCACCTGGCCGGCGGCATAAGTGAAGATGTCGGGATCCGGATTGGTGGCGGCGCCGGCCATGTAGCGGCGATGCGTGAACAGGTTGGCCGTGCCCCAGAGCAGACGCACCTTGGAGGACGCCATCTTCTGTTCGAACAGATCGGCAATGGCATTGAGGTTGGCGACGGATTCGGCGAGCGAGGCGCCCTCCGGCGCGGCATCGACATCGTGGAAGGTGAAGAAGGGTACATCGAGCAGGCGGAACAGCTCGAAGGCGACATCGGCCTTGGCCCGCGCCAGCGCCATCGCATCCGTGCCATGATGCCAGGGGCGCAGAAATGTCTCGCCGCCGAACGGATCGCCGCCGGGCCAGCAGAACGAATGCCAGTAGCAGACCGCAAAGCGCAGGTGATCCTCGAGCCGCCGTCCGCGCACGAGGATATCCTTGTCGTACCAGCGGAACGCGAGCGGATTCTTGGCGTCCTTGCCGCCATAGGCGACCGGCGTGCTCGCTCCGAAGAATTTGGGTGATGCGTTCACGGGGAGAACTCCTTCAGCGCGGGATATAGTTTTCGCCACAGGTGATAGGCTTCATCATAGGCATCCTTCGCAGACGCGCGCGGCGTGAAGCTCGCAAGCCGCCGCGGACGCGTGCAGACCTGCGCAGGATTTTCGCCGGTTGCGGCAAGCCGGCCGAGCCGTGCCGCGCCGAGCGCAGCACCGACCTCGCCCTCCTCGACGCGGTGGACGGGAATGCCGAGCACATCGGCGCAGATCTGGGCCCACAGTGCCGAGCGGGAGCCGCCGCCCACGAGATCGACCTGCGTGATCGCGGCGCCGGCGCTGCCGAGCGCCGCGAGATTGTCGCGCGCGGCAAAGGCGACGCCTTCGAGCACGGCCTGGACGATCTGATCGCGCCCCGTCGCGCCGCGAAGACCTGCGAATGCGCCGCTGGCGGCGGCATCGTTGTGCGGTGTGCGCTCGCCATCGAGATAGGGAAGGAACTTGACCGGGCTCGGTCCGCGGACGGTCTCGCCGAGCGGCGCCAGCAGCGCGGCGGCCGGCGTCGCCATGACGCCCGAAAGCCAGGCGAGCGAGGCCGCCGCCGACAGCATCACGCCCATCTGGTGCCAAAGACCTGGAAGCGCATGGCAGAAGGCGTGCACGGCCGACGCCGGCGCCGGCGCGAAACTGTCGGTGACACGAAACAATACGCCTGACGTTCCCAGCGACAGGAACGCATCGCCGGGCGCGATGGCGCCGAGCCCGATGGCGCTCGCGGCACAATCACCTGCCCCGCCGGCAACCACGACATCTTTCGCCATGCCCCAGCGCTGCGAAAACGCAGGCGCGAGTGCCGCGCTGATCTCGCTGCCTTCGACCAGGCGCGGCATGTGGTTGACATCGAGCCCCGTGGCATGGAGCAGCAACTCGGACCAGCGGCGCTGACCGACGTCGAGCCAGAGCGTGCCGGCGGCGTCCGACATGTCCTCAACCATCTCGCCGGTCAGGCGGTAGCGCACATAGGCCTTCGGCAGCAGCACTTTTGCCACCCGTTTGAAAATCTCGGGCTCGTGGCGGGCCACCCAGAGCAGCTTTGGCGCGGTGAAGCCCGGCATCGCGAGATTGCCGGCGATGGCGTGGAGCGAGGGACAGCGCGCCTCGAGCTCCTCGCACTCGGCATGGGACCGGCCATCATTCCACAGGATGGCCGGACGCAGCGGACGGCCGTCCTCGCCGAGCAAGGTCGCGCCGTGCATCTGGCCGGAGAGACCGATGCCGCGCACCTCTGCGACCTCGCGCGGATGAGCGGATGCGAGATCGTCGACGGCGCCGATCGCCGCCTCGACCCAGGCGTCCGGATCCTGCTCGGACCACAGCGGCGCGGGATGCGAAAGCGCAAGCTCGCGCGCGGCTGTCGCGACCACCGCGCCAGCCTCGTTCACGAGCACCGCCTTCACACCGGACGTGCCGATGTCCATCCCAAGATACACCTCGTCCTCCCTTCCGGCCCGATCGGCAATCTCCGTCGCCTTGTCCGGGCCGTCCTGCAAATCAGTTCCGCCGGCTACGGCAGATTGTCCCGCATCACGATGTCGATCCGGATCTTCTCCTGCTCACTCAGGATCGGCTCGCCGCGGGCGAGCGCGAGCAGCACGCGCACGGCGGCGCGGGCCTCATGCCCCGGGTTTTGCGAGATCGCCGCATCCATCACGCCTTGCAACAACAGCTTGCGCGTCAGCGAGGTGACGTCGTGCCCGACGAACACCACCTGCTTCTCGCGATCGGAATCGATCAGGGCCTTGGCAACGCCTTGCGTGCCGGCGCCGACATTGTAGAGGCCGACGATGTCAGGATGCTTGCCGAGCAGCCGCGACATCAGCCGTTCCGAGCGCTCGTCCTCGTCGCGACCTTCGAGCACGGCCAGCACGTCAAGGCCGGAAAATTCCGCCGCCATCACCTGATTGAAGCCGAAAATGCGCTCGGCATGGTCGCGCAGGCCCTGCGAGCCGGCGACGATCGCGACCTTGCCGGATCGCCCGCCAACGAGGCGTCCGACCAGCGCGCCGGCGGTGCGCCCGGCGGCGATATTATCGATGCCGATATAATGATGGCGGCGCGACGACGGCACGTCGGAGACCAGCGTCACCACTTTGGCGCCGCCATCGACGAGATCGTTGACGGCGGCCCGCACCGCGGGATGATCGAGCGCGACGACCGCCACCCCGTCATACTCGCCGGCAAGGGCCTCCAGCGAGCTTGCGAGAACGGCGGCGTCGAAGACATCGGTTTCGACCATCTTGAGCGCGAGGCGGCGCGCCGACAGCCAGCCCGACATCTCGCCGAGATAGGACTGGATCTGCTGCATGAACAGGTTCGGTCCCGACGGCATCACGAAGGCGAAGCGCCTGAAGCGGGCACGGGCAAGCTCGGCGCCGGCGACATGCGGCTGAAAGGCGTTGCGCGCCACCGCCTCCTTGACGCGGCGGACCTTGTCCGGCCGCACGCCGGGACGGTTGTGCAGGACGCGATCGACCGTCGCGAGGCTGACGCCAGCCTGGCGGGCAATGTCCTTCAGCGTGAGAGGGCTGCTGGCGTCCGGCTCCTTCATGGCTGAAGGCTAGCAGAGGTGATCTGAGGTACGCAACTCATTTTGAGGGGAAAACGCAAAGCCGGGGCGAACGCGCCAGGCGTCACTCTGCATTCGCCCGGTCGAGCAGCGGTGCGGGGATCTTGGTTTCCGGCCGTTCGGTTTCCGGCCGTTCCTTGGCAGCCTTCGCGCGGCGCCCGCGCTGCGTGAGATACTGGTCCGCGAGCACGCCGATGAGGATCACCGTTCCCATCACCGCAAAGTTGAGGGAACTCGGGATACCCAGCAGGTTGACGAGATTTTGCAGCACCTGGAGCAGCACGGTGCCAAGCACGACGCCGATGATCGAGCCCTCGCCGCCACGCAGCGAGCAGCCGCCGAGCACGGCGGCGGCGATGGCGTAGAGCTCGTAGAACGAGCCGTGCACCGCCGGAGAGATTGAACGCGTGTACATCGCGATCAGGACCGCCGAGAACGCGGTCAGTCCGCCACAGATGATGTAGGCGGAGATGACGACGCGATTGGCGCGGATGCCGGAATAGCGCGCCGCCTCCTCGTTCTTGCCGACCGCATAGAGGTAACGCCCGAACACGGAGCGGTGCAACACCACCCAGGCGACCGCGGTGACGAGGATCAGCGCCACCACGCTATGCGGCAGCGGAAAACCCAACACGTTGGTGCGGCCGGTGGTCAGCCATTCGAGCATCGGGAAACTCGCGCCGAAGCCAAAGCCCGCCGTGGCATCTTCGGTGAAATAGCGTGCGGCGCCACGGTAGATCAGCAGCCCGCACAGCGTAACCACGAAGGGTTGGATACGCATCCTGGTGACGAGCGTGCCGTGCATCACGCCGATGGCCAACCCGGCGGCGACGATGATGGCGAAGGCCACCAGCCAGTGGACGTCGTGATTGACGATCAGGTCGATGAACAGGACGCCGAGCAGCGCGATCACCGAGCCGACCGACAGTTCGATGCCGCCGATGATGATGACGAAGGCCTCGGCGATGGAAATGATGCCGAACAGCCCGACCTGGTTGAGGGTGTTGGAGAGATTGCCGACCAGAAGGAAGCGCGGATTGATGAAGGCGACGACGGCGCCGACCACCAGGATCAGGACGAGCAGGCTCAAGTCTTTCTTGCGCAAGGTTCCCTCACCTAGACTGTATGGCCGACGGCAAGCTGGAGCACATTGTGCTCGCTGAATTGACTGCGATCAAGAAACCCGGAAATCGCACCCTCGTGCATGACCGCGATGCGATCGCTGACCCCGATAACCTCTTCCATGTCGCTCGATATCATCAGAATAGCGACGCCCGCGTTGGTGAGGCGGCGCAACATGTCGTAAATCTCCGTTTTGGCCCCGACGTCGACGCCGCGCGTCGGCTCGTCGAAGATCAGGACCTTCGGCCGCATCGAGAGCCATTTGGCGAGCACGACTTTCTGCTGATTGCCGCCGGACAACAACCCCACGGGCGTGGCCACATCATGCGTGCGGATATTAAGGCGCTCGCGCTGGCGCTCCGCGTTCTCGGTCTCGCGCGCGGTGTCCACCATCCAGAAGCGCAGGTAGGACGCGAGATCCGGCAGCGAGATGTTTTCCGCGATCGAGACGTCGAGCAGCAGGCCTGAACTCTTGCGGTCCTCCGGAATCAAATAAATCCCGTGCTCGATTGCCGCTTGCGGTGTGGCAATGCGGATGGGCTCTCCATCGAGCTTGATCGCACCGCCGCGGAGCGGATCGATCCCGAAGATGGCGCGGGCCAGCTCGGTGCGCCCGGAGCCGACGAGCCCGGCGAGGCCGAGGATCTCGCCGCGGCGGACCGACAAGCTTACGGCACGGTCCGGGTAGGTGTCGGTAACGGCCCCGACGATTTCGAGCACGCTGTCGCCGGGAGGAGCCGCAGGCGGCAAATAAAGCGATTTCAGGTCACGCCCGATCATCAGCCGGATCATCGCGGCGGGCGTAAGTTCGGCGCGCTTGAGCGCTCCGACCATGCGTCCGTCACGCAACACCACCGCGCGATCGGCACATTGCATCACCTCGTTCAGGCGGTGCGTGATGAAGATGATACTGACCCCGTCTGCCTTGAGCCCCTCGATGACCCGCATCAGGCGGCCGGTCTCCGTCAAGGTCAGGCTGGAGGTCGGCTCGTCCATGATGACGAGGCGTGCATCGAGCGACAACGCCTTGATGATCTCGACGAGCTGGCACTGGGCTATCGACAGTTCGGCGAGCGGCGCATCGGCCTCGAAATCGGCGCCGAGACGGTCGAGCAGCGGGCGCACCTGTGCATGGAGCCGTTTGCGGTCGATGAGTTTCAGCAATCCGCCATGCACGGGCTCGCGGCCGATATAGACGTTACCCGCAACATCCAGATTGTCGAAAAGATTGAGTTCCTGATGGACGAAGGCGATACCCGCCTTGATCGCGTCCGCCACGGTGAGCGACTGCCGCTCGACGCCTTCGAGCCGGATGACGCCGCGGTCCGGCTCGACCACGCCGCCGAGCACGCGCATCAGCGTCGACTTGCCGGCGCCGTTCTCGCCGATCAGGGCAATCACCTCGCCGCGCGACACGGAGAGACCGACGTGGTCGAGCGCGACCACGCCGGGATAGGTCTTGCTGATATCGACCAGTTCGAGGAACGGCTCTGGCATTGGCGTAAGCATCCCCCAAAACGGCCCTGACGCTCCCGCGCTACTTGCGAAGCATCTGCTTCATCTGTCCCATGAAGTCGTCGACGTTCGACGTGTCGATGACCTTGCCGGGTACGATGATGATGCCGTTTGCCGGAATGCCCGACTTGTCACCCTCGATGTATTTCGCCATCAGTTTCATGCCCTGATAGCCCCACTCGAACGGCTGCTGCACGACGGTGCCGACGATCTTGCCTTCCTTGACGCCGCCGAGCGTGATCGGATCCTCGTCAAAGCCGATGATCTTGATCTTGTCGAGCTTGCCGGCCTCCTTCAGCACTTCGTAAATGCGCGGCGTGTTGTAGGAATAGAAGCCGACGAGGCAGCTGACGTCGGGCATGGCGGCAAGAATGTCTTCCACATTGCGCTTGGCACGGGTCTGATCGATCTCGTCGCCGCGAACGTCGACCAGCTCGATCTTCGAGCCCTTGATCGTCTCCTTGACGCCTTCGATGCGCTCACGTGCATTGTCGGCGCCCGGCAGTCCGACGAAGCCGACGCACTTGCCGCCATTCGGCAGAGCCTTCAGCATCAGCTTGCCCGCTTCCTTGCCAAGATCGGTATTGGACGAGCCGATGTAGGCGACCCGTTTCGATTGCGGGGCGTCGCTGTCGGTCGTGAACAGCACGGACTGGGAGGCGACCTTGTCCAGCTGCGCCGTCTGGTTCTTCGGATCCACCGAGCTGACCATGATCCCGGCGGCGCCCGCGGCCACGAGGTCTTCCATCACCCGCTGCTGCACGGCAGCCGCGGCCTGTTCAGGATACTTGAACTGAAGATCGTATTTGGGCAGTTCGCCCTGCGCCTTCTTCACGCCGGCCTCGGCGATCTTCCAGAAGTCGGACGCGCCATTGACGACGAATGCCAAGACCTTCTTGTCGGCCGCATTCGCCGAGCTGGAACCAAGTGCTGCCGCCAAGGCGACCGACAGACCCGCAACCAAGAGACGTTGCATTACACCCTCCCTTTTTCGTGTGGTCGGCCATCTATGGGGGCCAACTCTTCCTACTGTTGAGCGACCGCCCCATTTTCTACTGTTGGAGGCCGCGCTACAGACCGCATCGTTAGCCCGGATCGCGATAGAAATGAGGCGCGCACCTCAATTACCAGACGCCCGCCTGACGTGCAACTGCGGGGTTCTGCCTATCCCTGCCCGGCGTTGGCGCAGGACCCGCCGACGCAGGACTTGATTCGCTGCATGAACCCGACGGCGTCGCGAAGGCGCAGCACCTGGATCGGCCTCGGGCGAGTTCGGCACGGCCGCACAGGCGTTGGCAGGAGTTTGCGCGCAATCGTCTCCCTGACACGGCGGACCATGTCCGGCTGCACGCCGGGCCGGTTGCGCAGGACGCGATCGACCGTCGCGAGGCCTGGCGGGCGATGCCCCTGAGCGTGAGAAGGCTGTGCCGACCTGCTCCTTCATGGCCTAAAAGGCCAGCAGAGACAGTTTGAGGCACGCAACTCATTTTGAAGGTACCGACCCGCCCGCCGGGCCTCGCTCGAAGCGATCATCGCCGAAAAATGAAATCTCCGGCAGGCCGGCGCTCTTCCCAACCGGCGCGCTCAAGCTCCGGGCGGTCGTCGTCCGCCTGCGGATAGCCGAGACAGAAATATCCAATCAAGCGCCAGTCCTTCGGAACATCCAGTATCTC
>Ga0102590_1000851_pt1 | contig 55985 bp, 56 predicted proteins | sample AraplaMF_Col_mMF_FD_76859 | JGI IMG/M metagenome (GOLD analysis project Ga0102590, IMG submission 76859) | Arabidopsis root microbial communities from the University of North Carolina, USA - plate scrape MF_Col_mMF | ecosystem: Host-associated > Plants > Roots > Endosphere | place: USA...
GAAACGCCGGAAGCGGCTTTTGCGGCGGGCCGTCAGGCGCCGGTTCCGGTCATCGTCGGGGCAAATGATCGTGATCTCGGCATCGGTGAGGCCGCGACGAAAGACGATCTCTTCGCGCTCTTCGGCAATCATGCCGCCGAAGCCCGCAGCCTCTACGATCCCAGCGGTCAACAGACCCTCGATGAGCTGAAGCAGCAGGTTCTGGCCGACAAGACGCTTGTTGAACCATCCCGCCACCTCGCTGACGAGATGATCCGCGCTGGTCAGCCGACGTGGTGGTATCGTTTCTCCTATGTCGCCGAGGCTCTCCGCAACGATCCGGCATGGAAAGGCACTCTGCACGGCTTCGAAATTCCGTATACGCTGGGCATTCCAAACGCACTGGTGAAAGACAAGGTGACACCTGCCGACTGGGCCATGGCCACATTGGCAAGCGAATACTGGCTCGAATTTGCAAGGAGGGGTGACCCCAATAGCGGCTCACGGCCAAAATGGCCTCACCACGACCCATTCGCCGACAGGGTCATCGACTTCGGCAATGACGGCGCAACGGTCGGAGCCGATCCGCTGAAACCCAGGCTCGACCTCTGGCAAAGCCATTGGGAGGAGACGAAATGACGGGGGCGGTGCCTGTCGTCTGGTCTGTTGCCTTACCCATTGCGGGAACTGCCGAATAACACAAGCCCGCTTTGTCATTGCCATCTTCCTGGGAAGACCTTTCCGGATGTCGCGATTGACGGAAGCCCGATCTCCGCTGAAATGCGCTTGGCAGCTTCGGGTCGACAGGCGGCAGCCGGGTCTGTCGGATTGCGCCAGAAGCAGACGTCCTATTCCCGCTGGGCTGTCTCGCATAGGCTGAGAAACTCGCCTAGTCGCTGAGCTAAAGTTGTGCGATATTCAAAGCGGGATCGAACTCTGTCTACCGCAGCTCTATGCGAGACAATCTGCCGATGCCGGCAAACACGCCGTCCTTGACGCCGATCCCACCTGCACTAGCAGGCACTGATCGCCCCTTCGGCGCATAATACATAGCCACGAACAACTTTCAGCCTACCGCATTGCACGCACCGTAGCACCGTTCAAACCGGTGCCGTAACGGGCGCGCAAAAATCAGGAGGAGGAGTAATTATGAGCTATACAAAAAACCTCTGTTTCGGACTACTGGCTTCGGCATTTGCTGTCACGTTAAGTGCACCGGCAATCGCTCAGAACCAAACGCCGAAACCAAACATCGTCGTCATCATGGGCGACGACGTTGGCATCTGGAATATCGGGGCCTACAATCGCGGTATGATGGCGGGCCGCACGCCAAATCTCGATAAGCTTGCGGCCGATGGCATGCTCTTCACCGACTACTACGCCGAGGCGAGTTGCACGGCAGGCCGTGCGAACTTCATCACCGGCGAGTTGCCGGTCCGCACCGGCATGACCACGGTGGGCCAGGCGGGTTCTCCGATCGGTCTGCCGGCTGCTGCCCCCACGCTCGCGACCGTGCTCAAGTCCATGGGCTATGCCACTGGGCAATTCGGCAAGAACCATCTCGGTGACCTGAACGAGTTCCTGCCGACCGTTCACGGTTTCGATGAGTTCTTCGGTTATCTCTACCACCTCGATGCGATGGAAGACCCCGCGCACCCTGGTTATCCGCAGGACCAACTGAACGTCGTCGGGCCACGCAACATGGTCCATTCCTGGGCGACAGAGGTGGATGATCCGACAGAAATGCCGCGCTGGGGCAAGGTGGGCAAACAACGGATCGAGGATGCCGGCACGCTCTATCCTGAGCGCATGAAGACCGTTGACGACGAAATCCAGTCCCTCTCTTTCAAGTTCATCGAAAAGGCCAAGGCGGACGGAAAGCCGTTCTTCCTGTGGCTCAACCCGACCCGCATGCACATCGTAACGCATCTCTCCGACAAGTATGAAAATATGCGCAACTCGGAGAATGGATGGACCATTCACGAGGCTGGCATGGCGCAACTTGATGACATCGTGGGCGCTACGATGCAAAAGCTCAAGGATATGGGCGTAGACGACAACACCATCGTCATGTTCACCACCGACAACGGAACCGAGAACTTTACCTGGCCTGATGGCGGGCAGACGCCGTTCTATGGCGGGAAGGGCACGACCTTTGAGGGCGGCTTTCGCGCACCGGCAATGATCCGCTGGCCTGGACATGTCCCGGCCGGCTCAATCGGCAACGGCTTGATTTCGGGCCTCGACTGGTTCCCGACTTTCACCGCGGCCGCAGGCAATGCCAATATTGCCGTGGAACTTAAGGCCGGAAAGGAAATGAACGGGCAGAAGTACAAAGTGTATCTCGACGGTTATGACCAAACGAGCATGATCACCGGGTCGGGTCCGTCGAACCGCCACGAAATCTGGTATTTCGCCGAAAGTGCTCTCGGCGCCGCCCGCGTCGAAGACTACAAATATACCTTCAAGGAACAGCCCGGCGGCTGGCTCGGTGACACAGTGACATTGGGTGCGCCAACCATCGTCAATCTACGTCTGGACCCGTTCGAGCGGACAGCGTTTTACAAGGGGGGGAACACCGGCTCCCTCGAATATTTCGAATGGTATAAATTCGAGTTCTGGCGCTTCGTGCTTGTACAGCAGCGGGTAGAACAATTGGCGAAATCCGCCGTCGAATTCCCACCCATGCAGACGGGCGCGAGCTTCGGGTTGAGTGCCGTCAAGGCGCAGATTGCCGAAGCCATGAGGAAGCAGGCGCAATAGGCAGTCCTGCATTTCGAAGGGCAGCTCGCAGGGGCTGCCCACTTTCGTAGCTAAGCCCAGAGCAGCTGACGCACCTTATGTCGCCGGGGCCTTACGCAACGATCCGGCATGGAAAGGCACTCCGCACGGCTTCGAAATTCCGTATACGCTGCGGTCCTGGCCGTAACAGCGAGGCTCTCCTCATCCACGTGCTCATGCTTTCACAGCCGAGAAGAACAGGAACCGCGGCTTGGTCGTCAGGCTCTGATAGGCCTGCGGAAAAAGCGTGCGGGCTTCAGGGTCGGGTTGCGGCTCGCTGACGATATCGATCTGAAATCCGGCCGACTTCAGCGCCTCGAACATGGCGTGCAGCGGCCGATGCCAGAAGCGCATGGCGATATCCTTTCCGCCGCGCTGCCAGGTCTCATCGAAACTGTAGGTCTCGAAATAATTGTCGCGGCCGGTCGAGGCGTGATCCATGAAGGGATGGTGGGTGGAAAGAACCAGGCGACCGCCTTCAGGCAGCAGCCGGTTGAATTCCGCAAGCGGCCTCGACCAGTCGGGCAGATAATGCATGACCAGCGAGGCAAGGATCAGATCGAAAGCTTTGTCCGTAAACGGCAAGGCTTCGTTGAGATCCGCCGATAGCAGGCGCGCGCGCCCTTGCAGGCGACGTTGCGCGATCTCCAGCATGCCGGCACTGGCGTCGATCCCGGTCACGACAGCCCCGCGCTCAAGCAGCGCTGCCGCATGCGCCCCGCCGCCGCATCCCGCATCGAGCACGGAAAGTCCGGCGACCTCGCCAACCAGGGCAAGTATAGCCGGCCGCTCGTAATAGGCATTCCAGGCATTGACCTCGTTATCGGCATCATAAGCCGCCGCGAACGCATCATAGTCATTCTCGGCCAAGATTTTTCCCTTTCCGAAGACTGTTCGAAGACGCCTGTGTGTCAGAAGCTTGCTCGATCGACCTGCAAATAGGCCGAGATCGCTTCGGCCGTCAGCAGGGAAGCGCGATGAACGGCCTCGCTTGGAGGTCCGAGTGCCATCGAACCGGAAATGATGTCATCGAGATAGGCAGCAACCGTTTCGCATGTCGCGCCCTGCAGGATCATGTTGGCGGCCTGAAGGAGATAGGTGTCGTATTCATCGGCTGCGTTGTTTCGCCAAGCTGAGTCATCGAGCTGGCGTATTCCGATAGGATCCCAATGATCCCACCCAATTTTGCGGAGGGCGTCAATGTCGATCTTGATGTGTTCACTCATGTCGCAACCTTTCTTGAAAAACGATGCCGACACAACTGGGCGGAACACGATCGATGATGATAGTTATCAGGCAGGGATCGGTGATGCCGACTTTGAAGCGCGATCCAGACGATCCGGCTGTCCATCAATTTAACGATCGCGTCGAGAGAAGTTCTCAACCGTCGATCATGTCCGGATGCGTCGCTGTCCTTGCTCCAAAGCTCACCCCCGCTCCGTCCTCCTCGGCTTGACCCGAGGATCCACTTCTCGCCTCAGTCAGCCGTGGGCATGGATTCCAGGCTCAAGGCCTGGAATGACGGAGGTTGGGGCCGTCTTAGCCGGATCCCCAGGACTCCGTTGCCATTCGCATTGAACCGCAAGACCCAGTCACGCACGATCTCAAGGGTGACATTGCCAAGACGCGCTGTATCCGAGCGCGAGCCTCCGCCATAGATCAAGGCAAGCGCCAAAAGACGACGCGCCTGCGCCGCATGCTTGCTCTTGCGGGCCAGACGCCGAAGACCTTCCGCGTCAAAATCCGCCCGTAATGAAATCGCTGCTCCCATCGCAAACCTCTCGTTTGGCGTATTATTCCCTGTCAGCTTGCCGGATTGCGCGCGGTGACGATCCATGCCGCGCCGTCGATCATCACCGACCGCTCACCGGGGCAGCCCGCGAAGGCGGTACGAACCGCGGCCGAGGCGCGGGCGCGGATGTCGTCGGGTTGATCAGCGAGAGCGCGCGCCAGCGGGCCGACTTCGAGTGTCATCTTCACCGCGTCGTCGAGCGCCGCATCCCGCGTCTCCCCCTTGCCGAATGGGATAGAGGCATCGAAGGGCGCGATAGCGACATCGGTGAAACCAGCCGCCGTTAGAATGCGCGCTACCCGCCCCTGGTCGCCAAACGAGAACGGGCCGGGCGCTTCGGGACCGGGCGGCGCCGTCGGCGGGAGGATGCCCTTGATCGCGCCCATCGGCAAGCGCACCCAATCGTTCTCGGCCATGCCGCGCCAGCAGACGAAAGCGACCCGCGCGCCCGGCTTGAGCGCACGCCGCATATGAGCGAACGCCGCCGTAGGATCGTCAAAGAACATCACTCCGAAGCGCGAGAACAGGATGTCGAACGCGCCCTCGGGCAGCTCGGTGCTGCTGGCGTCGGCCACCTGGAACAGGGCCGGCGTATCCTGCGGCGCTCGCGCGCGCGCGCTGACGATCAGCGGTTCGGATATGTCCACGCCTAGCACATGGCCCCCCGCGCCGACGCGGGCGGCCAGATCCAGACTGGACGCTCCCGCGCCGCAGCCGACGTCCAGCACGCGTTCGCCTGTAGCGGGCGCGGCGGCTTCGATCGCGGCCTGGCCGAACACCTCCATCATGGCATCGAGCCGGGCCTGGTAAGTGACCCAGCGCTCCCCGCTTTGGCCTTTCCAGTCGGCGACCTGATAAACATTTTTCTCTGTCATGCCATATCCTTGTTCTGATCCGTTCTTAATCAAGCTATCCGCCCGCGTGATTGTTGCCACCGTGCGCGGCGACGAACATGGCGACGGCCGACCGGCAATAGGATTCGATTTCGTTATCGTCCTCTGCTCTCGCCTCATCGAAGCGTGCGATAATCAGGAGATCGGATCCTTTGATAAGCGCGGCAAATAAGCGGGCGGACTGGAGAGGATTGGGCACGTTCAGAACCGCCTTCGCGTGCAACTGACGCAACAGGGCCTCGATTTGGGCGATGACATAGGCGGGGCCGGCTTCGTAATGGAGCTTGCTTAACGACTTTTGATTCGTCTTGTCGGCCATGATCATGGCTTCGACACTGCGCACCTCCGGGCTCAACAGCGTGCGAAGCAGGGATGTTCCCACCGCCATGAGCTGATGTTCTGCCGAACCGTCGACGCCTTCAACAAGGGCCTGTGGTGCAAACTGATGGCAGTGGGCCGCGATGGCCGCACTGAACAGCGCCTCCTTGTTCTCGAAGTGCCGATAGATGCTGAGCTTGGATATCCTCGCTCGTTGGGCGACCTTGTCCAATGTCGTCGCTTGAAAACCCAATTCCACAAAGAGTTCGCACGCGGCGTCGACTATCGTTTGGCCAAGCGCCTCGTTGGCGGGCCGGCCGCGCCGGCTCTGGCTGTTTTCGGTCACGACAATTACGATCCTTGACAGTATCTTAATTCTAGCATTACGATACTACGTAGTATCTGAAATGCGCAAGCCGAAGAATGGATTTTACGCTGTCTTCCAAATCAAGTTTCCCTGGGCCGCTTGGCGATATCGAATGCCTATCGCTGAATGAGTTTTTGTGCCTGGCCCAACCCAACCCCCTCCATCCGCAACACGGAGCCCATCACCATGGATGACGTCATCATCATCGGCGGCAGCTTTGCCGGCCTCGCCGGCGCCCTGCAGCTCGGCCGTGCCCGCCGCAAGGTCACCGTCCTCGATACCGGCCTGCCGCGCAATCGCTTCGCCGGCCACTCGCATGGTCTGCTTGGCCACGATCACAAGCCGCCGCTGGACATCCTGGCCGAGGCGCGGCAGCAGCTCGCGCGTTATCCCACGATCAGGCTGGTCAATGCCCGGGCCGACGGCATCTCCGGCACCATCGACAATTTCTCCGTCCTCACTGGCGATGGCGAAAGCCTTGGCGCGCGCCGCCTGATCCTGAGTTATGGCGTTGCCGACCAGATGCCTGATGTTCCGGGTTTTGCCGAAAGCTGGGGCACATCCATCGTGCCCTGCCCCTATTGCGATGGCTTTGAAGTCGCCGGCCAGCATTGGGGCCTCGTCTGGTCCGGCCCGCCGTCGCACAATTATGTCAGGCTGTACCACGACTGGACCGACACTTTGACGGTCTTCGCCGATGGTCACGACATTTCACCCGATATCCGGGCCGATCTGGCGCGCCGCAACATACCTGTCGTTGATGGCCGGATCGCCGAGATCGCCCATCACCAGGGCCATATCACCACCGTTAATCTCGAGAGCGGCCGCAATGCCGCGGTCGACATCCTGTTCGCTCATCCGCGCAACAAGCCGTCCGCAAGCCTGCATGACTCACTGGGCCTCGCCACGGTCAATACGCCCTTCGGCATCGCCCTCAAGGTCGACGAGCGCCGCGAAACCAGCACGCCCGGCATCTATGCTGCCGGCGATCTTGCAAACCCAGCCATGGCCTCGGTCACCACGGCAATATCGCAGGGCGCGACGGCGGGTATCTCCGCCCAGCAGTCGATGCTGGTTTGAGAAGACACAGAGGGAGTTCCAACACGTCACCTTCGACTCTGATCAATGAGGAGGCAGGCGCTGAGCGATTGCTCAAGCCAGGGACCATCCGGCGCGGCACGCCGTGGGTCGCTGTCGTCATCGAAGGCTCGCTGGTTGTCGGTTTCGATCGCGGGAAGGGAGGCGTCCACTGCGTGCCGCACGAGAGCTGGTAGCGCGGCATTCTCACGTGCACTTTGCCGGGATCATACCAATCCGTAAGAAATGCAGCCTCGGTCGTTCGACCCTCGCACTTTACGAAAATGTATAGTTCCAGCGAAGTCCCCGTGAGGTTTGGAGCGCAGGCTTGGCGCCATCATTGCCAAGTCGAAGGTCAGCTCTCTCATGAACATGCGCACCGCACCTGCCGCCCTTATGCCGGCCCTTCATCCGGTCAGCCTGCGGGTGAATACCTACCTGATCAATCTCGACCGTGCGCCATTGCGCCGGTTTCGAATGGAGCGCCTGCTGGCAAGCTTCGGCCTTGCCTTCGAGCGCGTGGCGGCGGTCGATGGGGCAGGGCTGAGCCTGCCGCATCCGGGCTTCGACGAAGCAGCCTATCTCAGCCGGCACGGCCGCCGGCCAAACCCTTTCGAGATCGGCTGTTATCTCAGCCATGTCGAATGCGCCAAGCGCTTCCTCGGCAGCCATGCCGAGTTCGCGCTCATTCTGGAAGACGATCTCGATTTCGATGACGATCTGGCCGAGCTGCTCGAGGCCACCCTCGAGCACCAGGCGCGCTGGGACATCCTGCGGCTGTCGACCGTCAGTTCCGGGAAAAAGCACAAGGTGGAGCCGCTGACTGCGTCACGCTCGCTTGCCATCGCGCTGACCCGCGAGAAGGGGTCCGGCGCCTATCTGATCAATCGCAAGGCGGCAGGCTGGATTGCCGATGTGCTTGTCCCCATGCGCCTGCCCTATGATCTCGCCTTCGATCTGGAGTTCGATGATGGGCTGAGCGCCTGCTTCGTCGATCCGCTGCCGGTCAGCCAAAGGGCCGATCCCTGCTCCCAGATCCAGGCAGGGCTTTCGACCTATCGGCTGGGCCGCCGCCGGCCGTGGAGTGTCCTGCCATATCGAACGGCGGCTGAGGTGCGCCGGTTTGCTCGTCGCTTCCGCCGTCTCGCGGCTTGGCGGCTGAGCGGTCAGGACCGCTCCTCCGGGGTGAGCGGTTAGAACCGCTCCCCCGGGATGAGAGGTTAGGGCTTCTCCGCCGAGATCAGCGGGAAGCCGATCGAAACGATGAGGCCGGGATGATTGTCCGCCATGGTGATCTCGGCCGCATGCAGCTCGGCGATCGCCTTGACGAGGCTGAGCCCAAGCCCGCTTCCCGGCGTCGTGCGGCTCTTGTCGAGCCGGTAGAGACGCCGGAAGACCTTGTCCCTTTCGCCGGCGGGAATGCCGGGGCCGCTATCGGCGACCGAAAGGATGGCGCGGCCGCCCTGGCAACGGAGCGAAACCGTGATGCCAGTTCCGGCCGGGCAGTGGTTGATCGCGTTCTCCACCAGGTTGGCGATCATCTGCGTCAGCAGGTCACGGTCGCCGCGGATGAGCGCGGGACAGCGCTCCGCAATCGTCAGCGCCATCAGCGCGTCTTCCGCGACATCGGCATAGACCTCGGAAATGACGGCAAGCACGGCGTCGATATCGGTCGCCTGGAAACGCTCCTTGCGGGCGCCGGCCTCGATCTGGGAAATGCGCAGCAGCGCCTCGAAGGTGGCGTTGATCCGGTCGCTCTCGTGTCTCGCTTCGTCAAGCAGCGCCGAAACATCCGCCTGCCGATCGTTGCCGGCCACCGCGGCATCCAGCGTCAGGCGCAGCCTGTTCAGAGGCGTCTTCAGATCATGGGCGATATCGGCGCTCACCTGCCGCATGCTCTCGACCAATCGCTGCAGCCGCTCCAGCGCCGCGTTGATCTGGATCGCCACCGTATCGAGATCGTCGCCGTTTCCGGTGATCGCGATGCGGGCCTGAAGCTGGCCAAGCGAGACATCGTTCATGGTGAGGGCGACCCGGTCGAGCCGCGCCTGGGCGCGAACGGCGAGAAAGACGCCGCCGCCGATCGCCGTCGCCACGACGATCGCGGCGGCCCATTCGAAGCTCACCAGCACGATCCGCAGCATCTCGTCGACATCGTTGAAGTTTTCCGCCACCACCAGGCTGTAGGGGCCGATGGTCGAGACCTGCATCCGGTAGCGTTCATGCCCCTTCAGCCCGACATCCCTGGAGGTGACGGTATAGACGCCGTTCGGGATACGGGGGGCGGCGAAATTGCCGGCGAGTTTCTTGCCGGCATGGTCGGTCAGCGAGTAGAGCCCGTCGGCGGTCGACTGGAAGCTGGCATAATTGTTCAGCGTGTTGACCAGATCCTCGGTATCGTTGGGCTCATAGGTCGAGACGACAAGCGAATTCATCTCGGTCAGCGACTGGTCGAGATCGCGGCCGAGGCCGAGGCGCAGCATGTGATAGATGATAGCGCCGCTCAACATGAAGGTGACGACGAAGAGCACGCCGAAAGTGACGGCAAGCCGGAACGGCGTGCTCCTGCGCAGGCTGGAGCATGATGCCGAAAAGTGTGCGCGGTTTTCGGACGACATCATGCTCTAACTCTTTAAATTGCGAACAGGATTTGAGATTTTCAGGCCGATGGGCCTGAAATCATCCTGTTCGAGGCGCATGCAGGCTGTATCCGGTGTTGCGAACCGTATGCAGAAGCTGGGCCTGGAACGGCTTGTCGACCTTGGCCCTGAGGCGGCTGATATGGGTCTCGACGACACTGGTCTTCGGATCGAAGTGGAAATCCCAGACCCGCTCCAAAAGCATCGTCTTGGTGATGACCCGGCCTTCGCCGCGCATCAGCACCTCGAGCAGGGTGAATTCGCGCGGCTGCAGCTCAATCACCTGGCCGGCGCGGCGGGCCTCCCGCCGGATCAGATCGAGCTCGAGATCGGCAACCCTCAGCACCGTCCTCTGCTCCTGCACCGGCGGCCGCCGGCCAAGCGCATTGACGCGCGCCATCAGCTCGGAGAAGGCAAAGGGCTTGACGAGATAATCGTCGCCGCCCGCCTCCAGCCCCTCGACCCGATCGTCGACGCCGCCGACCGACGTCAGGAACAGCGCCGACGTGCCGACCTTGGCAGCCCTCAGTGAACGCACGATCGCCAGGCCATCGAGGCCCGGCAGCATGCGATCGACGACGATGACGTCATAGGCCTCGCGCTGCGCCTGAAACAGCCCATCGCGGCCGTCGCCGAACACGTCACAGACATGCCCGGCCTCGGAAAAACCCTTGGCGATATAATCGGACGTCTTGGTATCGTCCTCGATAAGCAGGATTCGCATCAGCCCGATCGTTCCCGGATGCCTGAGGCAGCAATCTAGCTGATCGGGCTTTGGCCACAACTTACGGATTTGTAAGGTGACGGGTGGGGGAGTGGAGCCTCAGGAAGTCGGGCGAAGAGGTAGGAGGGCGCACGTGTTCCCAGTGGCGCCTGCAACGGGCCGAAAGGTGCCCACGAGCAGGTTTCGAACGCGCTGGGGGCAGGCGTTCTTCTTGGGTTGGAGTCAACCTGATCGCGCGATAGATGGCTTGACAGTGTGATCAGCATACAGTTAGCGCTTTTGGCCACGCACTATCACCACAAGGTCGTTTCGCTTTTTCACATTTGAGGGGCCACGCATGGATGTGCAAGCCGAAGTCGACCTTCCAACTCAGAGACAAAAGCGGGGTTGGGCATCGGCAACGTTGCTTTGTGTTCTGGCATCGCCAGTCTTCCTCGTTCTGAAAACACTCGCTTTTATGCTTGGCCTGAAGCCGTTCCTGTTTTTATTCGGGGCATTCCTCGTCGTCGCTGTCGTGGGGTATTTTCTTGGCCCGGTGTCGGTGGTTTGGAGTGGGTATATAGCGGTGACCGAGGTCATTCTTGGGCTTTCGGAAGACCACAAATACTTCTTGTGCTGTTCGTCGAAAGACCGATTTGAAGCAGAAGTTGTTTCGTGGGTGCCGGTTTTGATGTTTCCGGCAGGAATGACGAGCTCCCTACTTCTAGCTCGGTCTATGTTTTGGAAATCCCTCACGCTCCGACAGATGATATTGGTTGTCGCGGCCTCGACTGTTATCGCGCAAGGTCTGTTGTGGTACTACGAATGGCAAGAGGTGATCGTGAAATGTTCGGCCGTTCAGTGTAATTTCTGAGATGATTGCAAATTGACTCACCGCGACTAACCTGAAGCTATAGGGTGGTTTTTGCTACCTAATCCCGAACGAAAAGGGTCAAAGCCGCCATGATCGTTCTGGAAGGCCGGCTTTCGGTCTCGATGGACGGGGGAACGGTCACCGCCGGCCCCGGCGAGATCGTCTACATGCCCATCAGCCCGATCGTTCCCGGATGCCTGGGGGATCAATCTAGCTGATCAGGCTTTGGCCACAACTTACGGATTGGTAAGGTGATTGGCATCCCCGACAAGCTCCCATAGATCGACCTTCTCGGCGCGCCCCTTGAGCTGCACCAGGCCAAGCGGGCGAAGGTGGAAGCGATCGGCGACCGCGTCGCGTGTGGCCGCACTCACCAGGATCGAGGTGTTGAAGTCCTTGTTCAGTCCTTCCAGCCGTGAGGCGACATTGATCGTATCGCCCATGGCTGTGTACTGCTGTCGCGAAATCGCACCAAAGCTGCCGACGACCGCCGGGCCGGTGTGCAATCCAAATCGCGTGATGAGCGCGGGACGGCCATTTTGACGATTGGCCTCATTCAAGTCGTCGACCGCCGCTTTCATGGCAAGCGCGCATCGGCAGCCGTTTTCGGCATGTCCGGCATCGGGAACAGGGGCGTTCCACATGACGAAAATGGAGTCGCCGAGATATTGGACGACGGTCCCGCCATGGCGCTCGGCGATGGTGTTCAACAGTTCGAAATAGGCCGACAGCGTATCGACCACGTCCTCGGGCGAATGCTGCTCGGAGATGGTGGTGAAGTCGCGGATGTCGGTGAACAGCACGGTCACATCCTGCCGCTGCGCCTTGACGGCGGTTCTTCCCTGGGGATCGATGATCCGCCTGACGACTTCGCGCGGAACATAGAGGGCAAACTGGCCGATGGCATGGCGGCTTGCCGCCAGCGCGCTCGCCAGCGTGTTGATCTCCGTTATAAGGGAATGGGAGACGCCCTTCTCGCCGACGTCGAGATCGCCGATCCTGCGCGCCTCGTCCGCCAGGCGATAGAGGGAGCGGCTGACCATGCGCGACAGCATCACCGTCGCAGCGACACCCGCGATCACGAAGGCGCTGGCAATGAGGAGATTGCGCACAAGCAGCCGATTGGCCTCAGCCACCAGGTCCTCCAGCGGCACGACGATTGCGGCCACGCTCCCGTGAAACAGGCCAGACACGCTGACGGGGGCAATCTGCACCAGATGACTTTCACCATCGAAATCGACCCGCGCCAGGCCGCCATTGGCAAAGGCGGGATCCTGCCTGAGCCGGGCCACGGTTGCGAGGCTGGTGTCGAAACCGTTGGCGCTCGCGGCAAAGGCGCCTGCCGTTCTCGACCATAGTCCGATAATCCTGCTCATGACAGCCGGGTCGGAATGGGCGACGAGATCACCGCCACCATTGATGATGTAGGCTCTTGCTCGCGGCGAAATCTGACCCGCGTCCAGCAGGCGGCTGACGGTCTGCAGATGAATGTTGATGCCGACCACCACCTGGCCATTGTCCCGCATCGGTGCTGCGATTGTCAGCGTCGGAACCTTGAGCGTGCCGGCGACATAGGGTCCAACGGAAACCGGGATACCGTCCTGAACGACGGATTGATACCACGGGCGTTGCCGCGGATCGAAGGATGCATATTCGACGTTCCTCGTCCCTATCTCAATGGCTTGGCTGTCGAGAAAGCGAAGCGTCGATATGACGTCGGTCGTTTGTCTCTGTGCAATCGTTCTGACCGCGAATGCCGTGCCTTCAGGCACCGAGAGGGTCTGGCGAACATCGTCCCTTACCGTATTGATGACCTGCAGGTACGAGCCATCGGGATAGCCCGTGTAGATGCTCGTCGCGTTCGGGACGTTTCGCAGAACTTCCAGAAAGAATTGCTGTTTTGCCTTGATATCTTGGGGCGGCGGGGAAGTAAGCTGCGGCAGGGTCGCGGCGAGTGCGACCGCCTCGGTGCCGCCCTGCAGCGTATTCCGGTATCCCTCGATCAGCCGCAAGCTCATCTCGCGCATCTGCTGCACGCCCGCGCTCACCGCAGCATCGCGTCCATGGCTGAACGCCATCCAGATGATCGGCGTCGACGTGCAAAGCAGCGATGCGACGACCAGGACGCCGAGATGCAGTCTTAGCGGTTTCGACCAGTGCACGAGATTTTCCTCGGAATGCGGACACGTCTCAGCACACGAAGCTCAACGATGGCAGCTAACCGCTTTTTGAAAACTTACACAAGGTGATGATATCGGTTCTCCGGCGCTTGTGCAGATAAGCTGGCTGCGGCTGCCTCGCGACCATTCAAGTTTCCCTGCGGCGGGGGCGTCGAAAAAGCCAGAGCGAGCTTCTGCGACAAACTCAAAATGGTGGGCATCTCCCCTTGAGCACCGCCATGAAGCCCGAAAGACCTTCATGTCCGGTCGCCGCCACGATAGGCACTCTGTCGGAGGATGCTCGCCGCCCGGCACGCCGGCGCCGTACTGCCGCGGCGTTTCACCATATCGAAGGGAGGGGCTGAGAACGCCCTTGTCTCAGCTTTCGCCGGGACGAACTGCGCAGGCCGAGGTGAGCTTCTCGGCGTATAGCCGGATCAGCCAAGCGCCTGACCGGTCTTGGCTCATCATGCTCTTTTGCAGCTCTATCAAGCCGATTGGCGCCAGACCGTTGCTTTACGAACTTTCGGTGCAACTTCAGTGCCAAGCAGCTCGATGGAGCGTCGCATCGCGTCATTATCCAGTGCGGCTGTGCTCATTTGAAAGGTGAACCGCGACACGCCTCCCAAGGCCTTATCGGCGGCGACTATCCGGTCCTCCACCGTTTGTGGACTGCCGACCAGGAACGCGCCGTTCGGGCTGCACATGTGCTCGAATTGCGCCTCTGTCGGCGGCGGCCACCCTCGTTCCTTTCCCGCTTCCGTAAACATCTGAAACCAGCCGGGGAAAAACGCCTCTTTCGCAGCCTTGTCGGTTTCTGCGACAAAGCCGAGAGCATGGACACCGATCTTCTGCTTGTCCGGATCGTGGCCAGCGTCGCGCCAAGCGTCGCGATAGAGTTCCACAAGAGGCCGAAAGCGATCGAAGCTGCCACCGATGATCGCGATCATCAGCGGCAAGCCAAGCGTTCCAGCCCGCGCGAAAGACCCCGGTGTTCCGCCCACGCCGAGCCAGATTGGCAGATCGTGTTGATAGGGACGCGGATAAATTCCCTCGCCCTTCAGCGAGGGGCGGAACCGGCCCTGCCAGTCGACTTTGGGGTTGGCTCTGATCTTGAGCAGAAGCTCGAGCTTCTCGACGAAGAGCGCGTCATAGTCGCGCAAATCGAACCCAAACAAGGGATAGGCATCAACGGACGAACCACGACCGACAACGAGCTCGGCTCGGCCGCGAGATATAAGGTCAAGAGTGGCGAAATCCTGAAAGACACGGACGGGGTCGGCCGCGCCAAGGACTGTGACTGCGCTTGTCAGCCTGATCGATTTCGTCCGTGCTGCGGCGGCAGCCAGGATTATCGCCGGCGCTGAATCCAGAGCATTTGCACGGTGGTGTTCACCCATCCCGAAGACATCCAACCCCACTTGGTCTGCCAGTTCGACCTCGGCGAGGACGCTTGCCATACGATCGGCGGCCGACTGCAACCGGCCGGTGGCAGGGTCAGTCAAAAGCATCGCAAAACTATCGATACCGATTTCCAAGGAGAACTCCTTCCAAGTTTCAATCGCAGTGAACGCTCAGTAGGCGTCCGTCGTGTCGCCGCGTTGTGGCTCCTTCCAGCCCAGCGACTGGCCCATTTGGGTTGTGTGGCAAGATGCCAGACATAAACACGCAAGGAGAAAAACAGTGAAACGTATCATCAGTACCTCTGACGAGAGCTGAAACTCATTGCGAGCAAAGTGCGCGCCCGCAATGACGGTGATATCTGGTGATTGAACCGCCTGACGTTTAACGCAGGGCATCCAAAATGACAGCGAAGCTGCGACGGTGGAGCCACGCCACTGTGCCGGTCATCGCCAGCAACACTACGGCTGGCAATGGATTGCCGCCGATCAGGAAAAGGTGAGTGAGGACGGCGAACACCATGGTGACAGCGAGCGTCAGTGCGCCGAATGCCGTGCTTGCGGTCACCAGCAGTGCGATCGCGCCGCCGACTTCCACGATGCCCGTCAACACGCGAAACCACTGACCAAAACCCACTTGGTCGAAAATCGCCACCATCATCGGCACCCCGGCAATCTTTGCGCCCCCGGCCGCCAGGAACACGGCGGCAGATAGAAGGCGCAGAGCCCAGGATGCAACGCGGACGGCTTTACTCTGTGAAATCAGCGGAGAATATGCGGCTGTCATCGGTATCGACTTTCCCTATCTGCCATGGGCAGGACCAAAATAATTGTCTGTTCCCTCTCATCACACGGCGGAAAGCATTGGGAAAGCCGATATTTAATGATGGATACCATCGTGTAATCCGATATTACATCCATGTCGGTATTGGTGAAGGGAACAGAGATTGGACGGAATATCGCTCGATCAATTGCGCACTTTTGTGGTGACTGTCGATGAAGGGAGCTTCTCTGCGGCAGGCCGCAGACTGGGGCGGGCCCAGTCCGCCGTCAGCGAACTCATTCGCAGCCTGGAAATTAGACTCGGCGTTGAATTGTTCGATCGTGATGGCCGATATCCTCGATTGACCGGAGCAGGAGATTTGCTGCTTCCAAAAGCCCGCGAGATCATCGCCAAGGTGGACATATTCAAATCCTACGCCAAGGGGATGGCCACCGGGCTGGAAGCAGAGCTGTCCGTCGTCATCGACGTGTTCTTTCCCATCCACATAATCGCTGAGGCAGCAAAGGACTTTCGCGAGCGTTTCCCAACTGTTCCCTTGCGTCTGTTCGTGGAGGCGCTGGGTGGTACGGTGGAGCCCATACTTGATCGAAGAGCCAATGTCGGCATCGTTGGCTCTTTGCCGGTCATGCCGTCAGGGATCGCAACCGAGCCTCTCGGCAGTATCCTGTTCAATATCGTTGCTTCCGCGGACCATCCATTATCATTGATCGAAGGGCCGATTTCCAAGAGCCAACTCGAGCAGCATGTTCAGCTGATCCTCACCGATCGTACGGAGTTATCGGCCGGGCGGGAATTCGGCGTGATGTCTTCGCAGACCTGGCGGCTGGCCGACCTCTTCGCCAAACATACCTTTCTGATCAACGGCCTTGGTTGGGGCGGGATGCCGGAACATGCCGTGAAGACGGATATCGAGGAAGGGCGGCTGGTCTCGCTGATCATCGAGGATTTACCTGCAGGCGGACTTCGACTGCCAGTGTCCATCGCCTATCGATCCGACGATCCGCCAGGCCCCGCAGGACGCTGGTTTATCGGTCGACTAACAGCGTGTTCCAACGACAGCTCCATCAAATAGCCCCACCGTCCATGATGGAACACGCGAGCTTCCTCCCCGTCCTGGCGGGTGGATTTCCGCGCTACCTCTGCAGGGCAATGCTGCTCCTTCCATTTTGCTCTTTGTTGCAAGATAAAGCAGCTAGATTTGTGATGTCCGCACAACGCGATACGGGTCGAAGTCGGTCAGGTCATATCGGCTCATGCGAAGCCTGAATCACATTTGGCTTTGAAGGACAAGCTTACAGTCTATTGTCGTTATCGTCCCGAACAACGCCACCGACCCGCTTCTGCAATTCTCGGAGAATCTCCAAAACCGCCCCATCCTGGTCGTAATGGCGCCCGCTCAAATCCGCTTGAATAGAGGGAGCATCCTCTTCGCTTGCGATCACCGTGAAGTACGCAAGAGGATAGGGGGCAGCCGCTATCAGTAACCACGGATCGACTCCGTTCGGTAGAAGCCTCGACAATTCATTGCGAACAATTGCAACATCACGAAGCCCTTCAAGGAAATAGCTCTTCATCCGGCCTCCTCTTCAGCTTCACATACCGCATTGGGCCGTGCGGCATCAACGGTTTATGGGCTCACGGCCTAGGTCACCGACTCATAAAGCGCATCCAGATTTTTTGGCTGAAGCGAGTTTGACGAGAGCAAGGTTGTTTTCGCTGTGCTTTTCGAAGCGGGTGGCTGACTAGCCGTGAGGCCAACCCGCCCCGGCCGTCTCGACCTCGACGGACAACAGTTGGCCAGTTCCGCCCATCTGGTCCATCTTGTCCATCCCGAACCATCTGGCGGCAGTTATGTAGAGGGTGGTTCGATCAGGTCCACCCAGCATGCAGGCGAAGGCGCCGCGATCGAGCTTCACGTCATCGAGGAGCGCGCCGCCTTCACGAACCCTGCAGCAGCAGGCATTGGGTACGTCGGCGTACCAGATCGCCCCTTCAGCGTCGAAGCATATGCCATCGGGCCACCCGGGAAGATCGGCCCAAACCCTTCGATGCGAAAGTCGCCCGTCGGCGGCGACGTCAAACGATGTCAGCCGTTTCGCCCAGCTTTCGGCGCAAACCAGTGTGCGCCCGTCCGCAGAGAGAGCCATTCCGTTCGGAAACTGAAAGCCTTCCGCTTGTGTTTCGACCGTCCCGTCTGGATGTATCAGCAGGATCGCGGGTCCGTTGACGTAGATACGGCCTTGCGGATCGATCACGATCTCGTTCCAGCCATTCGCTCCCAGCTCGGCGAACTCTTCCAGTCCGGAGCCGTTGAACCGCAGCAAGTGCGATGCCCCTGACGCGATGACGTACATGTCGCCCTGTGGTCCGAAGTCGAATGACAGGGGCGGGGCTTTCGCGGTTGTCGCCACTCTGACAGTTCCGTGCTCGCTCAAGGCGAGAATTTCGCCGCTTGTCCAATCCGCGAACCACAGCTCGCCGTCATGCCATCGTGGGCATTCGACCAGCCCCCGGTCTTCCAACCGAACCCTTGTCCTGTTCATTTCGGCCTCCTGTCGTTCTGCGCCTCGGCCCGTCGAATGGAGCCACTTGGTAAAGACGAGTAAGCAAAGCCAATACCGACACTTGTCTGGCGAAAAGGGCACGGCCGTATCCCGTACCAGCGGCGTTGACGTCCGGATAACGCCTGGATCAAACCGCGAAAGTGAGGCTGACGTGGCACGCCTGTTCGCACCCGGAGGAAATTATGGAGGAGGTGCCACAAGCTTGCTTGAAGGGACAGATGCTATCCTCGGTTTGCAGATTATCCTATGGCGGCATCCCTACGGGAGAACGTGAAAACCGGTCACTCCAGCCTTATGGAAGCCGTCGAGCCAAAGTTTCCCATCTTCTGGCAAGGCGCATATCCTTACAGTATTGTGGGCATAGACAGTGGCATCGAACGTGTCCGGCTTCTGCTGCACTATGACTGCAGCTTCCTCCACCCTGCCAAGCTGCGCGAGACAGGCCGCCTGGTTTAACTTGAAAAAATAAGGCGGATTAATGAGGGTTCCGTACGCTGCCAGTGCCGCATCGAACCTGCGCGCCAAGTAGTAGCAGTCCCCCAGACTAGAAACGAACGCCGGAGGTAATAGCGGCTCGAACCTGCAGCCCCGTTCGACAAGAGCTAAGCCTTCCTCGTGCCTCCCCGCATAGGCAACGATCATGCCTCGTGCGACAAGAACGTTTATGTCGTGCGGGCTGATCGTGATCGCAATGTCAGAGTAACGCAGGGCATCATCAATATTCCCGACCAGCAAGAAGCATGCAGCAACGCTTGTAAGGACGAAGGGATCAGACTTGTCGACCGCGATTGCGCGCGCGGCGAACTGCTGGCACTGAACCTCAAGTTGGGCGTCTGTTGCGGCGCTCGGCTCACTGAACCGCCAATATGCATAGAGTAATCCCAGCGAAGCGAGAGCGGGCGCATATGTCGGATCGATACGGACCGCCTCGTGCATGTGTTCGCGTGCGCCATGTTCGTCGCCATTGCGCCAGGCCGCCCCTGCTCGGAGCCACGATGTATAGGCGGAAATAGTTGTCGTAGAAGCCCTTCCGCGCGTGTTGCCGGCGACCTCTTGAAGGTTGAAAAACAGGCGGCCAATAATCGCCTCGATGATTTCATCCTGAACCGCGAACACGTCTGCCATCTCCCGATCGAATTTCTCGGCAAAGACATGAGTCCCGGTTTGTACGTCGATCAATTGCACCGTAGCGCGCATTCGCTGGCCTGCCAGCCGAACACTGCCTTGGAGGACGAAATCGGCGCCGAGCTGTCGGCCCACCTCCGCCACATTTACAGATTGGCCCTTGTAGTTAAACGTGGTGTTTCTAGCTACCACGGAAAGATTCTTGAAACGGCTGAGTTCGGTTATGATGTCTTCGGTGATGCCATCGGCGAAATAGTCCTGTTCAGCGTTTCCCGACATGTTGGCGAGGGGTAGAACGGCGACGGTGGTGAATTCCTTGCCGCGAAAAAGCATAGCGGAGGGTAGTCCGCGCGCCGTCTCCATCCCAAAGGTCCTGACTGGCGCAGCGATGTTCTTGAGCTGCACCAGCCCCAGGTCCTTCATCGTTATGGAAATTTTCCCTCTAACTTCATTGTGGACCTTTTCGGATATGCAGATGCCCCCAGGCTCGGCAAGCGTTTCCAACCGCGCTGCTATATTGACTCCTTCGCCATAGATATCTGAGCCTTCACCGATCACATCGCCGATATTGATGCCGATCCGGAGCACGATCTGACGGGACTCTGGAATATTGGCATTCGCCTCCGCCATCTTCTGCTGAAGCTCTAACGCGGCCTCGACGGCGTCGATCGCGCTGCCGAATTCCACCAACACCCCGTCACCCATCAACTTGACAACGCGCCCTCGATTGGCGCGCACCACGGGGTCGAGCACATGTCTTCGCCGCTCCTTCAGCATCTCGAATGTCCCAGCCTCATCGGCTTCCATCATTCGAGAATAGCCAACTACATCCGCGACAAGAACCGCAACGAGGCGGCGGTGTATTGTTTTTTCGACCACGCTCCGACGTCCCCGATCACTTTGCTGGGAAGCCAAACTCTTGGCACGTTATCGGATTGTGGCTTTGAGCGAAACTTCTTGTGACACTTGCTCATAATGCCGGACTGTCCCCGCAGGAGGGACACCGACCCGCGACTGGTTATGTGGAAAGTGCCACTGGGGCCGATCCGGGGGCCAAGCCCTTGTCTGCACACTGTCTAGGACGACACCGTCATCCGGGCACCGTGGTGCCGTCGGTTGCCGCAAGCCCGGCAGGCGCCGCGTTTCCGGCGGCACTTTCAGCTGGAAATGAGCGGAGACGCCTTGCGGATCGCATAAGTCTGTGCTTATGTGTTGGCATGATAGAGAACGACATCTTCAAGGCTTTGGCTGATCCCACCCGCTGCGCGATCTTTGAGAAGCTGGCGACCGGAAGCATGAATGCCAGCGCTTTGCGCGATGGCATGACGATCAGTCAGCCTGCCATGTCCCAACACCTCTCCGTTCTGCGGAGCGCGAGACTGGTGCGGGAGGAACGACAGGGGCGCTTTGTGAACTACGAGGTCGATCCAGAAGGCTTGGCACTCATTGCCGGATGGCTGGCGAAGTATCGCGCCTACTGGCCCGCGCGCATCGACGCCCTCAAAGCTCTGCTGAAGGATATGGATCAATGAACGAGAGCAAGACCGACGATCACGACAGGGGCATCGAGCTTGAGTACGAAATCGACGAGCCGCCGCACAAGGTCTGGCGCGCGATAAGCATTGCGGAGTTTCGAGAGAACTGGTTGCCGAAAGAGGCATTGGCCGATCCGGAGGCTGCGTCTCTGACGCCGGGGCAAGAGGTCCGCTACCGGATGCGCGAAAGCGATCCGCCGTTCCTTGAAAGCGTGGTCATCTTTCGGATTTCCCCCAACGACACCGGCGGAACCAAGCTGCGGATCATTCACCAGCTTACGGACGTCAGGTTCGATCGGATGACCCGCGCAACCGCAAACAATAATAGCCTGCCCCTCATGCTCGCCGCCTGACGCGGCGAGCTTCCCTTTAAATTCCGGAAGATTGGAGTTCGCCGATGCGCGAAGCGATGCAACTCGTCCCCATGGTGGTAGAGCAATCAAGCAGAGGGGAGCGATCTTTCGACATCTATTCCCGCCTGCTTCGTGAAAGGATCATCTTTTTGAATGGCGAAGTGAACGACACCGTGTCTGCGCTGGTCTGCGCACAATTGTTGTTCCTCGAAGCGGAAAACCCCAAGAAGCCAATCAGCCTCTATATCAATTCCCCCGGCGGCATGGTGACGAGCGGCCTCGCCATGTATGACACCATGCGTTACATCCGCGCTCCGGTGCATACGCTTTGCATGGGGACAGCCCGCTCGATGGGATCGTTCCTGCTGATGGCGGGTGAACCCGGACAGCGGGCAACACTGCCCAATGCAAGCATCCTCGTCCATCAGCCATCCGGTGGCTTTCAGGGACAGGCATCGGACATGCTCATCCATGCCGAGGAAATCAGACGGACCAAGGACCGGATGACACGTCTCTATGCCGAGCATTGCGGACGCACCTATGAGGAATTTGAACGCGCGATGGACCGCGACCGTTTCATGACCGCAGAGGAAGCTCTGGAATGGGGGTTGGTCGACCGCATCCTACAGGTCCGGGAAGAAAATCTGGACGCAACGGCATAAGCGTAGCCTCGGATTGAAATGGTCTATAGGCTTCCATGAGGCCTGCCTGTTCAAGCGATCTGCTTCTCCATCACGAAAGTCCGCTCGTCGCCAAAGATAACCTCCTGCACCTCGTTGTAACCGAGGCGGGCATAGAAATATCGCGCCGTAAGAGAGGCGGGAACCTGCAAAGCCTTCACGCCGCTCGCAAAGGCAGCGATTTCAACCGTCTGCATGAGGCGTCTTCCGATGCCGCGCCCCTGAACGGTCGGAGATACGAAAACCGTCCTGACCATATCCCCGTCAAGGCTTGCTGTTCCCACGGGTTCACCGCCCTGAAGGGCGATCCAGACGATCCGGCTGTCCATCAATCTCAGGATCGCGTCGGGAGAGAAGTTACCAATAACCCTGTCTATGACGCTGGCCGGATAGTCCGCCGAATTGCTGATGCGGATCGTAGTTGTCACCAGCGCGCTTATCAAAGGAGCATCCCCGCCAATGGCGAGCCGGATTTCAATCTCGTCGGTCATCGGCAAAGCCTAGGCCAGCGTGGCTGCTTCTTCAATCACCGCTTCAACCCTCCTTGCGACGTGCGAGGAGGGCTGAATTCAAGGCCGGTTAGGCGGTCCGCCGATACCGGTCGCGCTCCCGCGCAATCTGCTCGGGGGCATATGGATCGAGCGTGTCGTCGAACCGGGTCCCATCCCTGCTCGTTATAGGGCCTCGGGGTTTGTCTCTTCGCGACTGTGAAACCTCTCGATTTGTATTGTCGCTGGCATGACCGGCGCGAAAATCCATTCGAGATCGATCACCATCGAACTTCGGCCGAGTCACACTTTTTGACGCCGGCCCCACAAATCGCAGATGGCGATGACTCTTTTCACCTCGTTGGAACGTCGTTGTTGTGACCGTCGTCGAGCGGTCGGACCCGACCCAAATGAGGACTGAGAGATGGATCTGGAAGGAATGCGAATCGTGGTTGTCGGCGGGAGCCGCGGCTTGGGGAGGGGGCTCGCCGAGGCATTTGCGGTTCGCGCGGCAAAAGTCACAGTGGTGGCCCGAAACGCGGCTGCCGTGCAGGGGCCAGGCGAGCAACCGGCCGTCACCGCCATATCGGCTGATGCAACCGATGTCGACGCGGCATGGCGGATCATGGAGCAGACGCGACCCGATCTCGTCATCATGAACGCCGGTGCGGAACCGCCCATGGAACGGATCGACCGGATTGGCTGGGAGGCATTCACGACCAACTGGAATGTGGACGTCAAGGCCGCGCTGCACTGGGTACAGGCTGCTCTGACGTTGCCGATGACGCCGGGCGGGCTTGTCGTCCTGGTCTCCAGCGGAGCCGCCGTGCAGGGGTCGCCGCTATCGGGCGGTTATGCGGGAGCCAAGCGCGCGCAGTGGTTCATTGCAAAATATGCCGAGGGCCTATCGGCGGAACTCGGCCTGGGTCTGCGCTTCCGGGTCATCGTTCCCCGGCAGATGTTCGCAGGAACCGGTGTGGGTGATACCGGCATCGCGGCCTATGCCGCGGCGGCGGGTCGGACATTTGCCGAACATGCCGCCACCTGGCCGGACATGACGCCGCGGGATTTTGGCGATATGGTCGCCGACCTGATCGGCAGGACGGGCCTCGCCGGGGCCATGGTCTACGCGGTGCGTGGGGATACGGGTGTGACGGTCATCGAATGACAGAAGACGCTGCTCTCGAAGACGAAGAGAGGAAAACTCTGCTCGCAGCGCTCGCCAGGGAAGCGGACGCGCTTCGCCCCGAACTGCACCGCTATGCTGCTCGTCTGGTGGGTTCGGTGATCGACGGCGAGGATGTGATTCAGGACGCATTTGCCAGGGTATTTGCGACGGCTGGCTCGATCCCACCGGACACGCCGCTGCGACCCTGGCTATTTCGCATTGTCCACAATCGAGCCATAGATGCCCTGCGCCAGCGCAGTACGCTCCGATCGGAGCCCCTTGAGATGGCTTTCGATCTGGCCGATATCAGCGCCGTCGGTCCGGAGGATGCGCTGATCCGGCAGGACGCGGTGCGGGTCGCCCTGGGCCACTTTGCAGAATTGCCGGTGCCGCAACGCAGCGCGGTGATCCTCAAGGATGTGTTGGGAGAGTCACTTGCGGACATCGCAGCGCTGCTGGAACTGAGTGTCGATGCCGTCAAGGCCCATCTGTCGCGCGGTCGGGCGAGATTGCGCGCCATCTCCGACGTGCGGTCCGAGGTTCCGCCACCGCCGAGTCCCGAGGTCCTGAACTTTGCAGCGCTCTTCAAAGCCCGAGACTGGGACGCGTTGCGTCGCATGCTGGCCGAGGATGTTCGGCTTCGTCAGGCGCGACGGCCGGAAATCTCTGGTGCGGCCGATGTCGGCCGATTTTTCACCTTTTATGCCGAATATCCACCGGTCAGGATCGAACCTGCTTGGCTGGAAGGCCGGGAAATATTGCTGGTATCAGCCGAACCGCCGGGCGGTCCTTCCTATTTCATGCTGCTCGAATGGCGGGAGCAAAAGATAAGCCTGATCCGCGACCATCGCTATGCGACCTATGTCATGGATGGTGCTGATGTCATGCTGGCCGCATCGCGATGACTGGTTTGGGCCGAATAGCCGCCATGGCCGGATTGCGCCTGATAATGGTCATCGAGCCACCCGTCGCTGTTGCTGCAAAGCGGACATGACGCAGTGACAACGCGGGTCGCAGTTGCGCCAAAAGCCGCCATTCCGCCCCATGCGGGTGATTAGATCACGAATTCCTCCTCGTACGTCTGTGGCTTGGAAACGACCGTAACCTCCACCGGAATGATCCAATTGGCCGCGTAGCTCTCGCAGTCGGAACGCTGGAGGTCGGGCTGCACGCATCCAGCCCCATCGATCGCGCGACATCGCAGTGTATATCGCCCCACTTCTTCAGGGGTCCACATGTACTCCCACAAGCGCCATGCAAAGGGACGTTCTGTTTCGAGGAGCCTTCCCTCGCGCCAGCCCTTGCCATCTCCGGTGCAGACCTGCACCTGCCGGATAGCAGCCTCTCCGCTCCAGGCGGCTCCGAAAATCCGGTACGGTTGGCCGGCGATGAGCTGCGCCCCCTGTACCGGACGCGCGATCTGCGCTTTGACCTCCATCTCCGCAAGGGGGACCAGCGTCGGTTCCCCGAGGCTGCGCTCCCAACGGAAATAGTCGCGCGCCTGCCAGTAGCCAAGGAATGGTTGCTCCACAACCGTGATATCAGTGATCCACTTGACCCAAGCCATGCCGAACCAGCCACCCACGACCGCGCGTAGCGGGTAGCCGTGATCGCGCGTCAACGGCTCCTCGTTCATCGAATAGGCAAGGATCGTGCTGTCAGCCATGGCCTTCTCAAGCGGTAGACTGCGCGCAAAAGCGATGGGGCCGGGAGAAGCTGTTTTCTTGTTCGTGTCGACGACGCCGCTGTCGGCGCCTGCGAGCAGAACCTCACATGCGGTTCGCTTAACGCCCGCCATTTCCAAAATGTCGCGCAGAAGAACACCTGTCCACGCGGCATTGCCGACGGCTCCGTTCTGCCACTGCAATCCCTCCCTCGGCGGCTCATAGTAGACGCGCCCGTTCCCTGCACACTCGACGACGGCGGTGAAAGTCGTGCTCCGCATCGCCTTGATGCTGTCGAGGTCAAGTTCGATCGGCCGCTCCACCGCCCCGCCAACGCGCAATCTCCAGTCTCGCGCATCGAGGTCCGGCGACGGGAAATGGTTTCGCACGAAGAACAGCTCGGTCGGGATCAGCCAATCGGAGAGCGACGCAAACGGAAACTCGATATTCTGTGGGGATTTCTGTCGAACGATTAGACTGGGTTGCTCTGGTGTCGGCATCGTCCTCATCTCCCCTTTCAAGACACAACGTCGGCTCTCGGTCGCGCGAATTCCGGTGCGATCACACCGCCCCTCGCAGTGCGTCCGTCGCATTCCGCCTTCGGGCCGCATCCTAGCACATATCGCACGTTCCTCGGATCGACCTCGAGCGGCAGAGGACGATCGACTACCAGTGAGCCTGACCGCCATTAACGGAGACGCGTCTGATAGGCGGGACGCTAGGTTGCCATCCGCGCGCGCAGGCGGGGGCCGATCCAGTCAAGGAAGCACCGCACCTTCAGCGACAGCGGATCGGCTGGTCCGTGAATAACATTTACCGGCAGCGGCTCCGGTGCGAACTCCGCCAACAATTCCCGCAGAGCGCCAGAGCGCAAATGGTCGTTGATCTGGTAAGAAAGCACGCGAATAATGCCGATACCGGCCAGCGCAGCCTGAATGGCAGCCTCTGTCGTGTTGACCGCGAGTTTGAGGCGCGGCTCGACGGCGAAGGCCGCGCCGTCCCGGCGGTATCGCCATTCCGGGGCGGTCGCGAAGCCCTGGAAGCTTATGCCATCATGCGGGGCGAGGTCTTCCGGCTGACGCGGCACTCCTCGGCGGGCGAGATAGTCGGGGCTCGCGCAGATCACCCGGCGGACGGCGCCAACCCGTGTTGCGATAATCGCGCTGTCCGGCAGGTGCCCGATCCGTAGGGCTACATCGACGTGCTCATCCCTCAGGCTTAGCTGCCGATCAGTCAGGGTCAGCCGCAGGTTGATATCGGGTTGCTCCTTCAGGAATTCGAGCGCAATTGGCAGCAGATGGCGCTCGCCGAAGGCAATCGGCGCGGTCACGTGCAGCCCGCCACGCAGCGCTCCATAATCGCCGCTGGCCTGCCGCTCCGCCGCGTCCAGTTCCTCGAGAATACGACGTGACGCGGCGACGAAGGCGCGCCCCTCCTCCGTCAAGGCGAGGCCGCGGCGGGTGCGCACGACCAGGCGAACGCCAAGATGCTTTTCAAGATCGGCCACTTTCCGGCTGACCGTGGCCAGCGGCGCATTCAGCCGCCGTGCCCCGGCAGAAAGACTGCCGGCGTCGACCACCGCCAATAGCACCGCCATCGCGTCAAAACGATCCATCGAAGCCTTCCATAAAATGAGAAGAATGTTTCCACATTGCCAAGATACCCCGTTGATTGTGGATGTCATAGCATTCGCGTCGTCAAGGGGCTCGACGTAGCTCCCATCGTGCTACTGATCCGGAGAAAGATGTCATGCCTCAACTTTCACGTCGCGCCTTCGCTGGCGCCTTGCCTCTCGGCCTCATCGGGGGAAGCCTCCTCGGTGGAGGGCTGCTCGGCGACTCCGCCGCCCGTGCGGCGACGCAGGAAGCTGCCAAGGCGCCTGTTGCGATGAATCCGTTCGCACAGATCCGCATCGGTCGGTTCACCGTGACGGCACTGACGGATGGCTATGCCGATATGCCCTATGACTACTTTCCGGGGCGCTCAGCGCCCGAGGTCGAGAGGGCGGCAAGCGCACAGTTTACCGCCCGGCCGAGTGGGGTTCGGTTCCTCTTCAACCAATATCTCGTCGAGGATGGCGAGCGCCGCATCCTGATCGATGCCGGTGCGGCAGGTTCGATCGGGCAGACCGGACAGTTACCACAGGCACTCGCCGCGCTCGGTCTGAAGTCCGACAAGATCGACGCGGTCATCGTGACGCATATGCACCAAGACCACATGGGTGGGCTGGTTCTGGGAGGTAAGAACAACTACCCCGAAGCCGAGCTTTATATCGATCGTCGCGACATCGCTCACTGGACCGATCCGGCCAAGCGCAGCGGCGCGCCTGAATACCTGCAGACGAGCTTCAGGATGGCGGAGGAGGTCGTGCGGCTATATCCGAGGCTCCAAGCGATCGACGGAGAGCGCGAGATCATGCGGGGCGTTTCGATCGTCGACTTAACCGGCCACACACCCGGCCATATCGGCGTGCGGGTGGAAGATGGCGGGAAGAGCATGATCATGGTTTCGGATATGATTTTTCCGGTCGTGCATCCGGCCGCGACCGATGTGTTCTTCCTGTTTGAGCAGGACCGTGCCGCTGCGAAAGCCATGCGTGATCGCTTCTTTCCGCGTGCCGCGTCGGAAGGCGCACTCATCGCCGCCACGCACATGCCGTTCCCTGGGCTCGGTCGTGTCGTTGCTGATCATGGGGAGATGCGTTGGCAGGTCGCAGACTGGGCCTTGCAGGACTGATGTCTGCTCTCGGCGATCTTAAGGGTATCAATGCCAAGCAGATCCCAACTGCAATCGCGCCGGCGGCCCTATTCGGTGGATCGCCGACGCCGAACTGATCGTCAGAGGCCGGCAAGATAGTGAGCCATGGCAGCGATGTCGTCGGCCGAAGAATTGCGCACCAAGGCCGTCATGCGGGGCACGTTCGGGCGCTTGTTATCGCGAAAGTCGGAGAGGGTTTTGATCAGGTAGTCCAGCTTCTGATTTGCGACGCGCGGAGTGTTGGCGTATCCGACGAAACCCTCCCGGTGGCACGAGGTGCACTTCTTCCCGGCGTCGAGCGCTTGGAAGCGGGTAATGCTCGCTGCGTCGGCCGGCTCGCGGTAGGCGGGCCAGGGCAGTGCGGAGAAGTAGGCCGCAAGCGCCTTCATGTCGTCGTCGGAAAGATTCTTCGCGATCCGGCCCATGAGGTCGTCGGTGCGCGCTCCATTGCGATATTCCTGCAAAGCTATCAGCAAAGAGGACTCGTGCTGGCCGGCGATGATCGGCGTGTTCTTAACAGTCGGCAGACCTTTCTTACCGTGACACATCTGGCAAAGCTTGGCCTTGTGGGAGATTGCCGCCGGCGGTGGCGCAGCATTGTTCTGCGCTCCAGCCGGCGGCGGACCGAGGGCCACGAGAGCGGCGATGACGAACGGAGCGAGCGCATTGCTGCAGGGCATGCGAGGCCTCCAGATCGGGGCTTAAGCTGAAGTGTGATGCTGATCTTATCAGGAGATGCAACCATTGGCGAACGGACCCCGCCGCCTCCATCCGCCTATGGCTGCGTTTTTATGAGTTCACGCCCTAGTTGACTTGGAGTCTTGCGGCATTTGCTGCATAAGTCCGGGAAATTCTGGCCTAAATACGGAGCTAAAGCGATGAAGGTTCAGGGCCAGAGTGAGCTGTCTGGTATCGGTGAAATCCGAGCCCAGCTCGGCGGCTGGCCCATATCGACGGCAGGCATGTCGTCTACCTCTCGCGGCCTGCACTTTGATGTGAGAGACGGGAGCCACGGCGTCGAACTGGTTGTGCCTGGCTGTGATCATCATGCAGTGTTAGTGGCGCTGGGATCATCACGGCAATTCCGCTTTCAAACGCACATAGCGTCCCGCGAGGTATCTTGCAGAGCAGGGGATCTGATTGTCGTCCCGGCCGGTAGCCCAGCACGGCTTGGAGGCGCTATCCCGCCAATGCTTCGGATCGGTATCGACCCAGAGCAACTCAGCGATGGCTCTCGGTTGCGTGAGCCCCTCCGAGGCAGGGATGATCAGACGGGCTCTATCCTTCACGCCAACGATTTGTTTGCACTGTACATCGGCGGCGCGATCCTCGAGGAGATGCGCAAGCCGGATTTTCAATGGCGGATGCCTCTGTTACGTCACCTTGCTGAAGCGCTAACCGTGCATTTCGTTACAATGTATGGTGTTTACACAGTCTCCGATCACACCGGCGAAATCAGCGACCGGGAAGCCATCCGACGGGTAATCGAGCATCTTGGGCGGACAACGCACGACTTTCCTGACCTCTCCTCGCTCGCCAAGCGGACCGGTCTCAGCCGCTTTCACTTCATCCGGGTTTTTAAAGCTGAGATCGGCATGACGCCTGCGCGATACGTGGAGCAATGCAGAATTGAGCAAGCGAAGTCATTGATCGAGACAGCCGAAATATCGTTGGCCGATATTGCCGATAAGCTTGGGTTTGTCGATCAAAGCCACCTGACCCGCCGTTTCAAAAAGGTCGTCGGTAGCACCCCTGCTGCATACGCACGCGCACAGGGCCGCCGGCATTTGTCAGAGATCTAACAATAATGTACAAAATAAGCAATAATCTACCATTAGAGTCAGATAACTTCGACACTTATCAAGCCGAAAATCAGATTTTTCGTCTCATTGGCCTGTCTTAAGCAATAACATCCCAGATATAGCAATAAAATGCCATGACCTAATCTCCAAGGTAGTTCATATGTATTGCCAACAGACGACATCAGCACAGGAGATGTAGCCGTGAATATTAGAAACGTTATTCTTGTGCACGGATATTTCCTCGACGGTAATGCTTGGAATAAAGTTATACCGTTACTGTCAGAGCGAAGCATTGATGCAATCGCCGTTCAGCTTTCATTGACCTCGTTCTCCGAGGACGTGGCAATTGTTCATCGGGCCATTGAAATGCAGGACGGTCCGGTCATCCTCGTGGGACAGTCTTATGGTGGCGCGGTCATTACCGAGGCGGGCAACCATAGCCGAGTTGCCGGCCTCGTCTACATCGCCGGCGCTGCGCCAGACAGTGGCCAGTCCGTCGACGACTGGTGGAGCGGTTATGCGACTGCGGCTGTTGTGAATGAACTGAGGCCCTGGGGCGACGCGCATGTTACGCTCACCCGCGACGGGGTGCGCAAATACCTGGGCCAGGATCTTCCGACTGCAGAAGCCGATATCGTCTACGCCACTCAGGGACCGCTTGGAACACGCAGTAAATTAGAGAAGATCTCAAAAAGCGCGTGGCACACGAAGCCTTCTTGGTACATGGTCACGACGCTCGACCACACGATGCCGCCCGCGGTACAGCAGGACTCCGCCGAACGTATGGGTGCCGAGACTATGGTTGTTCAGGCAAGCCACTTGCCTATGCTTTCACAACCGAAAGTCGTTGCCGAGTTCATCGCCAACGCCGCCGCGTCTTTTGACTGATAATTCGGTCCCAAGCCGAAGCATCATTCAAAACAACATATTCCGGAACGACCTCGCCACAACGGCGAAACGACGACCCATTCTTTAGCGGACTGTGTCTGTTCGACCAAGTTCGACCTGGCGCACATCGCCTGGTCACAAAAGCTTCGAAAGAAGCCGTTGGCTCGCTTGCCCCCCAACGGAATTATTTGCCCAACCCAAGAAGGAACAGGATAATGTCTACATCATCGAAACCCACCATCGTTTTTTGCCACGGCATTTGGGCCGACGGCTCATGCTTCAGCAAAGTAATCCCTGCGCTTCAGGCGGACGGGCACGAAGTCATCGCCGTCCAGTACGGCCTGGACTCCTACGAGGAGGACGTGGCTACGGTTAAGCGGACGCTCAATCGTGTCGGCAGCCCCGTCATCCTCGTCGGGCATTCCTACGGTGGCGCAACGATCACGGCCGCCGGCATCGACGAGCGTGTCGTTGGTCTGGTTTACATCGCCGCGGTCGCCCCGGATGTCGGCGAGACCGTGCAGGATCAGCTCGCCAAGTATCCGTCGGACATCTTCAACCATGTCGAGGCAGCGGACGGCCGGGCCTGGATGCTGCCGAGCGGAACCAAGTTCTTCGCTGGAGACCTCTCGGAGGAAGAGCAGAAGCTTGTATGGGCCACGCACTATGCGCCGGTCGCCGATCTGTTCCACCAGCAAAAGCTCAGTGCCGACGAGATCGCGTGGAAGTCCAAGCCAAGCTGGTACGTCTTGGCGACGCAGGACCACACGGTGCACCCCGATCTCCAGCGCTGGGTTTCCAAGCGTATGAACGCGACGGTGACGGAGGTGGAAAGCAGCCACGTGCCGATGCTCTCTCAACCCGACGTGGTCATCGATGTCATCCGCAAGGCAGTAGCGGCCGTCGAGCGTCGCTGATATATCGTGGAAATCGCATATGAAGAGACCGCCATGAGGCGGTCTTTTCTGTTGTCGGCAGATGCACCTATAAGCGCGTCCGCCAACTTCGCTGTGGGCCACTCCCGCCAGAGGCACCGGCTGACGCGTGAGATCACCGCTTCAACCCTCCTTGCGACGTGCAAGGAGGGTTGAAACTCAAGGCCGGTTAGGCGGTCCGCCGATACCGGTCGCGCTCCTGCGCGATCTGCTCGGGGGCGTATGGATCGAGCGTTTCGTCGAACCGGGTCCATCCCTGCTCGTTATAGGCGCGCCGACGTTCGATCGGGTCGACCCAGTTTGAGCCCTGCAGAATGGCCTGCGCCTCGGGGGCGCGGGCGTCGTCGACCTTGGCCGTGACCAGGCTGCCGCCGCGGCGGACACCTTCGGCATAGAGGTGGGCATCATCTTCCGGGACGCCGGAGTCGGTGAGGGCGCCGATCAGGCCGCCGGCGGCACCGCCAGCGACGGCGCCGGCGACAGCCCCGGCCGCAGTCGCGGCCAGCCAGCCTGCGGCAACCACCGGCCCGACACCGGGGATGGCCATCAGGCCCAGTCCGGTGAGCAGGCCGCCAGCGCCACCGACGGCAGCGCCAATGCCGGCGCCGGTCGCGGCATCCTCGCCAACGTCAGAGTCGCGATCGATGCGACCCGCCTTGTTGGAGACGATACTGATGTCGTTTGAGGGAATGCCTGCCGCTTCCAGTTTGCTGACGGCGGAGCGAGCGTCCGAGTGGTCGTCGAAAAGTCCGGTTACAGTTCTCATCATGCTTCTCCTTGGGTTACTTGGCGACGATGTTGCCTTGATAATCGAGGGCAATGGCGACGGCTTTGCCGTCCTTCATGCCGGAGGCCATCCAGATCCCCTTGTCATCGAGCTTGAGATCCTTGACGTCGGTGTAGCCCGCTTCCGCAATGCGATCCTTCGCCTGAGCTTCGGTAAAGCTATTGGCGCCCTCAACGGGCGCAGTCGGATTTTTGGTATCCGGGGTTGCAACCGCAGGTGTATTTCCATCCTTGGATGGAGCCGGTGTGGTTTGGGCAAAGGCCGCAACGGCGGACGCGCCGAGAATTGCCGCCGCGAAGACGATCTTGTTCATATGTGTTTTCTCCATTTGCGGATCAGATGAGATCCATGCGGTCAAAACACGCAGGGGAGATCTTTGTTCCCAGAGATTATGCGGTTGATTTTTCTAAATATATGGCAAAGCGGCCCGCTACGGGGTCATTCTTTGCGGCGCCGAGGCAATGTAAGCAGGCAATAACAGAGGGGTAACCGGCGATCCACGGGCGGCTTGAGGAAGCCTCTCGGTGTGAGGTCGATCCTCTAACTCTTAAAGTTGTGTTTCTGTCAAATATCCCAGAGGGTGGCAGCGCGGGCCGCTCTCCTGCCGGCACTGCGTGCGGCGACGGATGCGGCCCGGCAATGTCAGTGACTTCCAGGAATACGGGCGATGACCTTTATCTCGAAGTCGAAGCCGGCGAGCCAGTTGACGCCGAGCGCAGTCCAGTTCGGGTAGGGTGGCTTGCTGAAAATCTCCTGCTTGACGGCCATGATCGTTCCGAACTGGTTTTCAGGGTCGGTGTGGAAGCTGGTGACATCGACAATATCATCCAGCGTGCAGCCGGCGGCACTGAGCGTCGCCTTCAGATTGTCAAAGGCCAGCCGCACTTGCCGTTCGAAATCGGGTTCGGGTGTTCCGTCCGGACGGCTGCCGACCTGTCCGGACACAAACAGCAGATCGCCGGATCGGATCGCGGCGGAATAGCCGTGCTCTTCGTAAAGAGCGTGCCGGTTGGCGGGAAAGATTGCTTCGCGTTGGGTCATTCTGATCTCTCTTCATTGTTGACAACGACCGATGAGCACGAGGGAAAGCTTCACATCTCACGCTCAATTTGGTATACGGTTCGTATGTGAAATATGCGGCATGTCGAGCGCATGTCAAGTCCATATACGCTTCGTATATGAAATTGAGGGATGGAATGGTCAGGAAGCGCAGCGAAACGATGCAGGAAAACCGCGTCAAATTGATCGCGGCGGCGCGGAAGGCTTTTGCGGAAAAGGGGTACTCTGCAGCATCCATGGACGAGCTGACGGCCGATGTCGGTCTGACACGGGGCGCGCTTTACCACAACTTCCAGGACAAGCGCGGGCTGCTGGCGGCAGTTGTCGATCAGATCGACACTGAGATGGCGGTGCGCGCGCAAGAGATTGGCGCGCGCGCAGGCAAAGATTGGCAGGGCCTGCTCGCCGAGGGCGCGGCCTATATCGAGATGGCGCTCAATCCGGAAGTCCAGCGCATCGTTCTGCTCGACGGACCTGCGGTGCTGGGGGATCCCTCGCAGTGGCCGAGCCAGAACAATTGCCTGCAGGTGACCAAGAGCACGGTCGAGCGGCTGATCGCCCAAGGCATCCTGAAGCCGCTCGACCCGGAGGCGGCGGCCCGGTTGCTGAGCGGCGCCGCTCTCAACGCGGCCCTCTGGATCGCCGCCAGCGAAGACCCGCAGAGCGTGCTGCCGAAGGCGGTCGAGGCTTTTCAGGCCATGGCGGCAGGCCTGCTGGTGGAGCGTTTATGATCTGCGAAGGGCGACGGATCAGTGCCGATCAACTTTCCAGCTTTGTCGGCAGGCAAAGCCGAAGCAGTTCCAGCGGCAACTATTGGGGACCCATAGCGCCACTCCGCCGGCGACCGGATGTTACCTGTATGAGACGGTCATGGTACTGTAACCTACCCGTTGCGGTTCCCCCGATGCGCTCCAATTTTGAAATCTTGCTCGACGCGCAGGAAGCCTCGCATTCCGCTCTCCGAAGCAATCCGGAGACAGTGAATCACGATCACGGCGGGCCTGGGCGAGCGACGTCTTCAACGGCCTGCCAGGTCCAATTCCGCCCGTAGACTACAGTAACTACGTTGCTCCCGCGTCAAGAAATCCTCGATAGTTAAACACTCGGCAAGCGTCCCTTTTAAGGAGCCCGAACGATGAAATCGACTGCGATGGCATCGACCGCGATCATGGCAATTCTGATCGGCTGTTTCGGCGCAAATGCGCAACAAATCACTGGCACTCCAGGATCGCCCGACGCGACCGTCACGATCGACGGAAAACAAATTCCGCCGCCGCCGGTGCCGTTCGGCGGCGTGATCAAGGAAAGCGCCATGGATTCCAAGCCTTACTGGCCACCGACGGTCGCGCCACCCAAGGGCGCGCCGAACGTGCTGCTTATCATGACCGATGACCAGGGCTATGGCGTATCCGGCACCTTCGGCGGTGTCGTTTCGACCCCGGCTATGGATCGCGTCGCCGAGGCAGGATTGCGCTATACACAGTTCCACTCCACCGCGCTTTGCTCGCCGACGCGGGCGGCTCTGATCACCGGCCGCAACCACCACTCGGTTGGCTACGGGGTGATCGGCGAACTGTCCACTGGTTACCCCGGTTATGACTCCGTCATCGGTCTGGAGAACGCCACGATCGGCGAAATCCTCAAAGAGAACGGTTATGCCACCTCGTGGTTTGGCAAGAACCATAACACGCCTACCTATGTGTACAGCGCGGCCGGCCCTTTTGATCAATGGCCGATTGGCATGGGGTTCCAGTATTTCTACGGGTTCATGGGCGGCGAGACCGACCAATGGACGCCCTACCTTTATCAAAACACGACCCCGATTTTTCCATGGATTGGCAAGCCCGGCTACAACCTCACCACCGACTTGGCGGACGAGGCCATCAAGTACATGAGCAGTCTGAACGCGGCTGCACCCGCCCAGCCGTTCTTGGTCTATTACGTGCCGGGCGGCACCCACTCGCCGCACCAGCCGAAGGCGGAGTGGAGAGACCAATTCAAAGGCAAGTTCGACATGGGCTGGGAAAAGTTGCGCGAGCAAATCTTCGCCAACCAGAAGCGGCTCGGCGTCATCCCGGAAAACACGAAATTGACACCCTGGCCGGATGACCTGCCGAAATGGGAGACGCTTTCCCTAGTGCAGAAGAAACTCTATGCGCGCGAGGCAGAGAACTTTGCCGGCTATGTGGCCTATACGGACCATGAGATTGGCCGGGTCATCCAGGCGGTCGAGGACATGGGCAAGCTCGACAACACGCTGATCATCTACATCAGCGGCGACAACGGCACCAGCGCAGAAGGCACCCTGGAGGGCACGTTTAACCAGATGACCGCCTACAACGGAATTCTGACCCTCCCCGAAGTCGAGCAGATGTTGCATTATGAAGATTGGGGTTCCGACAAGACCTATCCGCACATGTCGGTGGCATGGTCTTGGGCGTTTGATACACCGTTCAAGTGGACCAAGCAGGTGGCGTCGCATTTCGGCGGCACCCGGCAAGGCGTGGCCATTTCCTGGCCCGGCCATGTCAAGGACGTGGGCGGCATTCGACCCCAGTTCCATCATGTGATCGACATTGTTCCGACGATCCTGGAGGCCACGGGCATCAAGGCACCTGAGGTGGTCAACGGGATCAAGCAGAAGCCGATCGAAGGCATCAGCATGGCTTATACCTTCGACCAAGCGAATGCCAATGCGCCGTCGAAGCGCGACACGCAGTATTTCGAGATGTTCGCCAACCGCGGCATCTACCAGGACGGCTGGTATGCCTGCACGACGCCGGCCGCCGCGCCGTGGCTCATGGGAGCTTCAAAGCTTCCCGACGTCAACGACTACAAGTGGGAGCTCTACAACCTCACCGAGGACTACTCGCAATACGACGACCTCGCGGCCAAGAATCCTGACAAGCTAAAGGCACTGCAGGCGGTCTTCATTGCGGAGGCCGCGAAATACCAGGTCTTGCCATTGGACAACACGGTCATCACACGCGCCATTACCCCGCGACCGAGCGCGGTCGCCGGCCGAACGGAGCTGACCTACTCGGGCGCGAATGCCAACATTCCCGTGGGCAATGCTCCGAGCATTATGAACAAGGACTACACGATAACCGCCGAAGTGACGATCCCCGAAGGCGGCGCGGAAGGTATGATTGCGACCATGGGCGGCCGCTTTGGCGGCTACGGTCTCTACCTGCTCAAAGGCAAGCCAGTCTTCGTTTACAACCTCCTCGATCTGGAGCGCTACCGCTGGGAGGGCGGCGTGGGGGCCGAAGACTGGTTGGGCAGCGCGCTCGAGCCGGGCAAGCACACGGTCGTGTTCGACTTCAAGTATGACGGTCCCGGCCCCGGCAAGGGTGGCACCGGCATCATGACGGTGGATGGCAAGGAGTTTGCTAAAAAGACGATGCCTCACACCATTCCGTTTCTCATGGCCATCGACGAGTCCTTCGACATTGGGAGTGATACCCGCTCGGCGGTGGACGACAGCTACCAGCTGCCGTTCCACTTCACCGGGACGATCGACAAGCTGACCTACAAACTCGGGCCGGATCGGCTGGCGAAATAGGGCGCGCAGGTGGATGGCCGGGCAGATCGAGATGGCGCTCAATCCGGAAGTCCAGCGCATCGTTCTGCTCGACGGACCGGCGGTGTTGGGCGATCCATCGCAATGGTCGAGCCAGAACAATTGTCTGCAGGTGACCAAGAGCACGGTGGAGCGGCTGATCGCCCAAGGCATCCTCAAGCCGCTTGAGCCGGAGGCGGCGGCCCGGTTGCTGAGCGGCGCCGCTCTCAATGCCGCCCTCTGGATCGCCGCCAGCGAAGATCCGCAGATCAAACAGATTTGAGCGAGGTGCCGGCTCGAGCCGCTACCGACCTTGCTGACTACGCAAAAATCAACTCAGTCTGTGCTCCAATCAGTGTGATGGAGAGACACATGGAAGGCGTCGATCGCTGGATTCCGTATAGTGCAATGACCAATCCAGGTCGTCACGCCAGTGCAATCGCTGTACTTCCGACCGAGGTTGGTGCTCTAATCCAAATCATTCAAGGCGTCTTGGTTCATTCTGATTGGCTAAAAGAGTACGGCCTTGACGAGACGATTCTGAATTCGACGGCGCGAACGACACTGCCGATCGCGGAGCGCTTGGACGACGTCTTAAGAAGGGATCCACGGCCTCTCAACATCGCGCGGTCGGCCGACAAGCGGTCTGTCGGAACCTGCCGCGACTACGCGCTGATGCTCTGCTCCTTTCTGCGATGCAGGGAAATTCCCGCCCGTGTGCGCTGTGGTTTTGCAGCTTATTTCTCCCATGGATGGGAAGATCACTGGGTATGCGAATACTGGGACTCCAGCGCTGGAGAATGGTGCCTGTGCGATCCCCAAATCGATCAGATGCTGCGGCAGAGGAACCAAATCTCGTTCGCTCCGGCCAATGTTCCACGCCAGTCCTTCATGTCGGCGGGAGAAGCGTGGCTGGAATGCCGGCGAGCGAAAGCAGACCCAGCTTCCTTCGGGCATGGCAACGTTACCGGTCTGTGGTTCGTGAAAATCAACGTGCTGCGCGACCATTATGTGCTGAACGGTCGCGAGACTTCGAGTTGGGACCGTTGGCGGGACGCGCCTCAGCCAAAACGCGCGGTGATCGGCGGTGAATTGGAGTTACTGGACGCCTTAGCCGCAAGCCCGGATCAACCGTTCGTGGAGATTGCACCAGACTGGTAGATCGGCCAAATCGAGAACCCGTTCGCTCTGCATGACCAAGACTTTTGGGCCCTCTTTGCTGATAACCGCAATTCGCGCGAAGCCGCCGCGCGCACAGCAGGAAATAGGCCGAGCTGGAGAGGTGAAGGCGAGACGGTTTCACGGATGCAAAGCGTCCGGGCAGGGCGCCCCTTTGTCCATCATCGCGCGCAACCTCCAAGCGTCGCTTTCCTTGAGGCCCGTGCCGACTGATCCCACGTAAATCAGGTGGTTACCCCGGCGAGAGGCCAGCAACAGCGATCCACTCCGCGGGCGACCGGATGCTACCTGTATGATACGGTCACGGTACTGTAACCTACCCGTTGCGGTTTCCCCCATGCGCTCCAATTTTGAAATCTTGCTCGACGCGCAGCAAGCCTCGATGCGAAAGCCCGCCGGCGAACATGCGTCAATCTCTGAGATCGATGAAAGGGATGTGTCATGAAATGCATGCTCCCCGGAATGATGCTGCTGGCATCGACTATTCTCGGCGGTATTCCTGTCGCTGCAGCCGACGCGACGCCGCCAATCCTCGTTACGCCGGACAAAGTCGATAGCCGTATCGGGATGCTTGAGTTCAAGGACGGCGCTCCAACAGCCGAGACCGTCGACAAGGTCTACGACACGCTGGATTTCACACGGGCTCTGGACGCCTACCTCAATAGCTACGGCGGCGCATCTGCCTATGCAATCCGTAAGGGTTTCATCAGTGCAGGTGCTGAGGACAATTCCGTCATCATCTATTCGGAACTGATGGATTCGAATTCGCTGTTCCTCACCCCGAACGCCGACACCCTCTATTACATGGCAGTCGTCGATCTGACGAAGGGCCCGATGGTGGTCGAGCAACCCCCGAAGGGGCTCGGCACGATAAACGATATGTGGTTTCAATGGGTCGTCGACATCGGCTTTCCCGGCCCCGATCGCGGCGAAGGCGGAAAATATCTGGTGGTACCACCAGCCTATGATGGTCCACTTCCCGAAGGTGGGTTTTTTGTAGCGCGGTCGAAGACAAACCGCGTTCTTTATGCGGCGCGGGCCTTTCTGACCGACAACGACCCGAAGCCCACTGCCGAGCTGATCAAGAAATCGCTCAAGATATACCCTTACACCCCAGGGGGCGTTGGCACGAGCATCGCGACCGCGCTCCAGGGCGACGTCAAACTGGAAGTGGGTCCGGCAATTCCCGAGACGAAATTCGTCGAAGCGAGCGGAAAATCGTTCAACACCATCCCGCCGACCGACGACTCGTTCTTCGCGATGATCGACGCCAATATTCAGGACGAACCCGCCACCTCCTACAATCCCGAGCTTGCAGGGCAGTTGGCGGCGATTGGCATTGTGAAGGGTAAGGAATTCAAGCCGGACGACCGCATGAAGAAGATACTGACCGATGCGGCAAAAGTCGGAAACGCGGCGGGGCGTGTGTTGAATTGGCGGCCGAATGAAGCTCACGGCTGGAGCTACTATCCGGGCTCCTCATGGACGAACATGCTCTGGCAGGGTGGCGCCAACTTCGAGACGCCCCCGCCACTATTTACCAAAGACGGCAAGTTCGAACCGCTTCCGTCGACCGGAGCGCGGACCCTCGATTCGAAGACCGCGTTCTACTACGCCTACACCCTCGACTCTCCAGGCATGATCATGCGCATTCCGCGCGTCGGCTCGCAGTATCTCATCGGATTCCTCGACGCCGACAAGAAAGACCTTGATGGTGCCAAGACCTACAAAGTGACGCTGCCGCCGAACATTCCCGCGGCCGCTTTCTGGTCGTTCACGCTCTACGACAACCAGACCCGGTCGATGCTCCAAACGCCCCAGCGTTATCCGCGTGCTGGCAGCCAGAGCTATCCGACACCCGCAGCATCCGCCGAGGATGACGGCTCCACAATCGTGTATTACGGCCCAAAGAAGCCGGAGGGCGTCAAAGACGGGAACTGGGTTCAGACCATGCCGGGAAAGGGCTACTTCACGATCCTTCGGCTCTACAGTCCGCTTGAGACCTTCTTCACCAAAGAATGGCGGCTGAGCGAGATCGAAGCCGTGAAATAACGGCTGGGGTCGACATTGAAGCGCCGGACTCGGAAAAGCCGGCCCGTGCTCTAAAAAGGTGCCGAGCGGCACAGGCTCGATCGGCGGTCGTCGGTTTACCCTTGCCATTGGATGATGATGGGGCGTTGGGTCCGCTTTCGGCCCAAACCGGTCATTGGCCGTCGCAAAAATCCGCCGCGAAACTCCAACTTTGCGACAGAGTTTTGCGCCGAGAATCCTCGAACGCTTTCAGGAAAGACCGGAGTGTCGCAAAAGTCAGGATTTGTGCGACGGTATGATGCCGGCTTATTACCTAAGCATAGGCTAGACACCAGCCGGAAGCGCGAACCCAACACCGTTCGGCCGGCACCTCATCATTGCGGTACAGCCGCCTCACCCTCTTGTGCTCCCCGCTCTCGAACGCCGCCGCAAGCGCTTTTTCCGATTCCGCGTCGCGCATCCCTTCACAGGGGAAGATGGCCACCGGCGAAATCCATTGCGCGTGAAATTCCTCACCCCTGCGCGTCACGAGGAACACCGCCCCGCGAAGGTGCATGTTGCTCCAATTGCTGCTGGTAAACCCAAGATCGGTCGTAAGCGGTAGGACAAGCCTTCCGCCATCATTGAGCCGGTCCAACCAGACATTCGCGGGCCGGGTCGCGCCGGCGTTCACATAAATCACATCGGCTGCATCGAAAGCTGCGGAGCTGCCATCACCCGGAATCACGGAAACATTCCGATAGGCAGTGAGATTTGCTTTTGCCCGCACAGCAAGCTCCGGCTCGAACTCGATCGCCGTCACCTTGCCGGATGCGGCAACGAGTTTCGCCATGATCGCAGAATAGTAGCCGGCACCAGCGCCAATATGCACGATATGCTCGCCTGCTCGCGGCGCAGCCTGCGAAAGCAGGAAGGCATGAAGTGACGGTTGTCCGTTGTTGATGTGGCGCTCAGGGACGATACCAACAATGTCATCCGTGTAGAGGTAAACCGGGTCGGCGGCCGGGGTCGGAACATAGGCTTTTCGCATTCGGAAGATCGGCCACGGACCGGGACCAAGGAAATCTTCTCGCGGCACTTCGGCAAAAGCTGTTTCAACACGCTCATCGACAACTCTCACAGCCGCCGTGATCTGCTTCGCATAAGCTCGACGCACGACCTTCAGTTCATCCGGTGTCATCAGCAGATCAACTCCAATGAATAGTTCCCTGTCGCAAAATTTCGGCATTATGGAGCAAGTGCCACAAGAAAGGTCATGTTATCTCCTGATTGTGCCGTAGGAGACAGCGTCACAAATCATTTCTTATCGCTGATCCCTGCTCGGGACTTGTATCGACGGCCATTGAACTGGAGAGGTCGTGGGAGGCGTCAAATTTCGGTTCGCTTGACGCATCTGAAGCCAACGTGGCTGGTGGAGGTGTCCTCCGGTTCCGCATGGCGGGCGGCGGGACGGTAGCGGCGGCAGTAGTTCGGCGCGCAAAGATGCGATCCGCCTTTCAGCACCCGCCTTGGAATTCGGATTTCCGGTTCGCGGGGATCGAAGCTCGCCTCTCGCTCGCCGCCTCGGGGGTTGTGGGGAATACAGCATGATTTCGCCGCAGGTTCGGCATGGCGGGTCGACCAGAAGTCCGACGTCCACTCCCAGACGTTGCCGATCATGTCGTGGATACCGTAGCCGTTCGCCGGGAACGACCCGACGGGCGATGTGCCCGCCGGCTTTGTGCTCATCGTGGGGAACGTGCCCTGCCAGGTGTTGGCCATGAGCTTTCCATTGGGGATCAAGTCGTCGCCCCAGGCGAATTCGGCGTCCTCTAGGCCTCCGCGGGCGGCCAGTTCCCATTCGGCCTCGGTCGGCAGGTCCTTGCCGGCCCAACGGGCATATGCCAGGACGTCGCTATAGGCGACATGAACGACCGGATGGTCGAGCTTCCCGCGAATGTCACTGCGGCCACCGTAGGGGTGTCGCCAATCGGCGCCGAACTTGAACGACCACCATTGGGTGATGTCGGGGCCGACGACTGTCTTCGGTTGTGTGAACACGAGAGATCCGGCCCGCAGCATTTTGGGAAGCGCTCCCGGATAGTCGGCAGCCTGTGGAGTCTTTTCCGCGACGGTGACATGTCCGGTGGCCTTGACGAAGGCGGCGAACTGACGGTTGGTGACCGGCGTCGCATCAATCCAGAAGCCGTCTACTTTGACCGGATGTGCAGGGGCTTCTTCCGGATAGTGCTTATTCGATCCCATGGTGAACGTTCGTCCGGGGACCCAAGCCAACCCTTCAAATCCCGTATCGTATGCGTCCACTGCGCTCATGGCCCTGCCCATCGCTAGAACGTCCCTCTGTGAGCGTCTTATGACACGCGGTCGCGGCTGCTGCCTATTGTCCTTTAGGGAGGTCGTGATCCGGTCGGAGGAAGGGCGTCGCGGACCGCGCCCGTCGCTGACAACCCGCAGCCTCGTCACGACCGATTCCCCAAAGGGCAATATCTGCTGCCGCCAATACAATGTAGAAAATGGATGGAAGAGTGGAAATCCCTCTTCCGCAAGTCGAGGGTCACCGTGCGGGCCGAGGAGTCGCGTCTTCACCGAAATGATCTGTCCAATTTGCTAGTCAGTAAACTTGGACGTCAACCCTCTTTTGCTTTGACTCGTCTTTCAACCAACCTTGGCCGCCAATGCGGCCCCCTGAGGGAGGCATAGAAATGAGACGGACTACAAAGTTCTTCACAGCAGCAATGGCGGTCGCCGGCGGCCTGCTAGCGAGTACCGCTACGATGCACGCGCAGGACGCCAAGCCCAACATCCTGTTCATCATGGGCGACGACATCGGATGGATGCAGCCGAGCATCTATCACCAAGGTCTCGCGGTCGGTGAAACACCCAATATCGACCGCATCGGCCGGGAAGGGGCAAAGTTCATGACCTACTATGCCGAGCAGAGCTGCACGGCAGGGCGGACCGCGTTCATCACCGGCATGCAGCCGGTGCGCGTTGGCATGGTTCTGCCGGAGATTCCCGGAAGCCCGTCCTACCTGCGGGCCGGCACGCCTCACCTCGCCAAGTTCCTGTATGATCTCGGCTACTCGACAGGTGAGTTCGGCAAGAACCATCTCGGAGATACCACCGAATCCCTGCCGACGGCACACGGGTTCCAGGAATTTTGGGGCTACCTCTATCACCTCGACGCCATGCAGGGGGTGAGCTTCCCCGACATCAACAAAACCTCAACCGAGCAGGGGATCGCACCAGCTTGCAGGAACACGCCCATTCCTGGGATAGCGGAAGACCCGGCGGCGGTGGACCCAAAAACCACGACCTGCCTGACGCCGCCGCGTCCGATGCTTGCGTGCAAATCGTCCGATGGATCTCCGGCGAACCAAAGCTGCAAGGATGAGGGGCCGCTGACCCTTGAGCGCTCCAAGACGATTGACGAGGAGATCTCGGCCAAGGTCATCGATTTTCTCGACCGCAATGACCCGAAGAAGACCAACAAGCCGTTCTTCGTCTGGTACAACCCAGCACGCATGCACATCACCACCGTGCTGCCTGACAAGTACTTGGCAATGGTCGGCGAGCCCGGCGGCAAGGACTGGGGCGTTAACGAAGCCGGCATGAAGCAGATGGACGACAACATCGGCTACGTTTTGAAGAGGCTCGAGGAGATGGGAGAACTCGACAACACCATCGTCGTCTTTACGACCGACAACGGTGCCGAGACGATCACCTTTCCAGATGGCGGCACCACCCCGTTCAAGGGCGGAAAGCTCAGCACCTGGGAAGGCGGCATGCGTGCGCCGCTTGTGGTTCGCTGGCCGGGGCACATCGAGCCCGGTACGGTCAAGAACGACATCTTCTCGGCCCTCGACTGGCTGCCGACGTTTGTGAATATCGCAGGCGGTCCGAAGGGCGACGGCCTGAAGAAAGAGATCGAGGCGGGCAAGTATCCGGGGATCGTCAAGACCACGCTCGACGGGATCGACCAGCGCGACTTCCTGGAAGGCAAGTTGCCATCCGCGCGCGACAGTTTCTTGTATTATTCCGGCAAGGAGCCGTCGGCTGTCCGCTACAAGAACTGGAAGATGTACTTCGCCATGGTCTCCGACGATCCGGCTGGATTCATTGGTGGCGTGCAGCCTTACGCCTGGACCCAGGTCGCCAACATCAAGCGTGACCCATTTGAAACCTCGGTCGGAACCCAGTTGAAGACGCTCTTCGGTACGGGCGGCGCCATCGCGTCACCGTCCACCGCCTATGTCTATGACTGGAACATCCTGCCCATCGGCCAGCAGTTGTGGCTGAAGCATCTCGAGACCTACATCGACTTCCCGCCGCTTCAGAGCCCTGCAAGCTACAATCTGGAGCAAGTGATGCAGCAGGTCCGCGAAATGAAGACTGGTCACGACTGACGCGCGCAGTAGCGTAACGACGTCGTAGCGGACGCCCTTCGAGGTGTCCGCTACAACGCTTCACCTGACAGGTCCTTTGGAGCCGACTGAGGGCGGAACGATGAGCGATGTCATCCAAGCAGGTCGTGACGAAGCACGCTGGCCGCCGGTGGTGGCGATCCTGGCGGTGTTCGCCCTTTTGGAAATGCTGCCGCACCACGTCTATGCCATGCCGCGATGGGTGTCATACGCGGTCCTGGTGGCAGCTATCGTTCCGATGATCATGGTAACGGTGTCGGCTGACAACGCTGTGTGGCTACGAATCGAGCACGTCGCCATCATGCTGCTTGCCAGCGTCTATGCAGGGAATACGGCGGCCGAACTCGGAGATATGGTCGGGATCATTACCATCCACCCGCCCGAGACGCGATCAGTGTCGCTATTGACGTCTTCAGTTACCATCTGGATCACCAACGTTCTCACCTTCTCGCTGCTCTATTGGCAGATCGACGCGGGTGGCCCATCGCGTATCGCGCGTGGGATGGCTGGAAGACCCGATTGGCTCTTTCCCCAGGCTTCGGTTCCCGAACTGGCGCCCCCGGACTGGCGACCGCTCTACCTCGATTATCTTTCCCTCGCATTCAATACGGCGACCGCGTTCAGTCCGACGGACGTGCTGCCACTCACCCGACGTGCGAAGGGGCTGATGATGTTCGAAAGCGCCATTTCGCTCCTGACACTCGTCCTCGTGGCCGCGCGTGCAGTCAACGTCATTCCGTAGCGCCTCGCCGGCGCCGCGGCCGTCCATTCGTGCCGAAGGGATCGGAGGTGCCCGTATGGCAGTGGAAGCCGATCAGCTTTCAACGATGATCAATCACGCGGTCGCGCCGGCGTTCATGCTCAATGGGGTCGCGGCGATGGTGGCGGTTCTGGTCAATCGGATTTCCGGCGTCACCGGGCGGATCAGAAACCTCCGCGAGATCGACGAGAGTGACGTCGCCCGAGCCCCGCTGAAGAAGGGAATCGGGGAACTGAGGCGGCGTGAACGCCTCTTGAACAGCGCATTGTACCTGGCGGTGCTGACCGGAATCGGCGTGACGTTTCTGCTCCTGTTCGGTTTCGTCGTCGCCTTTTTGGGATACCGTCACGAACCGGGCGCCGCCGTACTATTCATTGCGGCACTCTGCTTGCTGGCGGGGTCGCTCTTCCGATTCCTGCAGGACATCCGGCAGTCGCAAGGTGAGCACGACGACCGTCCGTTGCGATGATCGCCGAGCTGCTCAAGGCGCTCGCGGCCCCTTAGAAGGCCCCCTATTGTCGGGCTATGCTGGACGAGGTCGAAGACAAACGCGTCGTTACGTCCCAGCGGACGTGGACCGCCGCCGCCCGCCAGACCCCACTCCGTTGCATAGATCTCCACCTGAAGAAGTAGTTCCCGCGGAGGCCGATGACCGCGTCCACACATGTTGCATCTGACATTAACGCCATCGCCACGCCGCTTGGGCGGCGCGACGCAGACGGAAGATCAATAGCAAGGCGGGAAGGGGTAGTAGCCGCACTGCTGGTTGTTGTAGTAGGAATTGTAGTAGTAGGGGCGGGCTGCTGCCGCTCCAATGGCCGCACCTGCGACTACGCCCGCAGCGACCGGAGCGCCGCGATACCAGGCGCCGTGGTAGACGGGTGCGTGCCAGTACGTGCCTCCGACACGGTTGATGTTCGTGTCGCCGATATGTACGTCGCCTCCCTGGAAGCCGCCGCGGAAGTCACCTCCTGCAAAGTCTCCGCCGCGCAAGCCGCCGCCGAAACCTCCGCCACCAAAGCCGCCCCCGAAGTGATCAATGAAGAGCGCGGCCGGCCCAGACGCACCGCTTAGGCTACCCTCCAGAATGGTGATGTCGAATGTCAGCGTGGTTCCGTCGAGTTTGGGAGTTTTCAGCGTGACAACGGCGTCACTGACATCCGATCCGTCGCCACCCAGCACCGACACCGTCGCGTTCGGTGGATCGACGGCGAAGTTGTCCTTGCCATCGTCCCACTGCATGATGAACTGCTCGGTTGCTACATGACCGGCGGCGCGCACCGGCCGGTCGGCGAAGACGATCGAATTGGCCGAGACGCCGGTCAGGACGAGCTTTCCGTTTTCGATTTTCGCGCCGGCCGAATTGAGCACTGCCAACGACGGCACCGGGCCTGTCGGCGTGACCACGCCAATGGTCTTTTCGAGCGGAACGTGCGGCTTCTTCGGGGCGTCCTGCGCCAAGGCCGCGGTGGTCAACGCTAAACTTCCGGCGAAGATCAGCGTGGTGAATCGGTAGACTTTCATGGCATGTATCCTCCCAGTTGGACGGACCGGAGGCCCGTCACCGTTGGCGAACGTTGTTGAAGCATTTGGCACGCCGCCTGGCCGTGAGGCGCACGGTCCTAGTCCTTGAAGATCTGCTTCCAGTCGGCTTTCATGTCGATGACGGTCCAGCCCGTGATCGCGGCTGCGTCGAGCGCCTTGTCGAGGCGTCCGAATTCGGTCTTGCGGTCGTACGCGTATTCGCGCTCCGCATCGGTGTGATGAACGAGCATGCCGAGACGCGCAGGCGCACCGCCCATCGTCGTCCATTGCAGCATTTCGAGGTCGCCGTCAGAATTGCCGAACGCTGCGATCGGCCGACGGCCGATCTCCTGGTTGATCCCGACCGGCTTGCCTGCCTTGTCGTCGATGAAGTTGACTTCCGGCAGGCGGTAGAGGGTCGGTGTGTCGTCCTGCATCTTGAATTGGGTCTTGATCGAAGAACCGATAACCTGCTCCGGCGGGACGCCGTAAGCCTTCTCCGTCCATGGCCGCATGAACTCCACGCCGCCACCTGACACGATGAAGGTCTTGAAGCCGTTGGCGCGCAGGTAGGAAAGCAGCTCGACCATCGGCTGGTAGACAAGCTCGGTGTAGGGTCGCTTGAACCGCGGATCGCGTGCCGTGGAGATCCAGTCGGTTACCACCTTCTGGAAATCGGAAGTGGTCATTCCCGCATGGGTGACCATGATGAGCTCCAGAAGGCTCTTTTCGCCCGATGCGGCAAGTGTCTTCATATCGCCTTCCAGCACCGCCTTGAACGGCTGTACGTTTTTCCATTCCGGATGCTGCGGAGCGAGCGTCTTCACGCGCTCCAGGGCGAAGGCAAGCTGGGTGTACATGGGATGCTCGACCCACAGGGTCCCATCATTGTCGAACACCGCGATCCGTTCCGGTTCGGGGACGAAGTCGGGCGAACCCTGCTTGGAAACCTTCTCGACAAAGGAGACGATAGCTGCCTTGGGCGCGGTATCGTTCCACGATGGCAGGGGATCGCTCTGGGCGTAGGCGGACGCCGTGAGGAAAAGTGCTCCGATGACAATCGAGATCGGATTCCGTGCCGAGTTGACGAGGCGGCGGACAGTAAACATTGGATGTACCCCCAAGGTGAAAGTGCGCGCCCGGCGGGTTGCACTCTATCCCAGCGCTTTCCAAGTCTACCGAATACGTTCCTCCGCCGATATTGCCCTTTGGGGAATCGAATAAATCCGATGGCGTTGGGTCTTTCCATATCGCGTGCCATCGTCGAGACCTATGGCGGCACGATCTCCGCGTACAACCGGCCTGAAGGCGGCGCCGCCTTCCGGGTGGTTCTGCCTCTGGCCCGGCGGGAGGAGCAAGGCTGATGAGACCGGTCGTCAATATCGTCGATGACGACGAATCCTACCGAACGGCGACTGTACGCCTGCTCTCAGCGTACGGTCTCAAGGTCGAAGCCTATGAATCCGGAGGCCAGTTTCTCGCATGCCTTCCAACTTGCGAGCCGGGCTGCGTTCTCCCTGACCTGCAGATGCCCGGCCAGTCCGGCCTGCAAATACAGCGCCAACTGTGCGAGCAGGCGCCACTCCTGCCAATCGTATTCCTGACCGGCGAAGGAGACATTGAGGCCGGCGTCGACGCGATGAAGGCGGGCGCACAGGACTTCCTGGAGAAGCCTAGCTCGGTGCCGGTCCTGCTCGAAACGATCGAGCGCGCGTTGACACAATATGAAAAGCGTCGTGCCGAGCACGAGCGTCTGCAAAAACTGAAGACGTTGGTTGCGAGTTTAAGCCCGCGCGAAGCCGAAGTCTTCGGGCTGATCATCCGTGGTCAGCTCAACAAGCAGATCGCATATGCCCTTGGCATATCGGAGCGGACGGTAAAGGTGCACCGCCATCAGGTCATGGAGAAGCTCGGAGCACGCTCGCTGGCGGGGGGTGTATCGATCGCCGCCGACATCGGTCGTACTGCGGCCCCGGAGTGATCGGACGACCTTCCCCTTAGGGCAATATCAAGCAATCGCCGACACGCCTACAATCACAGACAACCGCGTATCTCGCGTACTGTCACGCATGGGGGCATGAGGTGGGAAAGCTGCGCCGCACTGTCGCTGTCGTCGATGATGATGCGAGCCTACGTCGAAGCGTCGGGCGGCTCCTCAATGCCTACGGATTTGCGGCCGTGGAATATGCATCGGCCGAATCTTTTCTCGGCCGCGATCCGGAGACGTCGATCGACTGTCTCGTGCTGGACATCGACCTGGGGGGCATGTCCGGCATCGAACTGCAGCGCAGGCTGAAAGGGGTTGGAGTGAGGATGCCGATCATCTTCATCACTGCCCTGGAAGACACGCGCCTGCAGACCGAGACGGAGCACGCCGGGTGCATCGCATATTTGCGGAAGCCCTTCGCGGGATCCGTACTCATCGACGCAGTCAAGAAGGCGCTCAGATTGTGAATTCTTGATCGAGGACAGACCGCCACGACGGCAGGTCAAAAGGCGGACCAGTTATTCACTCCTGGTAGAGAGGCTGAACATGGAATGGCTCAGACACTGGCGGCCGATGGCCGAAGCACTGGCGATGGCATCATGCCTCAGCGTGCATCCGTTGACTGTCGGAACTGCGTCTGCGCAGCAGGCGAAGCCGAACATCCTGTTCATTCTCGGCGACAACATCGGTTACGGCGACATCGGAGTTTACGGAGGCGGGGAGTTGCGCGGATCGCCGACGCCGCGCATCGACCAGCTCGCCTCCGAGGGACTCCGATTGACGCAGTTTCTGGTCGAACCCTCCTGCACGCCCTCGCGCGCCGCCTTGATGACGGGACGCTATTCCATCCGCTCCGGGCTGTCGCTGGTTGCCGTTCCCGGTACGGCCTTCTCCTTGCCGGCGGAAGAAATCACCATGGCGGAGATGCTTCACGATGCCGGCTACGCGACCGCGATCTTCGGCAAGTGGCACCTCGGCGGACAAACCTACAGCCAGCCTCAAAACCAGGGATTCGACGAGTTCTACGGTATCCCGCCGGGGGACACCTGGGATGCGTTTGGTATGATCCGACAGGGCCAGCAGACCAAGACGCTCGATATCCCGCTTGAGGGGGGGCCGCAAATAGTCGAGGCAAAGCGAGCCGAGCCACTCAAGTCCGTGAAACCATACACCGAGGACGCGCGCCGCGGAATCGACTGGGAGCTTGTCGACCACGGCGTCGATTTTATGCGGCGGCAAAAGGCGGCGGACAAACCGTTCTTCCTGTTCTTGCCGATATCCCGGACACACTTCCCGAACTTGCCCTCGAAGCGTTTCGAAGGCGCATCCCGGATTGGCCAGTTCGGCGACTCCCTGATGGAGGGCGATGCCATCGTCGGCGCAATGCTTGATGCATTGAAGGAACTTGGCGCAGAGGAGGACACCATCGTCGTCTTCGCCTCCGACAATGGACCGGACGGTCCTGGGGCGAGCCGGTTCGGCGCCGACATGCCAGACATAGGAGCTTCCGGACCATACCGCGGAGCGCTTGGCGAAGTTAGCGAAGGCGCAATCCGCACCGCCGCCATTATCCGCTGGCCGCATCGGATCAAGCCGCGATCCTCATACGCAATGTTCTCGATCATGGACTTCTTTCCGACATTCGCACACATAGCGGGCGGCAAAGTTCCGGACGACCGGCCGATCGACGGCGTCGACCAGAGCGAACTCCTGCTCGGCGAAGACGACGGCGGGGCGCGCCAGCATTTGCTGACCTTCGTCGGTTCGGAACTGGTCGCAGTCCGCTGGAAGCAGTTCCGGGCCTATTTTGCCGACGTAGCGCCGGGCCGCAGCGGCGCGGGCGGCGCAACCCTAATGGGCGGCGTGGGCGCGAGTGCTGCGCCAATGAACGGCTATCCCCAGGTGTTCAACATCGAGGCCGACCCGCAGGAGGAACACAATATCGGCGAGATGTACAACTGGGTTCTCGGGCCGATATTGAAGACGGTCCAGGAGTACAAGGAGACACTTGTCCGATCGCCCAATCCACCTGCGGCAAACATGACGAAATTCTGAAGTTCAAGCGCCGCCATCAGTTGGCACTTTGAGCTCACGGTTGGTGCTAACCCTCGTGGTCATGTCCACGATCCAACGGAAAGGAACGACAATGTTTAGACATATGATTGCTTCCCTTGCATGCTCGGCGCTTCTCATTCCGGTCGCAGCAGGCGCTGCATGGCTCGAGGTCGGCAAGCTAGACTGCGACATTTCCGCAGGCGTCGGGATGATTATCGAATCCAAGCAAACCGTCTCGTGCACGTTCACGCCATCGCCGTCGGGCCTGTTGCAGAGCTATAAGGGCTCGATCGACGAGTTCGGCCTCGCCGTCGGCGACGTCAAGGCGGGGAGGATGGTCTGGCTGGTCTCCAGCGTCAACGGTCAGCCGCTAAAAGGATTGGAGGGCACCTATCGGGGTGTCGAAGCCGATGCCAGCCTTGGCCTTGGCGGCGGCGCGAAGGTGCTTGTCGGCGGAAGCCGCGACAGCGTTTCCCTTCAGCCGCTGTCGCTGGAAGGTGAGGAAGGCGTCAACGTTGCGATTGGCGTGGCGTCGCTGAAACTTTCGGCCGTTGAGTGAGGAAGGGTCCCACGCAACGGCGCGCGATCCGGGAGTCATCTCCCAATATGCCTCCCTCAAGACGCTGACGCTGACGTCATCGGGCGCGCTCGGAGCGGCGGAGGATGTCGAGCACGATATGACGGTTGTTCCTGCCCTTCAGAAGTTCGGTGACGCGACCGCTCGCTGTCTCTCGTGATGATGCGCGCCGTGTTTTCGAAGGCGGTGTAACCGGCTCGAAACCGGGGTCGTAGACCGACGATCTCGCGCCGCAACTCCTCGATCCTGGCATCAATCTCGCCCAGTTTCGCTTTCCGTTCGTCTACGACTTCCACCATACGCAGCACTCCCGAGGCACCCTCAGGAGATAGCATCAGCCTTCATCGGGATCTTGTGGCACTTGCTCCATAATGCCGCAAAATTCCCGAACCCTGCGACGCATTTTGCGACTGAAATCTGTGACGTAACACGTCTTAGGATGTGTGCGGCGAACCTCGTGGAAGGGCAACAGCGGCCTACAGTGGCTTTCGGAAGAACACGACGCGCTGTGTCTCCTCAAATCCTAAAGCAGTATGGAGCGCATGGCTGGCTGAATTCTCAAGCGGCGCGTCAGAGCCAAACTCAACACACCCAAGCGACTTTCCCCAATCGGCAACGGCATTGCAAAGCGATCGTGCGATACCCTTTCGCCTGTCAACGGGCCGGACAAAAATCCCTTCGAGGAATAGAACGGGCGAGCTGCTGCATCCATTCACATAATCATGTCGCAAAGTGGCCTCAGCAAACCCGACAGCTTCATTCGCAGCATTTCGAGCGATGAACGCGATGGCTTCTCCACTTTCTGAAAGAAACGCCCGGCCCAACTCAGCTCGATGATCTTCGAGCGAGTGATGCGGCCACAGCGCAACGCGAAGCTCCGCCCACGCCTCAACATCCTTTATGGTCCCAATCTCGATAATCGATTGCATATTGTGGTTCTCTGTTGTCGCGAAATTCCCGATGAAAGCGACACTTGTTTTCCTGACTTTTGCAACCTCGCAGAATAGACGGATTTGCGATGCCGGCAATGTCAGCAAATGGCGCAAATCCGCAGCGCGCACAGCGGGAAATATGCCGGGCTGGACCGGGAAGCCGCGGACTTCAGGGATTGCCTTGGCATAGTCTCGGGCTCGAAATAAATGCCGGACTTGCATATCGGCTCCAGAGGTGAAGGCGAGACGGTTTCACGGATGCAAAGAGTCCAGGCAGGGCGGAACCGTTGCTGCGGCTATCGGTTAATCCGCCGAGGTCGCGGCGTGCCAATCGGACGTGACGGAGATGGTGAACGCACCGGTTTTTCCGGTTTCTCGGTGCGGGCGCAAACGCCAGGAGAGCACCTTACCCGTTCGCCGCGGCCTCATCGCGCCGCCTGCCCATCAAAGCGGGTGGAACACGCGAGCGACCATGCTCCGCGTGGATCGATCAGAGGAGGAGAAGGTCATGAGCAAAAATAATTGGAAGGTCGGGCTTCGCGCGAAGATGGAGCAGCTCGTCGACGACTGCGTCGTGACCGGGGCCAGGCAGCAGGACGTCTTCGATGCGATCATCAAGGAGATCGGCAATCTGCGCGCAGCCCTTGAGCGCGATCCCGACCCTGCGGAGGACGACGTTGCCGTCATAGAGGAGCCTGCGAACGATTGGCCGGCGGCCGACAGGTGACCTGAACCAGATCACGCGGGGCACACGACCGCTTTGGGGCGCGGGCTTATGGAACCAACTGGCGCGGCGGAAGGTTATAGTGTTGTCGCTTGGCCATCGGTTTAGCTCGATCGGCGAGACATGATAGCCGGCGCCGGCCGCTCAATCATTCACAATGGGGAATTGCTATGGAAAGTGCAGGTATCGGCTGGATCGCCGCAATCATCATCGGCGGCATTGCCGGCTGGCTCGCCGAAATGCTCATGAAGAGCAACATGGGCGTGCTGATGAACATCGTTCTCGGTATTGTCGGCGCCATCGTCGCCAACTTTATCCTCTCGCTCTTCGGCGTCGCCCTTGGCGGCTGGCTGGGTTATCTGATCGCGGGCTTCATCGGAGCCTGCATCCTGATAGCCATTGCGAGAATGGTCAGACGCACGGCCTGATCAAACAGGAGGCGGCCCGCAAACCGGCCGCCTTCATCACGTTTTCGCGCGCTCACGCGTGGTCGTCCGGCGTTCAGGGATTGACCCAGCGGGAGGAGGTCAGCGTGCCCAGATTGTCGTAGGCAAAGACGGCGCGTCGGTTGTCGGCGTGGCGCAGCTGGAACCAGTCCAGCGTCTCGGCCCGAAATATCAGCACCCCGAAGAAGGCCCGTCCATCGGCGTCTGCGTCCGCTGCCTCGCTTGCCGGCTGCTCGCCGATTTCGTCGCCCGGCGGCCCACCCATATAGGTACTGCGCGTCGATCGCGGCAGCAGGCTCCAGGCTTCAGTCGCGCGTTCGCTTGCCGGTCCATGGAGTTCGGCCGATCCCTGAAGGCGAAGCTGCACTTTCGGCTGCGGGCCATAGCCGAGGAGGGTGACCCGAGGGTTGGCCGATATTTCCTGCCATTTCGGGCTTCTGACATCCGTATGGATTTCCAGGACGCGTCGCGCCATATCCACGCGCCTTAGCACGACCATGCGGGCTTGCGGCCGGCCGCCGGCGTCGACCGAACACAGGTTCAGGTAGCGGAAGGCCGACTGCGGATCGGCGGCAGCACCTTCCAGCTCGGCCCAGGCCGATGCATCGACCTCGGCGAGGTTCACAGTGCCGCCTCCGTCTCAGCGTTCTTTATCTCGCCGGCCTTGGCGTAGTCGCAGCACATCGCTGTTCTCCCTGGCGTTGAAAGCCATCCTGTCAGACGGACCGGGTAAGGCCGCCGTCGATCTTGAGGCTCTGGCCGGTGATATAGCCCGCCCCTTCGGAAACGAGGAAGGAAATCGTCGCGGCCACTTCGGCGCTGGTGCCGTAGCGCTTCATCGGCACGCTGTCGCGGCGCTCCTCCGTCGCCGGCAGGCTGTCGATCCAGCCTGGCAGCACGTTGTTGATGCGGATGCCGTCGCTCGCATAGGTATCGGCGTAAATCTTGGTGTAGGCGGCGAGCCCGGCGCGGAAGACGGCCGAGGTCGGGAACATCGCCGAAGGTTCAGCCACCCAGGCGGTGGAGATATTGACGATTGCGCCCGACTTCTGCGCCTGCATGATCGGCGTGACGAGGCGAACCGAACGGATGACGTTCATCAGATAGACGTCGAGGCCGGTATGCCACTGTTCGTCGGTGACCTCGGTGATCGGCGCACGCGGACCGTGACCTGCGCTGTTGACGAGAGCGTCGATGCGACCCCACTTTTCCATGCATGCGTCGACCAGGCGCTTGAGGTCGTCGTTGGACTGGTTCGAGCCGGTGACGCCGATACCGCCCAGTTCGGTGGCAAGCGCCTCGCCCTTGCCTGACGAGGACAGGACGGCGATCTTGAAGCCATCGGCCGAAAGCCGCCTCGCGGCTTCCGCACCCATGCCACTGCCGCCAGCCGTGATGATCGCTACCTTTTCTACTGCCATCGTCGCTCTCCCTACCAGATTTTGCACCCATTGCCGGGCTCTGATCCTTCGAATACCATGGGCTTCAAGCGAGAGCGAACCAGTTTTCGTGACATGTCCCAGTAGAAAAACTATCGAGTGTCCATGTCCATCGGCAATCTTCCCTCCCTCAACGGCCTCAAGGCTTTCGACGTGGCGGCGCGTCATCTGAACTTCCGGCTCGCGGCCGAAGAGCTCGGCGTCACCCAGGGAGCCGTCGCCCAGCACGTGCGAGGACTTGAGGCGGAACTCGGGGTGACATTGTTCGAGCGCCTGCCGAAGTCATTGGCGCTAACGGGCGAGGGGCGAAGCTATGTCGCCGACGTCCGGCGCGCCTTCGAACTGCTCGCAAACGCGACGGCGAACCTGAAGCCTCAGCCGGTCAAACTGGTGGTCAGCACGACGCCGACCTTCGCCTCGAGATGGCTGATCCCGCGTCTTCCAGACTTTACCTCGCGGCATCCCGATCTCGATCTCCACATCCTGGCGACGGACCGCATTTCCAGCTTCCAGGTCGACGGCGTCGATCTCGCCGTCCGATATGGCAGCCCTCCGTTCGGTCCCGGCCTCGCCGCCGAATTGCTGTTCGAGCAGGAGATCATCGCCATCTGCAATCCAAGCCTCGTCGCCGAGGGTGCCGAGCCTCAGAACGCGGAAGAACTCTCGCACTACACGCTGCTTCACGATGCCCATAATTCCTGGCCCGAATATATCGATCGCTTCCTCGGCGGCGGTGATCCCACGCTGTTTCGGGGCATCAGCTTCTCACAGACA